>ERZ779746.212-NODE-212-length-35755-cov-3.109860_pt1 | contig 35755 bp, 31 predicted proteins | sample MGYA00511888_ERZ779746 | MGnify/ENA primary metagenome ERZ779746 (study PRJEB29588, sample SAMEA1964695) | human gut metagenome | biome: human gut; feature: human-associated habitat; material: faeces | place: Denmark | collected 2008/2010 ... | reverse complement strand
CAAAGAAAATAAGTTCAATGCTTCAGGTTCAGCAGAATACAGAAGATGGCATCGCATTGCTTCAGACCGCTGAGGGCGGTTTGGAAGAGATACAAAAGCTTCTTGAGCGTTTACGTGATTTGGCAACACAGGCGTCAAATGAAACTTATGATGCAGATGCACGGGAAGCAATGCAGGCAGAGGCTGATGAGATACTTGAGCAAATAGAGCAGATAAGAAATGTTACATCCTATAACGGGAAAAACCTGTTTGAAATAGAGCAGAATAGTAATACACCTGTATCACGTCTTTCAAGCTCAGTTCGGAGTTCTTATCCATTGGCTCTTATGTCTTCCCGTGTAATGTCCATATCTGACGAAGATACTGTATCGGGAGCATTTGATTTCTCTTCCGGTGAAACAAAAACCGTAACAATTGATGGGGTAAGTTATACAGTAACTAATAACGCTTCCGTGTCAGCTTCTTTATCTTATACAAAAGATAAGAGTACCGGTGTGTTGACGATATCAGCTAATAAAATGACTATTAAAGGGCAGGCTGATGTAGCTCATAATCTTGTAATAAATGGCAGCTCAAATACTGTTTATGGTGGTGATAAAAATGACTCACTGGCACTTGCTAATGCTAATAATGTGAATAATAAGTTATATGGTGGAGCAGGGGATGATACTTTCACAAGTGTAGTTTCAGATTCATACAATTCTTTTTATGGAGGTGACGGAGATGATACTTTCAACGTATATGGAAATACAGGCGTGTTTGCTGAGGCAGGAAATGATGTTATAAATCTTAATTATAATATTTCTTCCAGCTCGAATGTATCTTCATATGGAGGTGATGGAGATGACACTTTTAATATAAATGGTAATAGTTGGTATTGTTATGGTAATTCAGGAGAAGATACTTTTAATATTAAATCCGGCGTGCAAAATACTTTTGTAGATGGTGGTGGTGGCACAAATGCAATTAATGATCATGGAACAAATACAATAAAAATAAATGTTCCAAATGCAAATGCGTACTCGGAATTTTTTGTCGCGGGTGAAACAAAAATAATAACGGTTAACGGCAAAGAATATACAATTACTAATACTGCATCTAACGATAATAAGAATCTGGTTTATTCTATAAAAGGTGATACGATTGAATTTCAAGGGACATATTTTAAAATAACAGGCAATTCCGAGCAAAGTCACAATGTAAAGTTACTATCACAGAGGATGACTTTTACCGGCGGAAATTTGAATGATACTATTATAGTCGCAAATACTGCCAGATATGCAGCAGTATATGGCGGTTCTGGTGACGATTATATTGAGAATAATGCTGCAGATGTGTATATGTGGGGGCAGGATGGCAATGATAAAATTATTAATAATGGCGCTAACAGTTGTCTGATTTTTGGAGGAAATGGTGATGATACTGTAGAGATTACAAAAGGAACAGGGCATTATCTTGATGCAGGTGACGGAAATGATAATGTGACAGTGTTAGGTAGTGCAAGTAATGCAACAATATATGGCGGAGCCGGTAAAAATACAATTACGAATAAATCAGGTAATAATATTGGTATCAGTGGTTTTGGAGATGCTGATAATTGTTCTGCAATAGTAATAAATCCTTCTGCATCCAAAACGGTTACAATCAACGGGGTTTCTTACTCGCTGGTTAATCAATCAAGCGACAGAACCTCTGTTGTTTTATACAATTATAATTCTGTGTCAGGTGAAACTTCTTTTTGGGGGTCTTACGTAGATGTACACGGTAAAACTGATAATATTGCATACAATGTAGTAGTAAGTGGTGCATATAATAATTGTTATGGCGGAGAATTGGATGACAAATTGACTGCTAAAGGCTGGGTTGTTTCCCTTCATGGAAAATCCGGCAATGATACTTTAATCCAAAATTCATACTGGGCGAAAACATATGGAGGCAAGGGAGATGATACAATTATCGCTAATAAAAACGGCAGCTATATTTATGGAGAAGCAGGAAATGACACAATAACAATCAATGTTGAAACAAGCAATGAGATTGATGGCGGTACAGGTGATGATACTTACAATATCAATGCTTCTTGTGCACCGAAAGATACAGACGGTAATAATGTGTATAATATAGATGCAGACAATTGTAACATTACCGGCGGGATGGGCAATGATACATTCTATGTAAATGGAAATAATAATACTGTTAATGGAGCAGGCGGTGATGATTATTTTGTTATAAATAGCAAGGGCTCAAATACAATTGATGGTGCGACGGGTGATAATTATTATGTCGATAATTCGGATGGAAATGCTACGCTCGTTAATGTAGTTAGTGATCCAAACAGCGGAATGCTGCAGTTTTCTTCAATCGGTGAAGAAAAGTCTTTTATCATTGATGGCAAGAAATACACTGTAAAAAATTCGACGACTCTTGGAACATCTCAAGCTGCTAACAGTTTGAAATATTCATATAATGCAACAACCGGCAAAATAACTGTTGATGGTTCAAACTTTACAATAACTTCTGATGACAGTGCATGTAATTTAGCCGTTAAAGGTGACAACAATCTTGTATATGGAAGTAAATATGCAGACACAATAATTGTCGAATCCGGTTCAAATAATAAAATTTATGGTTTGAATGGTGATGATAATCTAATTTTAAATTCTGCGGATAATTCAGTTCTTGGAGGTGACGGTAATGATACAATTACTGTTAATGCGGCCTCTGGTAAAGAAATTAACGGTGAAGATGGAAATGATATTATTAATATAAATTGTAATAATAATTCAAATATCATAGCTGGAGATGGTAATGATAGGTTAAATATTAATGGTTCAAATAATGTTGTAGATGCAGGTAACGGAAATAATAATATTACAATTTCAGAATCTAATAATACTGTAACAGCAGCAGATGGAAGTAATGATATTCGTGTAACGGGTTCATCAAATAATGTTACAGCCGGTAGTGGAAATAATAAAATTGGTATTTCCGGTGATGATAATACCTTAAATGTTGATAAAGCAGTTGGCGAAATCAATATTCTCGGGAGTAGCAATGAGGTGACAGTAAATAATGGTGCAAATAAAACGATAATTCAGGGTAATCACAATACATATATTAGTTTGAATGGCGAGAAAAATGTTTCTGTTAAAGGCAGTAATAACGAGATAAATACTGGCAGCTCGAGTGATGCTTTCAATATATCAGGTGATAATAACCACATAACCAGCACAGGCGGCGACAACAATGTAACAATTTCAGGCAATGCAAATATTTATGAAGGCGGGTCCGCCAAAGATACTATACGCGTAAATTCGGGCAATAGCAACAATATTGATGGCGGGGCCGGAAACAATACTTTGTACGACAAAGGAATTAATACTATTTATACAAATGTCCGCCGTATAATAACCTCTCCGTTTGAAACGGATTTAAAAATTGATATTGGCAGTGGTGATGATAAATTTATACACATAACAATAGATTTTAGTACTATTGGCTTTACAGTCGATTTATCAACTGCTAAATCTGCTTTAGAAAGTTTAGAAGCCATAGATGATATGTTAAAGACTGTATCCGAACAGCTTTTAAATATAGGCAGCACCATAAACCGTTTAGAGAGCGTTGCAGAAGCACAGGCACTAAAACTTAATAACTTGATATCTTTCCGTTCAACTATGCAGGATGCAGATATAGCGGAAGAATCATCAAATTACATCCGCTACCAAATCTTACAGCAAGCCTCCTCGACTTTATTAGCTTCATCTAGAAATCTTAAAGCACAAAATGTTTTAGGACTGCTTTCAAATATTTCTTAATAAACTGGTATATCAATAGGGTTAAGCAGCTTTACGCTCAGCACATCACCTTTATTAATGTATACGTCTTGACCTTTTCTAAACATATCAGCAACACTGTCGCCAACCCAGTATCCAACTCCGCCGATAAATCCGCCTACAGCGCAGATAGGTGCTGTTAAATATTGAATACCCGGAGCAGATTCTCCTGCACTCATACCATAATTGGTTGCATTTTTAGTTATTTCTACTCCTCGTTCATAGTTTTTCTTGACAGCTTCACCGTATCCAAGGTTTTTATACAAAGACCCGTCAAAATATATATTATCAAATTGACATACGGCCATATCCAAAGGAATTTGTCTGCCGTTAGGGGTAACTACGTGGTCAAAATCAAGATAAAGTTTAGCACCTCTTGAAAATCTTTTTGCTGTATTAACCTTAGAAACACTTCCTCTTACAACAGAGCCTGCCGGTAATATTATGTTTGTATCAGATGAGAGTTCATTTTTTAAAGTTGCAACAAAAGAATCTCCTTCACATCCTGAAAAAGTGCTTACAGGCTGTAAAAATTCCAGTTCAAAAACAGTTCCTGCCGGTATTCTTTTTGTTCTTGCATCAGCTTTAAAAGCACCTGCAAAAGCAGCAGTTGATGCTATGCACAATGTCAGCATTAGTATTATAAAATTTTTCATAATTCTCTCCTCCAATACACGACGATTGTAGCATATTGTAATACTAATTGCAATCAAGATTAATATCTTCATTTTTAGCAGAAAAATGCTTTATCATCTGCGAGGCAGCTACTGCTGTAAATGGTACGCAGATAACAATTGCAATGCTTCCTATCAGCGCAGAAGCTGTTTCTGTGACTACTTGGTTAAGGTTTATAAATTTTTGCAAATCAATATTTCCTGCGAGAAGCAAAAGCGGAAGCGAACCGCCGAGATATACCAGTATTAAAGTATTTGCCATTGTTCCGATAATATCACGTCCAACATTCATGCCGGAAATAAAAAGATCTTTTACTGTTTTTGTATTATCTGTGATATAAATTTCATTAATTGTGCTGGCAATTGACATTGCAACATCCATTACAGCCCCGAGTGTCGCAAGTATCATTGTCGAAATTGTTATGCCGATAAAATCAAGTTCAGGGTGAGCTGTATACAAAAACATTGAGTTTTCTTCTGTGAAACCGGTAAGATGCGCAGTAAACATGGTTATGTATGACAGCAGGCCTGCGAACAAAAGACTTAACATAGCTCCGATAACAGCAGATGTGCTCTTTGCGTTAAAACCGCCTACCAGATACATTGTTGCTGCAGTTGAAGCAACACAAATTAAAATAGTTGCAAGAACCGGATTTATTCCAATTAATATTAAAGGAGAGAGTGCATGTGTTATAAGAAGCACTGTCAGCCCGATAGAAATAAGGCTGTAAAATCCTTTTTTTCTTCCTACATATATTAGAAGCCCGCAAAATAACAGCGACAACCAGCCAAGGTTACCGGAACGCTTGATATCTTCGATAGAAAATTCTACCCCTTCTCCGTTATCCTCTGCGTGGAGTATAACTTTTGTATTTTTTTTCAATTTAATATCATAATAAGGGTTTCCGGTAAGCATATTATCAAGCTCTACAGTTTCGCCTTTAAATTCTCCGGTAAGAAGCCTAACCTGTATAGTTTGTTTGGTCTGTGATACAGTATCGTCGTTTAAATCAACATACTGAACGTTTTCGACTATTCCAGTTTGGGAAGGCAGTATCTTTGCTTCATCTGCCATAACCGGTAAAAACAACATTGATAATATTAATAAAAGATATTTCATAATATGTGCCTTGCTTAATCAAACAGATTAGTCTGCATTGATTGTATTTTAATTCCTAAATGTCTATATCCTTCCGGCGAAACTTTTCTGCCTCTCGGAGTTCTCTGCAAAAGACCAGCCTGAAGGAGATATGGTTCACAAACATCTTCAATCGTTCTTACATCTTCGCTCAGTGCAGCGGCTATTGTTTCTATTCCGACCGGCCCGCCGTCATACTTATCAATAATTAAATTTAAAAGAGCTCTGTCTGTGTTATCAAGTCCAAATTCATCTATTTTTAACAAATCCAGTGACTCATTGGCAACATTTTCGTTAATTTTACCGTCGTGTTTAACTATTGCAAAATCTGCAACTCTTTTAATAAGTCTGTTTGCAATTCTTGGCGTTCCTCTTGAACGCATTGCAATAGCTTTTGCACCATCAGTAGAAATTTCAATATCAAGAATTTTAGCAGTTCTTTTTACAACGCTGGTTAATTCTTCTATTGTATAAAATTCAAGCCTGTGGATAATCCCAAACCTGTCACGAAGCGGACTGGAAAGTTCTCCTGCTTTTGTTGTTGCGCCGATTAAGGTGAACTTAGGCAGAGGTATTCTTAGAGTTTTTGCGGTTTGGCTCTTGCCTGTTGTCATATCAAGCGTAAAATCTTCCATTGCCGGATACAAAATTTCTTCTGCAACTTTATTTAATCTGTGTATTTCGTCAATAAACAGGATTTCTCCGCCTTTTAATGACATTAATATACCTATGATATCACGCGGTCTTTCCAGAGCCGGTGCTGAAGTAATTCTTATGTCAACTCCCATCTGAGAGGCAATGACTCCGGCAATTGTTGTTTTTCCCAAGCCCGGAGGTCCGTAAAATAACATATGATCCAGAGGCTTGCAGCGTTTTTTTGCCGCTTCCAGTGTTATTTTTAGTGTCTCTTTGAGCGCTCCCTGTCCTATATAGCTGTCAAAGTCTTTAGGACGTATAGAGCTCTCAAAGGTATTGTCATATTCAATGGTTTCAGGCTTAACTATAGGGTTTTTCTTATTCCCCCCGTATTTACCCCTTTTCTCCAAATCGTCATCATCTGATATAATTGCCATAAATTAATCATAGCATAAATTTTTAACAAACTCTATTTGTTTTTAGACCTTTTAGATAATCTCTAATGTTATTGAATGTTTTTTCTAAAAGATAATTTACAGAGTCATTTGTATTATAAGCAATATGAGGGGTAATAATTACATTATCCATCTTGAATAACTTTTGGGTTATTAAAGCTGTTTCTACGCAATTAGAGTTAGAATTTTCAATAACATTTGTTAACTCGCCAGGGTGAGTGCTAAGAAATTCACACTCTAGTACATCGAGAGCAGCAGCTTTTACCTTACCTTTAATAAGATTGTCGTACAAAGCTTTAATATCTAAGAGTTCACCGCGTGCTGTATTTACTATATAAACTCCGTCTTTCATCTTATCAAATTCATTTGGTCCGAGCATGTGATAATTATCTCCTGAGTACGGGAGATGCAGGGATATAATATCAGATTCTTTTAAAAGTTCATCAAAACTTACGAAGTCACAAAATTCTTCCAGCTCAGGATTTTGCATATAAGAATAAATCATTACTTTCATGCCAAAGAAATGCGCAATTTTTGAAACTAAAGCGCCTACCTCACCGCAGCCTATAATACCCAGCTTTAAGTTAGAAAGAGTACGCCCTTCGTAATGCTCATAATTAATGTTATGGCTTTTCATTTCAATGATAGCAGGAAGCATGTTTCTTATAAGAACAATTATCAATGCAATTGCATACTGGGCAACTGCTTCTTCGCCATATTGTTCAATATTTAATACTGCTATGTTATGTTCAATGCAATAGTCCAAGTCTATATGTCCGTAGCCGTATGAACGGGTAGCAATCATTCTTAGGTTATGGAATTTATCAAGAACGTTTCTTGTAAGGTTAGAGCTCCTGAATACACTAATTATAGATGTTTCTTTAAGCTCCTCTTCGTTGAGTTCTGTTGTTTCATTAAGAGGTTCATTAATAAAGGTTATATCAAAATCCACTAACTCGTTATTTTCAAAAAATTCTTTTTCAGACTCTCTAAAGTCGAACATCATCATCTTTATCACTGGCAATCTCCTTTTTTAATTAAGTATGAGGGTAAAATAAATATATGCTATTCTACAGACAGGCAATTTATGGTAGCATTAGTGATAAAGAGGTGATTATATGAAAAAAATCAGTATTGTTTCATCTTGCTTTAATGAGGAAGATAATATTCCTGTACTATATAGAGGAATAAATGAAGTGATAGAAAAGTATATAGAAAGGTATGAATTTGAGTTCATATTTATCGATAATGACTCGACTGATTTTTCTCAGGATGAGCTTAGAAAACTAGCAATGGACGACAAGCGGGTTAAACTTATTTTTAATTCAAGAAATTTTGGATACATAAAATCCGCTTACTATGCAATTATGCAAGCTTCTGGCGATGCTGTAATATATCTTGCCTCAGATTTACAAGATCCTCCTGAATTGATTGCTGATTTTATTGACAACTGGGAAAAAGGTTGTGATGTCGTAATTGCAAGAAAATATGACCAGAAAAGCTTTTCTTTCTTAAATATTCTAAGGAAGTTTTATTATTTTGCCCTTGACTTAATGAAGGATGAAGGAGGAAATCTTATCCGTAATTACAAAGGTTTCGGGCTCTATGACAAAAAAGTGATTGATAAACTCAGGGAAGTAGAAGATCCTTATCCGTATTTCAGAGGGGCTGTTCTGGATATGGGATTCTCAATGAAAATTATAGATTTTGATGAACCTGAAAGAAAAAGCGGGCTTGATAAGAATAATTTAGTAACTCTCTGGGATAATGGTATGCTGGGGCTTACGAGAACAACAAAAGTTCCGATTCATATTATTACAATGATAGGGTTCTTTGGTACAGTTATAACGTTTGCATTAATTATGCTGAGCCTTATTTGCTATGTCGGATATTTAAACTTTATTATCCCTAAAAAAATGCTCTCGCTGTATTTCTTAATGTTTATACAAATTTTAAGCGTCGGCATGATTGGAGAATACTTGATAATGCTTTGCAGATTTGCAGAGAAAAAGCCTCTTGTTATTGAAAAAGAGAGAATAAATTGGGAAGTATAGTTTATCCCTGCATATGTGATGCTAAGCTCTGCAAATTTGTGTAATCCTGCATACAGTATGTTTCATCAACGGCCAGTCTGCCGTAGAATATGCTGTCAGAAACAGCTCTTCTTTTTTGCGTTCCAGCAGTAGACATATCTGCTCTGTATTGTTTTGCTTCTTCTCTTTGAGAACCTTCAAGTTCAGAGAAATTTAAGCCCTGTGTAACTTCATTATATTTTTTTGAAGCTTGTTTATAGGCTGAAACTGCTGCATCATATGCTGAACTTGCTTTACCTTGCAAATCAAGCCAGTGCTGCCTCCAGCCGGCATGTGTGCTCTGTGATCGTCCGTTCGTACACATCAAATTCCCATGCCTGTTCTAACTTTGATTAAGTTCTTCCCATTTACTGTTTATGCCGAATAAATCGTTCGGATCTACTTCAACATGTTTCCCGTCAATTTCAACATACCATTTGCCGTCAATACCTTTGTTTGCCGGCATGTATTGTCCGTTTATCCAGACTTTTGGTTGTGAATTTCCAGATACTTGTACCACGTGTTTATACTCCTTAAATATATAAAGTATGCATAGCTGGAAAAATTGCCTTTTTTGTAAACAAATTTTAACTTAATTTAAGATTTGTAAAAAAATCGCAAGAAACAGTTTACTTTTTTTATATATTGAAACAATAATGTTATTGTAAGAAGTATATATCACAAATACATGGAATGTATGTTTTGAATAAGCATTAATGCCGACAATGGAAGTCAGCGAGCTTATGAAAAATGTGTAGAAAATCGTTTTTAAATAATCAGGGTAAAACAGTGGTGTATACGGACAGGGTACATATCCAAAAATAAGGAGAGAATACTATCACAAAAGCCGTGATATAATCACAGGCTTCTCAGGGCTGTTTTTAGTCTTATTAGAAACAGTTATGGGGAAAACTACGCAAAAAATGCCTAATAAGGGCAAAGAGTAACATAGAGTGCTGCACATGGACTGTGCAGTTATAGACGGGCGAAAAGTAAATTATTTTGCCGCGTCAGATTAGAGTACGTATCGAAAGAGAGAAAGGAGATCCCAACTATGGCACTCACAATCAACACAAACATTTCATCAATTATCGCACAAAGAAGTTTGAACAGTGCGACAACAAATTTGAACACATCTTTAGAAAGGATGTCCACAGGTTACAAAATTAACCACGCAAAAGACAATGCAGCCGGTTATTCAATTGCAAACATGTGGGAAACTCAACTAGGTTCTCTGGATGTAGCTGCTGATAACGCGGCAACAGGTTCAGACATGTTGACATCAGCAGAACAAAGTTACAGCCTTTTGTCAGATCACTTGCAGCGTATCAGAGATTTGACCGAACAGGCTGCAAACGGCACTTATGCTTCTGCTTCACTTAAAGCAATCCAGTCTGAAATTTCAGCAAGATTAGATGAAATTACACGTGTGGCATCAAATGCTGAATTTAACGGAATTAAGCTTATGTCATTTGATGGTACTAATGGTAATATTACCGGTATGAACGAAAAGGGTATTGACTTGCAGGTTGGTCTTTATGGCGATGGCGACAGTATTATAAATTTAGATATTGATCTGTTTAAAAGTGCAACAATCAGCGGACTTTTCACAAATATGACAAAGGCTAATGGTAATGGTGTAACATTACAACTGATGCTTGAGCAAGCTAATAATAAACAAGCTGTGGATTTGAAAACAACAGATGAAGAACAAAAAATAGTTAATAATAAAATATTTGCAGCAGCTTGCAGCGGTCTGATTTATGACAGTGCTACTGATTCTTATACTTTAGCATCTGGTGTAGAAGATTCTTATGGAGCAAAAGAAATGTTGAGCTTCCTTGATTCTGCAATTGATGATATTTCTTCAAGAGTAACAAGAATTGGTGCTGCTCAGAACAGAGTAGAATCTGCTATTACTGCAATAGATGTTCAATCTCAAAACTTGACATCATCATTGTCTACGCTGAGAGATACAGATGTAGCAGAAGAATCTTCAAACTATATTCAGTCACAAATTCTGCAGCAAGCATCTGCAACCCTGTTAGCAACAGCAAACCAGACACCAAGTATTGCATTAAACTTAGTTTAAGAAAGGTTAAGGTATGGGTAGAACTATTTATTTTTGCTAGTTCGTTGATTAGGGTTATGGTTGTTGAAGGGAAACGAGTTAACTCGTTTCCCTTTTTCTATATTATTATACCGGACAAACTAATTTACCCTGCGCAGACTTTATGATATTATTCAAACCATGCAAAATATAAAATCTATTATCTCAGAAGAGCTTAATTTTGTTGATAATGAAATTAAAAATGTTTCGCTAGAACAAGATGATATAAAACAAGCTTTAGAAAAATTTTTATCAGGCTCATCAAAACGAATTCGCTCAACGATTACTTCTTTATATATTAAAGCCTTGGACAAAAAAGTTTTACCGCAATGTATAAAAATAATGGCTGCTGGTGAAATAATACATAATGCGTCACTGCTGCACGATGATGTAATTGATAATGCCAAAACCCGTAGAGGTGAAACTACAATAGGAGAAGTATTTTCACCATATGTATCAATACTTTCCGGAGATTATTTACTTTCTATTGCAACAGAAAAATTGATGGAGGTTAACGATAATAATATATTGAAAATTTTTTTAAACTGCACAAAACAAATGTGTAATGCAGAGTTAACCCAATTTTTTCTTCGAGGAAAGAAACCTGATATTGACCAATATATAAGAATTTGTGAGGGAAAAACTGCATTCCTTTTTGAGGCAATTATGGAAAGCTGTGCAATTATTGAAAATTTACCGGTTGCTGATGCCGTTAGTTTTGCAAGAAATTTTGGTATATTTTTTCAGCTAAAAAATGATTTAGAGAAGTTGTCGGCCGAGTGTGATGCTGCTAATGAAATCTTTACTCCTAAAGATATTTTGGGTATTGAAAAAACATCTGCTTTAATAGATAATTATTTAAAGAGGCTAAGAGGAGATATCGGACAGCTGCCTGATAATATTTATAAGAAGGGACTAGAGGGTTTACTTATAGAACTATGATTGATAAAGAGAAGTTTAAGGCAAATCTTAAAGAAACAATAGATACTATAGTTTTTGTTGTAGTTGCAGTTATTTTAATAAGATTTTTTATTGCAGAATTAAGATGGATACCATCCGGCTCTATGAAACCTACACTTGTCGAAGGTGATAGAATTGTTGTTGAAAAACTGACTAAATTTCCCAATCTTCTAAAAAATCATAGTTTTGAAAATACTCCGCAAAGAGGCGATGTAATGATATTTTATCCGCCTTTTGTAAAATTGAAAACAACTCCTTGGGCTGTTTTTAGCAGACTAACAGGTTTTTTCTGTAAAGACATTGCTTATATAAAACGTGTTGTAGGGCTTCCAGGGGAAAAATTGGAAATAAAACAAAGTGATAACGGGGCTTATAAAGTCTATATAAATGATAAACCTTTAAAAGAAGATTATATAATGAGCGAGTATGATTTCCACAAGTGCAAATCAGATATGTATTGCGGTCCTCTTGTAATTCCTCAGGGACATTATTTCATGATGGGGGACAACCGTGGCAATTCTATGGACAGCCGTTTCTGGGGAACATTGCCAAAGGAAAGGTTCATAGGCCGCGCTGTATTTCTTTTCTGGCCGTTTACGCATATGAGAAGTCTGTAATTTATCCCTACTAAAGTTGTAGAAATTTCTAACTAATTGGGAATTTTAATTTTTGGCTACAGCATTTAATATGATAGTGTGAAGGAATAAAAAGCCGGAACAATTATCACAAAAGTCTTTTGCCACATTATGGCATTACTTTTGTTGTGTTCATGGAAGAAAAAAGAAAGAAAAGGAGATCAAATTATGGCTTCAATCACTATTAACACAAACCTTGCCTCCTTGACGGCACAAAGGAACTTAGCATCAGCGACCACCGGAATGAACACCGCGATGGAAAGATTATCAACAGGGTATCGTATTAACTCAGGTAAAGATGATGCTGCAGGTTCAGCTGTATCAACTTTAATGGAAGCTCAGATTTCAGGTTATGATGTTGCTGAATCAAATGCAACAATGGGACTATCGCTTCTTGATACTGCTGAAGGTGTATTGGATATTGTTTCTGATTATCTACAGCGTATAAGAGATTTGACCGAACAAGCTGCCAACGGTACTTATGGTACATCTTCAATGCAGGCAATCAGAACAGAAGTTCAACAGAGAATGGAAGAAATAAATCGTTTATGTGACGTTATTGATTTTAACGGAATCAAACTATTAGATGGTACGAGTAATGCTTACCAGAGCGGTTCCGGTGTTAACTTGCAGGTAAGTAACAATTCCGGTAAACCAAATATTATTAATCTTGAAAAATCATTGTTTGCATCTGCAAAATGTAGTGCATTATTTAATACTACAAATGGCAATGAATGGTTCATACGTCAAGGTGAAAATTTTGATGCAGCTAAAGATGCTCATGGTTATATAGATTCAGAAAAATTCTCTACACCTGCATTATATGCAAGAATTAATGGTACAAGAGTAGAGTTAGATGATGGTACTGTTTACGACTTTACTGGTCAAGGTATTAAAGATAATAACTATGATGAGTTCGGAACAAGAAATGGTAAAACTGGTGTATTCAACTGTATAACTGCAATCTGTGATGCAGTTTATACAAATGATTCAACAGCACGTGAATTTTTACAATTCATTGATGATGCAATTGAAAACATTTCAGACAGAACTGCTCTTATCGGTGCGTACATGAACCGTGTAGAATCAGCTGTTGATGCAATCGGAGTTCAAAAGGAAAACATTGTGGCAGCAAATTCTTCTATCAAGGATGCTGATGTTGCTACAGAATCTTCTAACTATATTAAGTATCAAATATTGCAGCAATCTACTGCAACATTGCTTTCAACTGCAAATCAGACTCCAAGTATTGCATTGAATTTAATCTAATAAGTTTTTCTTAAATAGTGATGAAGCCCCCGCTACGCGGGGGCTTCATTTTTATACATAATAAAAAGCTTGAGAGACTCTCAAGCGGAAAAAGGGAAAAGGGATTAAAAAAGGAATATTTTTTATTATACATTTCACATATTAGCTGAAAATACCGAAAGTTCTTTCAATGTTATCAGAAATTACTTTTTTAACGGATTCGTATTCTGTAGTAAGAGCGGTTCTTTCAGTTTCGAGCTTAGATAAATCCATATCGAATTTTTTATCTTTCTGGTCAATTTGTTTAGTTTTGTGTTCGTATTCTGCCTCGGCTTTAGCGAGTGCAGACTTATCAATGGTTGTAGTAGTCGTGTAGCTTACGTAAGTATCGGAGTCTGGTGATGTAGTGTTAAAAGACACTTGTCCGGTCTTTTTGTCCTGATTAACAATTTCAATAGAAATCTTTCCACACTGAATCATGTTTTTCAGCCACTCAGAGTTGTTAGCAGCATCTCCGTCAGTACCATTGTAATCAGCAATGCTAACACATCCTCCAGCTAAAACAATTTGTTTGTATAGATTAGCGTAGAAATTAAATTCTTCCTGGTTAAAGTCATCTTCTTCGACACCTTCATCAGCATAAGCAAGAGCAAAAATTTCGCTTCCGAAATTTTTATATAGTTTATATTTGTAAGCTTGTTCTAATTCGTCATATTCATCCTTAGCTTCATCGGTTAAATCATTATAGTCTTCAACCCCGTTGTCCGTCAGTATTTTTTCCATTTTTTCTTTCACAGCAATCATTGAGTTCATATCATCGGACCCGATATTACTGTTATTTTCAAAGACTTGATTTTCGCAATCTTCGAGATTATCTCTATCAAGAGCGTTTCCAGCATCTCCGTAAATCATCATCATTGCGAATTCATAAGGGTCGTTACCATCATACTCATCGTAAGCATCTTTGACATCATCTTCTACAATAAGTTGTCCGTTAGAAGTTCTGAGAGCATAGTTATTTCCCGTTTCGACTCCATTTTTCCCGACTAAATTATTAAAGTTTGCTGTAATCGTATTACCATTAATATCATCAACAGTAAGTGTAGTAGCATCAAGAGCTTCAAGGTATTCCTGATAAACTTGATCAGATTGAGTAGATAATTGAATTTTCGCATTCTGAATAGACTGCGCCTTGTATTCCACATCGTGCATTCTCGCAGTAATGGTAAGTAATCTAGCTTGTGATGCTGCCATTCCCATAATTCAGAAGTCCTTAAATTAGTCCCTTTCCATGGTTTACGGCACAAAAGTGTAAAAACTTTAATAATTCTTTAAAATTGTTACATTTCGTAATATTATTTTACCCTTATGGATTAAGAAAAATTTTTTTTAATATGATATTCTTATTTTTATGAAGAGAATTTTAATTGTAATCTTTGTTTTGCTGATATTAGGGGTTTTATTAAAAGCTTGCTTAAGGCAGGATATTCCTTATGTACTGCCGGAAAAAATAGTAAAGCATGATTTGCAGGAAATAGTTTATCCTGCTAAAGAGAAGAATGTAACAATCAATTGTGTTGATTATTTACAATCACAGGCTCCTGTTGGATATTTCGGCGGGGAACTTATAATTTCTACAATCGGAGAAGGCCCTAAAACCTTTAATCCGTGTAATACAAAAGACTCAACCTCTTCTTCTATGGCCGGTTTAATGTACGATGGGCTTGTAACAACTAACCCGAGAACCGGCGAGGTTGAACCACAGCTTGCGAAATCTTTTACAGTTGACGGAAACGACTATTTAATACATTTAAGAAGAGGAATACAATGGACAGATGGTAAGCCAATTACTGCTGATGATGTTATGTATACATATAACGAAGTTGTTTTTAGAGGGCTGGGCAATCCTTCTGTTATGGACGCAATGAAAGTTGATGGAAAGCTTCCTGAACTTGTTAAAATTGATGATTATACGGTGAAATTTACGACACCGCAACCTTTTGCACCTTTTTTAAGGCTTCTTTCATATCCGATTGTTCCTAAACATTATTTTAAACCATATTCTGATAGAGGCGAATCAGTCTTTAATGCATTTTTAAGCCCTAATACTCCTCCGGAAGAAATTGTATCAAGCGGTGCTTTTAAGCTAAAAGAGTATGTTGCAGCCCAAAGAGTAGTATTTGTAAGAAATCCTAACTACTATAAAATAAATTTGAAAGATGAAAAATTACCTTATCTTGATAAAGTGGTATACATGATAGTTGGTGATACTAATAATGAAATTCTAAAATTTGAAGCTAAAGAGATTGATGTATTAAGCCTCAGGGGCTCTAATGTAGCAAGGTATAAAATAAGAGAACCTCAATCTGATTATATAATATATAATCTAGGTCCTGATACCGGAACTTTATTTTTAGTTTTAAATTTAAATAATAGAAAAGATAAGAACTGTAAGCCTTATGTTAATCCAGTCAAAGCCTCATGGTTTGCCAATCGTGATTTTAGGGCTGCAATTGATTGGGCTATAGATAGAAAAAATATGGTTCAAAATATTGCTTCCGGTGTAGCCGAACCTTTGTATACTGCAGAAAGCTTAAATTCTATATATTTAAATAAATATATAAAAGGCCACCCAAAAGACAAAGCTGTTGCTCAAAAAAGCCTCAAGAAGGCCGGTTTCTACTATAAGAACGGAATACTTTATGATAAAAATTCAAACCGTGTAGAATTTGATTTATACACAAATGCCGGCGTTCTTGAACGTGAAGCGCTTGGTGTGATGATTAAACAAGATTTGGAAGATTTGGGTATGAAGGTAAACTTTAAGCCGCTTGAGTTTAATTCTCTGGTTAATAAATTGACAAATACACATGATTGGGATATGGCAATAATGGGGCTTACAGGTTCGCCACTTGAACCTCATGACGGTAAAAATGTTTGGACTTCATCCGGCAGCCTCCATATGTTTAATCAAAGACCGCAAGGATATTGCATTGATGATAGACTAAGCTGGGAAAAAGAGCTTGATGAAATTTTCCGCGAAGGTGCATTAAAGCTTACTTTTGAAGAACGAAAGCCGCTATATGACAGATATCAGACAATAATTTATGATCAGAAACCAATTATATACTTGTACTCGCCGATAAGAATTACGGCAATAAGAAAGAAGTTTAAAAATATATATCCGACAGCTTTAAGCGGACTAATCTATAATCTGGATGAAATATATGTAGACGGAGATAAGGGGTAATATAGTGGAGTTTTTTAAATATATTACAAAAAGAATTTTACAGGTGATACCATTATTAATAATAGTATCTATTATCAGCTTTTTTATCATCAGACTTTCTCCTGTAGACCCGCTTGCTGAATTAAGGCTGAATCCTTCAATATCTCAGGAAACACTTGACAAGGAAGTTAAGCGTCTTAATTTGGATAAACCTATTTATGTTCAGTATATTTCATGGGCAAAATCTTTCATAAAATGGGATTTGGGATATACGTCAACCGGTGAAAAGGTTTCAGTTAAACTAAAGGAGCGTATACCAAATACTTTACTTTTAACAGTTGTTGTGATTTTTATGACCTGGGCTGCCGGAATACCTCTTGGCATTCTGGCTGCTGTTAAAAAAGAAACTGCTTTTGATAGGTTTTTGACTGTTATTTCAAGTATAGGAATGGCAATACCTTCATTCTTTTTCGCGATATTAATGCTTATTTTTGCGGTTAAAACAGGATGGTTTCCAGTAGGTGGTCTTACAAGTTATAATTTTAATGAGCTCGGATTCTGGGGAAAATTTACAGATATAGCACGGCATCTTATATTACCATCTATTGTACTGTTTACAATATCTCTTTCAGGCTTACAGCGTCAAATGAGAGCTAATATGCTTGAGGTTCTTGATAGTGATTATGTAAAGTTTGCCAGAGCAAAAGGACTTAGCGAATGGAGAGTACTTTTTAAGCACGCTCTTAGAAATGCAATAAACCCTATGATAACTCTTTTAGGTTTTGAATTTGCAGGCTTGTTGAGCGGAGCAGCGCTTACGGAATATGTATTTCAGTATCCCGGGCTTGGAAGGCTTATTCTGGAAGCGGTTATGAAATCAGATATTAATCTCGTTATGGCATCCTTGATGATGGGGACAATAATGCTTATACTGGGAAATTTAATAGCAGACATACTGCTTATGATTACAGATCCTAGGCTGAGAAAGGGAGAAGAGTAAATGGACGGGTTCTTTTCTAAATTATTTAAGGATAAATTTGCTAAAGCAGCGTTTATAATTCTTGCAGTTTTATACTTTGTTATATTCTTTGCAGATTTTATTGCACCGTATTCAAATACATATTCAAATAGAGAAATGTCTTATGCGCCTCCGTCTAAGATATATACGATAACACCAGAAGGAAAACTTTCGCGGCCGTATACATATAATTACATAAGGGAATATGAACCAACTCTTATGCAGACAGTATTTAAGCAAGATAGGAGCAAAAAATACTATATCCGACTGTTTCCAAAAGCAGAAGGGTATAAATTTCTTGGAATTATACCTACTCATAGACATCTTTTCGGTACCGATTGCGGCGGGCATCTTTACCTGCTTGGAACAGATATAAATGGCAGGGATGTGTTCTCACGGCTGCTTTTTGGCGGTAGAATTTCTATGACAGTAGGATTTCTTTCGTTATTAATAGTATTTCCGATAGGTCTTTTATATGGAGGAATATCCGGTTATTTCGGAGGTTTCCTCGATACAATTATGATGCGTTTTGCAGAGGCTGTTATGGCAATACCAAGCTTTTATCTGCTGATAATCCTTGCTGCAATCCTGCCCTCTGGAATGACGAGTGTGCAACGTTTTGCATTGATTATCATTATTCTGGCTTTGATTGGCTGGGCCGGATTTGCCAGAGTTGTAAGAGGTATGGTGCTCTCAATAAAAAATGAGGATTTTGTGCTGGCTGAAAAAACAATAGGTGCATCTAATTTGAGAATAATTTTAAAACACATATTACCTCAGACAACAAGTTATGTAATAATCGCAATGACATTGAGTGTTCCATCTTATATACTTGCAGAGTCCGGCTTAAGCTTTTTAGGGCTTGGAATACAGCAGCCGGATGCAAGCTGGGGTAATATGCTTAAAGAAGCACAGGAATTTACTAATATTCTTTACCGTCCGTGGCTTTTATCTCCAGGTTTTCTAATTTTTATAGCAGTTCTTTCTTTTAATATTCTCGGTGATGCAATAAGGGATATTCTAGATCCTAAATCTATAAAAAGAGGGCGGAATGATTAATCATTCCGCCCTCGGATATTTTTCGGCTTAACCTAAAATGTCTTCTAAGTCACCGAGTATACCTTCATGGTTGCCTCCGCAGTTGCAGTTGCATTCAACTTTGCCTGTTACATCAACCGTAACCTTATGGTCTTTGATTGCTGCTAAGATATCATCTAATTTGTTTAAGATTTTATCTAATTTTTCAAGCAATTTGCTGTCATCGAAGCCTGCACCGCCAGAGCCGCCCTGGTTCTTGATAGCTTCAAGTAAGTTGCAGATATTTGTATATCTTTCGTCATTCTTACCGAATTCAGCTTCAAGTTTTTCTTCAATAGATTTTGTTGTTAAGTTCAATACATCCATTTTACCATTTATATCTGTTAGAATGTTATTGTTTTTACCTGTTAATTCAAGTAGCTCAGCGAGCATTTTTTCAAGAGATGATAGGTCTACTGTACCACCGGTACCAGGTTTAATATTTCCAATTGCATCAATAATGGCTTTTGTATTCTCGTCCATTTTTGAGAGAACTTTTTCAAGTAATGCTTCAAGATTGGAACCGCTTCCACCGCTGATATTGTTAATTGCTTTGAGTATGTTATTTAATTGTCCAGCAATATCAACACCAAGTTCAGAAATAGCTTTTAATACTGCTGCCTGGAATTCTGCATCCTGTTTTTGCATATTAGCTAACAGCTGGTTTGTAACATCAATCTTGTCACCATTCTTACTAATAGCATCAAGCAGTTTCTGTAAGTCTTCCTGTGATATACCACCTGACTGGTATTTATTTAATAGTTCTGTAAGCAGATTGTTTGTAATATCTGTTTTATCATTGTTTTCTTTAAGATATTGTTCAATTTTTTCAAGACTTGCTTTGATATCTGTATTATCAGGGAACTCTTGGTCAAATTTACCAATAATAACATCCAGCTTGTTATTGATATCATTACCAATTGATTCGATGTTTTTAAGAATTTCAAGTAATGCTTCAAGCTTATCGCCAGTAGTACCTTCCATTTTATCAAGTTTAGCTAAAATTTCATTAAGTGTTAGGTTACTGTCTTTGTCAATTTCAATTTGGTCACCCTGTTGTTCAATTAATGTTTTTAACAATTCTTTCAGTTGTTCCATGTAAATATTTAACTGTTCTGTTGAGCCAGCTTGTCCGTTTTTAATAGCATTAAGAATTTCTGTTAATTGTCCTTTAATGCTTTCGCCATTTACAGTGATATTTTCATTTGTAGCTTCAATTAATTCTTTGATAGTATCACATGTTGAATTAATATTTGTTAGGATTTTGATGATTTCGTCTTGCTGCTCTCCTTGATTTTTTAATTCTTCTGCAATACCTTTCAGATAGCTGTTATTCTGAGTTAGCAATTTAATAATTTGATCACCGTATGTATCAATCTTAAGTCCCAACTCATCAATTTTTTTCAACAAGGCATCTATACCTTCTTTGAAAGCTTCAATCAAAGCTTGCTGATCATCAATCGAGAGATTAATAGTTACATTATTGTTGTTATTAATTTCTGGCGGTATAGGAATATCATCTTCTGATGAACAGCTTGCCAGTCCCATTGCTGCACCTGCGGCAATCATTGCCGCACCAAAGCCGCTTCCTACACCTGTTAAACAAAGAGCACCGCCGCCAACAACAAGAGCTCCTGATACCAATGCTCCTGCATTATCTTTTGCAAAAGCTACTGTTTTATCCCACCAGCTTTGTTCTTCTTCCTTTGGCGCCTGTTTCTTTTGGGTTTCGCTGTACTGCATTTTGCCGTCTTTGCTTTTACCTTTGTTTACCAGAACAAAATCTCCGATTTGTGCCTCTCCAGATGAGAAAGCTTTGTTTAATGCTTCAGCTTCTTGAGCAGTTAAGCCTAGCTGCTTTGCTTCATTAGCATTAATCTTACCATCTTTTAGGGCATTAATAATTTCTTTTGCCCTATCCGGATTAAGTTTGCTAAAATCTACCATAGTAATTGTTACTCCTTTCTATTATTTTCATAACAATACAATCCTACTTTGATTAGGTTAACGGCATTTTTTTTGAAAACTTTAGAAATTTAGCCTGCATTGTTACAAAAATTTACAATATAAGCTTAAACTTCGCTTATATTGCGTATCTTATTTTCCCTTTTTCTCGTGTATAGTAAATAAAAGATTTTTACATTTAGAAAATTGATTAATTGTAAACTAATTGTTACATTAATATTGCAGAATACATTAAAAGGCTGATTGAAAATGTTTATAAATCATATTAAACTTTCTACAGTGAGGTTTTTAGTGAACAAAAATCAATTAAAGAAACAAATACTCCAGAAAGAATTACAGATAAAAAAACTACATTTACACCAATCTTCAACAGAGTTCTGTAATCAGCTTTACAATACATTAATTCTTGAAAAAGCTATTCTAAAGAAGGAATTAGAAAATTTAGAAAAGAATTGTATTTTAGAAAAAATAAAAAAAACTTTTTCTCCTAAAAAAACACTTATATGTGATTATTGGGAAAAATAGAAAAGCATATGTGTGTTTTCAATAGTTTATGGTATAATTTTGAGAGAGGATAAAAATGAGTACTATAAACTACGATTCTAAAAAATCAATAAGAGGTGCTTTTGGGGAAGAACTTGCGGAGCTGGGGAAAAATATTCCTAATGTAGTTGCTTTAGATGCAGATTTATCAGGCTCAACACAGACTTCATTATTTGCTAAAGCATTCCCAGAACGCTTTTTTGACGTCGGTATTGCCGAGCAGGATTTAATGACAACAGCTCTAGGACTTTCGCTGGAAGGCTTTATTCCTTTTGCAGCAACTTTTGCTGTATTTGCAACAGGCAGAGCTTATGATCAAATAAGAAATTCCATATGTTATCAAAAATCCAATGTTAAAATTATAGGTGCGCACGGCGGTATTACAGTTGGAGAAGATGGTGCAAGCCATCAAGCTTTGGAAGATGTATCTCTTATGCGCGGCTTACCAAATATGACTGTAATAGTTCCGGGGGATTACGAACAAACAAGGCAGGCAGTAAGATTTGCAGCTTCATATAACGGACCGGTGTATATAAGACTATCTAGAATGAATGTGCCTGATATATTTGATAAAAACTATAAGTTCTCAATTAATAAAGCCGTTGTGTTAAAAGAAGGAACTGATGTTTCATTAATAACTGCTGGTGATATTCTGGCAGAGGTAATGAAAGCTTCTGAAATTTTAACAAATCATGGTATTAATGCAGAGATAATTAATGTTCCTGTTATAAAACCTCTGGATTGTGGAACTATTATAAATAGTGTTAATAAAACAAAATTGGCAGTAACTATTGAAAATCATTCCGTAATAGGCGGTTTAGGTTCGGCAGTGTGTGAATGCCTTGCTGCTGACGCACCTAATAAAGTCATTAGAATCGGGGTTAATGACTGTTTCGGACAGAGCGGTTCTCCGGATGAATTGTTAAAATATTACGGATTAGATGCAGTAAGTATTGCTGATAGGATTATTGAGTTGAAAAAATGATACAATTAAGATCTGTTACTAAAAAATATAAAAATAATTATGCTTTAAAAAATATTAATCTTGATATTTTGTCTGGAGAATTTGTATTTATTACAGGAGCTTCCGGTGCTGGCAAATCAACACTTATGAAAATGCTTTACAAGGAAGAAACTCCTACAACCGGTACCGTTTTAATCGGTGGTATTAATATAGCAAATCTTCCACCTGAAAAAGTGCCAAACCTGCGACGCTGCATGGGAATCGTTTTTCAGGATTATAAATTATTACAAAACCAGACAGTCTACGATAATATTGCTTATGTAATTAGAACGCTTGGAATAAGCTCTTCTGATATACGAACAAGAGTTACAGGAGCACTGAAAGTTGTTGGACTTTTAGATAAAGCTAAAGCAAAACCTACTGAGCTTTCTGGCGGAGAACAACAGAGAGTCAGCATAGCAAGAGCTCTGGTTAATGGGCCTCCATTATTAATAGCAGACGAACCAACAGGAAACTTAGATCCTAAAAACTCATTAGAAGTTATGCAAATTCTTGAGCAGATTAATCAGCGCGGTATTACTGTAATTGTTTCAACTCATGACTATACTCTGGTTGATCGTTTTAGAAAAAGAGTTTTAACCCTTGAAAAAGGTGAAATAGTAAGAGATATTCAGGCAGGTACTTATGGACAATAGCAGGCAGCAGCTAAAAAAACAGGTAAAAAAACATATTCCAAAAGATTGGCTTTGTGAACTCAGGATTGCCTATAGAATCGTAATGGAAGCTGTAAATGATATAAAACGCACAGGAATTATTAACCTTGTTATTATAACAACTATGGCTGCAATACTTACATTGTTCGGCGTACTTTTTAGATTTACGCTCTCGCTTTCAACTTTTGCGAATGAACTCGGAAATGTTCTGGAAATATCCGTATATCTAAAATCTAATGCTTCTGCTTCAATTGTGAAAGATCGGATAAAAGATATAAAGCATGTAAAAACTGTTACTTTGAAAACAAAAGAAGAGTCCTGGAATAGTTTAAAGCAGGAACTGGGACTTCATGACATATCTAATCCGCTTCCTGATACTTTAAGAGTAAAAGTAGATAAGCCTGATAATATTTCAGAAGTCTTTAATCAAATTAAGACTATATCAGGTGTCGAGGATATGGGATATGCAAAAGAACTCGCTAAAAAAATGCAGGTTCTGACGAATGTTGTTAATACAACAATGGTATTTGTAATAATTATTTCCGCTGCATTAACTATAACAATAATAAATAATACTATACAGCTTGTAATCCAATCAAGAAAAGAAGAAATAGAAATTATGCGTTTGATGGGTGTAAGCAACTGGTATATTAAAACTCCTTTGATTATGCAGGGGGCATTCTACGGTTTTGTGTCATCAGTAATAGCCGTGCTGCCGTTAAATTGTATTCAGGGTTTATTAATAAATGTGCATAAATTTTTCTTGATTCCTACGCCTGCTTATGCACAAAATATTGTTATAATAACATTATTAATTATCGGAACCGCTTTTGGTGCGATAGGTAGTTTCTTGTCAATAAAGAAACATTTACAAGTTTAGAATAGGTGAATGATATGGATAAAACAATTGAATTAGTAAATGGTGTAAAAGATATACAAGCAATGCCGAGTGTCATTGTAAGAGCTTTAAATATAATGAAAAAACCTACAGCAAGTATGAAAGAGCTGGGGGATATTGTAATGTTTGATCAGTCGCTAACAGTCAAATTTTTAGCACTGGTAAATTCAGCATATTATGGTTTCTCACAACAAATATCTTCAATTAATATTGCGCTTTCTCTGCTTGGTATGGTTAAAGTAAAAAACATTATTGTAGCAGTTGCTATGAAACCGATGATGTCAAACAGCGGTGATAAAGAATTGTGGAAACATTCTATGAGAGTTGCTGCAGGTTGTGAATATTTAGCAAATCTTACCAAAATAATGGACTCTGATGAAGCTTTTATTTCAGGTTTTATTCATGATATTGGAAAAATGGTTCTGAACATGACTAATGATAAACTTTATGCAAAAGTTAAAGACAGGGTAAGTGAAGGTGCTGATATTCTTGAAGCAGAACGTAAGTATTTTGATTCTGATCACGTAAAAACGGGTTCTTTGCTGGCAAAAAGATGGCAGCTTCCTATTTTGCTTGCAAATATTGTTTCATACCACCATGCTCCATCGTTATCATCAATTCCAGTCCCTTGTAATCTGGTATGTTTAATTGATAAAATTGTTCAAGAAGATTTTAATCCAAATTCTGTTGACAAAGATTTTATTAAAACAATGGGTATAGATGTTGAAGATTTAGAAGATTTAAGACAAGCAGTGCTGCATAAGGCCGAAGTATTAATTGCAGAATTAGCATAGGGTAAATGTATGCAGAGCCGAATCGTTTTAATCTCAGATGATTCTGATTTTTTTGAGTACATTTTTCCAAAGCTTGAGCTTAGAAAAAATGATGAACTGTTTCGGTTTAAATTTGATGAACTTCCTGATAAACTCCATATGCTTGAAACTTCTGTACTGATTATTAATAGTGAGAAATCTGAGAGTAGAACAATAGAATTATTACAAATACTGAAAGATACGCCGGCTGTAATTTTTGGGTATAATGCAGATGATGAATTCAGAATAAATACTTTGAAGAACGGTGCAGCGGCTTTTGTTACTCCTCTAACTTCTGATGATGAGTTCAAAGCTAGTCTTGTATCTGCTTTGAAGCTGGCATCAATACTTGAAAAAAATAAGCAGTATCGTGCAATACTGGTGAAAAAGAATTTAATACTGCCTAATAATGAAGTATTGCTTGATTATACATCTGTTTTAGATAGAGAACTGGAAAAACTTAATGCTTCTTCTTCAATAGCTGTGCTGGCTGCAATATCACCAAATGATAAAACTAAGTTTTTAATACAGCCAAACCAGATTGAAACTATTATTTTGAATAATATAAGAAAAAACGATATATTAATGAATTATGCAGTAAACAAATACTTTTTGCTTCTGTTCGATACTGATATTGACGGAGCCCAAAGAATTTGGGCAAAAATTCAGAGTCAGATACCGGAGAAAATATATGCCGGTTTTACAAAAACTTTTTCAAAAACAAGACAGCAGTTGGTTAATGAAGTTTTGAACAAACTGCATGAGGCAATTAATTATGAAAAAGTCTATTCAAATATGACTGCAGCCCAGAGCAATGTTCCGAGAACTAATTTCAAAATGTTTAAGCAGGAGTTTAATAAAAAGATTGAACGTATAATAAATCCTGTTTTTTATCATATAAGACAAAAATATAATGACAAACTTTTTGGCGTAACTATAGAGCAGGAAAATATTGAAGGCGGCACTATTTTACATCTCAAAGAAAGGCATGCTGTAGCGGCTTTTAAAATGACCAGTCCTGGTTTTTCAAAAATTAATATTGATATTACTTTTTCATCTTCACCAGAAAACATTGATGCCAAACGCATATCCTTAAACCCTGATGAATTGGAAGCGGGAGTGTTAGAAGATTTATTGGAACAATTTATAGCAGAATTTAGAAAAGAGGTTAACAATGACAATACTAAATACAGATGATAGTCTTTTATTGATAATTGATGTTCAAGAAAAACTTTTGAATGCAGTGTTTAATAAGGAATTATGCAGTAAAAAAGCAGAAATCATTGCAAAAGCTGCAAATATTTTAGGTATTCCTGTGATTGTTACAGAGCAATATCCAAAAGGGCTGGGGAATACTGTTGAACCGCTTAAATCTAAACTTGGAGATAACGTACAATACTTTGAAAAGACAGCTTTTTCTGCATTAGATAATCAAGATGTATTGAATGCACTTGAAAAAGCAAACAAGAAGCAGGTTGTTATTTTTGGAATAGAAACTCATATTTGTGTAAGTCAGACAACGGCAGCTCTTATAAAATCAGGGTATGAAGTTAATGTTATAAAAGATGCCTGCGGAAGCCGTGCAGAAACAGAATATATTGCAGGTCTTGAGAGAATGAAGGATAACGGCGCGCATATTTTAACAACAGAAATAGCGCTTTTTGAGTGGTTAAAAGGAGCAAAACATCCTAATTTTAAAGATATTCAAGCACTCATTAAATAGCCTTATCTAATTTTTGAAGAGCATATTGAAGTTTTAACAGTTTCTCTTTTGATGTACCTAATCCTGTGAGAAGCATTGTTGAAACTTCATTTGTTTTTTCGTCCTCTATGTTGAAATTGTTAAATAATTTTTCAGACAACTCGTATCCTGAAAGCCCTTGCTTTTTTATTAAGATTTTTGTAACGTCATCTCCGTAAAACTCAATATTTTTAAGACTGTATTTTAAACTTGTAATACTTGAGATTAGTTTTTCAATATGCTTTCTTCCTTTTGATGAATTAAGATAATTAATATTTGCTTCAATGGTTGCAAGCATAGGATACGAAGGAGATGTTGTATTTATTAATCTCAAGGATTTCGCAGCATCTAAATTGCAGTTATTATGCAGTAATGCTGTTGGATTAATGCCTCCGGCTGTTTTGTGCAGAGATTGTATTGTAAAGTCGGCATACTTAACAGCGCTCTGCGGCAAATTGTCTGAGAAAGGATAAAGAGCTCCATGCGCTTCATCGACAATTAAGTATACTCCGTATTTTTTGCAAATCTTGCTTATTTCTGGAATATTTGATACAATTCCCTCATAGCTTGGAGATGTTATAATTATTGCTTTTGGAGAATGTTTTTGTATTAGTTCTTCTGTATTATTTATTGCTTCGTAGATTCCCCAAGCTTTATTATAAGGAAGTGAATATTTAATTATTTGTGCACCGGCTAATTTGCCGGCATTTTCATGCGAGGGATGTGCTTTTTCCCAGATTAATAATTTTTCACCAGGATTGCAGCAGGTCAAAACAGCAGCTATAATCCCGCTTGTAGAGCCATTTGTCAAGAAATGAGTATGTTTTACTCCATATATTCCCGCAGCTTTTTTTTCGGCATTTTCTAATGCTTCTTGAGGGTTATATGCGTCAACTTCTGATATATCAGAACGATACCACTGATAGAACTTATGGTATATGCAAAGTTTACCGCTGTGGCTCGGTGTTGTAAACAGTAATTTTTTATTCTTTTTTTTCAAAATAGAAATCAAACTCATATGATAATTTTAACAAAAACAGGGAAAAAGTGATTAAGTGTAAAAAATACTATTTTAAAAATCATCCCAAAGTATTACTAAATCTTTGATACAACCCTCTTGAGAATGGATTAAGTGTATGTTATAATAATAGTAGAAATAATAAATATTGTTTCTAGAGTGTTAACATACATAGCCCCACACCACTCTTAAATAAAAAAGGTATCTGTTACTTAATACAATTAAGGTGAGAGCAATGGATACGATATTAGTACAAAGACCCCAGTTTGAAAAAGCTGCAACGAGCGCGGCGGGCATAGGTATTGCAATTTGTCTTCTGTTATCCCAAAACACATTATTATCAGCTAAAGACCTCGGTAACCTGACAGGCATATCACCAACATTAAATTATGTACAGGAGCAGCAAAGACATCAGGAAACAATATTTGAAGAATCAATAACCCAGAAGTATGGTAGTTCCAATGTAGTTGAAGTTGAGAAAGGCGTAAAATATGTCAGAATGATAAGATTTTATAAGAACAAACCCGTTAGAATAAATATCGTTGAGATGTCTTTAGGGGTAAATCAGGGACTTGCTGTCGAGCCGGCAATTGCATCTGAGACCCTGGCGTCCAGAAACAAAATTTCTAACATAGCCGGTAGAGATAATGCAATAGTTGCAATAAACGGAGGTTACTTTAAGCCTCAGACGGGTGTCCCGCTCGGTACGCTGATGATAAATAAGAAAGTATACACGGGCCCGATATATGACAGAGTTGCAATGGGTATTTTTGATAACGGGTTTGAGATGGCAAGGGTTCAGCTCAAAGCCAATGTTGTAACTAACAAAGGAGGGTTAAAAATTGATAATATCAATCAGCCTAGAATGTTGTCAACAAATACAATCGTTTATACGCCGGATTGGGGCGAATATTCTCCGCCTTCTCCGAAGTATGGTAAACAGCTGGTAATATCCGGTGGGAAGCTGATTAAAACCTCATACGGCAGGAGTCAAATACCAAAAGATGGATTTGTAATTGTCGGGCCTCAAAAGAGTTTAGATACTATAGCCAATGCAAGGAAGTTTAAATTAGATATAAAAATTAATCCTGAGTGGAAAGATGTTAATCATATAATAAGCGGTGGTCCTTATTTAGTAAAAAATGGTGATATATATGTGGATATGACTGCCCAGAAATTAGCATCTATCGGCGGACGCAACCCTCGCACCGCAATCGGCTATACCAAAGATAACAGTCTGATAATGTTAACAGCAGATGGAAGAGAAGGAGCCTCAATAGGTCTAACCCTTATCGAACTTGCCAATTTAATGAAAGAGCTTGGCTGTGTAAACGCGATGAACCTTGACGGCGGCGGTTCAACGGTAATGTACGTAAAAGGAAAAATTGTTAACAAACCCGCAGTACAAGGAGGAATACCTCTGTCACATACCTTATCAATAAGAAAGATTAGTTAGAATTTATTTTCCATAATACATATACACCCCTATGGAAGTAAACAAACTGCCCCTTTCCGAATATTTCGGAGAGGGGTTTGAGTTGCTTTCCATATATCTTTTCTTTTACGTATCTTCTGGTAAGAATAACACTAGGCAAATGCCTAGTTATTAAGATTAGCTCAAATTAGTATGATTTAAGAATGCTAGGCCATGAAATAACGAATGTAAAAAGAGAAAATTCAAAGAGTATATTAACAGGCCGAGAACTAGAATACCTGTCTCTTGCATCAATAGGCTGCGAGAATAAGATGATAGGCACAATTCTAACAGTATCAAAAGCCACAGTTAAAAAGACCTTTGAGACAGTGTTTGTGAAACTGCATGCGAGAAACAGAGCGCATGCAGTAACAATAGCATTTGTGCATAATATTTTGTCCGAGGAAATAATAAGAAACATAACCGATAAATATTCCGAAAAACTGCAGAAATATTTTTATCAAGATTAGTAATCTGAAAGTAAAGTTTTGTAACGAAATTGTTATAAATTCTATAAATGTGGAATATACTATATATAAGGATATGTGCTTATTATGGAAAATTTTATGCAAAAAGTTTGTATCAAAAAGGCTGAAACCTTTACAGCAGTAGGGGGGGGGGCAAAACATCCTAGAGATCTAGCGTTTAGGAGGTTAGTATGCTGACCATAAATACTAACCTTTCGAGTTTGCTTGTGCAATCTAATTTAAAAACATCAACCAACGGATTGAATACAGCCATAGAGCGAATGACCACCGGCTTTAAAATCAATCACGCCAAAGACAATGCAGCTAATTTTTCGATAAACACAAAGTTATCAAGTCAAATTAGTGCCTATCAGGTTGCAGAAACAAATGTGTTAATGGGATTAGATTTGGTTTCAACAGCCGAAGAATCGTTAGATCAAATTATTGATGGATATTCGAGGCTTAGGGAACTCGCTGTCAATGCTGTTAACGGTACAAACAGTGTCCAATCATTGGAAGCTATCAAAGCTGAAGCAGAGAGTTTATTATCAGATATCGAGCGAAATTACAAGAGCTGTGAATATAATAATATTAAACTTTTTCATAAGTATGCAGAAATTGATGAAACAAAACGAGTATCAAAGCAGAGTTCGTTTGTAGCCGGTGAAACTTATTATTTGTCAAATGCAAAAGATGTTGTGGCTCTGCAAAATCTTGTAAATAGTGGTGTTGATACTACTGATGTAAAGTTTGAACTTGCCAGGGATATTGATATGAGCGGAATTGATTTTCGCGGTATAGGTGTTGATGAACAAAATAGTTTTAAAGGTACCTTTGACGGTTGCGGATATGTTATATCTAATCTCAAAATTAACACGACAGAAAATAATGTTGGTTTATTTGGGTGCACAAATAAAGCTTCTATAGAAAATTTGGGTTTGGAAAACTGTGACATGTCCGGAAGCGGTTATATTGGCGGGCTTGTAGGACTGTCAATTTCATCAAAAATTAGCAATAGTTATTGTTCAGGAATGGTTTCCGGAAGCGGTCAGGTTGGTGGTGTAGTGGGCGAATCCCGTTCTTCTCATATTAAGAACCTTTATTTCAAGGGAGAGGTTGTTGGTACAGCAGGAAAAGTTGGCGGTATTTCAGGTTGCTTAAGGGTCGGCGGAACTTTTGAGAACTGTTATTCGGAAGGTTCTGTCACAGGAGGAGGGTATGATACAGGCGGGCTTGCAGGTGCCAACTTTGATGGCGTTCCCGTAAATAAAAGTTTTTCCTCGTGCGATGTGGTTGGTAATTCTAGTGTTGGGGGACTGATTGGTTGTGCCGGAGCTCCCTTAAGAAATTCTTTTTTTGTTGGAAAAGTTAGTGGTAAACGAGATGTCGGTGGATTGGTAGGGTTTAATCAGACGTCTTTAGACACTTGTGCTTGTAGCACATCTTCGTACTCACAGACAGTAGGAGATGTTAGCTGGGTCAAGGATACAGGAAACATGTTGACGCTTGAAGAACTAAGAGCTCGCTATACACCGGATGTAATGGGGTTTACAGAAGATAATGGCTGGAAAAATATTAATGATAATTTAGTCTTGTCGTGGCAAAAGAGCGGCTATGGAGTTTTGAACAGCAAGAATGAAGTCAATCTACAAGTCGGAGTTAACGCCGGTACTGCTTCCAATATTGGATTTGATATTTCGTTTGATTTGGGAGATATTGGAGAAATATTTGAAATAGGACTTGATAATGTTGCATCACTTGACCTGATTGATCGTAATCTGCAGATGCTTTCTCAGAAAGCGACAGAATATGGAACTATTCAAAACAGGTTACAAAACGTAGTCGAAGAAATTACGATAAAGTATGATAATCTTGTTTCAACTCAGTCAACCATTCGTGACGCAGACATTGCAGAGGAAAGCAGTGCTTATATCCGCAATCAAATCTTACAGCAGGCTAGCTCAACTCTTTTAGCAACAGCTAATCAAACTCCTGCAATAGTTCTTCAACTATTATAAATTTAATAAATATTAAGAAAAAATAAACATTACTCCTTTATCTGATTTGATACCTTATAATTATCATATATAATATTACAGTAGGGGGGATAAAACCATGAAAAATCCATTTAAAGGAACTGATTCAGATGTAAATGATAATATTGATAAAGATGAAGTAAAAGCGGATGAAGAAAATATCGCAGCAGAAAATACTGAGATTGAAGCAGAAGAGAAGATTGAGGAAACTCCTCTAACAGAAGAAGCTAATCCTCTTCAAGAAAAGTATGATACGCTGAATAATCAATACATAAGACTGGCTGCCGATTTTGACAACTACAGAAAGCGTCAGGAACAGGAAAAAGAAGCTCTTTTAAAATATGGTGCAGAAAATACCTTGAAAAAAATGATAGAAGTTTTAGATAACTTTGAACGAGGTCTAAAAGCTCTTGAAACAGTGGAGGATTGCGAAAAGGTTAAAGAGTGCTACAATCTGGCTTATAAGAATTTTACCGACGTTTTAACTAAAGCCGGGCTTGAGTCTATAAAAGCAGAGGGTGAGGCTTTTGACCCTAATTTTCATGAAGCAGTTATGCAGACTCCGACATCAGAAAAACCTGAACATACAATTATAGCGGAACTTCAAAAAGGGTATAAGCTAGGTGATAAAGTTTTAAGACCTGCACTGGTTAATGTAGCGGTATCAGAGGGGTAAATGCATTTAGTTGGATTTAATCCGGCAATTCTAAATTACAAATAAGGAAAAGGGAAATATAGAATAGCGATGAGTGATTATTATGAGATATTAGGCGTAGAGAAAAACGCTTCCAAAGACGAAATAAAAAGTGCTTTTAGAAAAATGGCAAGAAAATGGCATCCGGATGTTAATAAAGCTCCGGAGGCCGAGGCAAAATTCAAAGAACTGGGCAAAGCTTACGAAACCTTAATGGATGATGAAAAGCGCGCTACTTATGATAGATTTGGCGAAGACGGCCTGAAAAATGCAGGTTTTAATACCCAGGGGCCTTTTGCAGGCGGGTTTGGGGATTTAGATGAAGTATTCAATTCGTTTTTCGGCGGTTTCGGATTTGGAGGCGGCAGCAGACGCGCTGACCCGAATGCACCGCAGAGAGGCGATGATTTAAGACTTGATATCGAGATTGAGTTTGAAGAAGCTGTATTTGGTCTAACCAAAGAGATTAAAATTGACCATCTTGAAACCTGCTCATCTTGTAAAGGTACAGGTGCAAAAGAGGGTTCAAAACCTCAAATTTGTAAAACTTGCGGCGGAAGCGGTTCTATCCAGCAAACCACAAGAACGGTTCTGGGTCATTTTACTCAAATTGTTACCTGCCCGCATTGTCATGGTAAAGGTACTGTAATATCTGACCCTTGTCCTGATTGCAGAGGAGAAGGCAGAAAAACTGTAGAAAAGAAAATTGAATTAAAAATTCCAGCGGGTGTCGATAATGGTTCACGTATGCGTTTATCTCACGAAGGCGATGCCGGTGTAAACGGAGGTGTTGCAGGTGATTTGTATGTCGTTGTTCATGTGAAACCTTCACTGTACTATAAACGAGAAGGAATAAATGTATTTACAAAACTTGATATAACACCTGCTCAGGCTGTACTTGGTGATACTGTAACAATAAGAACGCTTGACGGTGATAGAGAAATATCAATTCCGGCAGGAATTCAGCATGGCGAGGTTGTCAAAGTCAGAGGAGCAGGAGTTCCAAACCTTTCTAAACCTTCTATTAGAGGTGAGCATGTTGTTGTGGTTGGAATAAAAATCCCTGCACATATCTCAAATGACGAGAAGGTTTTGTATGAGAAACTTTATGAAATTCAGTCCGGACGCAAGGCGCGAGGCTCTGTCAAAGAACGGATAAAAGGTGTTTTTAAATAGCAATTCTTATGGTAGAATAAGAATGTAAGAAAGCTCTGGAGAGATAATGCGGAAGTTTTTAATATTACTTGGCATCTTGTTAATTAGTTGCAGCAATGTATTTGCAGCAAAAATTCCTGTTGAGGTAAAGGATTATATATTAGAAAAAATTCCGCAGGCTGATATAAGATTTGACGGTGTAATTATTCTTCCTGATAATACTATATATCTGCCGCTTTATCCGTCTTTATTTTCTAATGTAAAAAAATTAGATATAAAAGAAACTTATCCGGCAAAGCAGGAGCTTAAGCAGGAACCAGATGTTGTAATTTTCAATAATGATTTTGTCTTGCTGAAAGTTCTTTCTGACGGAGAAGGGCACCGTACTGTTTTGCATATGACAAATCCTCCGCTACAGGTTAGAACAGGCTTGCTTCCTCAGGATATGCTTGTTCCGGGTGGTTTGATAATCCCTGAAAATATAAAAGGTATTATTGGTAATTTAAAAATAGATACTAAGAATGAAGATATGATTCGTGTAGAAAACACCGAATCTTACGAGGATTTCCTGTCGGAAACAGAGCCGGATACTCCGCAGAGCTTAATCAATCAGTTAAAAAATAAAATTTTGTTTGTGACAACAAATTACTCCAAAAATATTCAGGTTGTTGAGCCGGCAAAAGCAGTTCCAAGTTATTCTCTGGCTCAAAAATCAATACCGATTGATGTAAAAGCTGTAAAGAATGGTAAATTTTTACTTGTAACTACTTATGACAGACCTTTCGTTGATGTTGTATCTGTAGCTGATTCAAGATTTATTAAACAAATTAATTTACCGTCAAATCCTGACGAAATTTTGTTGGATGAGGTAAATAACAAGGCTTATGTAACATCACCTTCTGCTTCTACGATATTTGTAATTGACTTGAATACAATGTCTTTGGCGCAGAAAATCAAGATAAACGGGTATTGTGAAAATCTTTTATTAAAAGAAGATAAACTATTTTATGTTGACAAATTGAAAAATGAGATTTGGGCAATAGAGCTTAAAAATCAATACGAATTGAAAGATATTGGTATATTCCCGAATGTTTCTTCTCTGGCATTTACAAACAATAAACTTTATATTTCAAGCAGAACCAAGAGTCGTATTGCGATAATTGACTATTCTACAATGGGGCTTATAACTGAGTTTACCACAGTTAATAAACCATTAGCCATGCTTCTGTATGACAAGACTCTTTACGTTCTTGGAGCTCAGAATAATGAAATCCAGAAGATAAATACTGCAAACGATCAAGTTATTGATACAATTGCACTTGGAACAGAAGGTTTTTCTTCCGGTCTGAATGCTATTGAGAATACTAATCTGGCTGTCGTAACAGATTTAAAAAATAACCTGTACTCAATATTGGATTTATCTAAAGGAAAGCTCTTAAAAACTTATAAATTGAATGTTCCGATAAAATCGGTAATAATTACTAACAAGGTCAGTTTGTTTGATTAGGGTAGGAGGCTCCTGTTTTGGATATTTTAATGGATGATGTAACGTCAGAAACACTTGCTGAATTAGAAAAGACACAGAAGGATTTTTGGAATATACCGAGAAAAACCGGTGTTCTTTTGAATATGTTTATAAAAATGATGGGGGCAAAAAATGCACTGGAGATTGGAACCTCAAACGGGTATTCCGGATTATGGCTTGCAAAGGCCTTGAAAGAAACGGGCGGGAGATTAACTACTATTGAATATTATGACAAACGGCAGAGCGTAGCGATAGAGAACTTTAAAAAATGTGGCGTTATTGATGTTGTAAGGCCTCTGCAGGGCTCTGCTTGTGAAGTTATAGAGGCTTTTGATGAGAGTGAGAAATTTGATTTTGTATTTATAGATGCTAATAAGCGAGAGTATGTAAAATATTTTGAGCTTATAAAACCTCATTTAACTCCAAAAGCTATGATAGTAGCTGACAATATTATTTCTCATGCTGAGAAAGTTCAAACATTCATTGATGCAGTGGATGCTGATGAAGATTTTCAGTATGCAATAGTAGAGCTTCCTGGTGGGATATTAACTGCATATAGAAATTAATCCTCTTGAAAATAATTCTACTGTAAGTTATAATATATAATAAGGATATAATTTGTCGTCAATTATGCAAGATTTAAGGATAGCTAATGTACAAGG
>ERZ779746.209-NODE-209-length-36254-cov-16.440979_pt1 | contig 36254 bp, 59 predicted proteins | sample MGYA00511888_ERZ779746 | MGnify/ENA primary metagenome ERZ779746 (study PRJEB29588, sample SAMEA1964695) | human gut metagenome | biome: human gut; feature: human-associated habitat; material: faeces | place: Denmark | collected 2008/2010 ... | reverse complement strand
ATCTTGGTGTCTCACCAGACAATGCCCGTTACCCTCGGGGGGATTACTTCAGCTTCTCGATTCTCTGCCTAGCTATCTTCTTTAGATACTCTTTTTCAATCATTCCTGCATCAGCTAACCTGTGACAGTCTTTGCATAAGCATATAAGGTTATCGTCATCCAACCATAGCTCTGGCTTATCCTTCAGCTTCTCTATGTGATGCACTTCAATATTACGGTAGTTATATATGCCTTTGTCTTTGCATACTTCACATAGATAGTTTGCATCCTCTCTTATCTGCTTGCTCTTCTCTGTCCATGCACTCTTGCTTCTCAGCCTTGACTCTTTGTAACTGTACTTGTAGTGCTTCTTCTCTACATGGCATACATAGCCTTTCGGATGTATCTTTCCGCACCTACTACAAGCATAGTATCCTTGTGCCATTACTTAACTCTCAGCTTTTGCCCTGCGTAAATGACGTTCGGATTGCTGATGCCATTCATAGCCTGTAGCTTCTGCCATGTTGTGCCATATCTTGATGCAATACCTGATAGTGTATCTCCACTTCTAACAGTGTAATATACTGCCTGAGATGCACCTAGCTTCTGGTTTACAATATTCTGAATGGTATTATAGTCATACCCTGCTTGTTCCAGTCTGTTCTTACGGTTGTTACCGTCTCCCCACTGTCCCGCAATAACCTCGTTTGCAATCTGTTCATTTGACTTTCTGACAGGTGCAGCCTTCTTGTTTACAATGTCTTGAATAACATTGTAGTCATATCCTGCTTGTGTAAGTCTGTTCTTGCGATCTTCACCATTTCCCCAAGCTCCTGCAATGACCTCATCTGCAATCTGCTCATTGCTTTTTTTAACAGGTTTTGGCGCAACTGGTTTTGCTTCACCGCTTGGATTCGCATACTTATGCCATGCTGTAGCATCCATATAGGCAATGTCTAAATCAAGGTTGCCAGCATATCCTGCCAATCTTCCACAAGAAGAATACTGTCTGATAGCACATGTGTAATAACCTTCATTCCATGGATGTTCCTGATATCCTGTCGGATTGTTATTCGCATACTGTGCAATCCATAGTCCATAGTCTCCAATACCAGAAACTTCTTTATACAAGCTTGCTGATGAATAGATTAAAGGCTTAACCCCAGTTCTTTCTACAATTCGTTTGCACCAGTTACTAATCCATGTTCTAGCTGGACCACCTGTTCCGCACAGTGCGTTGTTCTGCCACTCCCAGTCTAAACAAAGAATAGCTTCTCCAATATATCCTTGAATGTTACTCAAAAAATAATCTGCTTCTGCTTCTGCACTTCCACCGTTTGCATAGTGGTATACACCTAACAGCTTTCCATTTGCTTTAGCTTGCTGATAAGCTCTGTCACAATCTGGATTAACGTATCCTGTCCCTTCTGTAGCTTTGCAAATTACAAAGTCACATGGCACTTTTGATAGATCAATTCCTCTTTGCCAATTTGAAATATCAATTCCGTTTAATGTCATTTTTTCTGTCCTCTCTAATGATTCTGTGCCCGTTCATTTTCCAACTCCTTGATTCTTGCTTCGTGATCATCCTTGTAATTAAACAGCGTTTTTACACGCTCCGAAACAATAACGAGCTGTTCTGATACTTTTTTTAGTTGTTCAGTCTTTTCACAATTTTCTGCCATCATCTTTTTTGTTGTGTCACAAAAATCGTCCAGTTTCAAATTGATTTTTACAAAATTTTTTTCGACATCCAACTGCCGATTCTTTTCTCGTTCCGTCTGTTCTTCCTGACGTTTTTTGCCACCTGCAAATGTGTTGATTAACGTACATGCAAGCGATGTCAAAGAAATGAGTAATGCGATGCTTACACTTGTTTCAGGAGTCATTTATTCCACCTTTTTATAGTTCGCCGAACTGATTTGTAAACATGCACCAATGCACGTTCCAATTGCCGAAATAGTTCCTGCAATCGCTTCTGCACAATCCCAACCCCAGATTTTGCCGAGTGTGATAATTAATGCTGAAAATGCGTTCGTTCCAACAAGTGCAACCCATTTTAGCCTGTCATATGTTTTATTAGAAAATACCATATTTTACCTTCTTTCATACACAAATTATACTATAATTTTTGCAAAAAAAAAGGCATTTTATGCCCTTTCTCGCTTCCTTTATTTTATCTTTTTTGCTCGATAATGATTTTGCCTTTTTCTGCCTTAACAGTGATTTCTTTTTCGGGATCAATACCTGATTCCGCCACAATCTTTTTTGATATTGCCGTAGTATACGTGTTTACTTTTAAGTCACCACCGACAGTTCTGTATTTCATTTTTGCAAGTTTAGCCATTGTTTACCTCTCTTTCATCCTTCAAATACTCGAACTCTTTTAATAGTTCATTCTTTGTTCTTTCAAACTCCAATTCAATTTGCTTTTGCACATCAATCTTAGTTTGTCTGAACCACTTCTTTTTGAATTTATTTACTGATTCTCTGTAAGTTTCTTCGCTATAGTCACATGACTGCCACCACTCTAAATCGTGCAGCAACTCGCACAGATCATTCATCATTGCATTTAATTGCGAATCATGCATCCTGCCTGCGTATTCATCCTCGATTCTAGAATACATATAGTTATAACTTCCACCGCTCATTCTCAATCCTCCACAAATTCGATTTGTTCTCTTTCCGCACAGAACCTAGCTCCATCTTCAAAAGTAATATCGAATAAATTTGTAGCACTTCCATTCCCTGTTAGCATTTTGTGTACGTGTACAATATCACCAACTTGACCGATATATTCTTTTTTAAGCTTTCCTGTACTACTTATCAATTCTTCTTCGTACTTATCAATAAGACACAGCAATCTAGCTTTACGCATTATTAGATCACCTCGCAATTTCTTAAAATCTCATTGATTGGAACATTATCCGGAACATTTCTAAAAAGTCCGTATTTCTTTATTTCCAATAAAGACACATATCTGTTTATTGGCTTATTTCCAAGATTTCCTTTGAAATTCAGCAATATATAGTATTCACTTTGTCTTAACCTGTATAAAGGCTCCTTGTATTCATATCCTAGTGCTTCAAACATTTCTCTAGCAGTCATCTTCATCGTCTTCTTTCAACTTCTGCCCACAAAAAGGACAACGAGGGTAATATTTGTTTCCATGATAAGTGGGAATAGGCACAACTCCATTATTGCAATTTGGACAACATAGCATCAAATCACCCCATGGGCCAATTTCAACATCTATTGGTTTCTTTGGTGTTTCTTTATCAGCAAGATTCCCCAACAATTGAAAATATACCTTGGCACGAGCAGTCTCTTCTATGTCTGCTGCTTCGCACGCAATTTGATGTTCTTTTTCAAGAACTTGCAACACTTTTTGATATTTATTCATTTTCTTTCTCCTTTTTTAATGTACCCGCCGAGAATTCTCCCTTACTTGTATGGGAGATGAATCGGGCTATCTATAGTATGAAAAGTCTAACCTCATTTTCATACTATAGAGACATGGTCTTTTACTTTGTATAAGTTATCCATGTATTATTCCTTTCTAAGATTTGTACGTTCGATAAAGGTATGTTCTTATAATTTTTGCCTTGTATCGTGATGTACTTTCCTTCTTTATTTTTGAGATACGCTGTATTGGTACCTGAGAACCTTGTAATCCATCCAATCTGTCCAGCATAACGTACTTTATCATATAGACTGAACGTTCTATGCTTATTTATAACTGACTTAGTGTTTTTGCTATTACGTGTAGCTAACGTATTTGGAATACGTCTTCCTTTACGAGGGTTCATTTCATGCAGAGAACGCTTCTTCTTGCTTTCTTTCATAATCTTATTAAGAATGCCACCATCGCCATGTGCTTCTGCAGTGTGACAACAATCACAAATTGCCATATACGAATCTGGATTGTCTGTTGCTCCATTACTTACAAAATGCAGATGGTGCTTACGGAATTTAACAATACTGCCATTCTCACGTACAGAGCCAAATTTCCTGCCACAGATAGGACACTTATAATCATATTTGGCCAGAATATATGCTTTCTTATTCTCGTAGTCATACATTCTTCCAAGCTGGTATTGCTTGCCTTTGATATCTGGATTCTTTACTTTCTGAGTATCAAATCTTCCAACTTCAATATTCACCTTGGTTTTCTTTGGCAAGGCTTCATTGTAATAATCTCGTGATCTTTTTGATGCTAAACTATACTCTTTTTCAATTCTATTTATCTCTGCTTGTTGTTCTTTTGTTGGATTTCCATCGCTCAATGCGTAAAGCACATACATACTTCCATAATACTTTTCTATACACTTATCATTAAGTTCGCAAAGTTTTTTTTGCTTCGTTATACCTTAAATTACATCCTCCATCTGTTTCAAATTCTTCCGGTACATCATCTCCGAATGCTGCACAACAATATTCAGTGCCATATTCGTTTGATTAACAATATTCGAATTCACATCTATTACACTTCATTTTTATTTCTCCACATCCTCATCTTGTGGCATTTGATATACCATTGTTTGTTCGTGTTCGAAATGCTCTATGCTATATTGGATTTGGTCTAAAACTTTTAAAGCTTTTTCTCTCGTTGAATAAACACCTAAAGTATCGCTTCCTTTATCCCAAAATCCTGATATAAAACATTTGTTTTCGTCAACAAAAGTAACTATTACTTCGTTAACGTTTGTTAATATTCTTTTGTTTTGACTTCTAATCCACATCCTAGTACCCCTCTTTAAATATTTGTTCGAATCTTTCTCCTGCCTGCTCAAACATATCCATGTACATACTTAAAATGCACATATTCATAGCTGATAGTAATAGTGTGATAACCAACGCAACTAGCAACCATGCTTGGGCAGTTCGCTGTGTGATCTTCTTATGCTTCTTTTTTTTATTCTGATTGATATTCAGGATGTTCAACTGGTCATTCTGAATGTTGTCTGCTTCTTCAAGCTTTTCTTCTAGTTCTTTTATATACGCATCTTTCTGCGCTTGTGTTAATTTAGCCATTTTCTTTCCCCTCGAGCTTCTTTTCTAATTCCCTTTTCTGATATTCCAGTGTTCTGATTCTTCTTCTGTATTCTTCATACTTGAATATACATTTAGTTGCTTTGTCCTGTTCTTTCTGTACTCTTTTAGCAACTAGAATACTGTATAGAATCAATGTGATTCCACCACCTGCAAACATTCCGCAAATAAAATATGTTAATTCCATGATGTTTTTCTCCTTATCTATATTCCATAACTTCTAGCCACAAAATCCAATAGTTCGTTAACTTTAATCATTTTTGTTTCTTTGTCAATAAACTCAAGAGTGTACATTGAATTATAATTAAATGTTAAACAAGCTTTTCCAGTGTTGGGATATTTTTCTTTGTATTTTAAATACAAACTTCTAAACCAATCGTTGAACATTTTTTCAATTTGTTCATTTTCTTCATAAAAAGATTTGTCTAAGTATTTTTCAAAACCATCTAATCCTTGCATGAATCTTTTTTCTTGTAATTCACATAATCTGTGTTCATTGTTCATGTATTTATCACACATAAACTTTATAAATGATAAATCTGTGATCTCTTTCATGTTTTTTTATCTCCTTTCCTTTACACTATTATTATAACACTATAATATAGAAAATCAAACGTTTTCATGACATTTTTTGACAATTTTTTTCGATAAAAAAAGACTAGGTTTTCCTAGTCCGTTGTTCTCATAAAATACTGTAAGTCCTCGCCATCGAAATGATCATAAACCCACTCGTCAGCATTGCGCCAAAGCTCGTCATACATTTCGGCAAGTCTGTAATTCTTTTTGTAATGCTCTGCGATCTTCCAGTTAAGGACCATCACAAGCTCAGTCATGTATTCAATATTGTTCTGCCATCCGTTGAATGCTCGGCAATATGTATCACGGACTGCCGAAGTACCGAAATGGTCTGCAATGCTGAAATCTTCATAAAATGTTGTGCGTGGCTTATACCCTGTCATTGCTTCGATATTCCACGTTTTAATTGTTCCAATATTAATTGTTTCCATGTTTTTTTTACCTTCCTTTTTGTGTGCCCACACTTTAGGCGGTGGGCTTGCCTTTATATCGTTAATTCATTGCTTGTACTTGGCTTGCGCTGAAGAAACTTGCTTTTTTCATGAACATTCTTTTTTGTTCTTCGGTCATACCCTCACTATTTTCAGTTTCCTTTGATACGCATTTCCAGATGTGGAACTGTGCAACAGCTTTCTCGCCTTTCTTCACACAATAGCCGAGCTTTTTCCATGCACAATTGCAATACTTTTTGTTTCTTTTTGAAACATTTACCCGTTTAAAATATCCATGAGCCTTGAATCCTGTGCTTTGTTCTTTCGTCTGTCCTCACCGCTTACCAATACAGGTAGGCACATTTCAATGATACGGCTGTATATTCTGGCTTTGCTTATATCTTCTGTATGGTACAGGTCTGAATATTTCAGATTCGTTGTAACGATCATCGGCTTTCCGCTTCTGTATCTCGCATCAATGATGTTATACACAAGTTCGTTAACATATTCAGTTTTTCGCTCAATTCCTAAATCATCAATAACCAAAAGATCAAACTCGTTAAGGCTATCCAGATATTTCTGCTTTCCTTCATACGTTCCCTGTAATGTATTGATGATTCGTGCAAAATTAGTCACCAGACACGGCACGCCATTGTCAATCAACTCATTTGCAATGCATGATGCAAGAAACGTCTTGCCTGTTCCAACTCCGCCAAACAAGATAAGTCCTTTTCCTTCTTTTCTAAACTTGTCAAACCTTCTCGCATAATTCCTGCACATGTCACTAGCCTTCTTTGATTTCTTATCGTCGTGATCAAATCGGCATTTCTGAAGCTCTCTGTCAGGAAAGCCTGTGTTCCTTAATCCTTCAATTCGTGCCAGTCTGTCCTGCTTTTTTTTCTCTTCTTCCTTCCTGTCATTTTCAGCGACCAAGCATGAACACATTACAGGAACATATAGTCCGACCGCCGACAGCCATTTTCTTCTTGGCTCGTTGCATTTTTTGCAATAAATCATATCGCCTTTGATATATTCAATTTCCTCATCACAATGTTCTAGCATCCTCTTGATTGCTTCTTTTGTTGGTTGTTCACTTTTAAAATCATCTTGCATATTTTTCATAGTTGTAGTCCTTTCTTTTGCTTCTATTTGAAACTATTTGCCGTAAAACATAGCCATGAATTCTTCTTCAGACCCATAACCATTCTGATCGTATTTATTTTCTGGCTGCTTCTCATGCTTTGTATATCCATCCTTCAATAGAAAGATACCTTGCCAGTTATTAGTGATTGACTGATTGAGGATAGCGATCTTTACATCGTCTGTATTTCCTATTTCATCAAGTTTTTTCAACATAAGCTTAAGAGCATACTCTGTCATAGGCTTCTTGATGAATGATCTCATCTGTAAGAATGCTTTCAGTGCATTCTGTAAATCTTCATTTTGTGTATACTCTGCAATCTGTTCATCATACGATTTCGACTTGTTCTTTCTTTCTTTCTTACTAACTATATTATTATCTAGAGTATTATTATCTATATTATTATGTAAACTTTGTTTAATACCCCCCGTTAAACTTTGTTTAATACCCTGTTCAACTTTGTTTAATACCATAGACTTAAGTTTAACGGCTTGATACTCGCAAAATTTTACGCCATTCACAACCTTTTCATACTTGGTGATATATCCTTTTTCAGCCAATGACTTTAGGCATTTTATGCAGCTTTGCTTTGTTGAATTTGTCCAATCCGCAAGATACTGTAGACTGCCTGTGAATCTTGTCTCATCATCCTGTGAGAATCCATATATGATTGCATACACAAGAAGCTCGTTCCCTTTCAGCCCTAGCCTTGTAACCATCCAACCGGATATGCTGATATAATTCTCTTCTTTTACTTTGCTCATGTTTTTGTTTCCTTTCTTTTCTGCTTTACAATTTGTCATGTATTTCCTTTCTAACGAAAAAACTGCACAGCTTTAATAGTTTCGCACCCTATCAAGCCATACAGTTCTCGTATCTATTCAGTTGTTTACCCACTCAGCAGGTGCGAACTACTAAACAGACAATATAGTTTATTAACTACTCTTTAATTTTATCATCATAATGCGATTAAGTCAACACATTTTGCCGACTTCTATTTCTTTTTGAAACCTGTACCTCTTGTAAGATACGCTCTCTCCGAACCGATTTTTTGACGTTTCATACGCCACATCGAACTGGTATCCCTCGTTCCTCAACTCATATATTCGTGCTGACAGTCTTGTAATTCCTAGGTCTTGAAATGCTTCCATGCTGCTGATGCTTCCAAACTTCTGAATGTAGAATACAATCTTTTCGCGCTGATTCATTGCATATCCCTCCTTGTGACGATCTTTATAGTAAGCTCCGGATACAGATACTCGAACAATTTTTGCTTTAACCGAAAAACGTCCGTAATTACCGCTGTAGAGCCTTTTACGTCCTCGATGATAGTTATATCACCATCACACAAGATGTACCTGAAATCGGCTTTATACACGGTTTTACGCCATGTCTTGCCATTCTTCTTGAATGATGGCATAAGTTCATACTCAGGTTGTAGTTCCAAATCACGAATAACCCCTGCACGTTCCAGAATCTTCAACTGTGCATACCGTTCAGCTTCAAGCTTTGAATCAAATTTGATGCCATCAGCAACCGTCTTTGTATTGTGATACTTTCTGTACAAATAAGTCACCTCACAGATAGTTTTTCCCAAAAATGTCGATGAACTCACTTGTAGTCCATCCATACTCGTCCATCGCTCGTTCCTGCCCCAGTTTTTTCAGATGCATATTAAATTCATACCCTTTACTGTTATGCACGCCGTATGCACTCATGTTGTGATCTTCTGGCTTGATGAATACGACAAGACCATACTTGATTGATTTTTTCCTGTTGGCATTACCGAAAAATATTTCATGCCTGACAGTTCCGTATACCCGTTCTGAATAATATCTGTAGCAGTGTTCCTTCGTGAAGAACATGCCTTCATGCATAATGCAGAACTCTTTCTTTATCATTTTCCGCTGCTTCCGAAGCCTTTATCACCACGCTCGGTATTTTCATCCAATGAATCCACGATGTGAATTCCATCATAAAACACTGGAATAACAACCAACTGTGATATTTTGTCTCCTGTATGCACCAGATAGTTTTCATCCGAATTGTTATACAGTTTCACCATGATTTCGCCTGTGTATCCTTCATCAATCAATCCTGTTGATGTAATGCCGTGATTGACGTTCAAACCACTTTTAGAAACCAACAGCCCTGCCGTTCCATGTGGCAACTGCACATGTAATCCAGTATGGAATAAAGCACTACTGTGTGCCTTTACAAGCTGACTATCACGTGCTTTTATATCCAACCCAGCATCAGTTTTGTGCGCTCTCTCTGGCAAATACGCACCTTTTTCAACGTAAATATTCATTTATTTTTTCCTCATTTCTATATATTTCAGTTTTTCAACCTCATCCGGTGTAAGTACAGGTATGCCTTGTTCTTCACAATCTCTAATCAATCCATCCAGAAGGACGGAGAACTCTTTTGAATCCATATCCGAACTGCCTTTGTAAATTTTGTAATGCGTGAACTCTTTACCATCAAGATCACTTTTCCCGATTGCTTCATAATATCGAAAATAGCCATCAACTTTTATGTCTGACCTGACCGACACAATCTCACACGTGCTGTACCGCTTGAGCATCATGAAATGTACTTCTTCACTGCTAAACCTCATCACGCTCGCCAACTGGTTGAGTAAAGACCAGTAGTACGCATTGGCTGTGAGTGATCTTTTCGATTTCTTCTCTTTGATCTCGTACAGCTTTTCTGCGTCCTGCTGGTCGAACAACCACTGGATGATAGCTTTTGCATTTCCTATCATACCGTTATTACAGCCTAGAATGGCAAATCAGACTCGGATATGTCGTTCCTTGTATTCCCCCAACCATTATCAAAATTGCTATTATTTTGACCGCTAGGGCCATCAGAAGCTATTTCTCGCTTGCGTTCCAAGAAATGAAAGCTTGTCGTAACTACTTCTGTAAAATAATTCATTCTGCCGTCCTTCTCATAGTTTCTTGTATGGATGTGCCCAGTCACTCCAAACAAGTCACCTTTATGAACATATTTTGCGATTGTATCGGCTGCTTTGTCCCACGCAATACAAGGAATGAAGTCTGCGCCGTCTTCCTTTTTTCTTCTGTCAACTGCCAATGTGAATGAGACAACATGCGTTCCGTTCTGCGTTCTCCGCTCTTCCACATCCTTCGTAAGTCTTCCAACAATTACACATGAATTAATTCCTGGCATTATATCCTCCCTTTTTTTAATTGATATTTTCGTGTTGCAATAAGTGCATTTGAACAATTGTATTTTTTTGCAAGTTCTTTGTTCGTCATTCCTTTTTCAAAATCATTTTTAAGTTGTTCCAAATCAATATTGTATTTATTGTGTTGATTCCTCAATCCATAAATTCTGTAATAATTCTGTAACCTCTTAAAAGATATATGTTCTTTTTCCATTATTTGCTTATATGTAAACCCCTTTTCTATATATCTCTGCAATTTTTCTTTTGTGATGTGTGATATTTTTATCAATCCTGTTTTATATGCATGTACAATATTTTCCTTCTGAGTGCACCATTCAAGATTTTCCACACAATTATTTATAGGATTTCCATCTATATGGTTTATGTACGGCTTGTTCATTGGATTTTGAATAAAAGCAGTTGCCACTATTCTATGAACCTTTATGCTTTTTTTCTTTCCATCTTTCGCAAGCTCAACCTTTTTATATCCTGTTGTTGTATTTGATTGTTTTAGAATATATGGCTTTTTTCTTTTTTCGTACTTGTGACCATTCCAATGATATAAGCTTCTTATTTCTCCTTTTTCATTCACTTCATATAATGAGTTGTAATTTTCGATAGATTTCCACATGATTTTTTCTCCACTTTTTCAACTCAATTATACCATTTTTTCTTGCTAGCATCCTACAAACTAACGTTATTCATTTTCTTTTTCCTCTAAAAATTTTTCGATTAATTCCCATGTCATGTCCTCGTTTACAGGGCTGTCAATAACTTTTCTGATGCCATCCCTAAGATGTATGATCTTCAAGAATTGTGCATCAACTCCATAACTTTGCATCAGTCCGATTCTGTACAAATTCAACTGATATGCGATCTTTTCCTTGTTTAATGCACTGACGGTTTTAATGTCCGCAATCCCTGTCTGTCCATCCATCAGCATTGTCATGTCAAGCCTTCCACATGCAATCGGCATATCATCCTTGAAAATCACAATCGGAAGTTCACTGTCCAGAACCTCGAATCCGTATTGTTTCTGCAAAAACCTAAAGTTTCGCACTGCTTCGCTTCCATCATCATAGCCCGAAACATTAAAGTTTTCGATTGCCTTATGTACTGCCGTACCTCTTTGAGCCGCATTATTCAACACGGCAGGTGGTACACTTGCATATTCATTTCTAAACTTTGCACAAAGAATCTGCGAGACACTTGGCAGCATAAGCCCATCATACAGATATGTATGCGTTTCATCGAAATATTCAAGCGTACCGCCTTTAATGCTGAATGTCTCCATTATTTAACCGTGATGCGGATGGATGGTTTTACTTTTGAGATTTTAACGTACATGTCATACACATCAGGATTCTCATCCTTAAATGTCTTTGAGTCAAACCTTTCTGCATCATGTTCTGGAACAAGTGCAATCTTAAGAAATTCGTTGTCTAACTTTAATACGCCGTACTTCTGCATAGCATCAAGAATTTCAGCTTTCATATTGTCCTGTTGTTTCTTGATTTCTTTCGCCTGTTTTTCAAGGCTGATGATTCTCTCGCATACTTCTTCAGGAACAATGATGTCTGTTCCTGTTCTTTCAATAATATTAGTCATTGTTTACATCCCCCATGTAGTTAATTTTAGCGAATAGATATTTACCGATAACTCTTTTGACCGGCTTGTCTTCTGCACCTGCAAGAACACGCAATGTTCTTTCCACATCATCACTAGATGAAATGCAAGCTGCAAGCACGGTTGCCTTTTTTTCTCCGAACTGCGTATCAACCAGAACTTCGTCACCTTTCTTGATGTCTGAAAAAGCAGGTGCATAGAACAGGTATTTTTTACTATCACCAGTGTGCTGGCATACTACAAATTGTACGAATCTACTCATGATCATTCTCCTTTCTTTGCTTCATAAGCTTTCCGATCAACTCGCTTGCTTTCGACATTGGCATATCTTCAAGCTTGTCGATTTTGTTCATCTTTAACAGCTTTTCAAGATTCTCGCCTGTATAGTTCTTGCTTAATACTTCGACCTGTCTCGGTGATGCCTTACGCTCCGTGCTGTTCGTTGCTTCATCATCGTTACCATCCGTATCTTCTTCAGTTGCCATACCAAGGAATGCACCTAATGAGTAACGTTTTCGGTATGTGATCTCTGCACCTTCATCCTGAAGCTTCGCACCTTCCTTAACTGCAAACGGGTAAGTGTTTGTCTCGAATACATGTCCGCTCTTGTGTACCAGAATACAGCGAACACCGTTTATTCCGTTCTCATCAACTCCAATAGGCTGTAGCAAGGCAAAATTATTATTTTCTTTAATCTTGTTTAAGATATTATCAAGTGGTACATAATCAAATGCCTTGTGCATCCATTCCCCTGTTTTTCTATTTTGCACAGAATAGTTGACCTGTGCGGACTTTTCAAGCCCTCTCAACTGATTTACCAGCTCAATTAAATCAGCTGCTACATCTTTTGTAATGTTTTCAAATCCTATCATTTTTCTTGTTTTCCTTTCTTTTTGAAACATCCAATTCGTACTGTTTTACGATTTCTCTTAATTCTTCTGCGTTACCGCTTTTTACGATTTCTGCTACGATTTCAAACATGTTTTCAGCTCCCAATTATTAAACTTGCATTTTCCTTACCAAATACCTTGCAGAACACTTTGGCAAGCTTTGTAGAAGGATTGTGCGTTCCTTGCTCAATACAAGCATAATGGCTAGTCGATACCCCAAGCATTCCTGCTACATCTTTCTGAGTATATCCCTTTGACATTCTGAATGCTTTCAGTTCTGCTCTTTTCATTTCGTGCCCCCCTTTCTTGCCTACATTATAAACCCATGTCATCAAATTGCAACTACTTTTCATCTTTTTTTGATTATTTGCTGTTGTTTCAAATAGCTACGATGAAGCGACAGACCTCACACTGCGCATCGAGTCTCTGTTTCACGATCTTCCTGAACCTGAGAAGGATGAGCTGTATCTGAAGATAATGAAACTGTACCTTGACAGCAAGAATGTTTCTCATTGAAACCATCTGTCGAAAAAAAAGAGTTGTCTAACTCATATTCAATTTTGAGATTTTCCTGTTCAGCATAAAGATTAAACAACAACGAATATATTTTTTCTGCGTCCATATTTTCACCGCCCATCATCGGCTAGTATGGACTGCTTTTTTTATTTTCAAACAAACGGAGGTATTTTTATGAGAAAAAATCTGCGAGTAGCAGGATATGCTCGTGTTTCCACTGACGAACAAAAAAAATATGGATACTCAATACAGGCCCAGACTGAAGAAATAACACAAAAGATATTTTCGCATCATTTCTCCTGCATCAATCAGTCCATCATACTGTCGATTACGTAAACAATAAATACGGACTGTCTCGGCCTTACATGTCATATATGCACATTCTGAAGAATGAATTTTATGCAGGCTCATACCGTGGTAATTCCAACTACGCCGAACCATACATCACGAAAGAAACATACAATGCCGTTCAGGACGCATTACAAGCCAATATACGCACTGGAATACAACGTCATGTATATTTATTTACTGGACTTTTAAGATGCCCAGAATGTTGTTCTAAGCTTGTTGGAGTGAGCCATCCAAAAGGTGGTAAACGATATTATTATTACCGTTGCAACAATGCCCACTCGGTTCATACCTGCACACACAAAAAGCACTATGCGGAGCTGGCAACAGAAAAGTATCTTCTTTCTAATCTTGATAACCTGCTTAAAGATCATATAGCCACAATATCAAGCATCACTTCTGAAACAAAAAACACAACCGAAAAGGAATTAAAAGAATTAAGAAAAGAGCTTGATAATCTGAATTATATATTCATCAAAAAGCGAATGCCTGTAAATACCTATGAACGTTTATATGCTGAAACGGAAGACAAAATAAAAAGGCTTGAATCTTTCAAACCTAAAAGCACGGACCATCTTAACCAATTTCTGAACAGTGGTTGGTGCTCAATATATGATAACCTCACACGTGAGAACAAGCGCACACTGTGGCAAAATGTCCTTGATTCTGTACATGTTTCCCCTGATGGAATAGAAGTTTTTTTTCAAGTAAAAAGCAGACATTTCTGCCTGCCGTTTACTAGGAGAATTTCATGCCCAAATGTCAACTAAACCCTACGCCTATAATATACACCAATCAATCACCTAATGCAAACGGTGATTTTTTCTTTACTAACATTATGTGACCTGTAGGCTATGACAAGTTAGTATAGAATTTCACGCATAAAAAAACAGCCCGCCGAATACCCTCGACAAGCTGAGAAAGGAAGTGGTGAGCATGAACAACACCACGTTCCTAGTATATCATAATTTTGCTTAATAGCCAACCACTCTCGTGATGTAAATCGCATTTTCTGCTGAATACGTTGAACCGTTATTCTTAAGCGTTATCTGGTAATTCTGACTGAATGTAATAGTTGAACCCGACACACTCACAAGAGCAAACTTTGCAAAGTCATAATCGGCAATATAATGTATCGTCCCCAGATGCACAAGTTTTCCGTTCGGACTGAATACTTTGACACTTCCACAAGCATTATCACCTGATGATCTGTAAAAGATTTCAAGATATGTGTAATTTTCCGCACTGTCTGACAATGTGACAGTTCCTGCTGTTCCATTTGCACTGTTGTAAAGCACATTACCACTAATACACACGCCATTGACTTCAAGGCTTTTATCGTGTTTCGGGAAACAATTCACACCGAAGCTGTATTTCTTGATGTCAACATATGCGACCGGAATCCCCTTCGGAAGAATCAGATTGTAGGTTGTCTTTCCTATTCTGTCGGAAACCTCAATCTGTACGTTCCACTCGTACTCGTTATCAGCAGTAAAATTCGTATCGGTGTTATTCTTGATTGTTGCATAACTTCCATATGAGCTGTCAGAAACCTTCTTTGTTCGATACCTGATTGCGACTGTATTCTTTCCGCCTATTGACGCATAGTTTGCATTTACGTTTAATACACTTTCTGAATAATAGTTGCTCTTTCGGTTCAGTTTGATAATCGCACTCGGCAAGCTCCAATCATACACAAGAACCGTGATCTTTTTCTGGCCCACATTTCCCCTTGAATCAACGATTTTGACGGTCACTTCCGTGTCGTATGATACATTTACCACGCCAACATTTATAACGCCTGTAGAGCCTTTTAACGTGCCTGTATACGCATTACCATTTACAACCGCTGTCAATGTTTTCAGCGTGGCACTGTTTAATGCCTGCGCATTGCTTACGCTGATTTTCAATGTCGAGTTATTCCTGATAATGTACTGATTATCACCAGTGATTGCAACAGTTTCCGAATTTGAATCCTCATATGAAGCATCAAGTGTCGGATTAGAATTTACAACGTGCGCAATAATGGCACAGCTTGATGTTCCTATAACCGTGCTGCCACTATACGTTGTGACAATGATTTCTCCATTCATGGCATTGCTGTTTGGCATTTGTGCATAAAGATTAGATGCAATCCTATCTGTATCAAGTGTAATGTTATCTGTTACACCTGTGCCGATTGTATAGCTGTATGAACCCAACTTCAACACCACTGTATGCGTAAATACTGATGATTTTCGGTTCATATGCACCACAATAGTATCGCCGATATTAAAGTCTGGAGAATTGTTCGGCCATGTGTTCAAACTTGGCTGTGATGCTCTGCCAATATCGGGAAGGCTCCAACTTCCAGAACCTTTACAGTTTACGCTCGTAACATGAATTGCACACTCTGCATATGCGCTGAAACTCTTTGCACCGTTGGTATCGTGACCGATTGCAAGCTCTCCAGATGCCACAACCGTACCTGTATATAACTTTATTCTAGTGTTTGATTGATAAACAACAGTGCCGTTTACAGTGCACTTGAAAGGGCCTGCCATATACCAATAGCCTGACTTGATTCCTGCACCCTTCAAAGTCCACGAAATGACAGACTGATTGTTTACGGTGCTTTGACTTTTTAATGACCAATCAAACTGTAAGCATGCACCATCATAAGCTGATGTTTTAAATGTTCCTGATGTCGCCATATCATACCCCTACTATACCGATGCCGTCATTTGTAACAGTATCGCCATCTTTTACAGTTATCTGAATAAATCTCGCCTTGTTGCACAACGTGATCTCTTCTTCAATGACGGATTTTTTCTGATGGAACTCGTCACCTGAAACCCAGAATGTTTTTGCGCCTGTACGGTCATATCCTGTGAAACCAACGTAATTATTAACCACAAGATATGAACCGTCAAGTCCATACATAATAAGCCCGTTTTTGTCCAGTTTTGCAATCAGATTGTTTGCTTCATCGTATACCTCAATCTGTCCATTCTGATTGAGGTTTGAGCCAAGTTTCAGCGTACCGCCCTTTATCATGTCCGCAACTAAATTTATAACATTGATATGTTGCATATTTAACACATTGTCAATCGTCCATGCACTTTCAAAATCTCCATTGATTCCAGTGCTTGAAAATCCGATTCCACCGCTGTTGATCATAATAACGTGGTGCGCTTCTTCCTTTGGTAACGCATCAACCACAAGAATTTTGTCTCCTTCATACACAACATACGAATTGCCAAGCATGCCTAGAATTGTTTCCTGCGCATTTCGAATTGCATCTGAAAACACAACCTGTAAAGCAGAATTGTTTTTCTCAACGCTCTGCTGAATTGTTGAGCTTACTGTTCCCATAAGGTCAGAAACTTTTTGTTGAAAGTTCCCAAATTCAAGCTCTGTATACTTCATCAGAATGCAATCATAATCATACGAAATAACATGCGTTGTAATATCTACACCCATCGGCTCGTCAATGACTTCGATTGTATCTCCAATGTCTGTCAGCTTTTCGAGATTAGCCTTGAGTGTGTAATTCACTTTTGGAACGCAATTCTCGTCAACATATGCCTGTCCCTGCTTTCTCAAATCATCAATAAGTGCATTGTTATATGCTGTCTCATCAAGATGTCCTTCTGCATCCTTGTATAAGTCTTGGTCAACATTCTGATTGAAAGACACGACTTTTGTAAATGGAATATCATACTGTGTTTTGCTGTAAAGATAAACCTCGTTCAAAAGCAAGCCATCTTTTCCAACTGGCATAAGTTTTGTGACCACACTGTCCCAATTTGCCGTGCATGTCATTTCTTTAAGATTCTTTTTGTATCGTACCGTAACCCCGTTATCACGCCCGATAGTGCTCATGATACCGAACTTGTAATTGTCACGTACAAAGTGTCCACCCCAACGCTCTAGAACCGTGCTAAAAGCGTCATACAGCGATGTTCTCACGCACCTATATGAATCTACAATTGCAATATCAGAATACGTCTGAAATGGGCTAGGATTGTCTGTGGCACTGTTCAAATGGTCCATCGCATCATTGCAATTTTTATCGACCACATAACTGTCAGCAATCACATAGTTTTGAGCATCATACGAAATGTGCTGAGCCTTTATCGTGATCTTACTCTTTGTTTTTTCTGGATTCTTAATGCGGAAAGCCTGTGCACCTTGTGGAGTATCTGCAACGATAATCCTGTTTGCTGTCAAAATATCAACATAAGAAATGTCTGCTTCAACATTCAAATAAAATTTGCCGTTATCTTCCTTGTGAACTTTTGCTTTGAATGGCTGAATGACTGCATCGCCGTTGCTTGAAAAGTCTGTGTCTGTTGTTCCAAATAATTTAATCATGTTTAAACCTCACATACTTAATGAAAAAGGCGCTCGTTGCGCCTGTCTTTTTTTCCTACAATTCGGCTAACGCTTTTTGTACAGCGTCATGCCATCTTTTAGGCACTTCTTCCAGTGTCATTCGGTTCATCTGAATCTGTCTTACGTACCACTTTACCATGGCTATTCACCCCCTACGATTTCTGCAAGTGAAGCGATGGCTTCATTGATTGCTGTGATGTCAGCTGTGTTCTGCTCAGATGTATTCTGTAGTGCCTGAATTGCCTTTGTTGCGTCTACAACAGCTTCTCTTGTTTCCTTAACCTCGAGAGTTACTGTAGTTGTGTTCTCCTTGGTGTTTACAGAGATTCTATTGCCTAGGCTGTATCCTTTCGCTGTCAGAACTACCTCACCAAGTTCGTTTAGAATTTGGATGTCTGCGATCTGTTCAGCTGTTAAAGCTTCTATAACTTCCTGGTATCCACTACCTAATATGGTTACTGAAACTTCACCTTCTTCAGCATTGAATTCTTTAATTTTTAATTCCGTGCCATCTTTCAAGGCCAGCTTTTTTGTTACTTCAATTTTTTCTTTTTCCATTTTTCTTCCTCCTTATGCTGTGCGTTTCCAAATGTTAACTGCTAGATATGGTTGCATATTGTTATGGGCGAGTAGACCGCCTGCAGGAGTCGTCATGTATTCCGTATGTCCAAACGTATTATCACCATCAACAGGTATATACCATAGGTTCCCATCAGCCACATTTGTTGGCCACGATGATATTTTCTGCCCGTCACCACGAATAACTTGATGTGTATGTGGCGGCATCTCGCTGACGGTTAGTTGGTGTGTTGATTCTCCACCAGTGCTTGCAAGTACGTATTTATCTCCCGCCTGTATTAAGCACTGCCCTTCAGCAATCTTTGACCATGTTCCACCGAATGATGTATTCGGGTTAAAGCTAGAGCTAATGCTCATGTAGATACTTCCAACTGGATAAGCCTGAAGCGGTCCAGGCATTTTAGCTTTTATCTTTCCCCAGAAGTATTTAAGTCCTGTTTGATCTAAATATTTAGCCATTTTTTCCTCCTTAGCTAGCGACTATCGAGTCGATATCTGAATTGGTAATTGCCGAGAAACTTGTTGTGCTCAGATTATCCAATTTAGTTTTATCTACCGAAGACATCAATCCATTTGCATTCTGTGTCGCAACTCCATATGTTGTATTGTTATCCTGCTGAGTGAACGTAAATGTTGTTCCGTCTAGTGCCGTTGCCGTAAATGTCGTTCCTGATCTTGTAATGCTTTTAATCGCCTTTGACTGATCATAGTTTGCAACATCACCTAGACCTACTTGTGATTTTGTGACTCCATGTGGATTGCTTTTATTGCTTATATGGGTTCTGGCTGCGGAATCCTTTACCGTGTATGTTGTCCCGTTTGGTAGTTTGATACTTGATACATCAGCCATTCAAGCAACCTCCTTTATTTTGATGTAATCGTTGCGCTTGTGCCTGTAAATGCTGGTGCGGATGCACTAGCAGACTTAATGCCTGTTGCAACGGTTACCGCTGTTCCTTTTGTTGGCAAAGAACCCGCTGAAAATCCAAGTGTTAGAACTTCATTTGAAACCGATGCCGTGAAACTTGGCAATGTGCCCACACCACTGATAGGCGTAACACTCGCTGTATTTACAGCAACCGAAACAGTCGGTGCGGATACTGAACCTGTCGGTGTATATGATGCACTCGCAGAATCCTTAAATGCCAGTCCTTTAAGACTGCCTGTGCTACCAAACTCGTGCCACTTATTATCAGATGTAGACCACACAAATTCAAGCGACTCGTATATTACAACGTCACCGTTTGATGGCGTATAATCTGCATTATTGATCTTAATTGGTGATGTGCTAGAGCCATTCGCAAGTGCCGTTGTTGTAACTCCTGCATAATACATAGCACCTGTTGCAGATCCCTTTAGAATGCTAATGTCATGTCTTGCTGTTGCATCTTTGATGTCGTAAGTTGCTCCACTAGGTAATGTAATTTCTGAAATATCTGCCATTTTTAACCTCCTATAATCAGATGTTCTTCGTTAACGGTATACGTCGTACCACTGTTCCATTTCATCCTGTCTGTACGTGATACGTGTATATCTGCATTGTTTGTATGTGTGTTTATTTCGCTGTTCAGATTTTCAAACTTTTTTTTGGCTTCGCTTGCGCTCTCAATATCATAATCCGCAAGTGCTTTGTTTCCCTTTACATCAACATTGTTGATTTTAGGAATATTTGTTAGTGCATTATAATCGTCTGTTCCAACCACTGAAACGCTATCCAATTTTACGGTTAAGTGATCATCGTCCGCAAGCATGATAATCTTGTAATCATCCATGCTTTACACTCCTTTTTCTGTATCACATGCAAATGTGACTTCTTCCGTGATAATCAGCTTACCTATAAATGTCTGATGTATCTCGTCACCTCTGATAAGCTCAATGTCATAATAATAAGTACCAAAATCAATGTAGTCTGTATCTTCTGGCTTAATTGAGAATGAATATACATTTCCATCTTTAGTTATCGTTCCATCAGTCAATTTTTTCTGGATGATAATTTTTCTAGCAGATGTATTTGCTTTTACCGTGAATGTGATTTGAGTAAATCCTTTGCTTACATCTGCATCGTTTGCATCGTGAACGGTAAAATGAATATTTCGCAAGTCACCTCTCGGCATTGTAATGTGTTCCATGTTATCACCTACTCTTTCACGATAGTATCAATTTCATTGTTTGAAATAGATGAGGTTATAGCAATATCAGCCCACTCGTATTCGTAATCAGTGTTGCTTTTCTTTTTCAAAAACTGTCCTGTTATACCACCTGTAGGAATGCCTGCCCCATTTTCGCCATTCAGGCCATCTTTGCCATTCATACCCTTTTCGCCTTTCTGCCCTTTTTCACCTTTCAGCATAAAAACCTTACATACAGGTTTTGTAAAGTATTCGCCCATTTTATGCACCCCCTAATCCGTGATTCCATTTTGTATTTTCAACGCACCTATCAGAATAGTAAACACATCGCCATTGATCTCAATTTGCATGTCGTAAAAATAATGTCCTGGTTCAATGTCCTTTGTATCTTCAGGCACAATTCGCACCACGTAATACATCTTGTTGCGCTCCTGCTTCCTGAATGTGATGCCATCTTCTAGTGTTTTCTGGAATACGACATCGCCATCATCAAGATTCCTTTTGCACGTGAAGAACGCCTTTTCAAGCTCCTGCGGTTTGTCATCGAACTCAATCTCAACCGCAAATGACAGTGTGTCTCCTTTAATCATTTCAAGATTCGTCTTTTCCATTATATCCACCTCGACAGATTTTCAAATGCAATATATGTAAGCTGTCCATCCCATGACACAGAGTTAGGGCCAATTTTGAGAACAAACTTGTCATAATCACCGACAACGTATCGGTTCATCAGTACATCATCATTGTACGCTTCAAACCTTCCCGTGTCTATCGTGATGGAATTTGCCGTGCTCAAGTCAATCTTGAATAGCTGCACGCCATTCAATGACAGATTGATAATCCCAGAACCTTCAATGTGAATAACTGGCTTTGATACATAATTGCCGTTGTTTCTTACCGTAATAGCACTTGTCGGATTGCTGAACACCTTCATTTTTTCAATACTGCTGTATTTGAATGGCTGTACATGATACGTGATCTCTGCCGTTCTGAACCTCATAAGGCGTTCATAATCAATCGCATCCAGAATATCATACACGTAGTATTTTTCTGGTTCATTTGAAAATATTACCGTTCCGCTTGAATTGAAAAACGGAATAATATCATCAATGTCATAGTCACCAAACAGACCGATTTTCATTTTTTTATTGTAAGCCGAATATCCAAGCCTTGTGATCACATCACCGTCACGCCCGTCTATCTGCTCAATGCTTGTACGCATTAATGGCTTTGTGATAGGTGGCAATTCCTGAATCAGCAATCCTTTTAAATATCGGCTGTCTTTTCCATTTTGAATTACATAGTTTCTCATATTTTTACCGCCTTAATTGTATATCAACATTGTAACAGTTTTATCAACAAAATGTCCCATTTCTTCGTCATCCATCTCGATTTTGACCTGTGACAAAGCATCCTTGAATGCATCAACCATGTTTCTATAGTTTCCACCGCTTGTCGAAATACCACCGTTCACATTGAATGCGTCAGACATTCCACTCGCCAATGCTTCAGTCTGATTTATCAACTCTGGGCTTGCCTTTCTCAAGGAATCGCTCAAACCTTCCACCATGTCAGGCATCCAGCTCTCGTATTCAGCCAATGGCCCTTCGTCAGGTCTTGAGAAATGAAGGAACGACTTGATTTTTCCTGCAACGGCACTGACTGCACTTGTGACTTTATGAATCGCACTTCTGATGCCGTTTGCAATACCACTGATCATATCGACACCCCAGTTATACAACTGCCCTGGCAATGAACTGATACCATTGATAATAGTACTTGCAACATTGCCAATAGTTCCGCCAAGATTGCCCATCATGGATGCAATACCACTAATGAGTGAGCCTATGATTTGTCCGCCCATTGCTAGAATCTGTGGCAAGTTCTGAATCAATGTCTGCACAATTGATATTATTATTCTCGGCGTAGCTGCGATCAACTGTGGCAAAGACTGAATAAGCCCATTGATAAGTGCTACAAGAATCTGAATACCTGCATTGATGATAACAGGAAGATTCGCAAGTAATGTTGTTGAAACCGTGTTAATAATCGTAGGCAACATTGCGATCAACTGTGGCAATGCTTCAGTAACGCCATTAATTAAAGCTACTAACAACTGCACACCTGCATTGATAATAGCAGGAAGATTTGCAAGTAATGTATCAACGGTCTGCTGAATGATTGTAGGCAACATTGCAATCAACTGTGGTAATGCTTCTGTGATTCCCTGAATGAGTGCCGTAATCATCTGCAAGCCCGCATTGATAAACTCCGGTAACAGAGTAATCATAGCCTGTATAATCTGCATAATACCATCAACAACAACAGGCATCATCTGTGGGATAGCTTCAAGAACCGATTGAATCACATTTGTAACTGCTGTTATAAGCGTTGGTAACGTGTCGCTTAGAATAGGTGGAATCATTTGTACAAGCTGTGGTACAACCGTCTGGATAAGCCTTGTCGCCACTTCCGCACCGCCCTTGATAATCTGCTGTACCCTTGGGATTATGTTACCTGCAAAAGCCGTAAGGCTCTCCACAAAGTCGTTTATCAGTGCGCCAAAGTCTGCGTTATCGTCTGCAATGCCAGTCAGAAGGTTTTGCCAACTGGCCTTCATCATGTTCGATGAACCTTCGATTGTGGTTGATGCTTCCTTTGCAGACGTTCCCGCAATTCCCATGTGCTTCTGCATTACTGAAATTGCATTTACACAGTTTGCAAAGCTCATTGAGTTAGAATCTACCGTAACGCCAAGCTCGTTCTGTATGTCCTTCATTTGTGCTGCATCTTTGATAAGGCGTTTCATTTCCTCAGCAGTGCCACCATATCCAAGTTTCAGGTTGTCAAGCATCGTATAGTTGCCCTTTGCAAACCCTTGATATGCGTTCTGGATATCCTGCATAGATGTTCCCATTTTGTTTGCGTTGTCCGACATATCAATGATTGCACGGTTGGCATACTCAACCGCCTGCTGTGTGTCATTGCCAAGCGAGGATATTAAGCTTGCAGAAAAGCTCGTTGCAGTCTCCATGTAGTCGTTTGCAGATATTTGCGCTGTCTTGTAAGCATTAGAAGCGTATGACTTAATCGTGTCGGCTGAATTGCCGAACATCGTTTCGATTCCGCCAGTAAGTTGCTCATAGTTTGCGTATGAAGCAAGTGCCTGTTTTCCTACGTCAACAAGTGCAGAACCAATTTGCTTTAGCCCATTTCCAACCGCTCGTATAGCATCGGTTGTAAGGTTGGCAAGAACCCCCTTCATGACCGTGAAGCCATCGCCAAGTTTTTTTGATGCATCATCGGCATCATTCATTTCTTTACCTAGGTTGTCAATCTCTTTCGCTGTCCTGTTAACATCCGCTTGAGCATTGTTCATCTGCACTGCAAGCTTTGACAATGATTGCTTGTTTTTGTCCTGTGCTTCGGTGCTTTCATCATACTGCTTCTGCAACTCGTTAACAACTTTCTCTTGCTCTTTGTACTCTTGACTGTTCTTGCCCACTTGAGCTTCGATGCTTGCTAACTTTCCTTTTGCATCTTCAAGCTTTTCACCAAGTTGCGCATGCTCATCTGCTGACTGTTTAACAGCATTCTGATATGTCTTGTACTGGTCAGATACAAGTTTCAGCTTCGATTTCTGCTCTTCAAGGCGCTTGTTCAGCACGTCACTCTTGGCTGTCAATGCTTCGGTGCTTGTGTCGTTCTTGTCATATGTACTCGTTACGACCTTCATTTCTGAAGATACTTCACGCAAGTTCTGTGTGATCTGGCTTAATGCTCGCCTGTATTCACTTTCGCCTTTTAACTTAATAGTACCACCTAATGGCATGCACTCACCCCCTTTTAGAACCAGTCGTCTTCATGCTGCGATTTCTCGTATGCTTTTGCATATGTTGTTCCTGTCTTTTTAAGCATCAGCTCAAAATCAAAATCGTCTTTGTAATGTTTATAAAACATATTGAAAGTTGTCAGTGTCAATCTTCCAACCTCACGGAATGTAAAACCTAGTTTGTTACGCCCGATAAAGTAGAACCATGTAAAGTCTATCGGATCTGGTTCATCCTCATCGGGTATTATACGTTTTTTTCGGAACTCTGTGTGCTGTCAATGACAACGCCATTCATCAACTGTGCAGATGATTGCAAGCCAATTTCCGTAATCATTCTTCCGACCTGCTTTCGTGTAAGCATCTTTTCTTTTGTGCCGTTTTCCTCGTTTTCAATGTCAATTCCTTCATTCAGCATTGCCGTGATTCCAAAGATAACAGCCTTTGCATTTGGCTCACCATCGTTTTCTGTGCCGTCTGTGAGCTTTCCCCAGTTTTCAAGTGTTCCGTACTTATCTTGAATAACTTCCATCACGTTCAAATTAAATACAAGCCCGTATGTCTTCCCTTTGTACTCAAATTCTTTTGAAATTTCCTTCATGTTTGCCTCCTAATAAATAAGACAGGGACGAACCCTGTCTTTAATACTCTTTTAAACTGAAGTCTTTGCCATCAGTCCTTCAAGATATGTGACAGCTTCAGTCTTTGTATCAAACGTCTTTGACTTTGACCATGTGCCATCAGCCAATGTTGCAACAGTTCCTGCAAGCTCAGTTGTACTAAATGATACGCTTTCGCCTTTTGTTGAATCGTCCTGTGATGGTTCTGAGAACTTAACCTTGCACAAGAACTCTACCGTGTACTTGTAAACCCCATTAATCATCTTTGTGACGATTCTTCCGAAACCTACATATGGTGCAACATCATTTGCATTTCTTACAAGCTCTGAACCTTCTTCTGAAACTGTATGTCCTAGAAGGTCTGCCATTGTCTGCATATCTTCGTTGTCGATTTCTACTGTAACAGAACCCTTCTGAAATGAAGTATCACTCTCAGCCAATACATCATCGGCATACAAAGACGCATCATTGTTGCTAATATCCACCTTACAGGAAATAGCCTTAGCTGGCTTTTTTGCACCGTCGTAAGATGCTTTACCATTTTCCGATTCCGTAAGTTTTGAATATCGGAAGTTATTTAATCCAATCTTAGCCATTATTCGCTCCTTTCAATTGAGAAACATAATGTTTTGTGGTAATACTTCGTATCATCCTCGTACATATCTTCGGATGACCTGTCAGGTTCCCACATAAACCCAACAGCTGTCAGCAATTCCTTTAGTGCCTTGATAATCGGCTTGTAATTGCTTTTTGTGTAAATATCAAAGTCATAATACTCGATATAATTTAGCAACTCATCATCACCATGTAGCGTACTCTCTGCGTCTGTTTCCATATACGTGATGTACGTTTCTTCGTTGCCATTATACCGCAAGAACTTGACTGGAATTATTTTGCCATTGACCGTAAAATCAATCAATGTTTTTTCAATGAGTTTATTCATCCAACAGACCCCCGCTTAAATTCTTCTGCGCTTCTTCCATCGCTTTCATAATTTGTGACTTTTTGAAAGACTTTCGGAAAAAAGGATGCTTTGGATATTGCTTTTTTGAGCTACCATATTCGAACATGTTAGCAACAAGTGGCGCAGGAGTCTTTCTTCCATCTTTGTTGATGAAATATCCAGTAATCATGACTTTTGTATTGATACCATCATCTGACGGCGTTTTATAAACTTTCGACAGTTTCACATGACTGCTAAAGCCTGAACTTCTCAGCGACTCTGGAAGTGCTGAAATAACGTTCTTGTATACGACCTCTGCACCTGCTTTGGTCATGCCACCAAAGATGTGATCAAACTGCTTGTCGATGTAAGATATATCCTTCAATACGCTATCGTCAATATCCATAACAAGTTTTGCCATCAGTGTGTCACTTCCTTCGCCTGAATCTCTAGTTCTACACTGTTTTCATCAACATTGTTCAGATACTCAATCGTATATGTCTTGCCGTGAAACTCAATCAGCATATCCCTTGTGATCTCTGTTTTCGGATACCGAATTGTGAAGTTGGTGTATGCTTTTTCAAAATCAGAATTGTTCGCAATCAGCGTGAATCCTTTTGTCGTCCTCACGTATGCATACGGTGTAAGAATCACCTGTTTCTGTTCTGTCTGAAAGCCATCCTCATCTGTCACAATTACAGTTTTATAAATCGTGATACGTTTTGAATACTTTCCTGCGTTTAACATGACTCACACCTCACAAAAGATTGATGCTATGCATCGCAAGAATGCTTTGAACAGTATTGTTCAAGTACTTGCTGTCAACATACATCGTGCGATTGTCCCACATATCTTGGCAAAAAATAAGCACCACAATTACAAATTCAGGATATTTGTCAACGCCATCATCGTCAAGTCCTGTATAGCTCTTGATAAATGAGGTTGCAACAGAAATAAGCATGGCCAATGTATTCTTCTCATCTCCACTTACTTCGTCCAGTCTTAGATGCTCTGCAACGCTGTCTGCTGTAATATCACTGACTTTGCTTACTTTCATATCGCTTTACCCCTTTCTTATTTGCCTGCTGCCATCACAAGTTTTGCAAGCTTCTGAGTATCGGCAACTTTCGCATCCCACTCAACGAAAGATAAAATTCCAAGTAAATGTTCTTCGGCATATCTTTCTTGTAATACCTGCATGTTAGCTTCTTCTGAAACTTTCACAGCTAAACCAGATAAGTCACCATAATAAATAGTTGTTTTTCCTGCAAGCATCTTGTCCATCGCATCAGAGCAATAAACATCCTTGCCTAGAAGTGTATATCCCCATTTTGCTGTAAAGTCACGGTTTAATAAATAATCGCCGTCATTGTCTTTCAACTTTCTGATTGCATTTCGAGTTTCACGGTTCATAATCCAAATAGAATTACCTTGATAGTTGTCAATTACCTTGTCCTGTAAATCCATCAACTCGTCAGATGTAATCTTTGTGGCTGCGGCAGTTGTAACAGTCATATCTGATGTAATGCCAGTTAGACCTTCAACCTTGCCTACAGTTCCGAACAAAATCTCATGTTCAAAATACAATGCGATTGCTTGTGCCATTTTTGCTTCAACAAAGCCAACGATGTCAAAGTTGGAGTTGTTAATCAAGCTTTTTGAAATTTTAGCAAGGCAACGCGCAAGGAATCCATCAAGTTCAATCTGGCTGATAACAACCTTTCCAGACTCTGCTGTTGTTCCTTCATCTGCATATTGCATCACGATTGAACTGTTCTGCGCATCATACTTTGGCAGTACCAGTTTGCCCGTGATGTTATAGCGGTCCGCCATAGAGAATACAGGTGAGATTTCAATGACCTGTGAAATGATTTCATTCCATACAGTTGTCGGAATCAATGTCTTTGCCTCGGCAGGCGTTGTTGATGTGTCAGTATTTACAATGCCACGAATTGCATTCTCGAATGTTTTGTGATCTTTTTCTGCATTTGTCATTTCACCAGGTTCATTAGGCACTTTTTTCATGCTCATGCCTGCCATTTTGTCGTACATAGCAACAGTTGCATCAATGTCCTTTACTTCCTTTTCAAGGTCTGCAAACTGATTCTTTTCGTCTTCAGATGGTAATCTATTTTCTGCCTTTGCAGTTGTCAATAGACCTTCCATCTGAGTGACTTTTGCGTTTCGATTTTCGATGAGTTCTTTTACGTTCATTCTTTCGTCCCTCCGTCATTCTTTAATGAACTAATAATATTTTCGTATGCTGAATAATCAAGCATACTATCCTTGACAGGCTTTTTAGTCTGTTTTGGCCTTTTTAGTGCATCTGGCACATGTTTGTAATTTCTGAATAAATCTGTCGCACATGCCTGTACATCTTTCACAGTTTCAAGTTCATTGACATTGAAATAGTTTCCGATATACATATCATCATCCACATTGCCACTGAACCACGTTTCGTTGTTCACCAGCTCTGCGATCTTCTCTGCTGGTATTCCTTCTTTCGCTTTACTTTCGTACATTGGCAACATCGTTCCGCTTTCAATCAGATTTAATGTGTCAATGTTATGCTGCAGCTCGTTAGCATTTCCGTATACAAACGTCATCGGCTTGTGAATCATCAGTACAGAATTTTTGTAAATATTGATCTCATCTGCAACCATGGCAAGATACGTTGCGGCACTTGCACACAATCCATCAATATATGCATGAATCTTCGCTCCGGTGTTCTGTCTGAATCGCTTTAACATGTTGACCATTGCCGAACTTGCAAACACTGAGCCACCGCCTGAATTGATGTAAATATTAAAGTCTGTCACGCCATTCAAGCTGTCAAGCTCTTCCTTGAATGCATTTGTATCGACTGCTGTTTCGGACTTTTTACCAGTCCACAAGTCTGGTACATTTTCGTCAACAATATCGCCATATACATAAAAGTCTGCACTATTTTTCGTCAGATTCTTCAGGTACTTGTATTTCATTATCTTCCCCCTGTTCAGTTTCTTCAGCTTTCTCAGCCGTTTCTTCTTCATTTCCGCCTGTAACTTGTCCAGTGTTTGGCGTGTAATACGTTCCGAAATTGATGTCGTACAGTACGGCACCGAGTCCAACATTGATAACGTCCATACCCTCAATGTAATTGAGATTTTCCATGCGACGCAACTCATTGATAGTCATAAGTCCTGTATCTTTTGCAACCTTGTAAGCATCGAATCTCTCTTTGATGCTTGCCTTCACAATTTCCTTCGTATCAAATTCAAAGAAGAAGTTTTTCTTTTCTTTTTCCAACAGCAACGTGCTGTTGAGTGCTGTCTCAAATGCTTTAACAATTGGATAGATTGCTTCTTTGAAAGTCAGATTGAAGTCACTGTGAATATGGAATACTCCATTTATTTCATCCTGCAATGTTTTCTTCGACTCATTCAGCTGCATTTCAACGGAACTGTTTGACGATTCTTGAAACTTGATGCCATTGTTCAAGACCATGACGTTATCGGTATTGTTCGTATATAACCGTCTCCATGCTTCCTTTAACTTGTCTATTTCTTCCTGTCCAAGTCTGCGCTCTGCTTGCAAGAAACCTTTTTTATTTCCGCCTGTCTTGACCAATCCAAGCTGATACACCAACGTACTGTATGCCGTTTCAAGTGCTTTTGAGATTTCTTCTGTCAGTCCTTTTCCACTTGCTCCGTCTTTGGTATTTCTCAAGAGTTTGACCATGTTCCACGGATATATTTTATCTGTACCAACATAGAACTGAATGAAACGGTTCATCGGGTCGGAATTTGACCACACAGTAACGTTCATATCTGGAATATATTTCAGTGCTGTTACATTGTTCTGTCTGTCTCTCTGGATGTAACAATATCCACCCTTGCCAAGTAGATAGTCCTCGACCATGGCCTTTTTTGTCTGGAACCCGTCAAGCGTGTTTTCTGTGTCACCGTTCAGCATTCGCACACGGTTGTCTCTTTGAACTTCCTCAACCTTGCCAGACTTATATCTGTAAAGTTTAACAGGCATTGCCGCAATCGAACCACTGATAAAATCAACAGCACCCGATACGGCAGGAAGAGTCAAAGCTTTCTCTCTCGTAATCTTTTCATTATTGAGCAATGCCGATAACAGCACATCGTCAAGCTGAACACTTTGATCGTTAAGATTTATTTTATTCTTAAATATTTTTTTGAATAGTGCCACTCCCGTTACCACCCTTTTATAGTATTTTCTATTTGAAACATTTTACGCAAATATATTAGCATAAATTCACGTTTCTATCAATTAAATCATCTGGAATGTGAAGTCACCTTCATTCAAGAAATAATCCTGCTCAAGAAGGTAAATTGCATTGATAAGTGATACCACCATATCAACCTTGCCGTTGCTCTTTTTCTTGCTCACGTACATATTTTTGTTAGTATCATATGCACATTTTGCATTTTGAAAATTGATTTCAAGAAGCTTGTTTTCTGTGTATTTGAATTTCTGCTTAAGTATTGCTTCTTTCATCCTCTTTGTTGGTGAATGCAAGACACTTGAATACTGCTTGATTTGAACCGTGTTATAGCCCTCATTAGCCAACTTCTGCGCTGTGCTTAATGCATTCCATCTATCATATCCAATCGCCTGAATTTGTACGTTATAACGGCTCTCAATGCTCAAGATTAATTGCTCAACAAACGCATATGAGATAACTCTGTCACCACATGCGAACACCTTCCCACTTTTCAATAGTTCCTGATAGTTCACACGCTCTGAAATTGTCTTTTCTGTGATCCTGTCTGCTGGAATGAACGCAAAACTTTCTGCAAGAATGTTATCATCATCATCTACAGAAACCATGGCAACAGATGTATTATCGTTTGATTCTGAAAGGTCAACACCTAAATATACGACTCTGCCGTTCCAATCAATATTCGCAACCTTGCATGCTTGAACATCCTTAACATCAATAAATGTTTCAGTTCCTTGTCCTTGATAGATAATGTTGCAGTGCTTTGTAACAAAGTTCTCTCGCTCGTTCTCAATAGCAATGGCTCTGGCTCTTTTCTTTACAAGATCATCCCAAATTTCAGGGATTTCCAATGCCGCAGGATTCGCCTGCTTTAAAACCAAGTCATCAGTTTCCCAATCTGATGTTTTGTCGGGTTCATATAAAAGTGCAAAGACAGTATCGTCTTTCTCAATACCGTCCAGAACCTTTTTGGAATACGCAACCTCATCCTCGAACGGATTGTCGATTGTCGGATATTTTGTACTGATAATGAACCCTAGTTTGTTGACAACATTAAGCTGTCCTGACCTCATGGCTTCTACAGGATAACCATTTGGCAAGGCTCCAACCTCATCTGCAATGAATGCATTCGGCATACGTCCGTCCATACGGTTGTTGCTGTATGCTAACGGAATCAACGTGTTTTCATTCGGTTTGAATTTGATGTAGTCCCTTAACAACTTGAAACGCTTCGTTCCTTTATATTCATAAATAAGCGGACTGCTTTTGATTGTATCTGAGATTGCTTCTTTTATTTCCCTTGATAATGCACCATCCGGAGCAACTGAAAAGAACTTTGAGAACCTAGGCTCAGTAATAAACAGAATAATAAAGATTGTTCCGATTGTATATGTCTTGAAATTCTTTCGGCAAATTTCCAACAGCCCTGTCTCGTATCTGCGCTTTTTCGGTTTGTCACGATATACAGTGCATAGCATGGCTGTATAAATCAACCATTGATATCCAGTAGCACATTTATACATAGACTGTCCTGCTTTCAATCCCTTCGGCATGATAAGCAGCTTCAGGATATTCTCAATCTGCTGTACTTTCTTTTCGGACACAAAATACTTGCTGTCTTTTCCTTCAGCAATCCGCATCCATGCTTTCATTTGTAACTTAACGTACTTCGGTGTGGTTTTCTTTCTGATAGATTTTTTGCAATATTCGTAAGCCTTACTGCTCGTCACTGCCATCATCGTCACCGCCATTTATCAGCTGAAGCAACGGGTCAGTGTCATTCTCAGAATTATCGTCACTTGAAAATTTCGAAATGATCTTCATCAGCGTGCTTACTGTCTTGTTTGCACTGTCGGTTGTGCGGTTAAAGTCCTGAATAGCCGGATGAGAATATACGTTCTTTCTTCCTTTAACATATTCTTTCGTAACCAGTACGCCGTCATTTTTAATAGACGATTCAAGCTCGCTTAATATTTTCAGCTGCACCATATATCGCCTGAATGTAGTAATGAAGAAGAAGTTTTTATCAACTCCGAATGCTTCTGCTTTCTGTAATATTTCTTCAGCTTGTTCGTTTACTGTTTTTCGCATAATTCTCTCACCGCCTTTAATGCACTTTTTATTGTATCGTCCATATCATAGTACTTATACTCTGCAAGTCTTCCAACTGTGATCAATCCATCACGGTCTGCAAGCTCCTTGTACTTTTGATACAGTGCTTTGTTCTTTTCGTCCTCAATCGGATAGTACCGCTCTTTTCCGATATCCCATTTCTGCGGATATTCCTTCGTGATAATAGTTGTTGGTGTCTTAACTCCTGTAAAATGCTTGTGCTCAATAATCCTAGTCCATGGCACCATAGCATCGGTGTAATTCACGACTGCATTGCCTTGGTGATTTTCTTCCTGCAATTCTTCAGCTTCAAATTTAAGGCTCCGATATTCCAACGCTCCGAAACAATAACCGTACCACTCATCAATGGCACCTGTCAAAACCACATTTCTAGCCCTTTCTAGCCACTCTTTGCTTGAGTATGAACATTTATACCCTGTAACAACTTCAACGCCTTCTAGGAGCCTTTCTACGACATCAGAATAACCATCAACAGGAATGCCTTGGTACTTTGCATTGAAATAATTATTGTTGTACGTGAACCGCAACGGAATACGCCTGATAATACTTTTGTCAAGTTCCTTGCAACTTCTGCCCCACTGCTTTTCAGTATATCTTTTAATCAGCTTTTCATAAATGTCCGTGCCTACAAGATTTAGAACATATTCTTCAAGATTCTTCGGATTTTCACATGGTACTCTCTGTTCAGCAATCTTTTTCTTTGCTTCTTCCGGTGTTGTAACTCCCCACATTTTAGAGAATGTGTTCATATTAAACGGAAGGTTATATATTTCGCCTTTGTAATTTGCAATAGGTTCATTGATGAACTTGTTAAAACTAGCGAATCGGTTTACGTAAGCCCATATAGCAAAGTCATTAGTTTTAAATATATGAGGGCCATACAGATGGACGTTTATTCCGCTTATTTCTCTGTCCCTTATATTTCCACCCACATTGTCACGTTCTTCCAGAATAACGCATTTATAGCCCTTGTCTGTCAATTCTCTGGCAATTACTGAACCACTCAGTCCTGCACCTATAATCAAATAATCAATGTCTTTCATGCTTGCACCACCTTTCGGAAAGAAGTTTCGGCACGGCGTTGTTCCAACTGATTTCGTGATGAATCCGATATTCTGTAATCCCCATCGCTGAAACCTTCACACATGACGGGCAACACATGACACTGTAGAACGATTTTCGATACGTTCCGTTCTTCTTGTAAATATCAGTCATTCCACCATGCTGAACCTGTGTTGGGTCTACATACACCATGACTGGCATATATGTATAGTACAGCTTTCCACGCATTCCATTAATTAACGATGTTGTAATATCATCATTCATCCGCATATGGAAGTATTGAAGATCGTCAGCTCTCATAAGGAATGTTGTCATTGTTTTTCTGATCATTCCTTCCTGTACGTCGTTGTTTTCAGCACCGCCTAGATAATATGACGATAGCCCGAACGACAGCGATGTGATAGACGTTTCTTGCATCAACTCAACCATACCATCGAATACTTCATCAAGGTGGTTGCACTTTACGCACCGCAATCTTCCATCCTGCACGAACCGATAACCGAATCTGTGAACATCATCGTCAAGTTGTAAATGAAACTTGTAGCCTAATCGCTTTGCTTCATCCTGTATAAAGTTTCTTGCGAAAACTCCGATACGTCTGTCAGTGTCCAAGTCTCCAAGGTCTGTCTTTTCAAGATAGTCCCTCTTGTCGAACTGGATAATATCGTCCCCAAATTTCTGTCTGTACAATTCTTCTTGATTATCCTCGTTGTCAATCACGACATACGTTCTGCCTGTATACCCACCATCACGCAATGCCTTATACGTTGATATTGTATCTGCTCTTCCATGTGAAAGAATAAATATAGCAAAGTCCTTACTCTCCATCGTTTTCACCGCCATCATCTTCAGCGATCAAGTCCTCTACAACCTTTGTAAGCTTAACATATCCGTTTGCAATTGCATCGTCAATGTCAATAATGACAAGTGCCGACTTCTCCATAAGAATCTGCATTTCTTCAGAAGCATTAGAATAATAGTCAGCGATCTTTGAATAGTTGAATTTAAGATGCCTGTAAGCTGCTTTGATAAGGAAGTTCTTCTGGTCTTCAGTAACGTTTGACTCTTTGATTTCTTTTATCAACTCGTTTGTCTTTTCATCATCAGTAAGTTCCATAATGTCAACAAAGTCACCTGTTGGCTCGTACTGTGGAACATGTTTCTTTTGGCTGTAAGGATTGTCTTCTTTAGGAAGTTCGATGTCCATCGTATCATCATCCTTGAAAAGATCGTCTCCAAACTGCCACATGTCCATCATGATGTCGCTCAGTTCTTCCACAAGTTTTTCATTGTCCCATGTACTGTATTCGGATACCTTGTTATCTGCGATTCTGAATGCCTTGATTTGGTCTTCTGTAAGGTCGTCAGCCACAATACAAGGGACCTCATCAATGCCTAGTTTCTTGCATGCTTTAAGTCTTGTATGACCTGTGATCAATACACCGTCACCACTCACAACACACGGAACTTTGAAACCAAACTCTTCAATGCTCTTTGCTACATAGTCAACAGCCTCGTCGTTGTTTCTCGGATTGTTCTCATAAGGAATCAAGTCCTTAACTTTCATGTAAACGATATTCATTTTTTTATTTTTCATTTTATTTTCTGCCTTTCTTATATCTTCCACTCAGTATTTTTGGAAATGCTCTTGTGGTGTCAATGCTACTATCAAATCCGTTTTCGGTCTGCCTGATTTTAATGCAATCGGGGTAAAACATAGTTGCATAGAATCTCAACTTGAATGAGCCTTCACTTTTATATGAAGCAATGCAACCGCCCGTGTATTCTTGATTTTTTTTCGGCAACCATACGTCAAACTGGTTCATCACATGCGTGAAACGGAACCACGCTTGTCCCTTCCTTCCACACATTACATCAGTTATAAAATCTTCGCTGTATCTTCCATTCCAGAAAAAGATATTTTCTGTTCTTAAAAAATACCCATTCATGACAACCCTGCTTGCGTTTCCACTTTCAAAAGTTAGCACACCTCCTATGTAGTCAACTGCATTTCCGAATCCTATGCACTGCACAGGTGTTTCATCAAAATAAGTACAAATTTCATCAAACAACCTGTCAAGCTCTCTAGCCTTGATTCCTCTCAAATGCCCGTTATCGTTGTATCTGTATGAAAGGCTTTTTAAATCGTCATCAAGCATAAAATAATATGACGCATTGTTTTTAACAGCAACTTTCCTGCACTCGTTTCTCGCAAATGTTGCAATGCCTTTATTACCGCCCAAGTCTCCAGTATCGAAGCTTTCTTCTTTATGAAATACATGAACATCAGCCCCGTACCTTTCAATATAATCTGGTAGCGTTTTGTCCTCATCGTCAACAACGATATAAATTTTCCCCGCATATCCACACTCACGAAGCACCTTTACCGTGCTGCACTCAGGTCTGCCATGTGATATTACGATACATGCAAAGTCTTTCCGCATATGCTCTCTCCATTTCAAAAGTTCCACGTGGAACATTTTTCGCTATTTTTGATTCTTTTTGAAACAAAAAAACGGCTTATACTCACATTATAGCGTGAAATTTGCCGCTTTTCCAAAAAACCATAAGATTTTATTATTTTTGTGTTCTTTCC
>ERZ779746.190-NODE-190-length-39417-cov-2.532773_pt1 | contig 39417 bp, 80 predicted proteins | sample MGYA00511888_ERZ779746 | MGnify/ENA primary metagenome ERZ779746 (study PRJEB29588, sample SAMEA1964695) | human gut metagenome | biome: human gut; feature: human-associated habitat; material: faeces | place: Denmark | collected 2008/2010 ... | reverse complement strand
TAAGTGAGTTCCAAAATAGCCTTATTGCTGTCAGTGTGGTAGTTCGATGGCGGTTAGGCTATAATATGTAAAAAGCGTACCATTTTATTCAATGATACGCTGCAAATATAGGAATAACTTCATTATTTCTATTCTTCTTTTTCTTCTTTTTTATCAGTTTCTTCGTTAGGAGATTCATCTTCTTTTTTGATATTAGCCATTCTCCGAAGAAGCTCATCAAATTCTTTCTTCGGAACTCTTAACTCAAAATCAAAGGTTATTGATTTTGAATCTTTCTTTCTAATTATGTTCTCTTTTTGTTTCTTTCCCATATCCTATGCTGCATTGCGCAAAAGTAAATTAAATCTTTGAGAATCGCTAAAATTCCGAGTATTAAATCGGAATACGAACTCATCAATGTATTGTTGCATGTATTTCTTACTTACACAATAATAGGTTCCAAATATCATTCTCTTGAAATGCGACCAAACATTTTCTATTCCATTTGTACTAACAACGATTATTTCGCCTTCATCGGTTGCGTAAGTTGCACCATAGAAATGTTTACTATGGTCTACATCTCTTTGCTCGTAATCAATATTAATTCCCGGATACCCTGCACCGTCTGTATATACAACACTTCCTTCTGTAACATACTCATTCACAATAGAAAGTAATGTATCTCCATGAATATCAGGCACAACTTTGGCGACGATATTACCACCTCTTTCTCTAATACCGAATACCGGAACTTTGTCTTTATAACTACGCCCTTGGCATTTTTCTACTTTCTTGTCCTTATGCCTATTTTTGTTTTTTCCACCCACGAATGCTTCATCAATTTCGACCTCATCGGATAAAGTATGATTATTCTCCATTGCCATATACTGTCTAATCTTGTGGAGCATCTTCCACGCTGTCTTTTGAGTTATGCCCAAATCTCTGGCGATTTGACATGATGAAACTCCCCTTTTATGTGATAAGAACAACATCATTACGTAAAACCAAGCTCTCATCGGCATTTTAGTATTAGCGAATGCAGTGCCAGTTTTTACATCGAAATATCGTCCGGTATTCTTGCATTTATACTTTCCATTGGCACTTATAGACTTTAGATGACTCGTCATAGGGCGATACAACCTTGTCTCCCCATCTCATCTTCTCAAAATACCTGATGCAACTTTCTTCATTCGGAAAATTATCAGATAGAGTTAAAAGAGTAAATTCAGTGTTCATAATGTAAATCTTTTAAATCGCTTAAATATAGTCATTTTTAGTTATGTATGCAAGTAAATTGCAACATATTTTTAAGAGAAAGTTCTGTAAGGGTGCTAAAGAACATCCTTACAGAACATACACATCTATTTACAGTTTATCAATTATAAACAGTAAATTTGCAGAAATACTAACTTAAAACATGAAAGATATGATACCTATTGCATCATCTGCGTTTCTCGGAGTAGATTATAATCCCGAAACAAGAACTTTAACAGTCTATTTTAGAAATGGAAGAAATTATGTTCATCATGGAGTACCCGAATCTGTGTACGAACAATTTATTAATTCTCCTTCAAAGGGCAGGTTCTACAATCAGTACATAAAAGGGATTTATCAATAGGCTTTAATTGCCATGCATTTTCTCTAATCCAATCAATACTAACATCATGTGGATTTTGGTCTATGCACCAAGCGCCACATGATGTATCATAATATTCCATTAGTTGTTCATAAGTTAGCTCATTTCCCAAACTCTTTTTTTCTTCATTCTTTCCCATAATGTTTAATATTTAATTTTTAATAAAAAAAGCCCGTATTTCTACGAGCCATTACTTTTTGTTATCACTGACCTAAAAGGTGTCAGGTCGTATATAACTGCCTAAATAATACCATCCGGTTACTACTGATTTACCGTCTACGCTATACTCTTGAATAGAATCCGCTTTCAACCGGATATCCTTTCCTTTACTTTTAATTACTATAAACATACTCTTTTATTTTAAGTTATACATTAAATCGTTCGATACAAAGTAACCTACTTTGCAACATTATATAGTAATCACTATCAATAATGGCATTTAATAGGTTTAAATCTTTTCTACTGATAGTTGTCGTCTCTTTATCTATTTTCCCAATAATTTCACCGGAATGTACGATTACTTCTGTAATCCAGTCTAAACTATTTAGGAAATCAATAATTTCAATGTCTGATTTCAATTTTTCCATATTCTTGTTCCTTCCTTTATAATGTTGAGGGTTAATGTGTTTCAAAATAAAGAGGGGTAATCTCTTTATTATCAACTTCAAATTCTTGTGCAAAGCTATAAGTAACGGTTTCAAGCCGTAATTCAAAACCGTTTTCAGTGCAGCACATCGTAATATCTTGCATTTTACGCAATGGCATTTGTTCATACTCTAAACATTTGCTAAAGAAGTCTTTTACAACTCTTGTATATCTGTTTTGAAATTCTATTGCATTCATATCTAATTAAGTATTAATCAATCACTTTATTTAACTTATTAAATGGTTTCTCTTTGTCAAATCTAACTCCATTTTTGAAATCTAATATCAACTGCCAAAGCTGGTCTTTGTAAATATCACCCGCTTTATAGTTAGTCTTATAAAGCGGGTAGGTTTCTATTGGAGAAATCATTTTATTAAAGGTATTCATTGCATTAAGATATGTAGCTCCCCATTCTGAGAGTTCTACACTAACAGTATCGTTTAAATCTATTTCGGTCATAATGTTAATTTATTTTCATATTTCTACTTTTGTATAATTACTAAAGTCACAATAAAGATACTTATGCCAGTCGCCATAACGATATTTATCATTCAAATACACACAACAAGTACTCCATTTTTGTTTATACCAAACTTCATACAGGACACCTTTATAGATAAAAGTATCACCTTCTTTCAGATTTGAAATCTTTACTGTTTTATTCATTTCTTTATTGTTATGAGGGTTATCTCCTATGAGTTTTCTTGTTCTTATTCTTTTTACGTCTCTTGGATATTTTCTTGTTGTAACCTACAATATCCGATTCTGTATATGTTCGGAGCTTGTGTTTATTTAATCCAAACGAAATATCATCCATATAAATGTTTGGTATTGATGCAATCTTTGGAGGTGAAGTAAATGTATAGGTGCGCCCTAATTCTTTAGCTCTTATTTCAAATTTTTCTTCTGGAACGACTTCTATTTGAGTAACTGAACATTTAGCTCGCACTGCTAACTCATTTAATTGTTCGTCAGTTATTTCATTTCCTTTGGTTTCTGCGACCAACAACATTGTATTGTGAAATCCGTTTCCAACAATTCCAACTTTATTCATTTCTAATTTATTTAGTTAATTGTTTAAAAGCGTTGCATATCAACCAAACAAACACCGCAATTCCCATCAATACGCTACCCATAAAATCTAATATTTCCATGTTGTTCTCCTTTCTTTATTATTCGTTTATAGCTGGAATACTCATCCACATGTCATTCTCATCTACTAATATGTCTTCTTTAATAATTACTTTGCCGGGAAATGAATCAAGCATCCCCCACCAATAATGTTTCATAGAATAGTATATGTATCCGACAAAGAATATGCCGTTATGACATATAAGAACTGTTTCTCTTCCATTCGGTTTTTCCGTTGTTATTTTAGTCCAATTTGTTTTCATATTATTTGATATTTATATTGTATAAATCGTTTCTTTTAACTTGCAATTCCAAAGTCTTTGGATGTATCATCTTTGTATCTATAAATTCAATCACAAATAAATCATTATTTGGATTGTAGAACATATCACATATAACAGAATACGTTTTAAATTGGTATCTGTTATCAGGGTATTTCTTTTTAAAATAGAATTTTACCAGTTCATTATCAAGCAAATGTTCGTTCATAGTATTACCCTTTCATTATCTTTTTGAGTTTACGATACATAGCGGCTGCACGGACAGCGTTGTATTCCATTCCGGTAGCCGTTTTAAAATTATAGTCGTTCAATTCAGACGCTATTTGCGCCCATATTTGAGCGTTATTGGGTTCTCCCTTGCAGCTTATCCATTTCTGTATAAACGTCCAAAATTGGGCGTTATGTACATTATTGCGGGCGTTTTCTTTTCTTTTCGTTGACGATGATTGTTGTATGGTGGAAATCGTATCCGTTCTATTCGCTCCGGTATTCTTTCCCCAGAGTTCATTTGTACCTCCGGTTTGTTCTCCACGTTTCTTTTTTGCCGCTAATGCTGCTTTTGTTCTAATGCTTGTTATCAATGCTTCTCTTTCAGACAAGGCAAAAAATAAGGTTAGCGTAAACTTATCTGTTGATGGCAAGTCACAAAAGATAATTTTCCCGTCTCCAATTTCTTCATAAATTTGTAGGGCTTCCAAAGTATTACGGAAACGGTCTGTTTTTGCTATGATTAATTTTGCATTATGTTCTTTTGCAAACTGTATTGCCTTACTTAATTCTTTGCATTTTGACAGTTCCGTTCCTGTATATACTTCCACATAGTCAGCTAAAAGTATTCCTTTGTCTTTTTCAACAAAGTAATCAATAATTTCTTTTTGAGCTTCCAAACCTAAACCGGAACGCCCTTGTTTTTGTGTAGAAACCCTTCGCCATGATACAAATTTGCTCATACCTTATTATATTATAGTTTATAAATACTTACATCTTTCTAACATGTCTTTGTAGTCTTCCGGTGTCCCGCAAAACATGTATTTATCAGAACGTTCTATGATAATCGGATTATTATAAATACTTTCTTTCAACATTACGTTTTCATAAGCACCCCTACCATAAACAGGTAGCAAGTAATTATATTGCTCTTTGCTTATCTCGTAATTGTGATACGCATAGTTTCTATACTGCCCCATGATTGTTACTTATTTGAATGTGAATACGTATTTATCGTATGTTTTAGTACATGCGACATGTTCCATCTTTCCACCTAAAAAAGCAGCGATTGAAGAATAACAACTCATTCCTACGCCACCTTCAAAGTATGGGAAATAACCACGAAGATAAATCCCATACGGCACTTTTTTTCGTGAACGTCTTTTATTCCACAACATGCCGGAACATACTTTATTAAAACATTCAGCAACTACAGTACTTTCCTTATTATATCCCCATCCGGAAGCCGTAGCCGCATTTCCTTCATAATACCATCCGTTTGCGTCTTCCCACCTCATTGAAGCGTGCGGAATAACACCCCAAGTTGAATTTTTTACCCAAACTATTTCTATTTCTAGCCGTTTCACTTTTGGCATAGTAGCACGTTTTTCATACTCTGTATTTATCTTTGCCAAAAAGTTTAAGATACCTCGTTCCGTCTTGTATGTATTGTTTTCGTTTTTATACTTGATTTCTTCCTCAGTCATAAACGAAAACATTTTCTTTAGTTCTCTCATTGATTTATTAGTTTTCATACTCGTATTGTTTTAGTTAGTTATTATTTTTGTTTATTTAAAAATTCCAACATCTCAATGTTATTAGAGTACACAATCTTATACATTTTTTTATACCCATTCGCGTATTCTTGAAAGTTATCTCTTACGTCTTTCAATGAATTAAAACACCTTCTTAAAGTCATTTGCATAGGTTCGCCAACGACAAAAGTAGGCGCATTCAACAATGATAAATATACCTTTTTATTCGCATGGTTATATACACATTTTATTCCAATTTCTTTAAAGTTTTCCGCTAATACATACGCTTGCTTGTATAAGGGTAATTTTATATTTATTTCTTTCATGGCTGTTAATTTTAAAATCCTTCTTGTATAATTTTCCATATATCAATGAATTGGTTGCCGCAATATTCGGCAAGTTCGGCTGTTTTTAGTCTAAAATTAGACGCTCCGCCCGCAGTTGCCAATGTAGTAGAACGCCCAGAACCAATAAGAGCAAAACCAGCGGGAGACATATTGAAGTAAGGATAGTACTTTGGTTCGTCTGCATTATCCCAATCGGGTTCCCAACCTTCGTTCAACGCTTTTACAATGATAGACATTTGAAAAATAGCTTGAAAATATCGAATCTGTTTTTGTTCACCTGTAAACGTGGGAATTTCGGGTTTCCCGCAATACTCCCAAGCATCATCAAACGTTTTAATCCGGTCTGTTATCTTTTCAAAAAACAACTCATACATTAATAGATTAGACGATTTTCCTACACTTATACGGATGTCTTTACAGTTTAGTTCGTCTTTTATTCGGTTTATAGTGCTATTTGTTACCGATATATTTTTAGTATATACTGTATATCCGTTTTTCATTTCTTTAATGTCAACTATTCCATTAAAATAGCATGCTATTTTATCTTTTATTGTTTTCATATCTATATATATTTAATTGTTACTTACTGAAAAAATAAACTCTATTGCCATATACACGACAAACTTGTACCGTTCGTTTTACTATCTTTGTACGTTTCATGTTATTACTCGTTTTTTAGGTTTTCAATTTTGTTATTTAAGTCTATTAGGTTATATGATTGAAACACGATACCACCACCGAAACCATTGCAATGATATTTCTTGCCTCCTATCTTTTTAGCTTTTTTCAAAGCTAAATTATACGCCTCATCTATTGAAACTTTGTTTAATGCAGAAGTATATTCATTCTTATTCAAAAGGTCTGAAAAGTGACATACATAACGCGGGTTTCCGTTGATGTCGTTGTTTACTCTTACAAATGTTACCATAGCTGTAATTGTTTTAATTAAATATTCTTATTTCTTTGCCGAATACGTAATAAGCAAATGAGTTTTTACCGTCTGTATATTTATATATAGGTATATATGATTTATAAAAATTACCTATACTAAAGAAACCTGTTAAATAAGCCTCCAATTTATCATTTGAACATTCAAGTATGGTTATTTCCCGCCATCCAAAAGGGTTATTTTTACGTATCTTTCCAGTGGGAGAAACATATAAATTTCGTAGCCATTTTAAGCCCTTTTCTTTTTGTTCCTCACTAACTTTAATTTCGTTTACTATCCTAACATCTCCAAACGATTTGTTATTTAATCGTCTCTTTAATAAAAGAATATCTTTTTCACTTATAACGCCTGCCTTATAAGCATTATCTATAATTTCTTTATTTGTTCTTGTTTTCATATTGTTTCAATTTAATAAGTTATGCAAATATTAATGTTATCGTATTAGGTAGGATGCAAAAACGCCTCTCATAGTTTAGTAGGTCAAATTTCCAGTAATTTTCATTACTGTTAAAAGTCAACCAACATTCATAGTTATATGCGTTCGGACAAATATCTTTCTTATTCGGGCAAAGCACTTGTTTCTTATGATAAGCATACAATTGCTTTTTTCCCATTCTGTTACGTTCAATAAACAAGTAGTATGTACCTTTTATAAGGCTATTTATGCTATCTTGTACTACATGCGCTTTATATTTGTTATTGCGGATAAATTGCTTTTCAACTTTGGATAAACCGCGCATCTCAGTTTCAGAAAAAAGACGGTTGTTTAGCGCATCTCTTTTTCTATTGCTTGTAAAAACCTTGCTTTCATTTCGTTTCCCCTTTCTTTATTAGTGACAAATATAAATAATCACATACAAAGCTAACAACGTAATTATCACGCTTACAGCCGAAAGAAATTCATTCAGTTTCATATCAATAGGATGTTATTAAATTGTTTTCAATTAGTAATTTTTCCACGTCAGACGGTGAATAATCCACCATAGTAGACATAACATTGTAAGAACATTCATTTGTAAAGTTATTCCGCAAAAACTCTATAAAATTATCACGGTTAGTACATATACGTTCGTTGTATTCCTCAAACAAGAATAGATACAAAGCATCTAACATTTCTCGTTCTTTCTCAAAGTAATATTCTTCTATGCTTTCAAAACCTAATAAATAATTGTCGGTTTCTTCTTTAAACTCTTTGGCTATTTCGCCAAAAATATAAGCGTTCTCACCGTTAAAATAAGTGTTCTCATATACTATATTATCCGGGTGATTTTCTTTAAAATAGGCAATTGCTATTCTATCAAAAAAATCACCTCCATAGTCAGTATAAGCAAAGTTAATATAAATGTCACTTTGTTTGCTTTTTGCAAGTTCTACAAGTTTCTCCGAACCGTACCCATGAGAAATATTAAAATTAATAGTTTCCATCATATTATACTATTATTACTTTTTCATTTTTTAATTCTTGGACTGAAAGCGGATGTTCATACTGAATTCCAGTACTTAATACTCCATATAATACAGGATAACCGCTAATATATTCTATTCGGTCAAAGGTACACCTAAATTGGTGATTAACACCAACGCTTTTGTAAACAAATATTTCTCCTTTTATTAATTCTGTTATATTCTTTTCTATCATTATTATACCCTTTCTTATTTGTTTTTGCAAAACCATTTTAACATATTTAAGTCCTTTGCGGTCGGTTCGTCTGCATTTAGCGTTGCGTCTATCAATGTCATGTCGTTAATCATAGTAGACCAACATTTCCCGGTTACTGGACTTTCATAGATAACTCTATACAAGCCGTACCCTTTTTTGATAAAGCTAAAATCTGATATTTGTACTTTTGTTCTCATAGTGTTTCAATTTTAAAAGTTTTACTACTTGCTTGTTTCCCATCTTCATAGGTGTATTCCTTTCTATTAATCAATTAAACATTCGACATTAAAATAAGGCAGACGTTTTGCACGTTTAGTTCTCCCGTCTATTGGAAAATATTCCACCTTTGCGCCTAACATATCAGCGACTGGAATTTTATCGTATTGCTTTTCTAAATTAATAATACGGTTATAAGTTTCCGTTCCCATTATTATACCTTTGTCACCGTAATAAAATTGGTTAAAAACAGGGTGGTTCTTATGTCTGCAAATAAAATGATAAGAAAGGTGTCCGAATAATATCTCATTACTTCTTTTTTGTCTTATAAACAGAAGTTTTCCCCTTTGCTGTTGTTACGATTACTTTGTACATAGCTATTATTATTTATTAGTATTATAGTAAAAGTCTCTCACAATAGAAAATCTTTTTCCAAGGTTTTCAATATCATTTATATTGTATTTATAGCTTTCATAAGTAGGATATTTAATACACAAATCATATAGCCTATTGCTAATAATGCAGTATCTTTCAATACCTTCTTTCAACATTTTACGCCCTTTACAAAACGGGTAATTACTATCTATAATATCTTTAATGATAAATTCCATTTCTGAAACTTTTTCATTCATTGCAGCAAGCAATATGTTTGCTACATGTTCTACTTGTAATTGCTTTAAAGTTTTCATAACTTATGCTATTTTAATATTAATACTAATAATATCATTAACCCAATTGATAAACCTATTCCGAATAAGTTTATTAGTGTTACTTCTTTGTCACTTAAACCAGACCAGTTTTCTCTTTTAATTTCTTTTTTCATGATTATTATCTTTTATCTCTTTACTCTGTATTTGCAACGGCTTGTAACGTTCTAAATTGTTTCACGTGGAACATTTAGGCTACATTAAAGAGAAAAGATAAGCCAATATATAAGACAACCGTTTATCATATTATCGCTAATACAATAACGGAAAATTACGTTTATATATGGATACTTATCTTTTTTCTTGATTTCTTTTGAAAAGTGAAGCAAACAACTTGCAAAGATTTCGCCATCTCTGTAGTATTGTTTGTTATGTGGTATTGGTTGTTATCAATAAATTATAGCTACTTTCGTCGGTCTGATTTCGCTTTCCTCCCTACCTATCAATTAACAGGGTAAGCGCATCAAAGGTTTATTATCCTTATCCTTGCAAGCACTGATATTAACCAAGTTTGATAGATGCTTGCCTATACGTCTTATTTACTTTTGGAGACTGTTATGTCTCAATTTTCATGCGTACACCAAAAAGTATAAGAACTCTCAGTCCGTTGCTAACCGAAAAGATAACGCTGTATAGAGATGGAGTATATCAATAACTACACTTGCTTAACATGCTGTACATGTGTGTAGTATGAATACTTACAGGCTATCTTTGTGATAGAGTATTAACAACTGGTTAAAAGAACGCTATCAGTAGTAGAACTTGTTATCTCTTCCCGACATTGCAAAGGTACTAATAATTTGCTAATTGGCAAATAACAACCTAATATCTTAACATCTATTTAATATATCGTCTTATAACAACTATTGGGTTAACACAAATATACACGAATCTATCGTACTTCACACAAAGCACATAGTTAAGAAACTACAAATCATAGTTACACCTTTTTACGATATACTACAGCCTACACACGCCAATAGGCAATAACATCACGCCCGCATGCGTGATACCATAAAGTGTATATACACCACATCTATATCGATATATGAGTATATATGTTACGCTAGTAATATATTACGAGTATATCGTATATAGTATGTGCAGTGTATATATACGGTTAATCATATACACATATACACTAGTATATATATATTATATACACACATATAAGGCGGTGTAAAGAAAACGAAAAACAAACAGCGATACTTGAATAGTTTACTAGTGTTGTATGTGACTACAACACTACAACACATAAGACTACAAAGAAAGAAACAACAAACAGAAGAAGAAGAAACAAAGAAAGAAAGAAGAAAGGAAATATCAATAACCTAAAAAAACAGAATGGGATAAAAGGGAAATGTAGGAATAGAGAAAAAACATACTAGAAAAAAGGTTTGGTGAAAGGTAGATAGGTATAATATGCGCCTGCCATCTTGCAAAAAAGGGAAAGGAAAAACAAAAAAACACCCGAAAAACATCTTTTTATAGCTTACATCAATGATTAACGCCTCTTTGCAGACCTATAAACAGCTTATATAAGTGCCTAGAACACGAAACGAATGTATTAGACGTATTCTAATGGCGTTTTTGGAGTTATTACATCAATGATATGCAATCTATCACAAACAGAAAGAAAGCGTCTCAGAGAAATAAATAAGCCTATTTTCGGGCACAAAAATTGGGGTGGCTAGTCCGTGCCTACCTTCTTTGGTGGGGTGTCCCCCATTTTCGACGGGTGAAGGGGAGGCTGCCTCTTCCCTCATTTTTATTTTTTATTTTTTTTATTTTTTATTTTTTTATTTCTTCGTGCTGCCTATTTCCCCTGTTTATATGTTTTTGAATATGTTGTTTCCGTTGTCGGAATTCCGACTTCGGCTGTAAATCAATCATTTAATGGCTGAATGGTAAACACACCGGTGCGTTTCGAGGACGTAATTCTGGTTTTCGGCTTTATTTTTGTCGTTTGCCAAATATTTCTTTTGAATTTGCTTGTATTTCGTTTTAAATTTCTATCTTTGCGTCGTGGTTGTGAATAGAAATGGTTGAATACTTCTGAAATTTGCTACCCCGTATATGGGTTATTTTCTATTTTCTTTGTGAAGATGAACATTTCCTTGCCTTTTGGATTAGAATTGAAAAAACAGCGATACGTATTATAAACTTTTAAATTGGATTTTATTATGGAAGAAGAGAAAGAATTTAAAGACATTAAATTGGGAGTTAGATTTCCCTATAAGGGAGTTATTTACGAGTGCCATCTTGGTTTAACGTGTGAGGATTGTGTTTTAATACAGGGGACAGTTTCCCCGGATGTGTTAAACCTTTAGTTTTTGGTGCTTGTTCCAGTGCGAATCGACGTGACCATAGAGATGTAATCTTTGTGGAGATAGGTAAAGTAGAGAAGCCTGCTGTGCCGAAGACGGAGTTTGCATTGGATGAGGAATTCCAGTACGGATTGAAGCGTTTGAAGTGCGTAAAAAGTAAAAACCTTGGAACTGAATGTTCAGACGACCGTTGTGTTGGATGTTTCTTCTTTGAATGTGGAGGTTGTTATTCATCATCTGATATTGTAGGGGAATGTTTTTCCTCCGAGCGTAGTGATGGCAACGATGTTATTTTTGTAGAAGTAGAACCAGAAAATAAAGAGAAATGAAAGAGTTAGAAGAGAAGTTTGAGGGTCGTGGCGAGGTGAAAGGCTACTCGTTTGAACTGTTTGAGAAGTGTCCGGCAGCTTATATCTACAAGAAGACTCACGTAGAGACCAGCACGGTGAGTTATGAGGTGTTTAAGCGGAAAGAGAACACTTATTTTGACTGTGTAAGCTATCCGACAAGCAAGGCATTTGGCGTTTGGGCATGGGAATACACTGGAAAACGGCAAGCATTGTGCAAATTTAACGCTTTGAGCAGTGGTTGTATGGAAAAAGATAGTATCTTTGCCGATGTAGAAATGTAGACCTGTCGTTAGCGAATGACTTAGTTGATTTTAAATTATTAGTTTATTGGTATTTTCATTTTTGTTTAAAATGTTAGTATTTGGAAGGGAATTGTGGCTTTTGCTGTGATTTCCTTCTTTTTTTCTTTGTTTTTAGGATATAGTTTGTATCTTTGCAGTCGTTATTCTATTCACTAAGTGATTGATTTTTCATCCGTAAACATTATTTCAAACTCGTACTAAAACCGCTTGTGAAAGTAGCTTTGTATTGCATGTTGATTTTGTATATTAAAAAGATCGTTCCTGTCTAAGTCGTGAGATTTGGGCAGGTTTTTTTATGTAATTGGTTGATATATACGGTACTTTCTGATTTGTTAGGTCATAAAAAAGCCGGAAGTTTGTTTCTCCCGGCTCGTTTATTACTCTTCTTCCAATTTTATATCTTCCGCATCAAAAGAATTCGCTTCAATGAGGAACAATACTTCTTTTGCATCGGTTGATTCAAATATGATTCCATCTGGAAATAGTTCTCCGGCAAATTCGTAGTAGTTCACTCCACATGATACGTCATATTTCTGCAAAAGAGCTTTTAGGTCTTTCTTGAAGTCTTCATTCATGGTATTTACCTCCAATACAAAATGTCTTTTACTCTATCTACAGGGAAATTCCAGTACCAATTACCATTTGGAGTTATATCTCTTCTGGCTCGCCTAATAGTACAATCCGCTAATAGGACTAATACATCGTCCGTGTATATCAAATACCATCCTTTTTCCCCATCTCCTAAATCTATTTCATCCGCATGGCATTCCAACACTTGTTCCGGCATTTTACACTCTACATTGTGCCATCCGTTTAAAGCCCATCTTACGCCATACATGAAAGATTTTGTATGTTGTGTAACATAACTTTCATAGTTTTTGTCATTGACTTCTTTTAGAATATGTCTTGCATATATGGCTGAATCTTTGGCGTATTCAATGGCTACGTCTTTACCTAATTCTCTCATTTCTTTTCCTCCAATTTGTTTAGCCTGTCGATTTCCGCAGCAATGAGTGCTCCGGCTTTGGCAAGTTCTTGAATACGTATTTCAGTGGTGTACCACTGTGGAACATATTCATCGTTTTTAATTATCTCATATCCGGTTGGGAGTGCCATACGAGAAGCATCAAAGGACATTACTCCATTAATCGCTGTTTCCTTTTCGTATGTTGTATAATAGCCGGTTCCAGTCAGTCTTTCCCATTCCTTTGCTATCAGTTCTAAGCCGGAAGGTTTGTTTTCAATATGACTTTTCACTTGGTTTACAATTTCTTGGACGGACGGGTTAAACAGTCCTCCATCAATGGTAAATTCCTTTATTCCATACTCCGCTTCGATTTCCATACAGATTTCGCAGCAATCCAGTGAGTCAATGTCTATATCGTCATATATCCGGTCTTCCAAAGATATGTTTTTACGACTTTCTGGTAGTTTTCCTTGGATAATTTTGATTACTTTTTCTTCTACTGTTTCCATATTCATGAGTTTTATAAGTTTCCATTCTTAAAGTCATCCAATGTTTGCTGGGTTGGATTCAAGATTATGTAGTTTCCTACATACAGAGCCGAGTACGGATAGTTGTTAACTAATTGGTCAGACATTGCCAGTGTATCCTTGTCTCCAAACGTAATTACATGACCGTAGTTACTTCCGTCTTGGAAATAGGTCGGTTTATCAATCCCAATCGGTTGTTTGGACAAAACTACCATTTCAGGATTCAGCATTTCAAGAAATACGACTCTGCTGGTATGATATATCACTGCATATTCTGTTTCTTCTGGATATTCAGCCGCTACCGCCATCGGATTTACCGAAGCCAGAGAAGCATAAATTTTATACTGGGTGTCGTTAAGGTCATTTATAGCACATGCTACAGAACCCATTTCGCACCGGATGCACTCACACATCTTTTGAGTACTTTCCTTAATGTCCCTGCTTAGGATATTAAGCATACAATTCATACATTTACATTCCATACTATTTGTATTTTAAATTAGATATAGTTGCCTTATTTTTAATCAACGTATGAAGTATGACAAAATGGGCAACCGGTAGTGAGTTCTGTGCTTGCTCTCTCGACTGATATTCCGCCTTGGGAATAAATTTGTTTGTTACAATGGTAACAAACGCCATTAGACGGAGCAAACCCTATTCCTTTTGAAAAATTATCAGCCATCCAATCACCTGGGTTGTTTTGAGCTAATTTTTTCAAGTATTCTCTTTGAGCAATTATAGCCTGCTGGGCATTATATGTCTTTTCCATTATTACTGATTTGTTTAATGTTAATCTACCATATTTATTTCCTGTTATATCTATTTTCTGCATACTTTAGTCTCCTTTATTTTTCATTCGTTCTAAAACGTCTCTGTTGGCTTCCAGTATTTCATCGAAAGAAGGAATAGGCATCCAGTGAGTCGCTTTTACCCAATCCATTTCTACATTAAAACGATTTCTTCCAGTAAGCCAAGCAAGAGTGTAGGTAATATCTTGTTTTGCACTTCCACTTATCACACGGACAATATACCTTTCTCGTTTATTTAGCGAAGATGATTTATCATAAGAGGGATATTTACATTCCACGCTTATCCACGGAGATTGCTCCTTCTGCCACTCTGCACCTTTTATAAAATATTTCTTCGCCACTGCTGGCAATCCGCCCCAATCTGGCATCTTATTGTAAGCCATGCTTTTTTGCTGCTTCTTCTACTGTCTGTTTCATACTTTCCCTTTCTTTACGTTATACAATTGTTCAAATACCCATTGGCTGAAATAAGCCGCAGGTTCACCATCATCAAACTTCCCACGATTAATTCCAATCAGTTCAAAAAGCCAATCGCAAATATGAGATGCTTCATGTGCTAAAATACTTGTCTTAAAATACTTTGGATTTCCAAAAACAGCTAATACACCCCACTGATTTGTCTCTTTTTTAACTACCGGAAACACTCTCATAGTTGTGTGAGAACCGAACGTCAACTGTTTAGATTCAAACTCGTACAATTCATCTTCTTCTCCCATTGAGCAGAATGTCTTCTGTACTGTTTCAAAATCTGGCTTTTTCATAACCCACAGTTTCATTGGATATACCTGTGGGTCAAATTCATAAATCTTTTCTTCCATGTTTTTTATTTTTAAAAAGGACATCCGTTGTCTTCTCCGTCAAAAGGTAAGTCACTCTCTTGCCGGACATTGAAGTCGTATGTACTGTATTCATAATCATTTGGTTGGAAAGCCGGTTCTGGTTTCGGCTCTTCCTGCCATCCATACACTATGTGCTCTGCAATGTCATTCTTGAAACGTCTGGTTTCAATCTCATAGTACATCCCACAAAGTGTGTCTACTGCTCCTAGAGAACGGTTCTTGCAAATTTCTACCACGTTACCGTATTGCATCATCTCCGATATTCTGGGTGAACCAAAGAACTCAATACCTCTGGTCTCAAAGTCCTTATTAACACGGTGAATGATGAAACAATTGTCTACCGCATTGGTTAAATCGGCTGAACCGGATATGGACTCTTTGCGAAGAAAATCTGTTTGTTTACGAGGATGAGCCACCACAATAATGTGGACGTTCTTCTTCTTAGCAAGGTCGCATACCTGTAAGATAAACTGCCTTTGCTTGCTGTTATTGTCTCCGTCAAATCCTTCCAGAGACATAGCCATCAGGTTGTCTATAATAACAAGGCTTACTCCCTCTTTTTCAATGATTTCAGTAATATCAGCCATCAGTTGTTCCCAACGAGAACCATACTGATTGTTGTAAAGGAACAATTTCCCTTTTGTCCAATTGTCTATCCGGTCAGATATGTTCTTCGGAGCATAATACAACGTGTCGTATCCGTCCACCTTTTGCACATAGCTTCGTCCGGCAGCAATCTGGTTTATCCAGCCTTTCAAACGATACCCGACTAGCTCTCCTGACCACAACGCCACCTTGTATCCGGTATTGATGGCATTCAACGAAAGCTGGTTCAACCAAGAGGACTTTCCCGAAGAGTTACTTCCTGAAATCAGCGATACTTCACCCAACAGTAATCCGGTGATGGATTTATCCAATATCCTGAATCCGGTAGGTATTTTCGGAAGCTGAGAAACATCGACGTATTTTATATCCGCCATATTCATCCACTTATTGCCCTTTTTTGAATCTTCTCCCACTGGGGTATAGATTTCCTTGTCCGGACGCTGAAAATTAAATTTTCGCGATTTGGTAACGTATTCTGAGTATTCTTTCCGGCTATAAGCATCCGGCTCATAGTGCAAACGAACATCTTTCCATGTATATTGGCTACAGTGAGAATGAAAACATGTAAATCCAATAGCCCCATCTCGACTAACAAATATAGCTGAATCTGGTGCTTTATGGCTACTATCGAAAGGACATTCTTGAAGAATAATTTTTCTCATGCCCATTGAATCAGTAATATCCCTTGCTACCTGTATCCCATGCTTGCTTAGAAAGTTATCAATGTCAAACTTATCCTGACCGTATCGGTTTTCATAAGTTGGCTTTTCCACTTTCGGCAATTTCTCAGCTACTTTCACAAAGTAGGCTTTATCGGTTGGCTTTATTTCTGAGGGTACAACCAATATCTTACTCATCCGGTGAGGTCTGGATTTAGTGTTAGAACCCTTCTGAGCGACTGAACCATATAACTTTGTAATGCGAGAATTGTTACCAACCTTTACATCAATTCCAATTTTTTCATCGCTGAACATCATTGAAAGAGAATTTAAAAAATTGGAAACTAGCTCATTGTTTTCATCAGTACAAGCCCAACTGTCAATTTTGTAAAGTAGGTGAAATCCATTTCCTGAATCACACACGACCGGATAATTGAATCCCATATCTCTCAGATAGTTCCTCACTTTATTCGCTACTATCCTTGCATATTGCTTTTCTTCATTCGTAGAACTGATTTTAGCACCATCTCTTTCAGGGTCAAAATCAATCAATATCCATTCACGAGAATCAATATGCTTATCGTTAGTACTATCCACTCCATACATCATCTGGTCTTTCTGCTGCATTGAATAACATAGCATCTTGATTTTATTGAAGATGAAATATAGGTTATATCCGGAATCAAACTTTTTGATAGCTTCAATTATTTTTTCATGGTTAGTGAAATATCCAGACCATATATCACCTTTCTTTTTAGTACCTATAGCACGTATTTCAACCAATTCACCTTCCGGTTTGAATATCTCCAATGCCCTTCTAACTTCTATAATGTCCATATCATTTTAGCCATTTTTGTTGTTCTTGACTCCAAACTTCTCCTTTTTCGTTTACATCTCCATCTTGGGGAATATTTGATTTTGTATTCTTAGGATTTTTAGCATAAGGAGAATTATCCGATAAATACAATTCTTTCTGTTTATCACTAAGTTCAAATACTCCATCCCATGAATGCTCAATAGAACGTTGTACGATAGCATAAGCAAGAACCGGATTGTTATCAGACAGGTTGACTAACGTTGTGTATTGCCTTGAAGCTCCTTTTTGAGTTTTATATTGCTTCTTGATTTCATCCTTGTACTCCAACCACTCCATCCATATGTCTTCAAACTCTTTATCAACGTAGGATAAATCTGATCTAACATCAAATTTACCAGTCTTTTTTTCTTTCTTAGATACGTTAGTATCTTCTCTTTCTTGTTTATTATCTGTATTACTATCTGGTATAGGTTGGACATATTCGGGAAATCCATTTCCCATTTTTGAGAAATGCATTCCCCATTTTTTAATCATTGAAATACCTTCATCAGAAAAAGCATACCAACATGTTCTGTCATAAGCACTACTATTAAAATTATCTTTTATAAATATTCCTTTTTCTACGAGATTATTAATAAGTCTTGATATTTTTTTTTCATTCATATATGGGAATAATTCAGCAAGAGCTTTAGTGGTATTATATGTCCAATATCTACCATAATGAAAATGTTTATCGTTTGCTTCATTCTTCTTAATCCAGTAGAAAAAATTATTAATCAGTATAGCTTCTTCTATACCAAAAATACTGGCTATTTCAATACAAAACGAGTGTTCCATTATTTATAAATTTTAGGATTTATTTTTCTTAATATATGATTTGTCTCTTTTTGTGAAATACCTATATTTTTTAATGCATTTACATCTGATATGTTTTGTATCCCACATACAGAATCTATAATCATATTTTCTCCTAAAGGAAAATTATAATCTATTGATTCAAGATAATTTATAAAATTTCCAAAAATATCGCTAATTACTTGATTTGAAAATCCTTTAATATAGAAAGTATCTCTAAATTCTATATATTTTGAATACAATAATTTTCTCTCTTCTGATTCTACATTATGACATTTCTCACATAAAGTTATGTAACAATCATCTTCGTAGTCCCACGGATTATAGTTTTCCTTATAATACTTATGGTGTACGTTTAATGTTTCCTTTGCATTTCCGCAATGCTGACATGTGAAATTATCTCTTTGCATAATTTCCAGTCTTTTCCTCTGCCAACGAGGGTCTTTGAGTAGACTCTGATAATCCTTTTTCTTCATGATTGTGAATGTTAAGTAGTATGAGTGAAAGAAGGAAGTGGAGAAGGTGCACTCACTTCACCTTTCGACAGGTAGCTACTCCATGCCTATCTCCACTTTGCAAAGGTACTAAAAATTGGTTTTAGTACAATATGTTAGATAACATCTTTCTTATTTTTCTCTTCTTCTTTGACTATGAAAATCGTATCATCAATAATAACTGATTTTACTTTCTTGTTTAACACCCACAATCTAGCCGTTTCCGTGCTGATGTCTTTAAGTTTTGCGTATGTAGAGATACGCACTAAGTTTTTTAGGTCTTCCATATTCTATAAATTTTCTACAAATGTATTAAGTAAATTGGCAAATTCCAAATATTTTTGGTTAAAAAATGGGGAGAATTTTCTCTCCCCATCCGGTTAGGGTAAAATACTATGGCATTATGACTGGTATCATTACTTGCATTATTTGCATACTATTTTCCCCATGATATTCTTGATATGTTGAAATTTATCCTACAAACAGTAAATCCTAATTTTTCAAGTTCCTTTATTACATCTTTACTAAGCAATTGAAACTCAGTGGAGTATTCTCCGGCTCTTGCATGATGTTCGATATTAAGTAACACTTCCTCCAAAGTTGGAGATTGTTGTTGTGCTAAATTGAATGCTTCGTCTCTTGTTAACATGATTCTAAATCGTTTAAGTTTTTAATAATAATTTCAATATCCCAAATAGCCATAGACGTAAGCCTATCATGGGATTCAATTTTCCATATCTTTGCGCTTGGATATTTCTCAGTAAGCAATTTCTTTAATAGATTGATGTTTGAATCATTAAAGATTACGTATTTTTCGTTGTCTATTGAGAACCCAAGTTCTTCCAGATATTTGATTTTCTCTTCTTCTGTTCGCTCTTCATCTTCATAGTAAGAACGGCTGATATTACCGCTTAACTTAACTGTGAGTGTACCATATTCTCTAAAGGACATTTCGCTAACATGTCCAAATCCTTCTATGTTCCACCACCTCTTGAAATTTGAACAGATGTTCTTGATTTTCTCTCTGAAATCCTCGTTTGTCACCTTCTCCCCTAATTGCCTCCGAAGCTCTCTGTTTTCATCATACAGTGACCGGATTTCGCTCAATCTTTCATTTTTTTCTCTTTCAAGTACCCCTTCATACCCCATCTTTTTCAGGAAAGATATTACATAAAATTCGGTCAAAGACAGATGGGTTTCTTTCATACCTTCGGTCAATTCTCTTTTTGCAACTGTTCAAAACAGAATCCAAGATTGAATTGAATGTCTTTGTATATCTTTGCCAATTCCTTAGCTAATTTCCCATCTTTGCCCTCTACTATTGTGAGGTCGTCGTTGCGTTTAAAACTTAGTTTTCTTTCTTCCATAATTATTCAGCTAATTCCATTTTACATTTTTCAAAAGACACATTATCATTCGTTTTCGACATGCTACCATCTTTCTTTGCCTTTTTCAGTTTAGGAAAGACTTCATTAAAAAATATTTCGTATCCTTCAACATAGGCATATCTTCTCTTTTCTGGAATATGTATGCGTTCTCTATTATCAAAAGCCCAACCTTCAAATGGTGGATTAATGATACAAATTTTTGACCCGACCGGAAACGGAGCATTTGAATCTATATATGCTTGTTTCAAATCCATCATCTCTCGCTTTAATGTATCCATTTTTTTCTTGGATAATCGCTTTTTTAGCGATAAATTCTTCTTTATTCATGTTCTTCTAAATATTCAATTAAACTTTCTTTGTCTTTAAATAATCTTTTATCCCATAATGGATAATTGTTTCTCGGTACACTCAACCCATCAGATAGCTTATAAACCATCACAAAACTTCTATCCTCATGCGATATTTCAAGGGTTATTTTACTAATATTTGCATAGTAAATATGGTCTTCACTTAGATAGCATACACTATCACCTACATCAAACTCTGTATTAATTTTCATATCATTCAAATCTTAATTTATCCAATCTGTCAATTTGCTTGTAAAGAGAGATAATCCTTTCTTTTCTCATCTCTTCGGCTTTTTTAATGGCTTCATCTTCATCAGTAAAAGCATCTTTATTAAGGTAATATAGTTTTCCTTCTTCATCTTTCACATATCCCGGATATTTATCCCAATAAGATTTCATTATTTCAGCTTCAATTTCTAGGATACCTGTTGTTAGGGCATATTTTGTTATATATACTTTTCCCATAATGATTATTTTACCATTGGACAAATCATGGTTACTTCACTTTCATATTCAGGATTCTTTATTTTTAATAAAGCCCTTTCTCCGGTTGGACATATTTCTATATTATCCGTACTGATAGCGTCGATAGCAGTACTCATTTGCATAGCGTTGAAGTTCTGACATATCGCCTGACCACCTTCTGCATATATCTTTTCCGTATAGTTTTTGTTTCCACCCCAATTTGTTGCTGAAATGGTAATTCCTTCTTCTGTAAAGCTGAGAGATATATTTCCGGTAATTGGCTTTTCGAAAATATTTATTGCTTTCAATAAACATAAAAGAATAGTTCTCTTATCTACTCTGACAGTAAAACGGTCTTTGTATTGAAGCAATTGAAAGAAGTTGGGAACTCTCATTTCCATCTTACGGACGAGCAACATTGAGTTTTCACATTTGATGATGATGTTGTTCTTCCCATTTTTAATGGTCACTTCATTCTCTTTCTTTAGAGCCTCCCGAATACCTTTGAATGAATTTCTTGGAATAGATAGGATAGTTTTGAGATTGGATTCAGTCTCGCAAAAATCATGGTACATTTTGATACTGTCAAAAGCAAACGCATGAATGTTGTTTTCTTGAATAAACAGATGCAGGCATTCAAATACCGGTTGCAATTCATCTTCCTTCAAGAATGGGTTTCCCTTAACAATCCAATATCCCAATGTTTGAGCCGGCATAGTAAACGTTTCCGCATCCGATTCTTGTTGAAGGGTAGGATACCATTTTGCATCTTCCACCGGAAATTCCATTGTCCCGGTATCGGTATAAATGGTAGCTTTCATTTTTTTCTCTTTATTGGCTTCTTCTCCAATAACTTCAACTTCCATTTCAAATGTTTCATCCCTAAGAAGATTTACATACGATTCAATATCTGCCTTGTTAATACAGAATACAATGTCCTCATCAGAACTGATAATATTGCAGGACGTTTTAATCGCATTCATATCGTCATACGACAATATAGTACATTTGTTGTTTTTAACTGTGATTTTTACACATTCCAGTATCGGTAAAACCTTTCGGTTTCCCGCATAACAGCCACCGATATTGATGGCTCCCAAAAAGTCTTTTCTATTAAATACTAGCTTCATGATATCTCTTATTTTTTCTTTTTAATCGTTTTTGGATAATTTCGTTCAACTTCTGTTCGATGAGAATGAATGACCTACGGAATAGCATGGTATCAGTACGTCTGGTAAATCCACCATTCCATATACAAGTTTCCAAACACATTTCTTTTAGCCATTTTACGCCTTTTGTTCTAGTATGATATGCGTACTCTACATATTGAATGAAGAATAGAAAATCCACATGTTTCATATTCAATAGAATATTGTTATTGTAGAGATAAGCTAAAGTAGAAATCACATCTTCCCTGTCAATTGGGAAACGAACCGATGGAAAATAAATATTTAAAATTTCATCCAGTTTCTTGTATTCCTCAATAGCTTTATCAGCTAATTCGTTTGTTGAATTTATAAAATTTTCCGGTTTACAATCCAACTTAAAGGCAGCACTGATAAATGCAGAAATACTTTCTGCATCTTTCTTATCGTATTTTTCATGTCTTGCACATTCCGCATGAGACTTCATCATATGATAATGCAAATAGCACCGGAGCATCAAATACACTACTTCAATTCGATATTGCTGTCTTCCCCACCGAATACCTATTTCGGGATGGAAATCATTTGTTTTCTTTTTCTTTTTCATCTTCATCAAAAACGAATAAAACTCCATCAATACGTACATGTGGTAACTTTCCTGTCTTTATCCAAAGATATACGGTTTCTTTTACAAATCCTTTCTTTTCAGCGTAACTTCTGATGGTGAGAAGTTTTGAAATATCTACTATCTGTTCTTTCATATGACAATGCTTTAAATTCGTCATTTAGTTCTTTAAGTCTTTTCTTTATCTTTCCAATAGCTATTGATTTTACTACATCAAAATCAACCCAATCGACATTTACACCGTATCTGCGTTCCTTGCTTGCAGTAGTTATATCAATAAACTTATAGCTTTCTTCCCATCTATTTAATTCTTTTTCTACTTTATCAATTTCTTGAATTAAATCAAATCCTTTTGATGCTTGTTCTTTTGTCATAATTCTTTGTTTTTTAGTTTTCTATTCTTTTTACTAATCACTGCTCCATATCTGGCATTTGTCCTACAAACTTCTTTCATCCAATCCGGGTCTTTCGAAATTCCCAACTCCCTCGCTTTCCGAACTAAAGTTCTAGGGGAAACTCCAATCAACTCAGCTAGTTCTTCGTTGAATGTTGTAGCATAATGCCGTTTCAATATACAGAGCATATTACCTGACCATGAAATACGTGTCGAATATCCTTTATGTTCCATGTATAATCCTTTAGACTCATCATAAAACTTCTTATCCGGCACTTTTTTCTTCTCTGCATATTCCATTCTCATCTCTTCTTTAGTGCAATCTTTGCATTTGGAACTATAATAAGACTTATGCTTATAAAAATCCCGCATCCAAAGTTTACGTTTGCATTTAATACATACTTTCTTTCGTCCCATTTATATCTTCTTTTAATTTAGGCATTTGACCTTTCTTCATGTAATAATCAAGACTTTCATGGGGAGATGGAGTATGCCCATTTAGAATGTCAACAACGATATTCCAAGAAGTCATTACTTTTCGGTCTAAACAGGATTCTCTTTTAGGAGATTCAAGTGTATTTGAAACCAGCCGGAGCGTATCAGCAATTTCCCTCAATTTCCAAACTGAGACTTCTACAATTGGTTCGTTCATATCTATTGTATTTTTAAAATTAAAATTACTAATGTAATGAAAACGATAGCTATTGTATAGAAAGCGAACAAACAGCCTTTATCGTATTCTTTTTCGTCAGATGGTGTATTCTTAATATACCAATCGAGAATATGTTTCTTTTTATTCATTACTACTTAGTTATTAATCATTGTAATATTGGGGATAACACCCTTTAATTATCTCTTCTGCATCTTTTTGATGTTGAGTGCCTTTTGCTAAAAGTTCAACGGTTGCAGCCAAAATAGATATTTTGTTAGCATTAAGCCGATAGGCATCGGCAACCAATTCAGACATTGCATATCGTTTATCAGACAATCCTTTTAGCTTAATCTTATTCATTTCTATTTAGTTTTTAATCTTAAAATTATCATTACCCTATCCCAAAGTACAAGATATCTTTCCCAATAATCCTGAAAGCTAAAATAGTACCAACTCATTTGTATATACCATATAAGCAAATACACAAAAAACAGTACAATCCACAATGGAATAAATAACCAACGAAGTATTAGTCTAAGTTTACTCATTACTTTATTGTTTTACTCTGATTTTAAATTTTCATAGCTTGGAGCGTAAGTCCAATAATCATACCCATAATTCTTACAGAATTCTCTAACATTACACTCTCTATGTATATTTTGCCATTCAGAACGGCATCTTATGGAATCTGCGAAAATAATTTCCGTTTCAACAGGTGGAAGCAAGCTATTTACTTCATACCAATTCAATTCATTCATATCTACTTAGTACGAATTAAGTTTTTCAATAAATTGTTTCACAGTAGGGCAATCCCTACCCATACATACATCCGGTTCAGAAAGGATAGCTCCATGAGCTTCTGCACAACCGCAGCACCAATCTGATTTGTACTCGCAGTTTTCGATATAAGATTCGATAGCTTTCTGCTTCATATCTTCCTCACCAAGACAGAAAGCCTTTTCAAAGGTTTCCAATACAGCCTTTCTTACAACAGAGGTAGCTACACATACGTTTTTTTGATGAGCTATTTCGGCTCTTACCTTATAATCGCTATTGCTCCAATGTTCAGAAGCATATTTAGATATATTTTTACTCATTACTATTTGGTTATTAGTTAATTACCAGTCCCCACCATCATTTTTTATCCCATCAATTGTAGTTATACTATTATCAATATTACTACCATTTAATTTCGTAAATTCTGGTGTAGGATTATCTTCCGTATCTCCGTGCATCATTACATGAAGTGAACCACTGGCTGAATACAGCCAAAGACGATTACCGTCTTTTTCCCATTTTTTAGCTAATCTTTTCAATGAATCAATTAGCTTATCTTCTTCGGGTGTACATTCTATCCCGGCTTCTGTTTGGTATTTGCTCATTTCTTTATTGTTTTACACCTTTTTATAAGGATTCGTTCTACAATAATCTTCATTTTCTGGTATAGCCAACAACTTATTTAAGTGTTCGTCTGAAAGAAGCTCCTTATTACTGTAATTTCCACTCAAAATACGAGGGACAACATTTTCTCCTGCCATAAAATATTGAATTTCATGTATGTGAAATAATAATCCTTCACAATTTACATCGTAGTATTCAAGTCCATCATCATTGTTGGCAGATACCTTATAGCCAATCCATCCACCTTCTCCCATATAGGTACTTATCTCGATATTACGGCAAAAACCGTAGCTGATAAGCAATAGTCTTAGTACATCTTTTCCACTCATTCCTTCTTAGTTTTGAGCCTAATTAGGCTACATCATTAATACTAATTTCTCCTTTCAAAACTCGCTCTACCTGTCTGTCAAGTATCTCTTGAAACTCTATCTGACAGATAAGCGAACAATCCGGTATAATCTCTTCCACTGGGTCGCCTCTCCATGTTGGTAGTTCATCCAAGAAGATACGCCCGTTTTTGTCCTTTAGGCACGTAGCACCAACATCACGCTCAATCTGTGCCATTTGGTTGAAGACTTCCGGGAAGTCCTTGCGTATCTTATTCCAGTAGCCCATACCACCCTTTACACATCCGATGCAGTTATTATTATTGTAACCCATCTTGTACATAGCGGGGATTTCAATACCTGCTTTCCAAAGCATACCCATCGCATCCGGCTTTGTTATTTGTCGTTCAATAAGCGGGAATAGTGGCTTTGTGTCCGGGTATTGCTGTTTGAATCGAATGGCTCGATTGATTTCTTTCGGGTCGAAGTCGAAACCCCATACTTGACCGTCCCAACTTTCAAGTTCTTTCTCCAACCTATATCTAACTTGCTTCTTTAGTTCAAATGTACAAGCAGCGCCAGTTGGTCCATTAATATATCGTTTTTTTCATTAGGACGTCCTCAACACTACTATACTTTTCGCTACGTATGACATGTATTGGTTGCCCATACCATCTTTCACAATCGGAAAGGAAACGGGCATTGTCGGGATGACCCGAACCAGTTTCGATGTAATATAGCTGCACGTCTTCGTACAGACTCAATGCTATCTTACAAGCGACTGCGGAAGTTACACCGCATGAGAACCATGCTATTATCATTTGATTCCTTTTTTATTAGTATTGAGCCATACGGTGGACGTTCAACCACCGTATGACAATGTTGCTACTCTTCCTCAAATTCGTCTTTATCGTCCTTTTCTTCACCAACATCTTGAAGTCGTGAATCGATTTCACTTAACAATTCTTTGAGTAAATTCCGCTGTTCTCTGTTTGAAAGTTCACTCAGAGACTCGTCTAACAAATTCAAAATCCCGTATTTCATAATTTATCACGCTTTACCTATACAGCATTAGGTTCAAGTTTTTATAGTTATACGTTAAATTGTTCCTAAATCAAATTCAGAATATCTCTTGTTTATTTCTTGGCGCATCCATTCAAGAGTAGCGCAATAATCATCGTAGTCTTCTTCCGGTACGTAATCTTCGAGCCTTTTAATCATATCCCGAAGTACCCAAGCCCGTTTTTTCGTAAGGTTTATGCGTGCTCCAAAAATACCTTTTTGGCTCATCTTATATAGCCCTTCGGCAAATGAGTCATATTCTTTACCATCAATGATTTTGCTCATTACTTTATAGTTTAAAATGTAAGTTTTCGCCTTCCTTTATACTATGTAGAAACAGACTATAGTCCGTTTCGGATAAATGAGAGTGGTACTTCGTAAAGCATGTCGGGCACTCTTTTACAGAGACAATCCCAACGGGAGCTTCTGCAATTCCACAGATATGCTTATAGTAATCTTTGAGAATACTTGTTCCACATTCGGGACATTCAAAGACATTCCTATTATAGATTCCTATTGAAGAGGTCTTGTATCGTTTATCTATTTCCATAATTCTATTTTTAGTTATTTCAAATCTAATCTATGATATTCTATTATCAGTCTATCCCTCTCTTTTCTCAAAACTGTCTGTATTTCCTTAGAATACTCTTCATTTAAAGTGTAAACATCACCATCTCTGTTTGTCACAGAGAGACAACAATTCGCTTGCTTACCTGAAAGTAATAAATCCAAATTTCTAATTTTTTTTAACCAAGATATTGGCTTGTCCCAAATTTTCTATTTTCATAATATATTTATTTTTTTTGTAAAAACATGATGCAAAGATAGTGATAATTTCTCTATTACCAATAGATAATCAACAATTAACAATAGTTTAACTTATCAGCAAAAAGAAACCGGCTGTCCTAATGGGGAAGGACAGCCGGAGAAGAAAATCAAAAGATTGTCTTGTAAGAGGTTTGCAGGGACAAAGATAGCAAAAAATATCAATAAGTTTATTTTTAGAGCATTTATTTTTTTGATTCATAAAAATATTACTATCTTTGTCATGTCCGAACTACGACCGGACAAGGTGAGATATTTCATAGCTGGTATATTATAAGGTTATGTGGGCACTATTGGGGAAGGGTCGTAGCTTCCCTTTTAGTGCCTTTTAAATACAAAGGCATGATAGATTTGAAACAATTCAAAAACAACTCCATTCAAAAAGGATTATGTCAGGGATATACTGACATGTGGAGCGATGAGAAAAGCAAATGCCAGCTTTTCGAACTTGCCTGTGACACTAACGCAGTGGAATACATGGCTAAATCGCTCAGTCAGGGATGGGGATTATCACCGGAATATATAGCTGATAAATTCAAATTCTTCATTAATGGAAGATATATCTGCAAATATAAGAATGAAAAAGGGCACGGATATACCAGTACGATGTTGTGTAAATACAATGGTGAGAAATTTCTTATAGACACTACGCTTCTCTGTGTATTGGAAACAAACACCAAACTGGTTGTAAGCCCTTATCATATTTGCAAAATATATGTTGCAGGTGAAAGTAATCTGTCTATTGAATTAGGAGAAAACAGCCGATGCTACATTTATCTATATGGTAAAGAACCAGTATTAACCGGAGACTATATGAACAATAGAGTGATTGTAAAACGTATCATAGAGGAGGTGGACGAATGATAACTAATCCGAAGTTTTACATGCAGGAAATAGCCAAGCCAGATACTAAACCTATCAAAGACTTGGAAGTAGATTTTTCCGGCATGAAGTATCTCTCCTGTAAAGGGTTGTCTTCAAAAGGTAAATCCAGAGTATATACCGAACAGTATGCTGATTCTAACGGTATTAGAGTGTATATACCAACGACCTTAACTGTAGATACCGTAGATATCGAATTTGAATTTGTCTTTGCCGGAGATAACCGCAGAGATGTATTTGATACCTTTTACGAATATGTTAAGAATAAGAAACTGAGATATTGGGATAATGTACGGAACAGACAAGTCGAGATGTATCTCAGCGACAAGGTTGAGCCATCGGAAGACATATTGCTAGGAAGTACCCCTTATATTAAGGCTACTTTCAAGTTTACTAATATAAACGGAATATCAACAAAAAAGTCATAGATGAAAAGCAAGATATGTACATATTTGCCGCATATACTCATAGCTATCTCGCTGCTGATATCTATCTATTCATTGTTTCGTAAACCGAATGAAGAAAAGATAGTAACCACTACGGATACTGTGTTTGTGACGAAATATGATACTCTTAGGTATAGTTATCCGGTATTTTTTACGAAAAAGGTAATAGATACAATTACCATCTATCTGAAAGATTCTTCCAAAATAGAACTTCCGATAGAACAGAAATACTATAAACAGGATGGAAGTTATGAAGCATGGGTATCCGGTTATCATCCATCTCTGGATAAGATAAATGTCTTCAATAAGACCGAATATAAAACCATAACGAATACCGAAACCCATACGCTTTATAAATCCTCATGGAGAGGATACATAGGTGGGCAAATACAGACGTTTGACCAGAAGTGGATACCTTCTATCAAACTGACTATAACATCTCCAAAATCGCTTCTTATAGAAGCCGGAATAGGAGTATATGATAACAAACCTGTGTACAATATAAGTGCCGGGGTAAAAATATGGGGGAAATAGTCATGGGTGAAAAGGGATTGCATTTAAAAGCGACCGATGTTTTAATTGGTGTAGATTTAGCAAAAGAGGGAGAAGATAGCCGTAGTTCTGTTCGTCTATTTAGGGCGAAAGCTACATCTAAACTACTTCCTTGCTATCAAATGTCCAGTAAAGAACTAGACGAAAGATTGGATTATTTTTTTAATAAATACATAAATTATGGTAACAAAAGAAACTGAATCATTGACCCAGATGTTGCTAGAATCAAGAGTATCGCAACTTCCAGAAGAGAACGACCCCGCTAAGGTATGGGTGTTGGCATTGGTGAAAGTACTACGCAAAACAGGTCAGAAAGACTATGTGATTGCCGAACATGACTTCTTTGGATGGAACGAAATCCGTGTCAAATCTGAAATGGCAGGTGTGGGTATTCTCGCAGAAGTAGAAAGTATTCATCCGTACTCCTATTTGACCGCTTTGGATATGCCGACAGTAAAGACCAAAGAAGATATCATCAATTTCTTGGCTTCTCGTACCAAAGAAGATGCTGAATATCTGTCTTCTCTTGGTAATGATGTTCTAAAAAAGATGTTGTACAACGTCTGCATTAAGAATAAGGCTTCTAAGTGGGGACAGAAACAGGACTATGAAGACTATGTTCTCGGAATTAAAGAACCGGAACACAAAGTGTCTAATGTAATTGATTTCTCCGAAGAAGACAAAAAAGAAGAACCTGTAAAATCTTCTGAGACTGAAAATGCCGAAGAAGAAAAGGTTGAAGATGAGAATCCGGTATTGGGAGAAGAGCCAAAGAAAAGAGGTCGTAAACCAAAAGAATAAAAAATGAAAAATAGAGAAGAACTTGAAAAGAAAATGAGTGAGAAGATTGCCAAGTTGAAAGCTCTGTGCAATGATGCTCATTATTCCGATAAGCTGATTAACGACATTTTATCGTTGAAAGCGCAATTGGATATTGAACCTACCTATATCCATATTCCCACTAAAAGTGTGATGAAGGATGAAGCCGGAAATGATATAGAATATAACTTCGGTCACTTCACTTTGATTAAGACAAAAACTTGTATCATTGTTGGAATGAACGGTTATAAAATACTGGTATTCCCTTGGATATATACTTTGTATTGTCATTTGGACGCATTGATAACATTCAAAAGCCAGTATGAGGGATTTTCTGAACAAGAAAAATCCAATTACGATGCTTTGTTGAATGCCACTATGGTCATTCTTCTGAATCCTACAACTTGTTTCTCCGAAGACGATTATTGGATTCAGCAAGCTACTTATCTTACGAAGATGCAGAATGAACTCTATACCCGTCTACTGGAAACTCCATTGCAGGAAGAAGATGTAGTAGCAAACGAACAGTTCCGGCAGGAAGTTGAGATGATGGAAGATTTGAAATCAGAACTTAATAAGAATGATGATGGAGGAAAATCAGAATCAGACGAAAGTACCGGAATTTAAACCATTAACTCCCGGATTTGACCCAATGGAGCGCACGTACACTCCATATCCTTGTGGAGAAATATATCCTGATTTGGAAGGGGTAGACAGAATACGTGTAAGATATAAAGAAGACGGTAGTTATGAAGTTGCCCCGGAGAGACTGAACATTGGCGGATATACATATTTGATACCTAAAATGAAAGAAGAAGAACTGAGTAACTTGGTAAGTGATGGAAATATCCGACCGGATTATTACAACTATGCGATAGAACCGGTTGAATATATCCACAAGAACAAGCTCGACTTCTTTCAGGGAAATGTGGTAAAGTATATCACCCGGTTCAGAGAAAAGAACGGTCTGGAAGACCTCAGAAAAGCCAAAACGTATATTGACCTTTTAATTGAAAAAGAATATGGCAAAGAAAGCAATCCGTGTGAAAACGGGTGTAAAGGTTGTGAAAAAGAGCAATGCTCCTGTAAAACCAAAGTTTAGCTCCGGTCAGGGCGGATTCTTGACTGCTAAGATTGCAACAACTGTAAATAAAAGAAAGGGTAAATAGTGATGAATAAATTTTTGGTGCGATTTACAATTCTATTTTGTACGATATATTTCTTATACGTATTATATTTTGCATGGCAGGGAATTTCAGTATTCAGTGATAGCTACAAAGTGTTTCTTGAATATTGTCTTTTCATCCAAGCAAATGAAAACAAGAAATATAATTGTAGATATATGCGCTTTCTTGCACTATCTCTCTTTATTACCGAAGCTATAAGTGTTATTGACACACAATTCGATATAATACCGGATGGCTTCATTGCCTTAATCATTTTTGCTTCTATATGGACTATTGGTATTATTACTACTCTAATTCTCGCTATTAATCATTTCAAACGTGTACAAAAGGCGAAGCGAGAGAAAAAAGAAATAAACGATAACTTATTAAAACCAAAATAGTATATTTGTAGTTGAGGGATAGTTCGGAGTAATTAACCGGACGAAATGCTATGCTGACGGCTTTCCCTCAATTATAAATGTCAGCTTATTGTATAAAGTCAGCAAATATGAAAATAACAACAGAAGATTTTATTTTTAGAGCAAAAGCAATTCATGGAGATAAGTATGATTATTCTAAAGTAGAATATACTAAATCGAGTAATAAGATTTGCATTATTTGTCCTATACATGGAGAATTTTTACAATCACCGCATCATCATTGCAATAGAATGCAAGGTTGCCCTAAATGCGGAGAAAATTCCCGGTCAAATAAAAATCGCTCTCTTGTTGAAGGATTTGGCATAAATGATTGTGATGTAAGAGCACGAAGCATTTTATATACCACATGGAGCGGAATATTACATAGATGTTATAGTCCTAAATGGCATAAAAAATATCCCACTTATATCGGTTGCTCCGTTTGTGATGAATGGCTCTATCTTTCCAACTTTAAGGAATGGTTTGATAAGAACTATGTAGAGGGATATCAATTGGATAAAGACATCTTGGTCAAAGGGAACAAAGTGTATTCACCAGAAACATGCTGTTTCGTACCAAGGGAAATAAATTCAATATATAAAGGTTCAAAACGAGAATATGATTTACCAGAAGGAGTATATACAAGTAAAGAGAAATATAGGTCTACTATAAAAGTAGATGGAAAATATGAATATATAGGAACTTTTGATAATCCGGAAGAAGCACATAGAGCGTATGTAAAAAGAAAAAATGAGATATTAAAAGAACTATCAAAAAGATATTTTGAAGAGGGTAAAATTTCAGAGAAAGTATTTAACTCGATGATTAACTATGAATTTGAGTGAGAAAGAACAACAAGTCTTAGACCGCAAACCTTCCATAATGAAGTTCGTTGCGAAACAGTTATTGAGAGGTATAAACTCAATACTAAATGACGAATGTGACGAGAATGAGTTAGCCAATACCATCAGTCACATGGACAAATTGGGGACAGCCTTTGTTGACCCTGATGAATATTGGAATTATGACCGCTGCATGGATGAACTCGGAATGGGTCAAAATAGAGCCGCCTTTACTGCTCTTATGAAAAAGCACGGGATTAAGAATCGGAAAGTGAATATCGTACATGTCGGATTTCCCAAGGCTGATATCATTGCATTAAAGCATGAACTGAAAGAAGATTTCAAGAAACGCCAAAAAAGACAAAATAAAAAGGAAACCCAACAGTCGTGGAAGTCCCATATAGTCTAGAAAGGAGGTCTATATGGCGCACGAGAATGGTATCATTACCAGACCGGTTGAAGTCTCTAAAGATATATACCCTGTTCTTGGAATTTCCAGAAGAGAAGATGGATATGCTTTAGCCTATGCGTGCTACAATACGCATAAGCAAATCAATATGTTTTCCAAGATTAAACCGGTTCGATATTCTAAGCCTAGTCACGAAAACGACCCAGAGTGGTTTAAGGGAGATATGGGAGACAATTACGGCTTCCTATTAACTGTCGGAACAGCTATTGTTTCCTCTCTTCCCACTTTTGGTACAGTGGACGGCATAGCAAAATGGATTTATAATCCTCCTAAGAACGGTGAATGGGCAAGGTCTCTTGATTTTGATGGATACAATCATTATGCAGATGCTCCTATCCACTTCAACATGAATCAACTGATAAACAAGGACGGACAGTCCATGTATCGGTTGTATTACTCTCAGGCTAATGCAGATATTCCTTTTTCGGAATTCTTCAAGTACAACCCAGCTAGTGCAACTAACCCAGAGTATCGTCTTGCGTTCATATATCGAACGAAGGATACGCTGCCATCGAACTATCAATTTGTATTAAGTCCGCCTAACCATAAATGGGGAAGTTCGGACTACTACCAAATGGATATCAACAGTTGGCTGTTAGATGCTGGAAAACAGGTTGAACTATCTGTATATCTTACTTTAGTAAAGGAAACGACAATTCCCAGCAATGTAGAAAATTCCGGTTTGTCTAAAATCACTCCACTTATTCCACTTGTGTTTGAAGATGCAGGCGATAAGATGGAATATCTTAGACTGTTTACCAATGAAGAAGCCTATGTTGAGCCAATCACAATCGACGAGGTTGACCTGTTGGCGAACAAAGCATCTGTACCGGGAACATGGGTTATCACCTTCCGAATCTACTTCCATAGCTCCAAAGGAAACTCTGTTACTTTGGATTTATCCCAATATACGATTGAGTTATATTGCGGTTCATGGAATGGACAATTTAAACTACCCAGCGGTGTCATATCCAACGATTTGGTATTTGAGGGTCTGTCCGGTAGTGCGACGGCAAGTGGAACGGGTATAAGCAGCGTAACTGCCAAAATTACCTACAGTCCGCAGCCAGTGGCAAACTACATCATGCACTCATTCGCTGATGGGTCTACCGGTTCGGATGGATTTCCTAAAGGGAATGTTACGTTCTACCTTATCCGCAAATCGGATAAAAAGAAGATGTTCATTGAAGATATTGATTACCACAATTATGTACCTATTACAATTTCGTGATTATGGAAAAGGAAAAAGAACTTAGAGTAAAGGCAAAAAGAGTATGGAATGCAATGAGATATAGATGCTCTCTAAAAGACTATGGTTCAAGAACGTATGCTTATAGGGGAGTAACTATATGTGAAGAGTGGATGGATTTTGAATGTTTCTTTGAATGGTTTAAAAATAACTACATTGATGGTTTCCAGATAGATAAAGACATATTAAAAAAGGGTAATCGTGTTTATTGTCCTGAATATTGCTGTTTTGTTCCTGCTTTTATAAACAGTTTATTCACTAAATCAAATAAAATTAGAGGGAAATATCCAGTAGGTGTAGACTTTCATTGTGGTAAATTCAGGGCTAGAGTAAAAAAGGTTATTAATGGTAAAAGAGGACGTTTAGACCTTGGATATTTTAATAGTCCAGAAGAGGCATTCGATGCGTATAAAATAGAAAGGGAGAAATACTTTAAGGAGACAGCGGATAAATATAAAGATGTTATTCCTGAGAAAGTGTATAATGCTATTGTTAATTATAAAGTAGAATACGATGATTAAAAATAATTTACACCTCCCCTTAGAGAGAGAGAGAGAGAGAGTTACCCTTGTAGTTAAAGGAAATTTAATTTCGGAAGGAAAGTTATCAGGAAATATAATTTCAGGCTATGATGAGGAACTAGACACCCAATATGATATCAGTTGCGCCATCATAATTGATGGAGATGTACATGTAAACGCATTCGATAGCTCTCACTCTATAGTGCTAGTTACCGGATGCGTTGCTACGAAAGGGGGTGACTATGGGGTATAGTAATGGTATTGTTACTAAACCTGTCACCACTAAAGACATTGGTCAGGCTATAGGTAGCAGTTCAAGAAAAGTAGGTGTTTTATGCACAGACTCTAACATCAACAAGTGGGCGAGGTACAAACCGGTATGTTTACCTACTGTTCACAAAAACGATACTTTCGATAATGATACAAAAATGTGGGGAGAGGTTCGTTCTGATGTATCTACTTGGGATAGACCTTGGTTTTATGGTTCTATAGCGTATCCGGTGTATATTGTGCCCATAATAAGTAGTCTTAGTGATTTAGGAAGTAATGGTTCTCCTAATGAAGCTGCAATATGGAAATATAATCCTCCATTTGGATATCCACATGCTCCTTTCCGAATGACAGATTTTTTAGGATATAATCACAATGCTTTCCCTCCTGTATATGTTCGTATGTCTGACCAAATTATAATTAATGGTACTTATGATACAACCATTGAAGAATGGGGAACAGATAAAAGGTCGGGAGAATGGGAGTTTAAAGAAATATTAGAAGTTATAAATACCAATACACAAGTATATGCCGGTATTGCGATTAGAAATATTACTAGAAACGTTCTAGTAGGATATGTAAAAACAGAACCATTAACAGGCACTCTAGCGGATTATGAAAATGGTGTTTTCCGTTTAAATCCAGCTAGCGGTTCTCCAATTGCAGATGGCGGATTTGGGCATAAGGTATATGATAATGATTTAATAGATGTCTACATATTCCTATCTGTTTCTCCGGGAGAAACAGATGTTGATTCAATGCTAAAATACAGTGCCTATGTAGATTCTGATTCAGAGTGTTATAAAAGATACATAGTTGGTCATAACACTATTACCGTTGTTGTAAAATACGCTTTTGCTGAATTGACAAGTACTATACAACAATTTATTTCTGGTAAGGTGTACTATGTAAATGACAATGATTATGGTGGAGATGGAAGCGTCTATAAAGTGACTAGCTATATTGAAGCTCTTTATGGTTCTGTAAATATAGATAAAACTCCTAATAGTGATTATAGTAGTTTCCGTATTTACCTTTCTGGTGATTGCATTGGAACAAAATCAAATGGAGAGACATTCTATTCATCGGCTGTACCTATAATTACATATCTAACGAAAACCAATGGAAATTTCAATAATGAAAATTTCAAATACACATTGAATGGAACAGAAGATATGAAATTCATTAGGTATAATTCTGTAAGGGATGCACAGTCACAGGTTAACGGTACGGAATTTGTCGGATGTCCTATTTATGATAGTATTGAATCCAACAATGTGGATGCAGATAATGTTGGAGTATTATCACAAAGAAGAATTGAGCTTAGATGTAGCGCAGTAAGTAGCAAGCAATACTATATGATAAGTATGCAAAGCAAGAATGATAACAATGTTGTTACTATTTTACCTTAAACATGTTCTAAACCCGTCGAATACGACGGGTTTAGAATACTTATTATAACCATTGTCCGGTTTCAAAATTAAACTTTCTGGTAAATATATTGCCAGCATCGCCTACGGTTTGAACGCCTCTTATGGATATTTCCCAAATGGCATTATAGGTAGGTAAGAGTAGATTAGTTCCCGGGTCTACCATAAATGCAGCGGAAGAAAGACCTTGCACCATTTGTACTTTTGAACCATATTCATATACATCTCCGGTTTCTTCATCGGATATTTCTATACTCATGGTAAATTGCAATTGACCACCATATTCATTTTTAACCGTTCCGGTCATGTAATAAATCTCATATACATAAGAACCGCTAACTAAGTTCTTTTGATATTCTATATTTAAGGTAGTTACTGAAATATATTGTGCAATAAAATTATATGTTTCTAATAAGACTCTTTTATGTCCCTTCCCTTCTTCATATTCCAAATAGTACATACTATTTACTTCTATGGGTGGGGTTTCAGTAGGAGCACCAGTAAATGAGTATTGGCTCAATATAGCATACACATCTACTCGCTCACCAGCCACCCATGTATCCCTAACAGGAATGGTTAAATCTTCTGGTGGAAACCATTCAGCAAGAGTTTTTTTAGTCGTCTTCCATATTGTCCCTTTAGTTGGATGAACAACCAATAAGCCGGGAAACCAAGATACTTCATTTCCGTAACTAAATAAATCGAGCATTTCTATATTACCTTCTTTCCATGAAGTAGCATAATAATCAAATGCAATTATGACATAGTTATTGCTATCCGCTTTATTTAGATAGGTTTTATCCGGTATTCCTATTTCAATAGATGGTGTAGAATCATGGTAGTATCCATCAAAGTCTCTCATCCTAAATGGCGAATTTGGATATCCTTCTGGACGTTGATATATCCATGCCATATTAGAACCAATAGAGCTTGTATTTACAAATGGAATAGAAAAGCCATATTTTACTTTTTTCCGTTCATCTTCCGTAATTGGACTGTACGTTTTGTACTTTACCGGTTTGTACCTCGCCCACTTGTTGATGTTAGAGTCTGTGCATAAAAAAAGCCCTGCATCGGAACAGATTGACGCAGGGCTTTTACAGAAGAAGAGGTTTGAATCAAAAATCAAAAAATACGAATATTATTCACACAAACACAGTTTAGTCAAATTTCATCGCCATTTCAAAAGCATGTTTGATGAAATACGGTTGGTCGCCAAAATACTTCATCACTGTATCGCATTGTTCTTTGGTGAGGTTTACAATGCCGTTCTTGTAGATGTCCCGAGCTAGTTCCACCTCTCCCAATTCCTTAGTCTGGCTGTAGATTACATTGCCGATTTGCTTGGAGTAGTCGATGTACTCAACCTTTCCTTCAATGTTTTCTACGGCTACTTTGGTAAAGTCAACTTTCTTACATTTTCCTTCCATGATAAAAAATAATTAAGTTTTTTAATTTATATATATACTGGTTAGTTAGATACCTGTTTTAGCTTTCGGCATAACAGTGGTGGGGTCGAAAGTCTTTACTTCGGTCATGTACGTTTCAATGGCAGTCATAATCTTGCCCATTTCCGTAAAGTCGGATACGTTCTGGAACGTTACGGTAAACGAGCCGTTACTGTTGAAATACGCTAGGTCGGTATTCTTATCCAGAGTCTTGACTGTACCACTCTCAAATGCGCCAAGCTCATTGTCAGTGAATGTTACATTACTTTCGATAAAATAGTCGGTGGTGTCTTTCGTGACGATTCTCACGTTCATCGAATTAAGTTTTTCTGCTACGATAGCCATAATGATAGTTTTTAAGTTTATAAACTGATGGCAAATATAAATATAAATTGCCGGATATCAAAATTATATATCAAAAAAAATAAGTGTACGTATAAGACATGTCCCGAGTTCTTTTTTTTGATAAGAGAGAAAACTCGGGACATTTTTTTTGTACTGCTAACTTAAAGTAATTACTGTAAAAAACAGGAGTCTATATGTAGATTGTTTTTCACACGCAAAGATATTATATAAATTCGATATTCCAATCATATATACTATTATTATAGTATAATAATTAAAAAACACCTCCCCTATTTTCACAAACAGGGGAGATACATCAAACACTGTCATTTCAAAATTGCTTATGTGTCGCAAAGATATGGAACTACTTTAAACTTTCCAAATATTCTATTCTCTTTTTTAGCTCTCTTATTTCATCTTTCAATATTTCCACTTCGGATTTCACCTCACGCAATCCAAGGACATTGAGTTGAACCGCACCTACAACGGTGAAGAGGAACTCTTTGTCTAGCGGATTAATCTTCAAATATCCATCCTTATCTTTGGACACCATCGAAGTACAAGATTTGATGTCCTGTGCGATTAATGAGGTATGTCGTCCGGGCTTATAAGTCCTGACCGCACGCTTCATCTCTTCTTCACGATATTCAAAGTCTTGTACCATACCGAGGTCTAGTACTCTTTGCTGATAGTCTTCCAAAGAGAAGTTCTTCTTTAAATTCCGGTCAGAAGTAGAACCAGCGGATACTTCACCGGATGCAGCAATGTTTCCACCGGATATCCATATAAACTTCGCTTGCGAAGACATCTGGATAGTTCCTTCTGCCTGTATATTCAGATTGATATCGGTAAATCCACCATTGTTTGTAAAGTTCGGGAAGAATGCGATTTCAGACCATCTGTTCCCCGCTGTACCACCTGCACCCATCTTTATCTTTTTATCCCCAGATACTCCCAACGTGATAGATTCATCTCCCGTTGTATTTCCATTGATATAAATACCTTTGGTGAATACAGCGTTTGAACCTACCCTTAGTTGTTTAGCTACTCCCAGTCCTCCGGTGACTTTTACCGCAGCGGCAG
>ERZ779746.188-NODE-188-length-39588-cov-3.141198_pt1 | contig 39588 bp, 55 predicted proteins | sample MGYA00511888_ERZ779746 | MGnify/ENA primary metagenome ERZ779746 (study PRJEB29588, sample SAMEA1964695) | human gut metagenome | biome: human gut; feature: human-associated habitat; material: faeces | place: Denmark | collected 2008/2010 ... | reverse complement strand
GGTCGAATTAAATGGCGAAAGTGTGGAAATGCCGTTGTCGGTTTGTTATCGCTGTGGACGCCGTATTGTCGAAGAAGCCGAAAAAATTGTTCCCTATATACGTCCCTACGAACACGCTCACGAGGGCGAGGTCAGCGTCGGCTCTTTGAACGACATTGAGGACGGTGATTGGATAATATGCCGTAACCTGCGCCCGCTGGTGGAGGTTTACCTGTGGTTGTTGAAAAACAAGATTAAATCACGCGTTCGTGGCAAGGACATCGGCCGCAGTTTGGTGGATTTGGTATCCAAGACAGGAGCCCGTACTATCGACGAGTTGGAAAAGCTACTTTGGAAAGAAGCTGACAAACTGGCTCAGAAATTGCGTGCTAAGGGTTGGAAGAACCCTGATGCGTCGCCGAAGATGGACGAACTATTGGAGAAAATAGAAGTGTTACGCGCGTTGGCCGTTGAAGCCGATACGGTAGCAGAACTGCGTGAAATAATCGAGGGAATTTTTACCGACGACCTGGAGGGAATCTTGTTGATGACTATCCATAAGTCCAAGGGCCTTGAAAACGACAACGTGTTCTTTCTGGCCCCGGAACTTATCCCGTCGCGTTTCGCTACACAGCCGTGGCAGTTAGAACAAGAGTCCAACCTGAAATATGTGGCCATCACACGCGCCAAGAATTCACTAATATACGTTCCCTTAAATCAAGCAAATTATGACACCAGCCAACCATTCAACGGAAGATATCCAATCCAAGGTTCACGACGATGAACTCAATAAGGCCGAGGACCGTATTGAGGACCACGAAGAGGAAGCCATCGAGCGTCATTTCCCCCGCCGTGCACCGCGCCAACGGACACGAGTCCCATCGCCCAAAGAAATCGCCAACGTTTTTAAGAAATGAAAACTTTTTAACAACGGTGAAAAATTTATACTACCTTTTGAAACGTAATACTGATGATGGGAAGCCCGCTTATCACCAGTGGCTCCGGTCGGGGTTGATAGGCCGAGGGCGCGGCTTTTCGGAATCGTCAGACCCCGACTTCGCGTTTCGCACCAAGGATCCTATCGAAATCCTGGTACATTACGAATACCTCCGCACGGAAATCCAGTCACCCTACGAATGGCAGTTGGTAGCCTACATGATGGACGACGCTCAACGTTCGTGGGCTGATGAGAGTTCAACTTCTGAATACAAAAACGTACTTCCGGCCACCGAAAATATCGAGGTTTGGAAACGCCGTATGACCTACGATCCAGCTCTAATGGAGGTTTACACTGCCAAATTGGAAGAATTACGTAAAAACTACGCATAATGAAAACTGTTGAAAATTATGTAAATCGCGAATGGTATTATCGTGTCGATAACACCATCGCCCGAGTCTTTACCACGGGTTGTATGCCTGTTATGGAAGACACGACCGAGAGTTCCGAAATGATGGTCGTCGCCAGGAATTTCCCCGATTCCCCGAACTCGGTGCTGATTCCCCTGGAAAAGTTTCACGAGTGTTGTTTGTGTCCCGCGACGCTACTGCCGGGAGACCTCGTCGCCCGATTTAATCACGGCTCGATAGCGCAGATTTACAGGGTGACTGAAGAGGAATCGGGAGCGGCTCTTTCTTTTTCGATAAAATATAATTTGGTGCCGTTGAATTTCTACGACCTTACGCCAACGGGTGGCGAACCTGTGCCCAACGTGGATCCCGTCGTTACCAGCGAAAACGTCATCACGGTATCAAGCGAAACAAAGACCATCACGGGTAGTTATTTTCAGTACATTACAACTCGCCAGCTGGATATACTCAAGTACGACACTCTACGCGAAAACGTTCGGCGAATTGCCGTTAAAATCAGCGGTTTAATTAACAAGGACCGTTGGCGTGAGTACACCGCGGACCAGTTCGCTGCGCTGGAAGACATCGATGCGCTTATCAAATCGGCCACCAAAATAATCAAAAAAGTAGATGGTGAAGAAGAGTAAGGCACGGTTCTTCCGCGTGGGAAAGAGGTATCTGTTGCCTGTAGGTACGTCGTTTGTCGTGGTAAAGATACGCCCCGAACAGAACACAATGAACGTTCAATTCATCGGTCCTGATTGCTCCACTTCGGACGTCGGATCGGTTAATTTAGTAAACTACAAGAAAGCACTCCAACGAGGAGAAATTGAAGAAATCTAACTACCTATGAAATTTACACCTGAAAATATTGACGAACTGCCCGACGATGGCGTATTTGTGTTTGGCTCTAATACTGACGGTGACCACTGCGGTGGTGCGGCTTACACGGCGATGAAACGTTTTGGCGCCATAAACGGTCAAGCTGAAGGTCCGCAGGGCCGAAGCTACGCCATCCCGACGATGGAGTACGTCGAGGTTGAAGAAGATTACACCAATCGCCCGTTGTACCGAAAGACACACGTTCCGTATAAAGCGTTGATAGATGCATGTGACCGCTTCATCCTCTACACCAGCCAACACCCCGAACAGACATTCTACGTGACTAAAATCGGTTGCGGAATAGCAAGTTGGGAAGTGAAGGATGTGGCGCAGGCATTTGCCGTGGCATTAGGGTCGTTCTTGGTACCACTGCCTGATAATATCGTTTGGCCGCGTGAGTTCTACGAAATACTGGACAGCCATGGCCTGGTTGGTTAGACACGCCGTGGAGGGTTACATCCTCACCGACCAGCACCCAATTAGGATTAAAGACCATCAGTTGTTCTTTAGCGAGGCCAAGTCCACTCACATAACACCTGAACAAGCTAATGTCTTGTTGGATGGCGCTACACTAAAGAACGGTGAATATGTCCAACTGCGTTCGTCGTCGATGGTAGCTATCAAACCTGGATATTATACCGCCGATGCTGATGGTACGTTTCATTGGTTTGAACGCCGACCGTCATACTACGACGGTCAATGGTACACCACCGATGGTCGTTCGGAATTGGTAGATAAACGTGTGTTGGAAGGACGTCTGCCGCGTATCCCAGCCCCAGACGATAAATACCCCTCACAATATGGCCCTAAACAAGCCTATACAGAGTCTTTGATTGGTACTGATGTATTACCTGCTATGGCTTCGGCAGAACTCTTGAAAAGGGGCTTAAAACCGCGAAAACAACTGGGGTACGTACTGTGCCGTGGACACCAGTCGGGCGTATTACTCACCACCCACCAGCCGCGGGCGTTTGAAGCCCTACGAAACCACCGCTACCAACCAGCGTTTACTTTGGAAGATGTGTTGATGGAATTACTGGCGTATGGTCGTGTGCGTCTCGAACTGTTGGACGACAACCGCGTGTTGGTAGAAATCGACCAGTCGAAGAATCTATATATCGATCGTAATATCACCATGGCGTTATTTGGCGCCTTATTGTACGCTAATGCGATGTTACAAAAAGAAAGTGAGATATGGAAAAAGAAGCGATGAAATACTACGTCACAAGCGTTGGAACAAAAACCTACGACGATATATTCTCGTTGGCGTGGAAACGAATACAAGCCCTTAATGCCGCAAGGGCGTTTGTAAAGAGTGTTGGCGGCGTAAGCTATCGTCCAGCTAAATTTCTTTGGGCTGGTGGAATCAGTGCTGTTGAATTCACCACTACTCCACCGCCAGGATGGCAGCGAGATGGTTCACCGCTGGCCAATATGTATCGTCCCGACTTAACACCTGAGGGACGTGCGGTTTACGAACGTATTCAGCGCTTGCCGCGTGTGGGGTGTAACGAGGTTAACGCCTTGGTTGGTTATACGGACTATTTTGGCGGATGTTGTTTAAAGGTAGAGGCCAATATCAAGATCGTTGGCTCTAAATTAGGTTTCGCCGTATCAAAGTGGATGGTGGAAACGGGACGCGCCAAAATACCTGCCGACTGCACCGAGGTATCAAAAGAGGCATTTGCCGATCTCACAGGTCAGAATATACGGTTGATGTACAAGAATCGTAAGCGATGATAACACTCAAAAAGGGAGATCCAAGACGATACAAAAGGTCACAACGTAGAAAAGAATATCTCCAACCGTTGTGCTGGATGATGAGAAGTTGGCTAAAATATCGAATCGTTTACGATGGTTGTTGTTTAAGGAACGAGCGAAACGCGACCACCTAACTATCCGATAAATGAAATACGAAATCTATAAAACACGCGACGGACTCCTGATCCCTGTACTCTACCCAGAGGACGCGGGTCAGGCGTTTCGCTTAACGGTTCCCGACGCTGTGAAGGTCAGTGAGGGTATAGCACGTAACACTGTCGTTTACGGCATAGTTCCTACACGTATGAAACGCCAACCGTTTCCCGTGCATAACAACATTTGGCGCGATCGCGAATTACTCGGCGCTCTCAGCGGCGACCACAACCGTTGGGCATTTGTGGATTATCGTAATGAAGTGGCGCCAGCGCTATACCACAACGACGTTGATCGTTCATCGCAACCATCGTCAATAGTAGATGAATAGCGCCAACAGTTATTATTCCAACGACTCATATACAGTACAACGCAATGGAAAAAGACTTTAAGGACATATTAAACGCCCCGGTGCCTCCGGAAATCGTTGATACAGTGGCGTGGAAGAAATATCTGGTGATGAAAGAGTCGGCCACGTTGAAACGTATTCACGTGCTGGCTTCTGACGGTACGGAAATCAACCTGATGTGGTTCCCGCGTAAGCTACACGACACTATTAAGCACCTCTCTGCCAGCGAACGCGAAGAAATTCTGGAAATGTACACCGAACGCCGTAAGGTCCAGGTGACGGCTAACCGCCTCTTGGCCGTGGCACGGGGTTCGTTCGAATTGGCGCGTAAGCGTAAACAGGCCGAGCGCGAAGAACACAAATCGCTTCATATGAGCGACGTGACGCTGGTAGAGGATATAAAGGAACTCTTGGGGAAGATGTTCACCCCGCGGGAGGTAGTCCGTATATTGGCTGAAAGTCGTGAAATAGAGGTAGAACTGAACTACGTCCAGGACGTATTGAAGCGGTTTATTAACGATATTGAAAAACGTCGCGAGGAATTCCGTAACCGCGTCCAGGATGTGCGCCTGTACTCGAAGCGTCCGCGGTTGGAGGAACTCAGCTGGATGTACACCCAGATGAAAATGCGCTACAAGGCCCTCCGCTCGAACGACGCCTATAATTCGATGCTACGCACTCTGGAACAGATACGTAAAGAGGCCGAAGGTGACCAGATATTCATCAACGGCGCCATAGACGTCAATGTCGAAACAGAGATTCGCCTCCACATCCAGCAGACCATCTACAAATCGGTAAACCTCAAGGAGATAATCCTTGGCCGTGTGGCTGCACGTATGAACTGGGATCTGGCTAAACTGGTAGCCGGGCTGCATAACTCGTATTACGCTAAATTCATGCCTACAAACGACGAATACGACCCCCAAGCCGAGATGGAATATCCATCGTCGATGAACTACGATTTCAACCGTATTCAGCACAACCACGCTGTTAATGGCATCGATGAGGTTGAGGACGTTAAGGCACAGCCCCTGACCGACGAAGAACGTACTTCCAGCGAAGCCATAAAACAGCTCTTCCTTCAGCGTATCGCCAAGCAGCGTGAGACCTTGGAAGGGCCTAAACACCGAGCAGAGGCCGAGGTTGATTTTTGGCGTTCAAAGTTTAATAAAACGCCGGACGAGGACCACGAACTAACACGTGAAGAGGGACGCGTACCGCAACACAAATTCAACAAAAAACAAAAATCTAAATTCAAGAAGTGATGGAAATTCAAGAATTCAAGCAGCGCTGGAATGGCCAGCCCATCGAGCTCATTAGCAACAAGGAAGCGTGCGTGTTGGTAAATCTTCCGCGCGAACTGGAAGAGCGTGCGTCGTATGTCGCTCAAAAGGCCGAAGCCATCGGTTGGCAGGCCTCAAAGGTAGTACCCGTCGCCAACGGCTGGGCCGAGCGTACTCGTAGCCTGATATTCGTTGGCGACGACGTGGTAGGGAAGCCTGTAACTACCACCACCAAGGTGCGTTCGTTTGGCGAATTTCGACGCGACTTCGAAAATATGATGAGCACGCTGCAGACGCGCGTTGAGGTTTCAGACTACGTGATGGGCGCCATCCGTTCGCTGGGTTTTGACGTTCGCCCTGACACCACGGTGGAGAAGATGACCGCGACAGAAATAGCTGCCGTAGCGTCGTCCCGCGAGACAGGTGTAGTTCCGGCGTTCGCCAACACGTCAGCAGCGGTGTATATCTCCCTTGACGAAAGAGACCGTAACGTGCGATTTGTGGCCGTGGCGGGAGCGGGGTGGTACAAGGTAACGTTCGCTGAGCGATAACGAAAATTCAAGAGCACTATGGACGACAAATCGACACTTTTCGCCGCAGCGGTATGTATCGTGGTTATATTAATTGCGATGTGGTATGAATACCGTCCGTCGTTGTTTAAGGTGCGCCAACTGGTAGGACTCGAAACCGTTGACGTTAATACGATGGATTTTGACGAAGTGGTGAATCGTATTACTAAGCGTGCTCTGAATGCGTACTACCATAACCGCGTAGCGTTATCTAACGGCGTATATGCGGAATATATTCCAGGAGCACCGCCAAACGTTGGCGGCACGTATCCGGCTTTTATTAGGCTATACCTAAAGCGTCAAGATATGCGCCAATTCCCGTTGGTAGTGCATATAAGTACGGAACATCCCGTGGGACATATTACAGGTATTGAGTCAACGGCACAATTTAGCGACGCGTATCAGTGGATGATGGAACAAATGGATAAAATGACGTGTTACGAAATAGTCAAGCGGTCGTATGTGTGTGAGCAAAATAGTCTTCGCGGCGACGATGAACGGTTGAAAGTGAGAAAGGAGTACATCCAGTGGATAACACGTAAATTCATCTAACAACCGTTGTATTATCTGTGCCCCCGGTGGACCAACTCGTCCGCTGGGGGTTTCTGTTGGCGATTTACGAAATAATTCACTTTTCTTGGAAGATTTTTCGCGATTCTCTTTGAAGTCTTGGAGATTTACACTACCTTCGCTCTTGGAAAATGAAACTAAACTCTGTAAAAATGGACAAGAATCGTAAACAACTCGAAGAGTGTGCTGCTTGGGCGCTGTGTATTATCGTACTCGTTATCGTCTTTGGCGCTACGAATATAGCCTACTTGGGCTGGCGCTTTGAAAACTTTTGGAGTAAGACCGTGTGGCTTTCAGTGGCTGGCGTAATTACGTTGGCTGGTATAGCGGCTATCGTCAAAATTATCGAACGTCTCAACCGTAAATAGCCATGACCGCCGAAATGCTTATCGCTGCTGCGTATGCCGCTGGGTGGGACGCTGAAACGCCCAATGTTACCGGAGCTGAAGCCTATTTGGCCGACGCCGTAAGATTGTAGAACTTAAATCGTAAAACGAAATGAAATCCAAGACTCTTAAACAGTTCCTGGCCGAGAAGCGTAAGGCCGACGCCCAGCGCCCTGAGGTCGTAATGAAGACCCTGGAAACGCTTACGAACGTAAAGGACGGCTCGTACTACGCTTCGGCCGTTATCATCAACATCACCGACCTCGAAGGAAACGTTCTGGCCGACGCGGCTATCAACGGCGAGCAGTTGGACGACCTTCGCGTTGCGCTCGTGGAGGCGTATCGCCAGACGCTGATGGCTAAAGAGCCTGTCTTGCGTTACAACCTCCGCAAAATGGAGGATATGATTAACGGCCTCAAACCTGCAGAATCTAAACAGCCTGAAAAATGAACCCCTTGTTTCGTATCGGCACCCGCGTAAAGGTAAAGACGTGGGACGAGATAGCCGCCTATACAGGCGTTGACTTTACCGAGGAAGAATTCCACACGCTGTACGGCGTGGTGTACGACGAAGCCAACGACGACCCCATCGGGTTGTTGGATGAAATGTACGACGCTGCCGGTAAGGGCGAAGACACGTGCCTTATCGTTGGCGGCGATACCGAAGACGAGTTTCCGACCTATCATCTTCGTAACCTACGTACAGGCCAGCTGATAGAACGCGAACCGCGTGCGCCGTACCAGTTCCGTGATTGGATGTTAAAACTGACGCGGTGATGACTAAGGACGAAATAATCCGTCAAATTGAGGATGTCCGTCGCCAACGTGCTAAGACCGAACGTCAGTTGATAACACGAGGACGCGGTTATCCCCTTCACAACGACGCTGAGATAGAACTCGTGTTGGAAGAATACCACTACGAGGGTTCTTCGTCACGCAGCGAAGATCGGCTACGGGCTCTGCTGGACGAAGAACGGGCCAAATACACCACCACCTTAACTTATCTGTAATATGGGATATTCACACGGCGTACTGCGTAAAGGCAGTGACGCTTTAAAGGAATTGGCGGAAAACTACACCACGATGGATTTACAGGCGTTCTGTGCCAAATGGGGTCTGTCGCCCACTACGGTTCGCAGTGCTGCCTCGCGAATGGGATTTGCTCGCTCACGGCCTAAAAAGGCTAAAATCGATACCGCCAACACGCATAACGACACTTCCACTAAGCGTGAAGAAACCGTTCTGGCGTCAACCTACTCGCCGCCAAAAGCGATGATATCGCCTGCGGTGTTAAAAACACGACCTGGACGTTATTTGAAAACACGTCGTGACGCCACCTCGCGTGCAGAGTTAAACACTATGCCCGTACCGTTTCCGTTCAGCGAATTCACCGAAGCGCCGTACAATCGCCGCCGTGCGGTGGACAAGACACCAGAGGAAGCGGGTCGCGTTATGTCGCACAGTAAAACCGATAGTGATGGATTACAAAGGACGCATATGTCGCCTGATAACGGATGAGCTGCCCGTTGACGCCTATGGTGCTAAGGTATTGGAAGCGGCACGCGGGCTGTGGGCCAAGCAGGGGAAGGTTTGTGTTTCAACTGGCCGTGCTCTGGGTGACAACTTCGCGGTGGTACAGATTATCGGCGGCGAACCGATGAACTACCCTCAACGTGTTATTGACGTCATCACCGAACTCCATTCCGCTAACGCCAACGTGCGTGTTAAACTCTTCACCGGGTTTCCCGACGTAGAGGGTTTGTTGAAAGTGGCACCGCTGTGTGACGCTATCGCCGTAACGTTAGCCAGCCCGGAGGACGAGCACCATTTTCGTGCTGCGCGGTTAGGGTTTCGTGATTTTAGTACTACGCGGATGGAAGTGCGTTACAACTCCGCCACCGGAGAAGATCCTACGGGCCGCGTATTTCCTCAATATTGGCGGTTGGTGGATATGGCTAAGGAAGGCGATTATCTGTTAGAATCTACGGCTTGGGTGATGAAATACGCCAACGGAACGTTGTTTAACTGAAATCTCGTAAACGATATGGACCAAGAACGCAACTACGACGACCCGCGACTTAGTGACGAAATGCGCCGTTACGGGTGTTACACCTTACCCAGCGGCGACCCTGAGCGTCCGCACGACGTTAAGATCTATCTGACACCCGAATTCCTGGCCAACACTAAGGGGTACGCATTCACGATGGATATGGGGTTTGGTAAAGAACGCTGTAATTCGTGGACGCGTAACGCCAACGGTGTATTGGAGTCTCGCCAGTTCCCCGACCGTCTGTACTTGGATGAAACCCCTGGCGAAGGTAAATACACCGTTGAGGTGACGTTGAGGTGCGAGTGTGGTGAACGAATTGCACTAACACACGATCAGGTGCGCATATTCATACGCGGAGCACTCGAACAACGTTACCTCCCCAAGGTGTTACTTCGCTGTCCTAAGTGTAACAAAATGCTGTTTAAACCATGACTACCGCCGAAAAACGAGCCGTCATTACGCGTTGGATTACGGCAGCGCGAAAAAACTATTTTGAAAAGTCGAAACACGTTTCGCCTCACAGCGGTCTGGGAATGTGTGTAGCGTTCCATGATACGGCGTGGCAGTCGGAAGAATTGACCCTTCAGCTGGCCGATATCTTGCGCGATGAGGGTAAGGGGTACGCCGTTAGACAATTTGTGTATGGAAAGCCGCTCTACAACCCTGTGTGGCTCCGTTTGGTGATACCAGAGTTTAATCCCGAATTTCTTGGCGGTACTCAAATAGACGGCGAGGACTATTGGTGGCCATGGCGCGAAATTGAACCGCGAATTCGTGCGTTTGATAAATTGATGGATGCTTATAAGAATTGAACGCGATGAAATTGTTGACGTATATACTGAGGTTGGTGGTCCGTGTGGTCGCCAACCTCCTTTTATTTTATGGCTTGGTCGGTAGTATTGGCGTTATTGGCGATGACGTTATACGCCTTCTGGTGCTGATAGAACGAGGGTCTTGGAAAAATCTTCGTAAAAATAGAAAAATTTTTCAAGATTCTCTTGGCGGTTTGGAAAATTCGCCGTACCTTCGCTCTTGGAAAAGTTAAACTAAAACACTCGTAAACTATGAAAGCAACCGTTGAAACCATCCGCGAAATCGTGAAGGTCCTGACCTCCGAAGAACAGCAGCTCCTGAAAGATACCTTCTTGTTTGGAGCCTGGGGCGATACCGAAACTGAGTTCCTCAACGAAGAGGGTAAGGTAGAAACCGTTGGCGCTTGGGGGTATTGTACTAACGACGCTTGTGAGGGTGGTCATTTCGCTGGGCGTGTGGTATCGACGATGTTCCGCTCAATTTACAAGAAACTCTGCGCTGCTAACCGTCATCGTATTGGCACTCACCTTTCGCACTGTAACGATTGGTGGGGTGATGGTAGTGGCGATATGCTGTTCGTTCGCTCGGCGTGGAATAAGACGTGGCTGGAGTGGGCCAAGGAACCTCTCCAGCCTGAAGAACCCAAGAATGAGGAATCGGCCGCTGACTACGTTCGTCACGCATCGAGTGACGGACTCAAACAATGGTATTTCCAGTTTAACACCGAAGGCGGTGACTACCTGGGACGTGTAATGGTTTTGTCCACCAAAATGCCGACTATGCAGGAGGCTGTTGCGGAATTCGCTAAGGCGGCTCCGCTGGCTGTCAAGCTGGTAGGAAAATACGGCGTTGAAATCATCACTGATAAGGAAGAATGTTTGGGTGATGTCCCGACGGGGAGTGTAGTTTATTCCAACTTCAATCGACGTACCTACAAGGTCGTAAAGCACTGTAAAAATTACACGGAAGCTTCTTACGCCGAAGAACCGAGCGAGAATAATACTCATATGATGAAAAACGACTACCTGGTGGTTGTAAAGAGGCATGGCGAGGTTGAAGATCTATCTACCGGAGCGATGGACCACGTTACGGCTCCCGCCGACCACAATTTCTTGGTGGAATTTACCGACACGGATGAGGGTGTAGAAATGTCCATCAGTCGCGCTGGCTCGGTTTGTAAATCGGCGGTATATACTCGCGAGCAGTTACGCCAGCTATCTGACGCCATCAACGCCTACCTCGCCAAATAAAATAGTCAAAACCGCAAAACCAAATAGCACGATGAAAACGTATCGTATCAACCAATTCAGAACCAAGGAGGCCGTCATGGACGCTATCATCGAGGTCTTCAAACGTCGCGAGGACTGGACCGAAGCTGAGGCCCGTCGTACCGGCATCAACCCCGAACCTACGTTCAAGGCTCAAAAGGCGTACGATCTGGCATTCCAGTCGATGGGTGGTAATTCGTTCCGGGTGGGTGAGTACCAGAAATCAAAGCGCGAAATGGTCAAATACCTGAACGATATGGAGTCGCTGTTCCGCGACGCTCGCCTGGAATGGTTCCGTTTCTACACCCAGCACTGCTATCTTTCCACCGACGCCGGAAAGAGCGAACACGAAGCCCTGCGTGAAAAGATTAACACCTATCACGCCGCCGTCGAGGAGTTAACGAATAATTTCTCCCGCGATTTGGTTGAGTTCCTGGAAAAGAACCGTAACTGCGCCGACTGGCGTGTGGCGCGGTATAGCGAGAACTCCGTAACGTTTGGGTTGGTGGACGCAGAAGGTAAAATCGACCAGCGATCGGCGTTGACTTTTCACATCTATCGTGGCGTTACCGGCAACGACGAACCCACGCTGGTGACCGCAGTCGAGAATCAAGGGCGGTTTTCGTGCGAAGAGGTGGGACCGCAGTTCGTCCGATATGCGTGGATGGGGCTACTGCTGTTGGACGACCGCCTAAAATCGCTTAAAGAGGCGATGGTAAGGTACGGGTCCGGCGTAAGACGGATGACGACTGCCATCAGCACCGCCAACGTTCAATTACGTGAACTCGGCTTGGAGGACTACGAAGCCCGCTTCGAAGAGTACGAACTTCAAAACTGGTAAGCCATGAAACCTGAAACCCGCGTAAATCTTTACATCGTCAATACCGACGCCAACAGCGACCTACGCGATATGGGCGACAACGAACGCTGTATAGTCGAAGAGCGACGGCTGATAATGGCACGTGAGCTGCTGCCCGATCCTAACATCTTCACCCGCGTAATAATCCATGACGAACGGCGAAACGCCATAGCGGTCAATAACATTACACACCGCGAGGCGACCGAGGCGTGGTATCGCGTAGGGGTGACGTTTGGCGACTTCAACCCCGATCGTCAGATGTTCGAGAAGGTAGAAATCGAAGTTTAACCCCTAATACAACGAATTATGGCACCTAACCGAGTAACCCGCGCCACGGCCATGGCTACGGCCCGTGACTACGCTAAAACCCATTCCAAGGAGGCTCTCCGCGTACAAGTAGCCCTGTATCGCGAGCAGGTAAAATCACTTAACCGCGCTAAGGCCAACGCCAGCGAAGAAGAAGTTCGTCGGTTGTGTGAGCGTATAGCCGACACCCGTGAACTGCTACGGGCATTCGAGAAGGAAGCCGCCCAATAACCGAAATTAGACAAACCATTCAAAACATAGTACAACAAAATGGAAACAAACGTAATTACCACCGTGTTCAACGCCCAGGAGGCGCTACCTATCAACGACGAAGCGCGTATCACCAAGGCTCAGGTCCTGTTCCTGTACGCTGCGGCCAACGCTGCTGCCGACCGCCCGAGTATCATCCGTGTGGATGAGGGTCCGCTGCCTTTCACTGACGTAGCTGAGGCTGCTCCGCGTTACGGCGAAATTCGTCAGTGGCTGGGAACGTTCCTGGATAACAACCTGGCATTTAGGGCGGTGATACCTATCAGCGATGGCGCCACGGTCGTCAGCGAAATCAAGCGTTTGTCGCACGAATGTACCGACGCCGGATTGATGGAGTTCTGCCCTGACGACGATGCGCTTTACTTCACCGCCCTTGGCGCCAAGGCTATCGAAAAATACGGCCCGGTGCTGGACGAGGAGTGGCGCGTTATCGAGCGTACGATACTGGAGATCGTCAACGAACGCTACGGCCACTGCGGCATCGGTGTGGAGAAAATTGCTCAACACGTCCCCACTACCAATCCGCGCGAACTCTACGGTCAGTTCGTGTTGGTAGATCAGGACCTGATGGGCGCTACGTATCGCCGCACCGACGGTGTGCTATTGGTCAACGTGTTTGGCGCTGGTACGTTCCTGGTAGAGAAGCTGGTCGCTTTCAACGTACCGCTGCTGGCCACGCTGGCTGATGAGGGTTGGCTCCGTACCAATCCTGACGGCATTCAACAAGAGTACCACGCACGTTTTCGTACTCAGTCGGAGGCTTTTCGTCGCGAACACAGTATCCCTGACCCTGACGAAGAGGAACAGCCCACTTTCGCTCCCCAGGATAGCCGCATGGCGGCGTTGGCTGCGATGCTAGGTCGTGAGCTGGGGTCCAAGGTAGGGCTGAAGCGTATTGACATCCTCACCGATGGTAGCGAGCCTCAGGTGACGGACCTGGACGACAAGGTCGCTGATGCTGAAGCTGTGTTTAAAGCCGACGAAAAGCCTGTATCGTAACACGTAGGCTATTTGCGTCTGTAGAGGGTCAATGCAAATTGTTGTATTGGCCCTTTTCTTTTCGTTTGACTGCGCAAAATGCTTTTCCGGTACACCGGGGTCCCCTGAGGATAGATAGTTCGTCAAATGGTCTAAAATCGCGTTAACGTCTTAACGACCTCGCAGCGACATGTTGAACGATGTTACACGTTTACCTCGGCTGTAACGCCTCACCAGCACCGACCACGACATTCCAGCGACGTCTTTCATCCTTCGCCTGGCTGCCAGGAGGGCTGTACGACTGTTGATGGCTTTCGCTGTTGGCGATTTCCTGATTGACTGTCTTGGCAGCTTCGCTCTTCCTGTATGATTTTCTTGACAGTTTTCACCCTTTGGCAGTTTTTGGTTTTGACGATTTTCTGTCGTTGAGATTTTTCTCGTTTTTTAGAGAGATTTTCGCCCTTTTGGCGGTTTCCCCCTTCTCCTCCTCCCCCTTCTTCCCCCCCTACTTCCCCTTCCTGCAGGTTTCTCTCCCCCCACACCCCCTTACTTCCTAACCTTCCCTATCCTTCCCCCCTATAATCCCCCCCTCCTTTACCCCAATACCCGGTGTAGAGAGAAAAAAACACTTCTCTCTACACTTTGGGGCCTCATGCGCGTACAAGCGCGTACACGTGTGGACATACGCGCGCGCGAGAGAAGCAAGCCGCCAAGCACCCCACACGCCAGCGTACACACGCGTACACACCAGCGTAAGACATCGCCAGCGTTATGAGTGTTGAAAACCTCAAAAATCACGAAATGGAACGCCAGCAGCAAACACCCAGCGTACAACTCGATAACAAGCAATTCCGTCCCATACTCACCGCCGCCCAGGCTCGTAAACCTACCACCTTGGCCCAGCGTCACCTGAATTACGAAATTGCCGAAGATCTTTGGCTGGGGAATTGGATTTACGAATTGGCATTAGCTGACGTAGAGTTTGGAATCCAACGCGCTATCGCCAGGGGGAAGCGCGAATTCTTCAACGAAGACGCCAGCGGCAACAGGTTGAAATACGCTGCTCAGCGCTTGAAGAAACAAGGTTACGAAGTAACGATAGATGAAGCTTACAAAACCGAAGCTGTGGGCCTGAACCGCACAAGGAAATATTTCGCCTATTTCCGGATGATGGTCCAGTGGTAAAATCCTTAACACGATGAAACGCCTGATTCGTTGGATAATCAATTGGCTCTACGCCGAAGAAATCACCGCCTTGGTGCAAGAGGCGGTCGCGGACGAATTCGAAGCTACATGGCCTGAGGCATTTCGCCAGCGTCCTGAACGCAAATCGTCCATCATCCCTCAAGAAATTTGGGCTGCGGTAATACTCCACCTGCCAAATCACGCCGAAGTAATTCACGCCAATTGGGAAGACAGCACGCATCACGTTTTGACGAAAACGGTGAATCTCGTCAATTTTACCTACATTCGCGAATTCCAACTTACGATGGACGCCTATCGTATTCGTTTGGAACCCGCTCAGCGTCGTGATGAGATATTCTGTGGCCGATATGCCCACCTGCTTCAGGTTCAAGTACGGCTGCCGGGTAATTACAACTCCCCGGAGGCTGATTACGTGTTGGAATTTTCGCTTATGCAGTATCGCCTCACCGGGCCTGACGTAGGAGGAGCGGTTCCGTATTGGCGCTGTAACACCCGACTTGATATTATTCACGCCTTTACCAGCGAAATGCTGGCAGGCATAGAACGAGGATTAAAACATTTTCAAGATGAGTGAATTCTTCCACACCGGACGTTTCGATCAGCAGGATGCCGAACCTACACGTACCGAGCAGTTAGAACGCCAAAAGCAGGAACAACGCTATTTGGGTTCATCCACGCTGCTTCCGGGAATGAGATTATTCGAGTTCAACTATAAGACCGGAGAATGTAGGGAGATTGACACCACAACAACACTGGAGTTAGATGTCGCCACCGGGAAACCGACTGCGCGTCGTGCTGTTAAGGTTCAATACAACCCCGATTGCGTTTACTTACAGGCCCTCAACCCCCGTAACGCCATGCGTAAGCTGGTGAAGGCCGGATACGTCAAAATGGTGAAACAAGATGGTAAAGGTCCGCACGTCGAAAATTGACGAAAAACAGCCGCCTGAAAAGGCTCATAAGATACCTCGCGGCGCCAATGGCCTACCGCTGTTTGGCGATAAGTCCGTAGCGGTAAAGGCACGGCCGTATGACGCCGAACGCAACGCCGACGATGGTCCAGATTACGATATGTCGTTAACCGACTTCCTGGGCCAGGTTGAAGAACTGCAGAAGAAAAAGCGTTTAAATGGCGTTTTCATTGAGTTGGGCGATGTCGTGGTCCCGTGGTACGTCATCCGGTCGATAGTCCGTTCAGACCGATATAACGACTCACAACAACGATATGAATACGGCATCGTCCTTAACCACGACACTATGGCTACGGAAGGTGATAATTTCTCCGAATGGTGGGTAACGCCCGAAGCCCGCGACGCCGCTTGGGATTCATTACGTTTACAGCTGGTGGAATTAGGAATCACCATCGCTTCGACAAAGGTTTAACAAACCCCATATCTATCAACAATCAAAATTATCGTACAATGAAAGTGCAAGATTTTTACGGTGCTCTGGCTGCCAAGGCCGGCACCACCAAGGCTCAGGCGATTGCTTTCGTCCGCGCTCTGGAAGAGATTCTCACCGAGGAGGTTCGTGACAAGGACGAAATCATCGTCATCGGTAAGGTGGGAAAGTTCGTCCCCAAGGACCAGCCGTCGCGTATGGCGCGTAACCCGCAGACGGGCGCTACGGCTCCCACCGACCCATACAAGACTATCCAGTTCCGTCCGGCGTACAGTTTCCGCGCCTACGGCAAAAAGGCTAAGAAATAGCCCGTAACTGGTAGCACAGTTCGCTTTCGTACGTCCGCCAGGGATGTGGTTGCCCCTGGCGGATTTTTAGTTACTTTCGCTTCAACGTTATAGTATCTGAAACGAGGAAACGCCGCTTAACGCCAAGCAATGAAGAGTTAGGTTTTCAGCGAGTGTAGTTTCTTTTCCGACCGCGGTGTTTCCTCTGCCATACCCCAGGCTGGTGGGGTCGGAGTCAGGCCTCCAAACGGTATAAGCCCTGTCGCCAGCAAACAAATTGTCTCCAAGGCAGCAACGCAGACTTCCTCCATAGCGAGCGCCGGAGCGGAGGAGACAGACTCTACAAGGGGAAGAGTATAAGCGATACGTCGCGCCCCTTGATTGGCCTGTGGTGTAATGGTAACACACCAGATTTTGGATCTGGCGTTGGAGGTTCGAATCCTTCCGGGCCGACTAAACCCCCAATTAAAACCGCGTGTGGCAGACGTGGCCCGAAAGTCCATGGGTGAGGGGGTTTTTAAGAAATTTCGTTCGTTAACGTTGTGGCAGTTCACCCGTGCCGGCAAAGGGGAACACCAATAGGAACGGCAACCGACGAGCGCGGGGCGTGAAATATCGCCCCGATCTTAAAGTCTTAACAGACTTCCATCAATCAAAGGTTTAATTCACCCCCGACCGCCCCATAGTAGTGATACAGCGAGGCGGTTTTTAATTTTACAGCGTTACTTACGAAAAACTTAAAATGATATGAAACGTTCACCGTACCTTGTAATGGACACTGAAACCGGGGGCCTGGACCCCGCACAGAACCCCATAACGTCGTTTGCGGCCGTTGTGTTAGACTTTAACACCCTGAAAGAGGTAGACCGCTGGGAAACCTACGTTAAGCCATACAACGACCTCCAAATAACGAAAGAATCTATCCAAAAGACGATGGTGAATATGGCTGAGGTGAATCGCGGTATGGAGTTGAATGCGTTTATCGACGCGTTCATGCGGTTCTGTACCCAGAATTTCGCCGATACCAAGGGTAAGGACCAGCGGCGGTTGGTAGCTGTGGGTCACAACGTGATGTTCGACGTGGGGATGTTGGAAGCGGCGTTCTACTATTCCGCCTACGGTAAAAAGCAGAGCCTGTTCAACTACATCCAGGATCAGACGCTGGATACGATGTATCTTTCCAAAATGATGTACGGTCTGACGGGCGACGAGAAAATGACTCTTGGCGCCACGTGTGAACGCGCGGGGATTATACTTACCGACGCCCACGGCGCGATGAACGACGTGGAAGCCACGGCCGAGTATTTCCGCTACTGCGTGCGGCGGTTGCGTGCTACGGGTGATATATCATCCGCCACCGAGAAAAAGTCTCGCCGTCGCGGTAACGAGTTCTTCGAGTTCAAGTGCGCCAAGTAGAAACAGCCAACGTTATACAGTGTGTCTAACAACAAAACTGTACAACGATGAAACAAGAACTTTTCGAAAAAGGCGTCAAGGCGGCCATTGCCGACATCTTAGAACGTTCGCTCAACAAATGGGTTAGTGTGATGGAGCCTGGCGCGTCGTTTGGTGCTATCCTCACTAAGAACGGCATCAGCCCCAAGGTATCGCCGGCGCTGTTCAAAGTACTTTCCAGCGTGGGTATTATCCAACGCGAAGGCGTGAAGTCAACGATCAGATATCGTTACGTCCCCACCTCCGTCACTATCCCTGATCTCGATAAATTGGCGGCGCAGGGTTGGTTGGAGAATCAAGACTACAGCCGCGCGAAACGTGCTACTTCAAGGCAAAAACATGTAACCCCCCTGCGCGACGTCAACCAGAACGGAAAGGCAATTCGCGTTAAGGGCAGCATTCTCCCTCAAATTGGCGATTCGCGTTACATTATCACGGGCGCAGAAGGGCCTATCGAAATCATCGAGGTGAAGATCGTCACCATTTATCGCGATCCTCACGACGGAAAATACAATTTCGACGTTGTGTATCGTCTGCCTGACACCGAGGGGCTGATTACGATGGAACGGGTGTTGTTACAAGAACTCCACCTCAAACCGGAAGACATTTTCGCCCATCTCCAGCGCACGATGGTTCGGTTTACGGGAGAATTGTTTCCAACTATAAAACGAGAAACCGTAAAACAAAATGGCAGATAACGCACGTGTCGCTCAAACGCCCGAGGAGGTAGAAGCGACAAAACAGTACACCGAAAAGGACGAAAACCGCCAACTGGCCTTTTCCAAAGCACTCGAATTGCTTCGTATTTTGTGTAAAGACGCTTTGAAACGGGAAATGATAGCCCAGCGCACTTTCACCCGTACAGAGGTTGTAAAGAAAACGACGCTGTCGCACCGTAAAGCGTTGGACCTGTTGGAGACGCTTCAGACGTTCGGTTACGTCGATATAATGGACGCCAACAGGACAAAATTCTGCTTCACTTTTAACGCCGACGACCGTGCAGCGGTCCATAAGGCCAAGATTATACAGCTGACTACGCTGCTCAGGACAGCTATCGAGAGTTACAACTCCGTGCTCTTGAAAGAATATCCCGAAGAGGTGTACCAGCGCGAGACCCTGGAAATGGAACGTTACCTCGCCCAGGCGTTGAATTTGAAGAGATGAGTTTTGTTGTGGACCCGGTAACACCCAGAGGGAATTGAGACCCCTTTGGGTGTTGCTATTAATACCGAATCTATGATACCTCAGATTGTGGCCCCCTCGGTCACGCACCGTTTGGCTTGTTTAGACCTCGTTGATGAAATAATCGAGGGTATGGACGAGCGCGGCCTGAACGAGATGATGAGTGGCGATATACACGACGTTGATACGATATTCGATGCCTTGATGGAAGACACGTATCGTATTATGTACACGGGTGACACGTCGATTGACTTCAAACCCCGCTACGAAGAGAACGTTTCGGCTGTCGTTGAAGATACCCTACGATGCGCCAATTTGACGTATTTCATCACCTCCGTCATCCCCGACTTCCAGTTGTCGTGGCATCACCTGGAATGGGGCGAGTTAGTACACCAACACAAGAAATTGTGTATCAACGCTGCACGTGACCACGGAAAATGTGAAGCCGTCGGAACCCCCGTCCGGATGTACGACGGAACTATCAAAAAGGTCGAAGACGTGGTGGCTGGCGACCTGTTGATGGGGATTGATTCTAAGCCACGCCGCGTGGTTGCTACACGTCGCGGTCACGACTCGATGATGTACCGTATCGACCAGTCGCGCGGTGATAGCTATACCGTCAATTCACGCCACATTTGTACGTTGATTGAAAAAGACCGTGGCGGTTCCCTCGCTACGGCGTCGAAGCGGATAGTGGATATTGATATTCCAACGCTCTTGAGTAAGACCCCGAACAGGGTGAAGGAATGCTACCGCGGTTTCAAGGTGGCGGTGCAGTACCCCGCGCGACCTGTGGGGCTGGAACCGTATTTCTTGGGGTACTGGTTAGGCGACGGCAACTCCAACAACCAGAAGATCACCACCGCCGACCCCGAAGTGTGTGAGTACTTACGCTCCTACGCCGAGCGCTTGGGGCTTCATTACGGTCAAAAGGATTTGACGGTGACGATTGGAATCGGTACTCGTGGACGCGGTAAGCGTAACCCGCTGGAAAGAATGCTCAAGGGCTACGACCTGCTCTACAATAAGCACATTCCGGAGCAGTACTTAGTCAACAGCGAGGAGGTCCGTCTCCAGATGTTGGCCGGGTTGATTGATTCCGACGGTAACTACTGGCAGGGCGGCTATCACTTCGGTAACACGAACTACCAGTTGGTGTGTGACGTGAAGAATTTGGCCGACAGCCTTGGCTTCTGTACCCGAATGGGCGGTGGAACGCGGTATTGTAAAGCGTTAGACCGCGACTATTCGTCGTGGTGTGTGACTATTTCTGGTGAATTGGACCGCATCCCGGTGAAAATCGCCCGTAAAAAGGTCCAAACTGACTGGTCTTCCAAGACGTCACACAAAGACTGGGGTACTATCGATGGCGTACACCCTACGGTGGTATCGTCGTTGAAGATTACGTCCGTTGGTGAGGGTGATTACATATCTATCACCACCGACGGCGACCACCGCTTCGTGCTGGGCGACGGTACGGTCACACACAACTCGTTCTATTTCTCCAACGCCTACGCCGCGTGGCAATTATACCGCTACAAGAAGCCGTCAACCACCCGTTACTCGAAACGCCCTACGGCAGCTTCGTCGAATCGTGGGTTTTTGTTTTCGTTCTCGTTACAACAGAGCGTTGACCTTTTGGAGATTCTGAAAGGCACTATCGAGGAAAACGAGATATTGAAGGAGCGGCTGTTCCCTCAGTCCACGGCTAACAACTGGTCGGCTACCAATATCGTGTGTCGTAACGGAGCACGTTTGACGGGAAAGGGCTTTGGCTCTTCGGTGCGTGGTGCTCACCCGTACTGGATTATCGTCGATGACGGCCTGAAGGACAACGTCATCTACTCCAGTCTCCAGCGAAATAAGTCCACCGACTATTTCCACTCCGTAATTATGAACATGCTCGTACCCGGTGGCCAGATTATCGTCGTCGGTACGCCGTTCCACGCCGAGGACCTTTATGGCGACCTGAAGACCAAGAACGGTTGGTTCGTTATCGAGTACCCGGCCATCTTCCCCGACGGACGAATCCTTTGGCCCCAGCGTTGGTCGTTTAAGGACCTGATGGATAAAAAGGAGACCCAGGGTTCAATCATCTTCTCGCGTGAGAACCTTTGTCGCCCGATTACCAACGAGTCGTCAATCTTCCCGATGGAAATCCTCACGCGTTCGCTACTGCGGATGGAAAATTACACGTTGGTTGATTCGCGCGAAGAATTCCCCATTAAGTTCTCTAAAGTGGTTGTCGGGTGCGACTTCGCTATTTCAGCCAACGTCGGCGCCGACTATGCCGTATTCAGCGTATGGGGTATTGACGAATTGACCGACGAGCGCTGGCTGTTACACCTCTACCGAGAAAAAGGCGCCAAGTTCTTCGAGCAGATGAACGTTCTGCGCCGTATCAACTCCCGCTTCCGGCCTGACCTTATCGTGATGGAGAATAACACATTCCAACAGATATTCGTCGAGACAGCCGACACCGAGGGTATGCCCGTTATTGGTCACACTACGGGAATTGATAAGTACGACCTGAAGACCGGATGGCCGCACCTTTCGACGTTGTTCGAGCGCGGCAAAATCCACATCCCGATAGGTAACGTTTATTCTCAGCAGGTCAAGGACCTCATCTTCCAAGACCTCGGTTCCGTTGCCTTTACCGAAAAAGGGCTGGAGAGTGTCGGTAGTCACGATGATATTTCGTCGTCGTTTTGGCTGGCCGACTTGGCGGCGTCGCGTATGACTACCGGATTTAAATTCGATATGTTAGGTTAGCGCCATCGTTTTAAGTGATATGAAAACTCTGATAGCACTATTCACCCGTGGTCGTATTGACCGCCAGAAAACCCTCCAGCGCCTAACGCCTGAGGCCCGTCGCCGCGTAACGGTATTCTGTCACCCTGGCGAATTGGCCGCTCACCAACGCAACTGGGGTGGTAAGGTTGCCGCCATCGAGGAATACAGTACGGTATGTCGCGGTGTAGGCGACATACGAGACTACATTGTTGTAGAGGCCGCTGATAGGGGATTTGGCGGAGTCTTTTTCTTAGACGATAACGTGTCTTTCTCACTGCGTTTAGACGATGCCAAGACCCCTGTAGTGGTAAACAACGACAATTTCACCGTCGAGGCCCAGGAATACATCTATTCGATGATGTTTGACTGGGTAGCGGAGCAGTTGGACACCTACGCCGTGGCGGCTCTTTCGTATAGGCCATTCAACCGCGATAAGACGCACGACGTACAAATTAATGGGCGGTTCTTCTCCATTTGGGGGCTGAATATTGAGCAATATCTGAGCCAGCCTGTTAGGTTCAGTGATTGGCCTATAAAAGAGGATTTTGCCTTGGCTTGTGGCCTGCGTCGTGCTGGGTTGGATAACGTGGTTTCGTATCAGTATTCGTTCGATAAAATGACAGGAGCCAACGCTGCTGGCGGTTGTTCCGTGTACCGAACTATCGAGAACTCCAACGCCGAGTCACAACGTTTAAGGGAAGAGTTCCCTGAATACATCACACTCCGCACCAAGAAGTGTACTAATTGGGGCGGTGAGATGAAGGATCGCGAAATGATAGAAGTCAAATTACACTTAAAAGGATACAAGAAATGACCGTAAAATTCAAGAAAGTACACCCTGAAGCCGTACTGCCGACGTATGCTCATCCCGATGGTGAGGATAACGGCCTGGACCTCGTGGCAGTGACCGTAAAGGAAACCGAAGATTACATCGAATACGATACCGGCATCGCCGTCGAAATTCCCAAGGGGTATTGTGGGTTGCTGGTCCCGAATTCGCGTTGTTCGAAAATGGACTTGGTGATGTGTAACGCCCCAGGCATTATCGACCCTGGCTACCGAGGTACGATGCGCGCTCGTTACAAAAAGACATGGCACTTACCCACGTTGGTTCACAGGTTCTTCAAGAGCGTTTGTGGATTGCTTTCCAACGTCTTCGGTGAGGTTGCGGGGATGAAGCCTCAAAACGTGAATATGAGCACCAAGGAATTTAAGGTGGGAGATGTTGTAGCCCAGTTGGTCATCGTCCCTGCGCCGTATATTGAAGTAGAGGAAACCGACGCGCTGACGCCTTCGATGCGTGACGCTGGTGGATTCGGTTCAACGATTAAATAGCCATGAAAACGATTCTCTTACACAACCCCGCCAAACAGGACAACGTCGAAGCGATGGCTGACGCGTTGGTAGAGTCGATGCGTTACGCCAATAACGCGGTTGATTATCCTGATATTTCTAAGGCCAGGCCTGATGACGGCGTTCCGGCCGAGTGGTTCTACAAGGCATACGTCGGTACGGCCCCCACGTCGGAACTCACGGCCATTCTCCAGTACACGCAGCAGCGGATGCTCTTCGATGAAATTGGCGAAACGTTCCTCGGCATCGCCCTTACTGAGATGAAGCACTACGACCGATTAGGCGACTTCATTAACCACATCGGGGGTAACGTATCACGACCTGCATTTTCGGCAGCCAAAGTGGACATTACGACTAAAAGCGCAGCCGAAGCTGTTCAGATTAATATCGTCGCCGAAGAAGACACAATTTCTGCGTATGAAAAACTCAGTCAGCGTATTCAAGCCAACAACCCTACGCCGACTGTAACTTCCGCGTTGGCTATCCAACTCATTAATAAGATCGTTGCCGACGAACACGTGCACGTCCGTTTGTTGGTGGAGTTGGCACGCTCTCTCGGCGAGGAAGATGCTACATTATGAAAGCCGATCGCCAGAAATATACCTTGTTACTATTAGCCGCTGTAAAGCGTATCGAAGCCGAACGCCCAGGTGTCATAGCCTGGGCGTCTCATCAAGAGCGGTGGTGGGAGTTGTGTGTTAGCGATTATGATTTTTATCGCAGTGAGGAATTCGCGCGTATAAAGGAGGTGTATCGCCGAGCGTTGGCGTGTGCAGGTGGTGGTAAGCTGATATTCTGCTATGCCAAACCTGATGCCGAACGGTTGTACGAATTGGAGTTGAAAGGTAATTTGGTGATGGATTGTTGAAAATTTTTTCAAATTCTCTTGGAGAATCCGATTTTTCGCCGTACCTTCGCTCTTGGAAAGGAATCGTAAAACAAAATTGGTTATGGAAACTACACAGGACATCAACTCAATTCTCTCGAAACTGAAGAAACTACAGCGGCTCTACGAAGGAGCAAAAGCCATCAACTCCGAAGCTGAAGCTGCCAACGCCGCTGCTAAAATTCAGAATCTCCTCACCCAGTACAATCTTTCGATGGCCGACTTGGACGCAGTGGCCGATAACGAGCAGGCGACTAACGTTGTTGAGGAAAAACTCGGCGACAGCTGGTCCCGTAAGTGTGGCGGATTCTGGGATCAATTCCTGCTGTACGGAATTTGTAAGTACAATTTCTGCTACGCGATAGTTAGCAAACGTCGCGAGTGCCGCGTAAACCGTAACGGCAAGGAGGTGTGTGAAATGCGTCAAAAGTATGTCGTTATTGGCGAGCCGCATAATATCGAGGTCGTAAAATGGCTGTTTGACGTGTTGGCGAGCCAGTTGTACCGTTTGGCACTGAAACGTTACGAGGAGTACCGCAATGACGATTCGCAGGCGCTGATGCGGGTATTTACGGGCGAAAAGCGGATGCACCGCGGTACGTTCTTGAGGTCGTATTTGGTCAGGGCAGCTAAAGGCGTTCAGAATCGTCTTAAAGAAGAGCGTGATCGCGAACTCCAGGCTCAGGTACAAGTGAACGCGCTGGTGCTGCGTACGGACCAGAAATTGAACGACTACGTGGCTGAGAATTACAAGAATTTACGCTCCGCCCGCCCAGGGCATATTGGCAGTAGCCACGCTATGTCGATGGGTTTTGAGGATGGTCGCAAGGTTAATATAACCCGCGGCAGTATCGCTGCTTCGAATACCAACCCTAACCAGATAGCGCAATGAAAATAAACCTCGTATTTGACGGGAATTTCCTGTACCATCTGTCGTTCTCGATATTTTCGACGTACTACCGCAACGAAGATCTCTGTGAGGTCTTGGACGACCGCGAAAAGCGCCAGGTTCTGATACGTAAATGCGTGATGAACCTGTGCGCTGCGGTGCGGCGATTTGGCGATGACGTAAACCGCGTGGTGGTAGTCATCGACTCTTATTCGTGGCGACGTGAGGTGTACGAAGACTACAAATACGCCCTCACGCGTGTGAAGGAACCGTGGAGCGACGCATTTGTAGAGGTTCTTGGTGAGTTTGAAGCGCTGCTGCGTAAACGCGGGTTAATTGTCACACGTGTGCCAGGCGCTGAAGGTGACGATCTGATGATGTTGTGGGCTTTCGCGCTGGATGAACTCCCCGATGAAGAAACCGTAATACTCACGGCCGATAGCGATATTCGGCAGTTGATAACGCCAACGGTTTCGGTCTTCAACTACAACTCCAAGTTCATGAAATTCTACGTCTTTCCGGGGAAAGATGGTTTTTGGAACGAACGCTTGGATGCCGACATCCAGGTACTCACGACTGAAGCGTTGGAGGTTCTGCTCTATAAGGTGTTGATGGGTGATAAGTCGGATAATATCCCCAAGGTGCGTCGTGGATTTGGCGATAAGGCATTTAACCGTTTTATAGAGTCGTTGAAAGGAGAACTGAATGGGCGTCTTCCGTCGCCGACTACATTCCAGGGGTATAGTTCTACGAAGATGGCGTTGTGGATTCAATCCAAGTTCGAGAAATTTCTTGGAGTGCCGCTGAGTGCCGAAGAAATAGGACAGATTTTGTTCAACATCCAATTGACGTGGCTGTCTCCGTCGGTGTATGGGTCGCGTCAGGAAGAATTATTGATAACGATGGCTGAGGAAGTAGCTAACACGAAGGATTCGTACAACTATAAAAAGGCGTACACACTTGAAGACTTCTACGGAATGTTAATAAAGTAACTAACCAAGATAAGACGCTATGAAAAAGTGGATGTGGATTCTGATTATCGCAGTGGCCTTGACGATTGCTGCGGTGATTTACGCCCATGAGGCAAAGATTATTCACACGTTAGTGGCTATCTTCTCGTTTGTAGCGGGAGTGGTGGCTCATTGGGCGTGGGGCAAGTACGTGGCCGCCAAGGCTGTTAAACAGGGCAACGGTTATGGAAAACATTCGCGAAACTATCCTCAGCGCTCGCGCTGAGCGCCAGGAACACATGCTGAAGGGATTTGTCCCTGTAGGCGACGAAACCGAAAGCGATAAGGTGGAAAAGGGGGATAACGTCTTCGAGAAAATGGCCAATGCCATCGAGAAGTCTTGTTCCAATGACGCCAAGGAAGCTCTTCAGGCTGAAATCGAAAAGTCGGATATCATGAACGCCATCAGCGGTTACGATTCCAACATCAAGTTCAGTAAACTGGGCAAAGAAATCAAGGCCAAACTCAAGGCCGAGATTCTTCCGTCGCTGAACGCTAAATTGCAAGTCCTCTCGGCTGAAATCGAGAGTAAACTTGAGGAGTGTGGCGGCGTACCTACCGAAAGTGCGCCTACGTGGTGGACGGGCGAAATCAAGATGGAATTGCCGTTTCGTATCTTCAGCTGGCAAGATCGCGATTGCAATCCCGGTCCTCAATTGGCTGGTACGCTTGTTGACGAGGAAAAGGAGAACCCGATTACTCCTGAAATGTGTCGTTGCCGCGAGGAGTATAACGAAAAGGTGCGTGAATACGCCAACGTGGCTACCGACATCAAGACGTGTGAAATTCTCGAGACCAATCTTTCCGACAACGAACGCTATCAGCTGTCGCCTCGTCAGCTGACGATATTCGGGTTTTAGTTTCTTTTTTCTGTTTCCATTTTGTAGGTAGTTATGACAGCGGCCCCGATTCGTAAGCGTTTCGGGGCCAAAGTTTTTAACTGTATGAACGCATGGAGATATTTCAAAATAGGCGATATCGTAGCAGACCCCGAGGTATGGGGTCGGACGACTTTTGTGATACGTTCGTTTCACGGTAACGACTACTGCCCATTAATCGCTGCAGAGTCCCTCAAACCGATTCGAGGTAAACGCATAAGAGTAAACCTCGGCGTGCCTGAAACGCGACTTGTAAACGCCCCCAAACGTCCGTTGATGAAGATTACGGATGCTGTGTTACGGCATTTGGTAGGGAAAAGCACGGAGGCGCGGCGTGAATTGTTGATTAGAACTTATCGTAAGCAAAATGGCGAAATTTGATCACTATCCTTGGGTTGATAAATTACCTGACGCCACACTTGACGTCAGTGAGGAACACTATCACGAGTTCTTCCGCACGATGTTTGAGCGCCAAATGATATGGAAGCGGCGGTTCCTGGATCAGAAGCCACGTCCGTGGACTGATGATCCTATATTACGCGATTACAAATTCACCAATGTATATCGTGAACTGGATCACAATTCACAGTGGCAGATACGCAATATCCTACTGGACGACGAACTGACACTGACGAATCTGGTTTGGAAGATGATGGTGTTCCGGTATTTCAACAACCCATCGACGTTTGAATACGCTCGCGAAAAGTACGGTTGGGAAGCGGGCATTCCGGATTATAACCAATACGACGAGGACCGCTTTGCGGAAATGATAACATCGTACCGCGCTACAGGCAACAACCCCTACACCACGGCCTACCTCATCAATTCGATAGCCACACCTGGAAAACCGCGCGACTACTGCTACACGCATTTGGTTGTGCCTACGCTTCATCGTAAGTTAGGTAAACTGATGCGGACGGTGTTGACGGCTACCGATCCTGGGCAGATTATCAAGTTCCTTCAGGAGCTACCTTCGTCGGCGACATTTATCGCTCACGAATTCTACCAAGACTTCACCTACATACCGCGCTATACCTATCGCCGTTTCATGCACTTTACCCAGGATGACTATACCAATGTGGGGCCTGGTGCGTCCATAGGGCTGCGGTTGGTGTTCCCGTCGTTGAAGCGTCAAATTGACGGTATACATCGCCTGCGTGATGAGGCACAGGCAGCGTTATCTTCGTTTGGCGATTTTCCGTACCTACACTGGCACAAACTTGAATCGAGGTATTACGTCACGCCGTCGGGCGAGATATCACTTCACCAGGTGGAAATGTGGCTGTGTGAGTATCAAAAGTACTGGAAAATGAAGATTGGTGAAGGTAAACAACGCTCTACATTTGAACCAAGAACTTGTAAATTGATAGGCAAATGATAACCTTTCACACACCGTTGGAAACGGGCGATTTTATGGGCATCAACTTTCAGATTTTGGCTGATGATCTTTCGACAAGTGCCGCACGATTAGTAGTCGTCGGCACTTTCATATCACCCCTTACCACCGAGGAAAAAGCGCGTTTTCAACGCCTCGTTGTTGATATACGTCACGACGGCGAATGGAATGGCTCGTACGACGATCAAACGGATTATTACACGTGGAACGGCCACCAGGTAGCGGTATGGGGCGATCTTCTCCATCAGGCATTGATAATTCGTAAAACGGCGTGGAACGACATTTTGAAACTGTTGTGTTGATACCAATTATAGGTAAACAAATCTCGTGAAAACAATTATGTCTGGTGTGAAAGAAAGATTGGAATCGGTGGAACGTGCTATGCAGGCTTTGACGATACGCAAATCGCTGTTGTTAGAGCGTGCGATGCGCAGCGAGAGCCCGTCTGATATACTCAAGGCCGCTGAAATATTCAACCAGCAATCCAAGCCTGCTAACGTTGCCCCGAAGGCATATCTGATCGACCCTCTGGAGTTCAACTCGTTTTTAGGATATAAGGATAAGCCGTTTTCGCTTTCGTACGAAACGTTGCGCCGGATGAGCCGTACCCCCATTATCAACTCGATTATCAAGACCCGTAAGAATCAGATAGCCGACTTCGCCGAACCACAGGCCGACCGCTATTCAACGGGATTTGTTATTCGACGTAAACCCAAGTTCGGCCAGGAGCAGAAGATGGACACGCAGGACCGCAAAATTGCGTCTTCCATCACCGACTTCATCCTCAACTGTGGCGATACCGCTGCGTGGGACGGCGACGAGTTTGACGAATTTATACGTAAGATTGTGGACGACTCGCTAACGTTCGATCAAATGACGTTTGAGTGCATTCGCAACCGCCGCGGCAAACTGGTCCGCTTCCAGGCCGTTGATGCCGCTACATTCCGCCTGGCGGAATCGTATTTCGATGGCGAGTACAACAACCCCTACTTTGAAGGAGCGATGATGGACGATCGCCAGAACTGGGGACCTAAGGTTGATGGCTATTATCCGGCCTACGTCCAGGTGTACCAGACGGCCAAGGTAGCGCAGTTCTACCCATGGGAGTTGTGCTTTGGAATTCGCAATCCGACCACGTCGATTTACGCTAACGGTTACGGAAACTCTGAGTTGGAAGAGTTAATCAACGTTGTGACATCGATGCTTTGGGGCGACGAGTACAACCGCCGCTTCTTCTCACAGGGTTCGGCTCCGAAAGGTCTTCTGCGTATCAAAGGTAACGTGAACGAAGCCTCGCTTCAGCAGTTCAAGCAGCAATGGCAGGCCATGATATCGGGTGTTATGCAGTCATGGAAGACGCCTGTCGTTGAGGGAGATATCGACTGGGTTGACCTTCAGAAGAACAACCGCGATATGGAGTATAACTCGTGGATGGAATATCTGATCAAAATCGCCTGTGCAGTATTCTGCATTGACCCTACAGAAATCGGCTGGGATATTTCACGTTCTAACGGCAGCGGCCTAACGTTCGGCGACGGCCAAAAGCAGCGCATGGAGCAGTCGAAGGACAAGGGTCTTTACCCGATGCTGAAATTCATCCAACGTAAGGTTAACAAGTTCATCGTCGAGCAAATCAACCCCGACTTCGAGTTCGTATTCATGGGCCTCAACGGAATGACCATCTCTGAGGAACTGGATATGGACATCAAACGTCTCCAGGCTTTCCAGACTGTGGACGAAATTCGCGAGAAGTGGGACCTCCCGGCTATCGGCGAAGAAAAGGGTGGCGATACTATCGAAAACTCTGTTATACAGCAAGCCGTCAGCGCCAAGCAGCAACAACAGCAACAGGCCGCAATGGGCGGTATGGGCGGAGGCAATCCGTTTGAAGAGGCTGCTGGTATGGGGATGGAAGCTGGAGGCCCTGCTGATCAACCCGTGGCTGGCGACGAAGAGGAAGAAGACGATACCGCTCAGCCAGGAAATCCGTTTGACCTTTACGCTGAGGGTGATCAAGAAGAAACTATGAAGGCACGCGAGTCCAATCCTCTCGTAGCTGCATTCGATGAATACTTACAAAAAGCAATACACCATGACGAGTAACGAGAAAAACACCGCGCCCATTGTCCAATTGCTGAGCGATGCTATGCCGAAACCGATTGTTGACGCCTCAGGGGGCGACGTTATCTACCGCGGTTATGCGCCTATTGGCACAGGTCAACAGCAGGCAGGATGGCGCATCGAGCGGGAAACCACTGCTGATGGTATTACCATTACCGAGTATCCTCAGGGGGATATGAGTTATAATTTCGTGTGGGCTGACCGTAAGACCTACGTATATTCACGCTAACAAAGTTCAAAATGGCAACTATTGACGTCGGAACTGTATCAGGTATTTCTATTGGCACGACGCCGCCGTCGAATTCGGCGATTATTTGGTACGACACTACCGACAAACTCCACAAAAGTTACGATGCCTCGCTCGGGCAGTGGGTTCCGATGTCGCAGGCAATCGTGTCTCAGATAAACGATTTTAACGACCTTATCAACAAAGCTAATCTTCCCGGCGGTTTACCTATCGCGGCGTTCTACAACGTCTTGAAACGCGATTCCGATCCGTCATGGAATACTATGGTGTGGGTGGTAGGTCAAACACGTATTCAATACGTTGATAAACAGAACAACATCATCGTCGAAGATCTTGCAGGCCAAGGCACAACCACGCAATACGTTGCTTCGACAAACTATTTCTTCGACAACGTTGTGGCGACTTTCGACCAAAGGACGTCACAGCTCAATTTCGATTTTCAGCAGTTAACAGACAACCCGGCGTTGACCGACGTGTTGTATGGCATGCGGGTTGTTAGTGATAACCCCATGCTGGTTAAACGTAGTGTGAAGTCGTTGCTCTCGACGTCATCCAAGAATTCGTTAGGGTTCGTAAATGGTCTGTTCTTTGACTTCAGTGCGGCGATGAGCGGCGTTATCGTTTCTGAGCAAGCTAACGATACCCAAGTGGTCGGATACAAGCAGTACGTGGTCGATTACGCCGCGATGAATAAGATATTCGAACAGGTTGAGAAAATCGTCACCGATTGGCAGAATGGTTCTCAAACGATAATATTTTCGGCCAAGCTGACCAATGTCGCACCCGTTACGGCCACTATCGCCAATCCACAAGATCTTACCACGGAAGACGACCTAATGGCAGCCCTGAATAAAATTCAGGGTTGGTATAACCGTTTGAAACTGGCTACTGGAATGAGCCTGTCGTCAGGATATGCCGCTGCCGCTGCTGAAAGTCCTATGCCTGCAGCAGGCGATCCTGTTGAACAGGCCATAGCGTTACTTCACCGCGCTATTTTGGACATAGACTTTTCCGAATACGGCGATTCTAACAATATCAAGGTAGGTGGTAAGTCAACCGATTTTCCGCAAATTCCTTACAATACCGCTTTCAACACCGCAGGCAGCGTTTATACAGGTCTGAAAACAATTTGGAGTGTATTGACCAATATCCTTACAGGTGACGACGAAGGTAGTAAGTTGCGGCAATTAGTCGCTACGGATTCTATATACGATCGTAGTATATTGAAACGACATCTGGCTAATGGAATTGTTGGTGGCGCCACAGGATTTACGATTCTCGCTGGTGGAAATGATTACAACCTGGAGTTGGGGGGACGCTATTTCTTCAATATTGATGCGGCCATTAATTCGCAAAATTGGACTTTGCGGCTTGGTATGCTTAATTCCCCTTCGGCTTTGAAAATGTACACGCGTGAGAGCGTTGGCGGAGCGATTGAAGTAATCATACATTCCAATCCGAGTACTACCCAAAATCTTAAGATTGTTGATGGTACTGGAACGAGGGACTATCAGATGTCTAAGGGGTATTACCATCTTGTGGCGTGGGCAAGCGAATATGTATCGGAAGAAACGCTCAACTTCGAATGCTTCATTTCTGAAGTTACATACATCATATAACATGCGTAAGGTGGTCTATTTAACATCGAAGCGTTTCAACGCTGAAGCACGCCGTTTCGTTCAGGCACTGGCTGAGGAACTGCGACGGCGACATATCGAAGTTGTCGTTGGTAACGCTTATGATGTTTGGAATTATTTTCGGCCGCACCGCACATACGGCATAGCCTTGGCGATTGACTTCTTCGCCGATCGTAAGGACGGTTGCAGTCTAACACTAAACCGGGCTTGTCCGATATTGACACGCGACTTCGCCTACAGCTTGTCAAATCACTATGACCTTTTAACACCTCAAATACGTTGGCGGTCGTTCTCATTTGTTGATTCATACGACTCTCAATGGTATCGTTTCTTCAATCATGTAAGTGCTGAGGTGAAACTCATCATTTATCCCGCTACACTTACAAACGAAGGAGACATGGACGCTTACAAAAGCGCTCAACCGGATATTATAAAAGTGTTTGCCGACGAAATCTTGAGGTGTCTTCGCTCTAATTACGATTCCCATGCGTATGCCTTGGCTGCCAAGGCCGCGCGCATACGTATTAACGAAAGAATGAAACGTAATGGCTGACGGAAATTTCATGACCACCATCTTCCCTGTAATTTCGCTTCTATTCGGGGCGGGCGGTATTGGCTACGCCATTGTGGCGCGTATGTTGGATCGTAAGAAATATGCTCAAGAGGTACGTTATAGCCAGGCTGACGCTGACCTGAAAGGGGAGGAATTCTGGAAAGGGCGCTATGATACCCTGATGGCGGAACTTGATAAGAAAGAATCGTGGTGGAAGGAGCGCTATGATAACCTGTATCAGGAAGTTCAAAACGAACGTAAGTTATCTAACGAAATGATGACGAACTTTCGTAATGAGCTCAACAAGATTCGCGAGGAATACGAGGCGCAACGCCAGGCAGACCGCGATAAATATAACCGCCTAATGGAAGAGTTCCGCGCTCAGGAGCGTGAAGCCAGCCAGGCAGCTGAGGTTTACAAAAAGCGAATCAACGAACTGGAGGCATCAATAATAGCTTATGAAGAAATGATTAAAAGTGGCAAAAGGTTATGAAGACGGCGGCGTCCATAATTATCGTTGTAGCGGCCCTAATTTTCGCGTTCTTTCTGGGACGGAGCAGTTATACCCCCGAACCCCCTAAAGTCGTTGAAAGGTGGCGTACAAAGCACGACACGGTCGAATACCGCGATACGGTTAAGATTCCCGTTCCGCAGGTTATCGTCCGTGATACCACGATATACCTACCAGGCGAAATCGACACCGCCGCCTTGCTGGCTGACTACCTGGCCCGAAAGGAATATCCCCTCGACTTTTCCAACGACAGTATCGGCGAGTTCCGGGTCGATATCACCATCCAGCGCAACGCCCTTACAGAGGTTGTATCGCACGTCAAACCGCTCATCCGTGTTCATGAGGTTGAACGCACGATTATCGACAAGCAAATTCCCTTTATACAAGGTTATGCCCAGATAGGTACTTCTTTGGATTTTGGCACACAAAAGTTTTCTGCTGGGGCCGACTTCCGCCAACGGTTTTTGGTTGGTGCGTCAGCTATAAGAGTTGATGACCAATGGGGATACACGTTAGATTTTGGTATAAAGTTTTAGTAATTCTCTTGGCGGTTTGAAGAAAATTAACTACCTTTTTTGTAGTGGAAATGAAACTTATAAACCTATAAAATCATGAAAGAAAATATCAACTATGGTGAAGCGCGCCGTCAACAGATTTTGAAAGGGTTTACCAACATAGAAGAGTGCGCTGAAGAAACACCGATCGAAAAAGCGCGCCATGGCGTTTATGCTGATAACGCTCAAAACCGTCGTCTGCAACGCGTGGGACAGGAGTATGGTCATGCTGCTCAGGGAAAGCCCGAGACAGAACAAGATAATGGCGGCGGTGTACCGGAAGCCAACGTAAGCCTCCAGAACCACGCTCGTCAGGCTTCGGAAGAGGCTCTCGTGAAGGTAGCTAACGATCCGTCGGCCGACGCTGAGATGCGTAAGGTAGCTACTGCTGAGTTGGAACGTCGCGGTGTGAGCGTTCGTGCCAAGAACAAGAACGGCGACACGTCGCTGCGTAACGGCCTGGCTGACGGCGACGCCAAGTCGGTTTCGGCGTTCGAATCCATGGGCTTCCGCCAGATGGACGACGAGGACCTGGCTCAGTACGCTGGAGTTGAAGACGCCGCTCATGCTTTCATCAAGCAGATTGGCGGTGACGAAGACGGTTTCGATCTGGTAGTTACCAAGACCAGCGAAGGCTATCGTGTGGACAAATATCCCTATGCCGACGTGGACAATTTCGAGACCACAACAGTGAAGGATATCGCTGATGTCGAGGAAGCTGCATCCAAGTTCGGCGATCCCGACGCCAAGGGCAAGGGCGGAAAGGCTGACGCCGCATCGCTCGTTGACAGTTTCAACGCTATAGCTGAGGGAGATGCAGACTTTGACGCCAAGTCGTTCAAATCGTTTGTGAAGGAAAAAGGTGGTAAGGCCGTGAAGGAAATCGCCGACGCCATCCGTAAGATGCCCAGCGAGGCCGGGCAAAGTGATCTGGCTGACGACGAGATCGCCGACATGATCGAGAATATGTTCGAGGAGGCTGGAACGCGCGTACCGCGCGAGGCCAAGAAGGAACTCGACGCTTTGCGTGGCGGCGAGAAGGAAAGCGATACTAAGCAAGCCGAAAAGGCCGCTGAAGAAAGTACGAAAAGCGCCAAAAAAGACGCTGATTCGAATGCAGGCAGCAAAATCGCTAATGAGTTCACGAATAAAGTCCTCAGCGGCGTAAAGCCTGAGCAATATGCAAAGATGTTCGCGAAAAACCCTGCGGAAATTGCCAGAGCTCTTGCTGAGCAAATAAATTCCAGCGACAAACGGACTGCGTCTGACGCTAAATTTGCCGCTGCACAGCTGGCTGTTTTCATGGACCCAAAAATTCGTGAATCGGGTATTGGCAAGGAAATAAGCAATCATCCCGAACTCAAGGAGTTTGTTGAGGAATACGACGAGGCTCGTGAACTTACCAACGGCGTATATGAAGATTACAAATATCATCAGGCCGTGATGCAACAGCTCAATGAGTTCAAGAGAACGCGAAACGGGTTCGTGTCTAAACTCTTGGAAATATACGGTGGTAAAAAGGATAAATAATGCCTTACAACGCCAAACATACCCACTTTCTGCCATCGCCATTCCCCACCGTTACTCAGTACGAAGATCGGTTCATCCGGGAATGGAACGCCAATAATGCCGCAGCGCTTGGTGATGTACTAAAATACATCGCCGACGCTACGGCTGTGGCGGTTAAAGAATTAAAGGAAGATGAAACAAAAGGAACAGATTTGGGCGCTGTCGGCGTCAAAGACTGAAAAGGTTTGGCACGTCGGCACGATAATCGCTGAAAACAGTCAGTTGGAAAATGAACCGCCGTACCCGGTACGGGTTGTCGTTCGTGTTAAAGACGACAAAGGTAAGTTCAAATACAACATGGGTACGCTACGGCGTATCGCCGGCAGTAAGTGTGAGGTGAATTTGTTCCCTAATGGCGCGTTGATTATAGCGTCGATTGGAGCCAACGAAGAGGTCCGTCTCTGGCCTAACACCGAGTGGTTTTGGAAGAAGATGTTTGAGGACGACGCCGTTAAGGTTAAGGGCTTAGACGAACTCTCCAAGAATAATACCGTTATCGTAAAGACCGGAAACGCCGAGGCAGGATTTTATTACAGGTTCGGGAAAGTTCTTAAATCCGACGGCGATAGTGCGGAAATCGAATTAAAGAACGGCCTACGTATGGTCGTCAAACGCGGTCATGAATCGCGAGTAAGATTATGGAAATAGACGAAGTGACAAGAGTCTTTCATGAGGCTAACCGATATCGTAACGACCACCTGTGTAAGGCCATTGGCGGTGATACGCTTGAAAAGGCCCGTTCTAAGAGCGGCCGTTACGCTAATACGGCAAAGAACAGGAGGCTTGGACGTGTCGGCCTACCTTACAAGAGCACAGGCCGTTTTCCGGAGCCTCATCAACGTCGAAATTCTGAATATCGTCAAAATGATACATACATTCACACATTAACAGTGGGTGATGGTCCTGAAGCGGTTGAAATACAAGAAGACGGTGTTGCTCGTAATGATTTTCACGACAACGAAAAAGTTGGCGAGAACACCAAGAAATATTACGAGAAAGTGAAAAACGGCGATAAGGTTCGTCACGCCGGCAGGGTTCGTACTGTGTACACAACCAAAGAACTCACTGAAAACGGAGTTACTGCACAGTTCGTTCAGTTTCTTGGTAGGCCGTCTTACAGTGGCGCACCTCGCGGTACTGGGAAATGGGTTCCTCGAAAAGACATCGAAAAGTTATGATTTTCAACAACCGTCAAATAGACGACATGGTCGGTATTCTCCGGCGCTGGCAGTATCTGTTTATCGCCAAGCACGTCGGACTGGATTTTCTTACCCAGGCGGAGATTGATATCTTGGTAGCGTCGGGTGTAAACGTCGATAAGTACAAGAACTCGAAAGGTATTTTGGAACACGCTTTTCTGTTTGGTATTTTGGCTGAGGCTATCGGCGATGACCGCGCCAAGAAGATGAACTACAAGCAATTTCTCCAGTTCCTGAAGTCGGGGAATTTTGTATCGCTCACCGAGCAGGAGGAAAACGCGCTCAACTACCTCAAGAACCGCGCCTATACCGACATCACGTCGCTTGGCAACCGTATCGTCACTGGAACACGGAATGCCATCCTCAAATCGAATTTCCGTCAACAATCGGTAATACGTCAGCAAATCAAAGACAAGGCCATTCAAGCCGTTCAACTCCGTAAGGGAGCCCGGTATATAGCCAGCGAACTCGGAAACCTTACCCAAGACTGGGGACGCGATTGGCTGCGTATTGCGTACTACCTCCTGCACGAAGCCTACAACGTGGGCCGTGCCGAAAGTATTTTCAAGCAACACGGTCCTGACGCCAAAGTGTATTTCGACGTCTATCCAGGCGCGTGCGCTAAGTGCCGGGAATTGTACTTAGAAGACCCCGAAGACCCTACCTCGAAACCGAAACTGTTCCGTTTGGCAGACCTTATCGCTAACGGTAACAACATCGGTCGTAAGGTGGCAGAATGGCTCCCTACGATTGACCCGACGCATCCCTACTGCTTCAACAATCCAGCTACAAAGGTGTACACCGTAAATGGTTGGAGAAATATATCTTCCCTGAAGAAAGGGGATATGGTTTTGACTCACCGGGGCAGGTTCAGGCCCGTTACGGAAGTGATTGTTCACGAACATAAGGATGAGCTGTTGTACGATATCTATTATGCCGTCAAAGACCTCATGGGGTGTGGAAAGGTGAAAAAAGTACGACGCATAACAGGAAACCATCCAGTTCTTTCAAACGGCGAATGGCGAGAGGTAGCTTCGTTGAAAACCGGAGATTTGATAACAGTCGAAGGTGTTTGCTGTGAAAAATGCGGTGCGTTTATGCCTATTTACGTTTCAGCCAGCGACACTCTTTTGGAAAAGGGCTTGTGTCTAACTTGTCGCCGGAGTGAATCATGCGCTTCACAATGGCAGGAGCCTGAGTTTCGTTCTTACATGAGTAAGAAAGTCAAGGAAGAGATGGCCATTCGTTATGCTAACATGAGCGACACCGAACGTCATGAATTAACCGCTAACGCAAGGAAAGCCACTGAGGATAAATATCAAGGCCAACATCCTTGGATGGCTGAAGCGTTGAAGAAAGCAAATTCCGCTAACGGAAAGAAGCGGTCGTTCATTGAACGCAAGTTGGAGCACCTTTGTAAATCACTTGGGGTTGATGTTAAAACAGGAGTGTTCCTGAAAAACAACGGAAAGTTCCGTAACAATGTTGTAGGATATTTTCCCGATTTGTTAATTCCCGACCTAAAGATTGTTTTGGAGGCTGATGGTGAGAATTGGCATAACGACGCTGAATATGATTCTAATCGCGATAAGGACATTTTGGACTGCTACGGCTATGAGACATTCCGCTTCACTGAAGATGAAATAAACAACCATGGCGATATGGTTTATAATCGCCTGAAACGGTTGTTTAAGAATCACCGAGGACAAATAGTATCTCGCGGCGTAAAGGTTGTGTATGTAAAACAGGTTTCCAGGTCAAATAGGTACACCAAGTTGTACAATATTTCAGTTGAAGAAGACGAAAGTTATGTTGCTGACGGGATTGTCGTTCATAATTGCCGTTGTACCGTCAACAGTAAGCCTGATAGCTTTGATTGGGACCCCGCAACCCGCGCTTTCACTAAGCCTATCAAACGCCAGTTTAAGAACCCAAAGTTAAAGAACGTGAAACTTAACATTAAAGTTACCAAATAATGAAAAACAAAATCGTACAAGACCCTCCGTTTACCATGCAGATTGAACCGACGGAGGGGTGTAACCTGGGTTGTTCGTTTTGCGGTCTCCACGGCATGCGCGAAAAAGGCACTAAGCCGTGGAATTTCATGACCGTTGAAACCGCCGAGCGTATCGCTTCAGAGGTAGCCCGCGTAGGGTGGAAATGTAAGTTCGTATTCGCTATGCACGGCGAACCGACGCTCAACCCCGCATTCATCGACATCGTGGCTACGTTCCGTAAACACCTGCCCAAAGCCGTATTTCATATGTACAGCAACGGGTACGGTATGAACCACGCCAAGGATACGTCGGAATATTTAGACCGTCTTTTTGAAGCCGGCATGAATGATATTCTGGTGGACTGCTATACGGCTAAGGGTGACTGGAATTTCGTCGAGAAAATCGACATCGAGAAATACAACGTCGTTACGCTGGAACCGGGCGTTCCGTACTACTACCCCAAGCAGGGCCGCCGTATCTGTCTGTTGCCGCCTATCGCCGAAGACGATACCAACAAGATGACGCGTCGTCTGGCTAACCACTGTGGCGCAGCGTTCCCGCTCGACGACTCGTTCAACAACAAACGCTGTACTTTCCCGTTCCGCGAACTGGATGTACGTTGGAATGGCCAGGTATGTCTG
>ERZ779746.160-NODE-160-length-43324-cov-2.489126_pt1 | contig 43324 bp, 43 predicted proteins | sample MGYA00511888_ERZ779746 | MGnify/ENA primary metagenome ERZ779746 (study PRJEB29588, sample SAMEA1964695) | human gut metagenome | biome: human gut; feature: human-associated habitat; material: faeces | place: Denmark | collected 2008/2010 ... | reverse complement strand
AAGACAGGATTGACCATATATTGGCTGCCAGTTTCAATCATGATGGAAATAACATTGTAGTTTTTCAATAATCCGGTGAATTCGTTTTCGTCTGCATTATTATTTTTTCCAGATTCAATATATTGAGCTAATGTGACATCATCAATTCTGAAATCATCAAATAATTCCTTATAGTAGTAGGATAACATTCCATATCTTGAAAAATTAAAAGATTTTGAAACGACGACATTGTTAGCAGTTATATTATTGTTTTTGGTAATATCAACATTGGTAAAATAGGTTATATTCATTGAATAGGTCAAAAGTACCAAAGTAAATAAACTGAAAGATGGAGCAAAGATTCTTTTATAGTAGGTCGAATATGTTATTTCTGGGTGTCTCCATTTTTTTAAGAAATTAATAGTTAATAAAGAAGCCTCAAATAGCACGATAAAAATTACTCCGATAATAATTGATTTTAATTCAAAAGGATATTCACTCATCAATCCGCCAATACCAGTTTTTAATAAATAGATATAAGTTGTTGAAAGAATATCGGAAAACATTCGATAATAATTTATTTGTAAAACTGCTAATACAGTTAAGGGAATGAAAAGAATTGATAGATATATAGTATCGAAGATAATGGATTTGAAGAGGAAAATTATAGAAGCAAAAATAATTAGAATGAATAATTCTAAGAAAAAGAATAATGGAACTTTTTGATACATTGAAACATACATCCATATTTCAACTAAAATTGAAAAAGTAATAAAAGATGTTGCTTCTAATCCTTTTTGTGCTAATAATTTTTTCATTGTATACTACCTTCATATAATGAATCAATTTCTTGTTGAGTGTTTTTGAAATCTTCAATGAGAATAAAAATGTTTTGCGTTATTTTTTTGTCATCAGCAAAATTTCGAACAATATTTCCATCGTTATCTATCCAAATTAAATCGGTGAAAAAACTATTTAGTTCATAAGAATAGAAGATATCTCCGTTTTCTTGGAACTTTTTAGAAAATACTGATTTTGCTGGATACATGGAACTGTTGTAATCTACTCCGAGAATATCTAACATCGTCGGTACTAGATTATATGGTGAAGTGAATTTATCTACTGTATTTTTGTTATATACTTCTATTATTTTTTCGTTTAATGTTGGATTATAGAAGTTCATAAATGTTTTATAGATATCTGGATAGTCTCTTTCTTCATGTCCGCTTAATGCGAGATTTAAGTCTTTTCCATCGCAGCTATAATATACTTCATGGTCTCCATACATCACTATCAAAGTGTTTTCAAATAAATTGTTTGCTTTTAAGTAAGAGAGTAAATGCTCAACTGATCTATCGAAATTCATCGATGCCATCTGATAGTATTCCATTCCCCGTTTTCTTATTTCGCTGGTATCATCTTTTAATGGATTTGTCCAAAATCCTTTTTCTTCGGCGTCTTTTAATTCATCGTAATAAAGTTCTTTCATGTATTTATTTGTTTCAGAACCAGAATAAGGACCGTGCATCGATAAAGTTGTCCAGAATAAATAGAATGGTTTTTCTTTTAAGGCATCGACATTTAAAAGCCTTTCGATATTTTGTTCGGTATCTAAATCAGCAGGATAGTTTCCGCCCCAGTTCCATATTGGAGTATCAGGATAAAGATCTTCATGGAAATAAAGAGTATCAAAACCTAAATTGGCATTGAAATTCTTTCTGTCATAGATGTCTTTATCACCACCGGTATCATGGATGAAGAAGGTATTGTAGTCATTTTGTTTTAAAATATTAGCAGAAGAATAAGGATAAGAATTATTGATAGCTAAAGAAGACCAAGGATCAAAAGAAGTAGGTTTGCTACCGATAATTCCGATAAGTTCAGAAATATTGGTTTTATTTTTAGAGTAATTGCAATTGAAGTTTAAACCTTCTTCTTGCATTTTGTATAAAGTTGGAGTCAAGACAGGATTGACCATATATTGACTGCCTGTTTCAATCATGATGGAAATAACATTGTAGTTTTTCAATAAACCGGTGAAATCGTTTTCTATCGTTGAAGAAGAGTTGGTTTTAGTTGTCGAATTTAAAGTGGAAGTTGAAGTGCTGGAGCTATTATTTGTTGAAACAATAGTAGAAGATGAAGAAAAAGAATTATTGTTACAACCGAAAAGGAAAAAAGAAATTGATATTAAAAACGATAGTTTATTTGTAATATTTCTTTTCATTTTTCCTCCATGAGTAATAATTTTACAATTATTCAATTAATAAATAAAGGATTTATATTAAGAAAAGGTCCTTTATTTCATATAAGAGAAGAGTTTTTGCTAATTTATATTCGCAAAAATACAAAATTTATTGATAAAAAGATACAAAAATCTTTAATGTAAATAAAAAATTGTGTTACAATACCAAAGGGAAATAAATCCCACAGCTTGTTTATACACAATTTAGGAGGAAATATGGCTGAAAAAAAGTATGTTTATGCATTTAAAGATGCTCATGGCTTAGGTAAAGAACTCCTCGGTGGTAAAGGTGCTGGCCTTGCTGAAATGACTTACATTGGAATTCCAATTCCACAAGGTTTTACCGTTACAACTGAAGCTTGTACTCTTTATTACGATAGCGACAAAAAAATCCCTGATTTCGTCGTTGAACAAATCAAAGGTGCTATTAAAGATCTTGAAAAAACTACCGGAAAGAATTTCGGTGGCGATCATAACCCACTTTTAGTTTCTGTCCGTTCCGGTGCTCGTGTTTCTATGCCAGGTATGATGGATACAATCTTGAACCTTGGTTTAAATGATACTACAGTTGCTGCTATGGTCAAAGAAACTGGAAATGAACGTTTCGCTTATGACTCTTATCGTCGTTTTATTCTCATGTTTACCAATATTGCTAAAGGTTACAAGAGAGATGAAATGGATAAGATGCTCGATGATATCAAGAAAGAAAAAGGATATAAATTCGACTGGGAAGTTCCAGCTGAAGATCTCAAAGGCTTAGTTGTTAAATACAAAGCTTGGTATAAGGATCATGTTGGCGAAGAATTCCCAAATAACCCATTTGATCAATTGATGGAAGCTGTTAAAGCTATTTTCCGTTCATGGGACAATCCACGTGCTAACACATATCGTCATATGAACAATATTCCATATAGCTGGGGTACTGCTGTTAACGTTCAATCAATGGTCTTCGGTAATAAGGGTGAAAACTCTGGTACTGGTGTTGGTTTCTCCCGTTCTCCATCTACTGGTGAACACAAAATCTTTGCTGAATACTTAACAAACGCTCAAGGTGAAGACGTTGTTGCTGGTATTCGTACACCTGAACCAATCGAAGCTTTAAAAGAACATCAACCAGAAATTTATGAACAATTAATCAACATTGTTCACACACTTGAAAATCACTATAAAGATATGCAAGACATGGAATTCACTGTCGAAGATGGTAAACTCTATTTCTTACAAACTCGTAATGGTAAAAGAACTGCTGCTGCAGCTTTAAAGATTGCTTGCGATTTAGTCGATGAAGGTCTCATCGATGAAAAAGAAGCTTGCTTACGTGTTGAACCTAAAGCCTTAGATGCTTTATTACACCCAACATTTGACCAAGCTGAAATTAAGAAACTCACTCCAATCGCTGTTGGTCTTCCTGCATCTCCAGGTGCTGCAACTGGTGCTTTAGCTTTCTCTGCTGAAGAAGCTAAAGAAAGAGCTGCTGCTGGTGAAAAAGTTGTTTTAGTCCGTGCTGAAACATCTCCAGAAGATATCGAAGGTATGGTTTCTGCTCAAGGTATCTTAACAATGCGTGGTGGTATGACTTCTCACGCTGCTGTCGTTGCTCGTGGTATGGGTAAATGCTGTGTCGCAGGTTGCGGTGCTGCTCATATCGATGAACACTCCAAGACAATGGAAATCGATGGCAAAGTCTACGGAACAAAAGATGTTATTTCTATCGATGGTTCCACAGGTAATGTCTATTTCGGCGCTGTCAAGACTAAGGAAGCTGAACTCTCCGGTAACTTCGGTCGTTTAATGGCTTGGGCTGATAAATATAGAGCTTTAGCAGTCAGAGCTAATGCTGATACTCCACGTGATGCATTACAAGCTTTCAAGTTTGGTGCACAAGGTATCGGTTTATGCCGTACAGAACATATGTTCTTTGAAAAAGATCGTATTTTCCATATGCGTCAGATGATTCTTGCTGACACTGTTGAAGAAAGAGAAAAGGCACTCGCTTGCTTACTCCCAATTCAAAGAAAAGACTTCTATGGCTTATTCATGGCTATGAAGGACAAGAATGTTAATATTCGTTTACTCGATCCACCACTTCACGAATTCTTACCACAAGAAGAATCTGCAATTGCTGAATTAGCAGAAGCTACTGGTAAATCCGTTGAACACATTAAGACAAAGATCAATGCATTACACGAATTCAACCCAATGATGGGTCACCGTGGTTGCCGTCTTGATGTCTCTTATCCAGAAATTGGACGTATGCAAGCTAGAGCTATCATCGAAGCTGCTATCCAAGCTCAAAAGGATTTAAGAGCTGCTGGTGAAGATGTTGTTGTCCACCCAGAAATCATGATTCCATTAACACTTGACTTAAAGGAATTCCGTTTCGTCAAGAAGATCATCACAACAACAGCTGATGCTGTCATCGCTGAAAATCATTCTGATATCACCTATAAGGTTGGTACTATGATTGAAATTCCGAGAGCTGCACTTCTTGCTGGTGAAATCGCTTCTGAAGCTGCTTACTTCTCCTTCGGTACAAACGATTTAACACAAATGACTTTCGGTTTCTCCCGTGATGATGCTGGTAAGTTCTTACCTGATTATTACGATAATAAGATCTTCGATACAGATCCATTCCAAACTGTTGATACCAAAGGTGTCGGCAAACTCATTAAGATGGCTGTTTCCGAAGGCCGTGCAACTAACCCAGATTTACACGTTGGTGTCTGTGGTGAACATGGTGGCGATCCTGATTCTATCGAATTCTTCCACAATGCTGGACTCGATTATGTCTCTTGCTCTCCATTCCGTGTCCCAGTTGCTCGTTTAGCTGCTGCTCAAGCAAATATTAAGAATCCTAGAAAATAATTTCGGATTTGAAGTATTTGATAAAGCTAGAAAAAGTCAATATTAATAAAAATACAGTCATTCTTGAAAAAGAATGGCTTTTTTTTTCTTTTCGATTTGGAACAAAAAAACGCATTAAAAAGGCAGGTGGTTCTTGCTTTTTTACACACAGCAATAGGTATTGCTGAATTATAGATGGCAAGGAAAAGGAGATTTTTTATGGTAAATTATAAACTAATTATCGAATATTATCAAAAAGGGAATAATACGCAGGTTGCTGTACGGGTTCAAGCGTTATTTTTGATAAGATGGCTACAAACGGAACGTATGCGTTTTATGCTGTGGACGGCTTTAGTAATAATATTATATGTATGTGAGTATCGATGCTCCCAAATTCACTTTTGTCAGGTCTGAGAATAGTCATATAGTTTGCATGATTTGGACGACGAGTAACTGTACCGTGACATTGAATGGAAAAAATATATGAACGGAACGTGGATAGAACAAGAGGGTGAATACGCTTTCGTAATTACCAACGATGCAAAACGTTCGACGACTTACAAATTTATGGTTGACCATTATTACGCGAAATACTCTATGGTTGCGCCGACATGCACGCAAAAAAGCTATACAATATATAAATGTATGGGTTGCGTCGGTAGTTATAATGGAGATTATATCGAAGCCAAAGGACACGAATATGAAACAAAGGTAGTACGCGATCTTCATTGCGAAACAATGGACGAAAGAAGTTTCTATTGTACGAAGTGTGGAGCAATTATCACGCAGAATATGGACGGGCAGTATGAACAGGATTTTTCGTATATCGAATATTTTTTCGGCCGATATCAGCCTTATATGTGTTGGGTACTTTTGACGATAGCAGGCGTATGGAGAATTGCGATGGATATTTTCTTTGCGATTGCGCAGAAGAACGAAGAAAAAGAAAAGGCAAGAAAGATGATTAAAAACTACGTCATCGGACTTTTCGTCATGTTTTCCATTCTCGTTGCTTGCTTATATCTCGTCATTAATTGCAGGGTAAAAGCAAAAATAGTAGCGTAAAATGTCGCTTATCGGCAATTTCTCGTTGTTATTGAAATGAATAATATTGTAAACAATACGTTGTTGTCGCTGACTTTTACATAGTATGCGCGGAATAATCTAAAAAAGATGAAAAACTTGATGCGTACAGGTTGAAAAAATATTGATTTTCATATATGTTCGCTGAAAGTAGATTGTTTTTACGACTGACTTTCAAATAAAAGGAGAGGGAGGAGAGGGTATGGGAGCAATAATAAGAGAAAGATATTTACAAAAGTTAATCGATCGAAAAGAAAATGGTATGATAAAAGTAATAACAGGAATTAAAAAGTGCGGTAAAAGTTATTTTTTTTGCAATATAATAGAATAAAAATTATATAAATAATGAAACATAAACTTAAAACGCACGAAAACTATTGATAAATAAAGAGTTTTCACGCATAATAAGTTTAAAAGGGGATGAAAATGTCTGAATATACATTTTTGAGTAAAGCGCTTATAAAAGTTGATGAAATAAAAAAAGATTTTGCGTCAGAATCAAGTTTATTTGGTGCTTTAAAACGTTTAAAAGATAATGGGAAAATAGTAAAACTTAAGGGTGGATTATATGCTACTGTAAATCCAATAGAAAAAGATATTTATGTCAATCGGTTTGAGATAGCTACAGCTTTACATGAAGGTGCTTATTGTGCGTATCATACAGCTTTAGAATATTATGGTCTTGCTACACAAGTATATTATGATGTTCATGTTGTTACTGAAAAGCGTTATTCTCCAATGGTGATTGAAGGCTTGGAATATCAATTTTTTCAAAATGAATATAATGGCGGAATAATTGAGACAAAGCAAAATACACAAATTCGAATAACTGAACTTGAACGTACTATAATAGATTGTCTTGATCGTTTACTTTTATCTGGTGGTCTAGAAGAAGTATTCATGGCTTTAACTATGATAAATTATTGTGATGAAGATAAACTTTTAAAGCATTTATCTGGTTATGGTAAAAAAATTATTTATAAAAAAGCAGGATATTTATTTTCAGTTTTGAAACCTTCGTATCTTACTGGACATTTTTATGAAGAATGTAAAAAAAATATGTCAAAATGTGATGATGATATACGTGAAAACAATAAAAATGCTTATATTTATAATAGTGAATGGAAACTATATGTTCCTAAACACTTAATAAATATGGAGAATTGAAAATGATAGACTTAACATCAGAGAATATAAGAAAAACAGCAAAGGCTACTGGATTTATAAAAGACAATGTAGAAAAAGTAATGCGTCTTATCGATATACTTGAAACAATTTTTTTAACTAAATGGAAAGATAAATTTGTTTTAAAAGGTGGGACAGCTATTAACATGTTTTATATGGGCATGCCAAGATTGTCTGTGGATATAGATTTAGATTATATAGGAAAGAGCAAAGAAGAAATGCTCGCAGATAAAGAAGCGATAGCAACTTATCTTAAAAATTCACTTTATCAAAAGTATTATTCATTTTCTAACGCAAGTAAAAGTTATTATGGATTAGATTCTTATGTATTACAGTATTTAAACAATGCAGGAAATAAGGATGTGATAAAGATAGAAATTAATTATCTTGATAGGACACATATATTTCCTGTTAATCAAAAAAATGTTAATGTTTTAGGTTATAAAGGTACAACGAAAATAAGTATTTTAAATGAATATGAGTTATATGGAAGCAAACTTGCTGCTCTTATTGATAGAAGCAAACCGAGAGATGTTTATGATGTTTATCAGATGATAAAATCTCATTTATTAGAAAATACTGAAATATTGAAAAAATGCTTAATATTCTATAATTGTATTGGAGGAGATGCAAATATTACTGATTTTAATATAGATAAATTCGATGCAATGTCTAAACGTGATTTTGATCGTATGCTTAAGCCAATGTTATCGAAAGATGAGAAATTTGATTATAAAAAGACAATAGGTGAAATACAGCAATTTCTTAAAAAATTATTATGTTTTACGGATGATGAACGACTCTTTGTCGAAGAATTCAAAAATAAAAAATACAAGCCAGAAAAATTATTCGATGACCAAAATGTTATTTCACGTCTTTGTTGGCATCCTATGGCAATTTGGAGATGTGATAGTAAATAGTTAGTGATAGTAAGCTAAACTTTTTTGTATAAGAATTAGATATATTAAGAAAAGGCTTATTTTTATAAAAGAAAATATATATTTTTAAAACATAAAATCTTATAATATTATTGATGATTGAAAAATAATATGGTTATTATTTTAGATAGTTATTTTTTAGTGTATCCGTTTTTATTCCTTTTTATAGTATTCAGATATCGGATTTTATTCCTTTTTTCGACAAAATAGTATCCGTTTTTATTCCTTTTTTGTTTGACAAGCATTAATAAATGAAATATTATGTAATTGATTAAACGTAAAGGAGATACTTATGTTAAAAAGAAAAATATATCAAAAACTTGTTGATTGGAAAAGAACACATAAAAATAATTGTCTTATGGTAGAAGGTGCAAGGCAAGTTGGAAAGACATATATTATTCGTGAGTTTGGAAAAAAAGAATACGAAAGTTTTATTGAGATTAACTTTATTAAAAATCAAGAATTGAAACAAATTTTTAACGGATCTTTAGATGCTGATTCCATTTATAAAAGAATGTCAGCTATGATAAATGGCGTTAATTTTGTTAAAGGAAATACTTTAATTTTTTTAGATGAAATTCAAGCATGTGGAAATGCAAGAACTGCATTAAAATTTTTAGCAGAAGATGGAAGATTTGATGTCATTACTTCAGGAAGTTTATTAGGGTTAACTTATGGAGAAGATGCTGATGAAAATACTGAAGAACCAGAGTCCGTTCCTACTGGTTATGAAATGTTTTTAACAATGTATTCATTGGATTTTGAAGAATTTTTATGGGCAGAAGGATATGAAAATGGTATTTCTTATTTAAGAGAACTTTTTGATAACAAAGAAAAAATACCTTTTGCCTTAAATGAAAAATATGAAACTTTATTTCGCGAATATATGGTTGTTGGTGGCATGCCTGAAGTTGTGGCTGACTATGTTGAAAATCATGACTTTACTAAAGTAGCTGCAATACAAGAAAAAATACTTGAAAATTATCGTTTTGATATTTCAAAGCATGCTAAAGGTGCTGAAAAAAATAAAGTTCGTAGATGCTATGAAGCAATTCCTAGACAATTAGCAAAAGAAATTACGAAGTTTCAATATTCTACGGTTGAGAAAGGACAGACAAGTAAAAAATATGGTGGAAGTATTCAATGGTTGAAAGATTCCAATATTGTCAATCCTTGTTATAATATTCATGAACCCTATTTGCCACTTATGGCAAATGCTGATGAAAATCAGTTCAAATTATATATTAATGATACTGGCTTATTGTGTGCTATGTATGGATTTGAAATTAAAAAAGCTGTTCTAGAAAATGTTATAAAAGGGAATGCTAAGGGTGGCATTTATGAGAATATAATTGCAGAAATTTTGGTTAAAAATGGATATGAATTATATTATTACAGGCCAGATGATTCTAATGAATTAGAATTTTTGATAGAAAAAAATGGAGAAGTTATTCCTGTGGAAGTGAAGGCAGGAAATACGGCAACAAAGTCTTTGAATAGATTTATTGAAAAATATAAACCAACAGTAGCTTATAAAATTGTAGATGGAAATGTTGGTGTAAACGAAAACAAATTAACTATTCCTCATTATATGGTTATGTTTTTATAATGTAGTTTTAATAAAATATATAATATACCAAATAAATATTTATTATCGGTAAATGCATATTTCTTTATTTAAATGGTTGATTTATTTTTAATATAAAAATATAATGTTAATACTTATTTTTGTTAAAAACTTATCTTAAAATTAGTTTATTATGTTTTTTTATTATTTTTTCAAAAAAATTAAAGTTTTTTATAAAAAATAGCAAAATATTTTATGAAAGTGGTTACAATTGATTATATTAATATTAAAAATACAAAAAAATCTTATATAATGAAAAAGAGGTAATAAATGAAAAAAGTAAAAATGATGAAAAAGTATGCTGACTTGATAGCAGAAGTTGGCATAGGTGCAAACAGTAATCAAGACATAGTTATTTTTGCATCGGTAGAAATGGCACAATTTGTCCATTATTTAACCTTGTCTCTATATGCTCATAAGGTTAAAAATATTGAAGTTAGTTATTCTGATCCTTTATTGATCAAACAAAAGATGTTACATACTCCTATCAAAAGATTATCCAAGGTTAATCCTTTAGATGTTGAGGCTATGAAATCTTATACTGATAGAGGAATGGCTAGAATTATGTTGGTAGGTAATGATCCTAATATCTATAGTTCTGTCGGTGTTGAAAAGGTTACCGCTTATAATAGTGCTCTTAATAAGGCTACTTTCCCTTATCGTCAAATTTATATGAACAATGAATTAGCTTGGTGTATCGCTGCTGTTCCTACTAAAAAGTGGGCGGAAAGAGTATTCCCAAAAGCTACTCCAACTCAAGCTCAAATAAGTTTGTGGGAAGCTATCTATAAAGCTTGTCGAATCGATGCTGATAATACTCCAATTGAAAGTTGGAAAAAGCATATCGCTACTTTAAATCGCAATGCTAATGCTTTGAATAAGATGAAATTAAAGAGCTTGCACTATCAAAGTAAGAATGGAACTGATTTAGTCATCGGCTTACCAAATAGTTATCGTTTTGCTGCTGCTAATGCTGTTCAAAGTCGTTATAATTCAGAATTTGTTCCTAATTTGCCAACTGAGGAAGTCTTTGCTTCTCCTCATAAAGATAAAGTTGATGGTATTGTCTATTCCTCAAAGGCTTTATCTTATAATGGCAATATAATTGATAAGTTCTTCCTCAAATTTGAAAATGGTAAGGTTGTTGATTATGGTGCTGAAGTCGGCTACGATACTTTGAAAAGCATCATTGATTTTGATGAAGGCTCTTGCCGTTTAGGAGAATGTGCTTTGGTTCCTTTCCATTCTCCAATTTCAGAGATGAATATTCTTTTCTATAATACTTTATTTGATGAAAATGCGGCTTGTCATTTGGCTTTAGGGGCTTCTTTTGCTGAATGTGTTTCTAATGGTGAAGCAATGAGCGTTGAAGAACTTGAAGAAGCTGGTTTAAATCAAAGCCGTGAGCATGTTGATTTCATGATCGGTACTGAAGATCTTTCGATTATTGGTACTGATAAAAACGGTAAAGAGATTGTCATTTTCAAAGATGGTGATTTTGCTATTTAATTAAATTTATATAAGTATTCAAAGAGCATCCAGTTAAGATGCTCTTTTTGACTATTGTAAAAATATTTAGTACAATAATGGCGGTGATGTTATGAATAGAAATTATTCAAAAATTATAGTTTCAACTTTACTCAATATGTTGAAAACTACCCCATATGATGAAATTAGTGTTGCTACATTATGCCGTACAGCTGGTGTTTCAAGACAGAGTTTCTATTATTATTTTGCTGATTTAAATGATTGTTTAATGTCCATAATTATTGCTGAAGGTGTCAATGTCAGAAAAAATAGTTCTTATAATAATATCCGTGAATTGTTGATGGATTTATATAATTACATCTATGCTAATAGAGTTGTTTTTACTAATATTGCTACCAGTAGCCAAGCTGGTGTTTTGTATGAAAAAATTCAAAAGCTTGGAAAAGATATTCTCCGTTCAGAAATTACTAAATGGATTCCTGATGTTGAATATTTGAGTGCTGATGATATGGATTATATTTTAAGTTTCTATTTTGCTAATTTTATATCTTCTATTTCTCTTTGGATGAAAAAAGGATTTTCTACCACTCCAGATTATGAAATAGTTCATTTTATCTTGGTAACTGATGGTATGGTTAAAGAGTGGGTAAGAAGATTTATTGCCTTTAATAAGAGGAAAGCTTTACCTGATCATTCTGTCTATTCAAAATATATTGGCACAGCGAATATGAATAATAATGGGGAAAAATTATGATAGATTTTTATAATCCTACGCATATCTATTTTACTAGTTATGAAAATATAGGTATATTGATAAGAAAATATGGCTTCAGTAAAGTTGTTTTACTATGTGGAAGTTCATATTTAAAATCTTCTGGTATTCTTGATAATATTTTAAAAAAATTAAAAGAAGCTAATATTCTAACTTATGTTTATTCGGGGATAATTGCTAATCCGGATTTAAAGAATGTTGAAGAGGCTTTGAATTTAACAAAAGAAGTCAAACCTGATTTATTATTAGCTGTCGGCGGTGGCAGTGTTTTGGATTTAGCAAAAAGCGTTGCTAATAATTTTTATTATGATGGCGATATACTTGATTTCAATAAAAAGAAAACTATGCCGACTAAAGCTTTGCCATTAGCAACAATTATTACCATTGCTGCTAGCGGTAGTGAAATGTCTTCTTCCTGTGTTATTTCAGATCGGAAGACTAATTTCAAAGGTGGCTTTAATTCTCCGACCAATTATCCATTGTTTTCTATTTTAGATGCTAGTTTAACAAAAAGTGTTTCCGAGTTTCAAACTTGCTGTGGTCTTGTTGATATAATTTCGCATAGCTTTGAAAGATATTTTTGTAAATCTGAAGAGTATCAGGTCTGTGATCTTTTTGCTCTTGGCGTCATAAGAAATATTGTTGATTTAACGCCGAAATTGTTGATGAATTTAAATGATGAAGATTTGAGAAAAGCAATGATGGAAACGGGTTCGGTTTCCCATAATGGATTTACTTCTTTTGGTAAATTAACTTCCATGCCTTGTCATTTTGTAGAACATTTAATTTCAGGGAAATATCCTGAAATCGCTCATGGTTTAGGTCTTAGTTGGCTTTTAGGACCTTTCATGAGAAGAAATTATGAAGTATTAAAAGATAAGATAAAGAAATTTGGTCATTTTGTCTTCGATGAAGATGATCCTAAAGTTGCTTTGGATAAATTTGATGAATATATCAATTCTTTACCATTTAATAAAACAATGGAAGATTTCGGTATTACTAGTACAGAAAAAGAGTATTATCTTTCTTTATTGAAACCAGCTCTATAAAAGGAGAATATTATGATATCGGATAAAGATTTAAAAGAAGAAGATTTTTTAGTTTTTGACGCTATTAAAAAAGAAAGAATTCGTCAGGATGATCATATAGAATTGATCGCTAGTGAGAATTATGTTTCAAAAGCAGTTTTAGAAGCACAAGGTTCTATAATGACAAATAAATATGCGGAAGGTTATCCTGGGCATCGATATTATGGCGGATGTGAATATGTTGATATCGTGGAAAATCTAGCACGTGATAGAATAAAAAAATTATTTAATTGCGAATATGCTAATGTTCAACCCCATTCTGGTTCTCAGACTAATATGGCGGTATTTCGTACTTTATTAAATCATGGTGACAGGGTTTTAGGTATGAAACTAGATGCTGGTGGCCATTTATCTCATGGCAGTGCTTTATCTTTTAGCGGACAGGATTATCAAGTTTTTTCTTATGGTCTAGATCCAAAAACTGAAAGACTTAATTATGATGAGATTTTAAAATATGCTAAAGAAGTGCAACCGAAGATGATAATTGCTGGGGCTTCAGCATATCCGCGAATTATTGATTTTAAAGAATTTAGACATATCGCTGATGAAGTTGGCGCATATTTATTTGTTGATATGGCTCATATTGCTGGTCTTATTGTTGCTGGTCTTCATCCTAGTCCAATTCCTTATGCTCATGTTGTTTCTTCAACAACGCATAAAACTTTGCGCGGTCCTCGTGGTGGATTAATTTTAGCAAATGATATTGAGCTTGGAAAAAGTATTGATAAAAATGTTTTTCCTGGAGTTCAAGGCGGTCCTTTAATGCATGTTATTGCGGCTAAAGCTGTGGCCTTTGAAGAAGCTTTAAAGCCAGATTTTAAAGATTATCAAAAACAAATTGTAAAAAATGCTGATGTTTTAGCTAAGACATTAGTATCAAAAGGTTATCATTTAGTCTCCGGTGGTACCGATAACCATCTGATGTTAGTAGATGTGAAATCTCATGCTAATATCACTGGTAAAAAGGCTCAGGATGTTTTAGGGAAATGCAATATTACAGTGAATAAGAATTCTATTCCAAATGATACAGAAAAGCCTTTTATTACTTCGGGTATCAGGCTTGGAACACCAGCTTGTACGACAAGAGGTTTTGTTGAAGAAGATATGGTAGAAGTTGCAAACATCATCGATTTATGTTTAACTAACTCTGATGATGAAGAAAAACTTGATGAGGCTAAACAAAGAGCACTCAAACTTACAAGAAAGTATCCTCTTCCTTATTGATAAAATAGTATATTTAATTTGTTAATTAGTTTATAATAATTATTGAACTGAAAGTGAGGTTTTATGAAAGAAGACAATACAAATATGGAAAAAAATACAAATGAATCCGGGCAAATAAAAAAGAGTTTCTTAGATTTTAATTTTTCTTGGATAATGCTTGTCATCGATTTAGCATTAATCTTCGGACTTGGAACTTTGAATCTCAATGTTATGCAACAACACTCTTTGGCAATGCAAAGCACATTATATATTGTTATTGTTGTCGGTGTTTCTTTAATTGCTAATTTCTTATTTTATACATTAGGTAAATTAATCGGTGGTTTAATCGGTGGTTACCAAGTGACTAAAGTAGTGTTTTTAGGAATGACGATAATATTTAAACATGATGGAAAAGATAATGATGTTTCTTTTAAAGTTAATAACATTTTAGATTTCCACCTTGTTATGACTCCGAAAAAAGAAAAGACTTGCCATTATGGTTATTTATTAGGCGGTATGGTCGGATATATTTTGATCAATGTTGTAGCTTTACTATTAGCTTTATTAGTATTTTCCGGCGATAAGATCATCAGCTATTCTATTTTATTTGGCATTGGTTATGGTTTCATCGTTGCTTTATATGAATTATTCCCATGCAGATTAGACTATGTTAATGACTGCTTTATTTTGATTAAAACAACTCATAAAGAAGATTTATTAGCCTATGAAAATGAATTGAAAAATATTCGCCATTCATTGCTTGGTGAAGATCTTGAAATCATTGAATTTGATAATTATGATAGCTATTACAAATCACATGTCAGATATTATCAATATATGGATGCTTTATTAAAAGATGATATCGATAAAGCCATCAATATTTTAGAAGATACCTTCAAGTATATTGATTGGTATACCGATGATTTAAAAACTAAAATGATTGCAGAAAAGTTATTTATCTTACTTTCTTCAGAAAGTTTTGACGAAGCTGAAAATTATTATTCTTTACAAAAGAAAGATTTCCAAAATAGTATTGTTTCTTGTGGTGAATTATCAATGTATAGAACAGCAGTTCTCATCGAAGGTATTATCAACAACATGAAAGAAGATACTGAAACAGTAGTAAATAAATACGCAGCATATTTAGCTTCTCATAAAGATTTAAAGAACGCTAGATTTTTAAAAGAACAAGAGTTATTCAATAAATCACTTGCCGTAGTAAATAAAGCAAGACCAGGTTGGAATCTTGTTATACCACAAGTAGCTTAACTAAAGAAAATGCCGAAAGGCATTTTTTGTTTGATTTTTAAAAAAATGCGTGATAATATTAATGAGCACGAAAGTGCTACTTGGGGATGTTTTGGTTTCGACAGGTAAGGATGAGTCAACAAGGCAGCCGAGTGGTGACGTTATCACCAAAAAAAAGATAAATGCCAAAAAACTTTATCATGTAAATAATGCTCCTGCCATGATGGCAGCAGCTGCTTGCTAGTTTTTTAAAACTCCGCAGCTCAGGGCTTAGCCCAGCATAGTCGTCTCTTCTCGCTATCATTCGGAGAGGTTACGGCAAACTAAGAATGATTGCTTCTTTATAGGCTGACATATAAAGAATAAGAATTAGTCAGCACCAAGATCTGGCAGTCGTTTGCAGCTAATAGATCTTAATTTATGCAAACTAAGCTGTAGTCTTCTTGATGGTGCCTTATTTGGACACGAGTTCAATTCTCGTCATCTCCACCATAAGAAAAGCATAGGTTTGATACAAATTGTGTCAGACCTTTTTTCTTTGCAGATAGGAAACTTTATCCTTTCCGCCAGTAAACTATAGAGCTTTGTAGAAGTGTCAAACGGCATTTTTACGGGGCTCTTTTTCTTTTTATATATTGCTACGGAACGAAAGCCTTATCAACGGGACGATAGGTATTGCTACGGAACGATTGATTTTTTTTGATAAAATCTCATTTTAGTCTCGAATTATTCCGCAGTTTGCTTGATATTTTCTCCAAAAAGTGCTATAATTTTTAATATAATTTAATAATTTGCATGGAGGAATGAGATATGAACATTGACTATCCTGCAACTATAATCAAATTGAGAGCAATCCTAAATCTTTCTCAAGCGGCATTAGCTGAGCTTTTGGGTGTCTCTTTTACTTCGGTTAATAGATGGGAAAATGGCAAATATGAGCCAACTAGACTTGTTAAAGAAAAAATCAGATTGATATGCGAGCAAAATAACATTCAAATGGAGGTAGTTAAATAATGACAGGCAAAAGACAAATAGATGCACTCTGGGATGATAATCCAATAGACGTTACTTCCGAGGCTAATTTCATATGGAGTATTGCTAATAAGTTAAGAGGAACTTACATGCCTGATAAATACGGAGATGTAATTATTCCCATGACTATCCTTAGAAGATTTGAATGTGCGTTGGCTCCTACAAAGGCTACTGTTATTGAAACGTATGAGAAGAATCCTGCAATTCCTGCATTGGCTTTGGAAAGGAAGGCTGGGTTTCAGTTCTATAACACTAGTCACTATGATTTGAAAGAACTTCAAAATGAATCAGATAAGTTGGCTGAGAACTTTAATAATTATATTGAAGGTTTTTCTTCTAATGTCCAAGATATCATGAAGCAACTGAAGCTTGCCGATCATATTAAAACAATGGATGAAGGAGGCTGCCTTTTAACTGTTGTAAAAGCTTTCTCGGAACTCGATTTGAATCCAGCAACTTATGATTCCATTAAGATGGGATATATCTTTGAAAACCTGATCGGCCGTTTCTATCAAAACGTGGATGCTTGACAATATTACACTGGCAGAGACATTATCAAGTGCCTTGTCTCGATTTTAACAGCTGAGGGCAGCGATGATATTTTTGAAGATCATAAGGTTATCACTGTTTGCGACCAGGCTTGTGGAACTGGCGGAATGCTTTCGACAGCTTATTCATACTTAAAACATATAAACCCATCGGCTGATGTTCGTTTATTCGGTCAAGAGTATATGGGGCCATCTTATGCTATCGGACTTGCCGAAATGTTAATCAAAGGTCAGGATGCTAAAAACTTCCGTCATGCCGATACATTCAAGGAAGATTGCTTTAAGGATACTAAGATGAGATTCGTCATCGAAAATCCTCCGTTCGGAACTCCTTGGTCTGGTAAGGACGCAAAAGAAGGTCAGGAAAAGGCCGTAAGGGATGAATTCGCGAAACGCGCCATGGGACATAGCCGTTGGGGAGCAGGGCTTCCTGGTGGCGGAGATTCACAACTTATTTTTATGCAGTCTGCCATCGATAAAATGGATGATAAAATCGGTCGTGCCGCTATCATCGAAAACGGATCGCCATTATTTACGGGTGGCACTGCTTCAGGCGAAAGCCAGATTAGAAGATGGATGCTTGAAAGCGATCTGATTGAGGCGATCATCGCGCTTCCAACCGATTTATTCTACAACACTGGTATTCAGACTTATGTGTGGATTCTTTCAAAAAATAAGAGAGATGTCAGAAAAGGAAAAATTCAACTTATTGATGCATCTGGCATTTATCATAAGCTTCGTAAAGGCTTAGGCTATAAAAAGAACGAATTATCCCCTGAAGACAGAAAGAAGATAACTGAGCTTTATACAAACTTTGAAGAAAACGAGTTCGTGAAAATCTACGATAACAGAGAGTTCATTTATCGTGAGTATACCGTAATGCAGCCTTTGCAAAGGAGCTACGCAATCACAGAAGAGAGAATTGAAAGCATGATTCAGAAAGGCGTTTTAAGCTCTATTTACGATGAAGGCAAGGTTTATGAGCTTGAAAACAGCATTGAGACTGACTCTGAAAAGAAAGCTAAAGAATTGAAGACTCTTAAGAAGTTGAAGGAAAACAAACCTCTTTATGACTCTCTTTTAGAAACATTAAGAAGCAATATTTCTGACAATGTGTTTTATAAACTTTCTGATTTTGAGCCTATTATCAAGGGGATATTAGCTGTTTTTGACAAAAAGATTATTTCTAAAGTGATTGATGGACTTTCTATTATGGACAAAAAAGCAGAAATCCATAAAGACAAAAAAGGCATCGTTTATGATACAGAAACCAAAGACACAGAAATTGTAAAATGGGATGAGCAAATCGACGATTATATGGCAAGGGAGGTTCTGCCTCATATTCCTGATGCAAAAGCCTTCTTTGAAGCCGAGGACGAGAACGCGACATTCAAGGATGACATGCTTGCCAAGAAAGTGAAGATCGGAGCCGAGATTCCGTTTACAAGATATTTCTATAAATACCAAGAACCAACTCCAAGCGAAGACTTATTAAAGAAATTCAAAGAACTAGAAAATACTGTTCGTGAGAAAATCGATGGGTTGTTTTAAGGCGGTGACACTATGAGACATTTAGATGAGACACGTCTTAAATATATATGCTCAAGTTTTTCGTCAAATATATCTACTGATTTGTTAACTGATGAAGTAATTGAGGATTCAAAATATAGAGTTTTTGGGGCATCAGGACTTTTAGGATATTATAAGTTTTTTTCTTCAAATAAGGAATATTTAGGAATTATAAAAGATGGTGCAGGAGTGGGAAGAATTAATAAATATCCTAAATATAGTTCAATACTTGGAACAATGGCATATATAGTTCCCAATAATTATATCGACGTTGATTGGCTTAAATATTGCATTTTAGCGATGAATTTGGGCGAATCAATTGATAAAACGACAATACCTCATATTTATTTTTCAGAATATGGAAATAGAAAGATAACAATTTTTAACTACGAAGAGCAGAAAAGAATTGCCATTTATCTTGATAAACAATGCAAGAAAATTGATGAAATAATGGCTGATATTCAAAGCCAAATTGATACATTAGAGGATTACAAGAAATCAGTTATTTCTGAAGCAGTCACAAGGGGATTGAATCCTAATGTAGAGATGAAAGAAACTGATATGGGATGGATAAAAAAAGTTCCAGCAAAATGGAATATTTCAAGAATAGCCTCAGTTTATGAACTACGAAACGAAAAGGTAAGCGACAATGATTATCAACCATTATCGGTTACTATGAAAGGTGTACTTCCTCAATTAGACACGGTAGCAAAATCAGATGCCCATGATGATAGAAAACTTGTTCGTAAAGGTGATTTTGCAATAAATAGCCGTTCTGATAGAAGAGGATCTTGTGGGATTGCTCCATGTGATGGATCAATTTCGCTGATAAACACTGTATTATGTCCTTTAACAAATATGAATCCAATTTATTATAACTGGTTATTCCATACTACTGAATTCGCTGATGAATTTTATAAGTGGGGCCATGGTATTGTAGACGATTTATGGACTACTGGATGGCAAGAAATGAAAAATATTCTTATTCCAGTTCCACCAGTTCAAGAACAAGAAGAAATAGCCAAATATCTCAACAAAAAGTGTACTGAAATCGACTCCATTATAGAAGATAAGAAAGCACAATTAGAAACTATTGAGAATTATAAGAAGTCTCTGATTTACGAATATGTAACGGGCAAGAAGGAGGCACCAGAAAATGAGTAAGGTATTAACTGAAAAACAATATCAAAGATACATCATTGATTATTTGGTAAGCAATAATGGATATATCGAAAGAAGTGATGCTAACTTCGACAGATATTATGCAATTGATAGAGAATTACTTTTTAGATTTTTGAGTAATACTCAACCTGATGAATTTGCAAAATTAAAGAAGATTTATAAGGATAAGTTCGAGGAGACTTTAATCAATGTGATCAACAATCAGATTACAAGCAGCAAGAACTCTTTACTTGAAACATTGAAGCATGGCGTTGAGCTTTCCAACGTGAAGCTAAACCTAATGTATACAAAGCCTGCCACAGAGTTCAACAAGGAATTGAACAAGAAATATACGCAAAACATTTTTTCTGTTGCAGAAGAAGTCTATGCGAAAGATGATGAGAGAGTTGACCTTGTTATCTTCTTGAACGGTTTTGCGATTATTTCGTTTGAACTTAAATGCAATGCTTCTGGACAAAACTATGAGAATGCCATTGTTCAATATAGAACCGACAGAGATCCAAAGGCCAGACTATTCTTGTTCAAGGCTGGCTGCATCGTGAACTTTGCAATGGACCTTGAAGAGGTCTATATGACCACCAAGCTTTCTGGAATGTCTACATATTTCTTGCCATTCAACAAAGGAAATGGCGAAGGAATAGAAACAGGAAAGGGAAATCCGTTAAATTATGATGGCTTTGGCGTTTCTTACATTTGGGAAGACATCCTTCAAAAGGACAGCTTAATTGAAATCCTTTCTAAATTCGTGTTTGTTGAGCGAATCGAGAAGGAAGAGAACGGAAAGAAAAAGTTAAAGGAATCTATCATATTCCCTAGATATCATCAGCTTGATTGCATTAGAAAGACGCTTGACGATATCATGGAGAATAAGTCTGAGATGAACTATCTGATTCAACATAGTGCGGGATCAGGCAAAACCTACACCATAGCTTGGCTTGCTCATAGACTTGCCACATTACATGATGCCGATAACAAGATTATTTACGACAACATTGTAATTGTTACGGATAGAGTTGTCGTTGACAGACAACTACAAAAGGCGGTAGGCGCTATAGAGCATAAAGTAGGGCTTATTAAGGTAATGGACGATAAGTGTTCTTCGGCTGATTTGAAGGAAGCATTGGAAGGTAATACGAAGATTGTTGCTACAACCATTCAAAAATTCCTATACATCGCTGACATTGTAAAAGGATTAAAAGATAAGAAGTTTGCAGTTATCATAGATGAGGCACACTCTTCCACATCTGGAAAAGATATGGCTGCGGTTACTAAAGCTCTCGGCTCTGACGTTAACTACGAAGACGATGCTTTCAATATGGATGCTGAGGATCTTATTTCCGATGAAATTTGTAAGCATGGAAAACAAAGTAATGTTTCTATGTTCGCATTCACGGCGACTCCGAAACCTACGACTCTTGCGATATTCGGCAGATTGAACTCATTCGGACAATATGAGGCTTTCCACCTTTATTCGATGAAGCAAGCTATTGAAGAAGGCTTTATTTTGAACGTCCTTCAAAGCTTCACGCCTTATGAGACCTTCTACAAAATTAATAAGGAAATTGAAGAAGATCCAAAGTTCCAAAGCAAGAAAGCAAAGAAGAAGATTGCCAGATTTGCGATGCTTCACGAAACAAATATTGCTCAAAGAATAGAAATTATCATTGAACACTTCAGAGACGTAGTTCTAAAAGACCAGCCTTGGGGTAAAGCAATGGTGGTTACTGGTTCAAGAGCCGAAGCAGTAAAATATTACGAAGCTTTCCAAAAGTATGTAGCAGAAAAAGGATATACAGACGTTCATCCGCTTGTTGCTTTCTCTGGCAAGATCACCGAGAAACAATTAGGCATTTCCGATGATAATGAGAAGTATTTTACCGAGTCGTCTATTAATGGATTCAGCGATGATTACACGCCTGATAAGTTTGATAAAGAGAATTATCAAGTTTTGCTTGTTGCAAACAAATATCAGACTGGATTTGACCAACCAAAGTTATGCGCGATGTATGTCTTGAAAAAGCTGACGGGAATCGCTGCAGTTCAAACTTTGTCAAGGCTCAATAGAATATGTCCGCCTTATAACAAAAAGACATTCATCCTTGACTTTGTGAACAACATTGAAGATATCCAAAACGCTTTCAAGCCTTACTATACATCAACCATCTTATGCAATACCGTTACGCCAGAATTGGTATACGAGATTGACCAGAAAGTTGATAGCTATAACTTGTTTACTGCCGATTCGGCATTTGAGGCAAACGATATATTCTACTCTGATAAGTACACCGATAAGGAAAAGGAAACAAAGATAACGTTCTATCTATCCAAGGCAAAGAAGCACTTTGAGAAAATGGAAGTAAACGATCAGAGGGAGCTTTATTTTACCCTTAGAAGGTTTGTCCGTTTCTATGAGTTCCTACTTCAGGTGTCTTCTTTCAATGACGTGGATCTGCATAAGAAGTATAACTTCATCGTTTGGCTATTGCCTTATTTGAAAATAGGCAAGCCTGGAGATGGATTCAACCTTAAGGGAATGATTCAAGCCACTAACTTCTATCAAAAGAAAGGTACTGAAATAAAGACTGAAAAGGTTGATTCAGATCCATATGTCAACTTGCCAACGGCTGAGACTTTTAACCTTACAGAAGATGAAGAGCAGAGACTTTCCGATATTATCAAGGAAGTAAATAGCAAGACAGGAAAGTCGTTTGACAATGATGTGGCATTCAAAGCCGCATTGCAAATCAGGGATTTGTTGAAGAAGAATCCTGACTTGATCGCCAGCGCGAAAGCTAATGGGTTGAATGACTTTGAATTCTCGTTCTATTCAGGAATCGATGATGCATTGGTTGATGGGTTGCAACAAAACCAAGAATTCTTCACTATGCTTTTGAATAATACCGAAATCAAAAAAGACGTTCTAGGTATATTCTTAAAGAGCATTTATGAAGACTTAAAAAATGACAAGAAGGATGATTAATATCTGTATTAATGTCGAGCCAGCTTACAAACATTTATTTGCGTGAATAAGAAAATAATATTTTGAAAAATTTAATACAAATCCAGTGAATGCTGTAATTTCATACAAAGGTAAAGAATATGACAAAGAAGGAATATGTATCCATGAGCATTACTCAAAGAAAAGAACTAGTCGATATTATCATATATAAAATACGGCCTTACTTAATCTTGCTTTGACAGCACATATTCTTTCTAAAAATTTTGCTCTTAATAAAGCTATTGTAAAATACCTTGAAAATAAAGTATTAAAGCATATTTAAATGCTAAGAAAATATCTAATGAAACTTGCAGATATGAAATAAAGAATGGCAATACTACTAAGAGTAGTAACCCATTATCACCTGAAGATAAAATTAGAGCAGATGAATACTTTTAACATATTAAAGATTTATGTAATGTTTTAGGTTATAAAGTGTTTGATTTGTATATTAATGAAGAAGAGTAAACATCTGTAGAAGATTTATTCTTTATTAAAAAGGGCGATATAGATGCCAAAGGAAAACTTATTGATGAAGTTTTTTTGTTCTTAAATGTTCTAGGTTGCACGTTCATTTACAGTAGGAACAATACAATGATTTAAGGATTCTTGAAAGAAGCTTAGAGATGATGGAGTAATAGTGAATGATGAATTTACTAAATGTACAATCAATTAAAGATTTAGAAGAATAAATAATAAGAAAGTATATTGGGGAAGATTATATGAATATAAAAATCGAAAATTATAATGGTATAGAATCATTAGATTATGACTTAGAAGAAGGAAAAGTGAACTTTCTTTTTGGTATTTCAGGCGCTGGAAAGAGTAGTATAGCAAGTGCTTTGGTTGATATTGACCTAGATTCACATGTTACTGTTGGCAAGACAATAAATGATTTAAATGTTAAAGTTGATGGTAACGATGTAGATTATAAAAAATTTAAAATATTTAATTTAGATTATATGAATGATATCCTAATTAATAAGAACAAGGATTCAGATATTTATACTATTTTATTTGGTGATGGTGGTCAAATAGCTAATTGTAAGACTAATTATGAAATAGCAATATCGGATTTACTTTCGATAAAGAATGATATAGTTAATGCTATTAATTATATTTCAGTTTTAGTAAAAGAACTCAAACTTAGCACAATTTCTAAGAATACACAGTTTGGAGCAAAGAGCTTGAATATTGTAATGGAAAAGAATGCAGCTAAAGTTCCGAGTTATAGGAATGCACTCAAATATAATTCTTCTCAAATAAAATGGATGAAAGATGGTACAGATATGCCATCATATGCAAATGGAGTATGTCCATTTTGTTCTAGAAAAATGACTCAAAATAGAATAAATAAAATAGATAAATTGATTATATTTGATTCTAAATCTTATGAAAAAATAAATGCTCAAAATGGAATATTTACTTCGCTTGGATTAAGGGCACCAGATTGGAAAAAGAAAAGAGAAGTAAATGAATTTAATAAAAAATTATTAAAGTATTATGTTGTTAAATCAGAATTAGAAAAGTTTAATTCATATATTGATATAGCATCTTCGATGGAAATTCAAAATATAAATATTGTTGTAGAAAAACCATCAAAACAACTTAATGAATTATACCCTTATATTTCATCTGCTGTAACCACATTTAACAGCAAGATTTTAAGCGTTAAGCAAGCTTTAGGAAAGTTAAAAGCAGAAACACAAAAAGTGATAAATAAGAATTCTGAAATAATTAATAAAAAGATGGATTTGTTAGGCATTCCATATAAATTTATTAAGCAAAATATTGATGAAAAAAATAAGAAAGCAGGATATAACATCTGTCATATTTTAGATACAAACAAGGATACTGATAGAGTTCGTAATCTATCTTTTGGTGAGAAGAACTTAATTGGTTTATTACTATTTCTACTGGCTAATGAGAATCATCCAGGCTTAATAATAGATGATCCTGCAAGTTCTTTCGATGAATACAGAAGAAAAGTAATATTTGATATGATTTATGATTTACATAAAAATAGTACAATGTTAGTTCTATCTCATGATCCTGTATTTGCAAAATATGCTGTATTTCACCGATTTGATTCATCAGAATTGGTTAGACAAAAGAAACCAATTTCTGAATTAAAACTAAAATTTTTAAATGATACAGGTAAGATTGATTTTATGGAATCATATGCAGATTCTATTATTAAGGATATTAAATTTGAAGATTTTGGTAATTTGTCGGACTTTGTATTAAATAGATTAAGTTCTCTTCCTAAAGAAATTAATTATCAAACAGCAATAAATTTAAGATTTTTCTTTGAATTAAGAAAAAAGAAAAAGCCACTAGTTTATAGGTATCTTTCAGCTATTATTCATAAAGTGGATTATGCTAATATTCAAACCAAAATTACAAATAGAAAAATAAGCGAAAGTGATTTGGTAAATATTATTAATAATGAAACTGGTTTTACGTATAGTTTGCTTGCTAATGATTATTTATCAAAAATTAATAGTTTTACTTATTTAGATTTTGAAAAAATTGTTAAGTGCCGTGAATTGCTAAATTCAAGAAGTAAGAAGGATAAGGTACTTAAGGATGAATTGAGTAATATCATTCATATGAATTCAGCACAAGCGATTTGTTTAAATCCTTATTCTTTCAACTACTTTTCAAAATATGTAAAGAATTATATTGATAATAATTAGATAATTTAAAGGTTAGAAATATTATTTTCTAATCCTTTTTCTTTTATATGTAAAATTTATCGATTTATCGCATCTAAAATGTGTATTGATAAATATTTTTATCGTCATTTTGATAGATGTATGATTTGTTTTTGTCTCTTTTAATTTTCCTTTCTTCGATAAGTTTTTTTAACATTTATGCGTTCTAATAGTAATGAAGCAGGTTCATTATTACGATCTTGTTTTACTAATTTACCCTCAATAACATATTTGAGGTATTGATTTCTTTAGTCTATCTGGGAATTGTTATTCAAGTAATGATAATTTTGATTCAGCTTCTTCGTATTGATGAATTAGAGGTATAAACAAATTATTTTTTTAAAGATTCTTTTTTGCTATTTTAATGTGGAGAGTGGAACCATAAAAATTTTTTAAGTGTTTATGCTGACACTATCAATAATTCCAGATAGAGAAGATTTGAAAATTGACAAGAATTCATTTGCTTGCAAAATATAGAATAAATATAAATCAGATATGATAATTGTATCAAAACAGGTTAATTTATTTTCAAAGCATTATATCTCTGTCAGTAATTGCAACTTTTCTTCCAGCACTTCCACCTTCAATATACATTAAAACTTTTCAAGAAGGCGCAATTTTAAATGTTGAATTATATGGAATATTTAATCATTATTATAGAAAATCGTTCTATCAAAACCAATATCTTTGGTAGTTATAAAATTTCTATCATCAATTCCCATATATTTTTCCCCCCTCGTTGATGCTATTTCCATTATAAATATTATCTAAAGATTTTAATCTAATCCAAGTCCAATTATTCGGAATATCAAAAGATAAATATTCAAGTTTTGCAGGATTATTTTTCCCAATATTCTCATAATAGCAATTATCATCACAAACAAAAATAAATTAAAAAGTATAAAGTTTAAGACTATGTATTGATATATTATATTATTTGTTTTAATATGAAACTGTAAGTAAAAATATATTATTGTAAATTAATTGTTTGAAAGTTTTTAATATTAAATTATGCAAAATTAGCTATAAAAACTTTTAATTAATATTAGTAAATTCTTAAAAATTAGTTTTTTACAATAAGTAATAAAGATTTATAAATGAGAAAAGGAGAATGTCAAATGTCACAATGTCATAGTCATATTGGAATACCAAGAATAATAGAAAAAGGTTTTTCAAATAATAATCAAGTTAGTGTTTTTGATACTATTAGAAATTCTATCTATAAAGCTAGTATTAATAGATTAGGCACAAAAAATAATTATTATGATGAAGATGTTGAAAAAGAATTATTGGCTAAAAATGTTGAAAAACACTTTAGTGAATTTTATAAGAATTTTTGTGATTCTAAAAATATAAATGAAATGCAAAAAGTATTAAATTCAAGTACTGAAGTAATTCAATATTTTTTGGGCTTTATGTTTATGAGAACTAAAAAAACTCTTGATATAATTAATGATAAAAGTCCTTTGTCAAAAATATGTGGGAATTGTAGTCATTCTGAATTATTAAGAATACAAACTCAGATTAAATCTAATCCTTTTTTAATCATAGGAGAAAATTATTATTTTTATCCTATTGTTAATAATTCTAATATTTTATTTATAAATAATTCGATTGGATTTGGAATGAATATTAATAGTAACAAAGATATCTCAATTATTATTCCTTTAAATATTAATGTTGCAATTTTTGTATCTGGAATTTTACAAAATAAGGACAATAATTATTTTTGTATTGAAGAAGAAAATAAAGCTGATTCAATTAACAAATGTATTGTTATGATGGAAAAAATATGGGGAAATGGTTTTATATTTGGAAAAGAAGGAAAAATGATTAAATGTTATAGTGAATATTATAAAACCATAAAAGTTGAGTAAAATATGAAAAAACATGAACCTAGAAAGCATCATTATATTCCAAGATTTATCCTTAAAAATTTTAATGATGAAAATAAGCAAGTTAATTATTGGAATATTGAAAATAATAGATTAGAAAAACGTAATATTAAAAGCGTATTTATGAATATCAACATGTATAGAGATGAAAATTTGAATGCAGATGATCCAACACAAATAGAGTCAAAGTTTTCATTTTTTGAAAGTGAAATAGCTGATTTAATTCAAAATAAAATATTAAACAAAAATGAAATAATATTAAAACGAAATGAATTAGAAAAACTTAGAATATTTATTACATTACTATCATTTAGATCAAATCATAGAATGGAACAGTATAAGAATAATAAATTTGATACTTCTACTAGAGATACACTTTTGAAATATCAACCTGATGGTGATTTTGAAAAATTATGGAAAAGAGAATTAGATGTTTTAACAACTTGTAGAAGTTATGATGAAATAAGAAATTCAGAAATAATTGATCCTATAATAAAACTTGATTTTGAAAATGATTTGACAGGGCTTTATATGACTTTTGTAGATGCTAGAGGTGGACAGTTTATTTTATCAGATATTTATCCAACTCTTGAAATTTATCCTTTAGTTGAAGGAAATGTTAATTTGCATTTTGTATTACCATTGTCTCCAACAAGAATGTTGCTTTTAAATAATATAATGTTTAAAAAAGAAAATTTAAATGAGCCACATTTTAAAGATATGATAAATTTATCTAAAATAAAAGGTAATTGCATTATTACTCCGCAAAATAAATTATCAAAAGTTGAAAGAATAAATGATGAATACATTTATAAAGTTAGAAAAATATATGCTAATGATGTTCAATATTTGAACAGCTTGATTTTGAATGAAGCAAAAGTAGGAATAATTTTTAGAGATGCTGAAAAAATAATTAATTCAATAAGTAAATTTAACGAAATAAAAAACACTAAACAATTGTTTGTAAATTTTGAAAATGAATTGAAAAATTATAAAAAGACTATAAATTGAATTAATTTGTGAATACATAATTAAATTATAAAAATAGGTTTGCTTAATAAAAATAATAAATACTGTTTTTATTACTATATTATTTGTAATTTAGTTGATTTATTTAAACAATATATTCAAGTGTTTTACGTTATTTTATTATAGTTTGTTTGTATTAAATTTGATAAAAGATAGTGTATTCTGCTTGAGAAATATAACCAGTGTAGTTTTTTAAATCGATACTATTTGAAGGGGTGAAAAAATGAAATTTTATAAATATACATCAATGGCTAATGCTATTAAAATAATAAAATCAAGTTCTGTTATTTTAAATAATCCTAAAAATTTTAACGATCCATTTGATACAAATTTTATTATAGACGAGAAGGATAAAAAGAAAGCTTTGGAATTAATGTATAATTTTTATCTTTTTAAATGTTTTAAAGAAATATCTTATCGTAAAGATATTAAATTATCAAAAAGTCAGAAAGTAATATTTGATATTTTAAGAAAAGAATGTACATCATATGAGAAATTTTTGCTTAAAAGGAAAGAATATATAAAAATTCCTTTATTAAATAAATTAATAAAAGTGTTTGAAAAAAATATTGATAAATTTAAATATTCAGCAAATGAATTTGAACAAAAATTTAATGATATGATAAAAGATAATTTTTCTAAAATACGTGAAAAATTATTAATTACGTGTTTTAGCAAGAGGAACGATTCTATTTTAATGTGGTCTCATTATGGTGATTCTCATAAAGGTGTATGTTTTGAATTTGAAGATAATAGAGATATTTATAAAGATGTTGTTTATTCTAATAAAAGACCACAAATAAATATAAAAAAATTAATTGGAAAAATATTTTTTAATGAACATATAAATAACAAAAATGATGATTCTTATAATGAATATATTGAAACAATTATGAATCAATTTTTTGTTAAGTTAAATGATTGGAATTATGAAAAAGAAATACGATGCCTTTTATCAGCAGAAAAAAATGAATGTGTTGATTTTTATTGTGATCAAGGCAGATATTTTTTAAATATGAAAATTACAAGGATTTATATTGGTATTAGAGCTATTAATGATGAAATATTGAACGATTTAATTTATAGAACTAAAAATAGAAATATTCCAGTGATTTTTATGAAAGAAGATCCTATATATTTCAAGATAGTGCCTGATTATAATAAAAAAGCAAATTTTATTTATATAGAAAAGCAAAAAAAATCTGATATAGAGCTTTTATCTAATGAAATTGAGAAATGTTTGAACTCTGATTGCTATCTTGCTGCATTTTCATTATCTTTAATAATTCCTTCAATATTAGGGAAGAACATATATCCAGAACTTAATGAGAAGGATTCTTATATAAAATGGTATCAAGATAATATTGAAAAGTATGAAATTAATGGCACAAAAAAATCTTGTTTTTCTGGAATTTTGATATATGAATTAAAAGAATCTTTATTAAATAATTGGAATACTTTAATAAAAGATAATTTTGAAAATTCTGAATTAAATAATATTAAATTGGTTATTCAAGATAAGACATTTAATGATATTTATCAAACATGTGTTAATTCTAGTGTATTTTCTTATACTATGGAAACTAAGAGAGAATTACAAATTAATATTAGAGATTTTTGTAATAAAATGCTTTCTATTTTGAAAAGTGAAATAAATGCAAATCCAAAATTATTAGAAATTAGTAATATATCATTAAGACATTTTGATAAAGAAATAGATAATTTAAATGAATTAAATTTGTGTATAGAAAAATAATTTTTAGTATATTTTGAGGTAATAATGATAATTTTAAATATGATAAAAAGTGGAATATACTCCAACAAAGTGTATTGAAATTAAAAGTTTGTCGGGTTATAACCAGAAAAACTTTTCAAAATGATCAAGTTTGTCGGAGTATAACCGGAAATTTTATTAGTTTTTGAATTTTCTTTTTATTTACTTTTTCAGTTTCTTATTTTATAATTGGGTTATAACCCGGAATATAATTCAAAGGTGGGGATTGGAAATGAATAAAGAAAAAGATCCAAAGAAAAGAATTTTAACAACTTGTGTAAAAATGTTTATTGAAAAAGGGTATAAAGAAACTACCATGATGGATATTATTAAAGGGGCGAATGTTTCAGCTAGCACTTTTCAAAATATTTTTCATACTAAAGATGGTGTTCTTTCGGAATTGATTTCTTTTATGTTTTCTCATCAGTTTGATGTTGCTGGTAGTGTTTTAGATTCTTCGATGAATGGAATTTCTATCTATGCGATAGAGACGGGAATTCAGCTTTCTTTAGTGGAACAGAATGAAAAATTAAGAGAAATATATGTTGAAGCTTATACACAACCGAAGCTTTTGGATACAATTCACCGTAAGACTATGGTGAAACTCAAAGAGATTTTTGCTCCTTATCTTTCTTCGTGGAATGATAGTGATTTTTATGAAGCGGAAATTGGCAGTGCGGGAATGATGAGAGCTTATATGGCTCGTCCTTGTGATATGTATTTTACTTTTGAAAGAAAGTTGAATAGGTTTATTTCAGCAGCTTTTGATATTTATCATGTTCCCAGCGTTGAGCAGGAGAAAGTTAAAAAGATTTTATTTGCAGTTGATTTAAAAAGAATCAGCAATGATGTAATGAATAAATTATTTAAACAGTTAGAGATGGCTTTTGATTTTAAATTTTCTACGGAGGGAGAAAAATATGAAATTTAAAAAATGGTGTTTTGTCAGCGTCAGTTTAATTCTTCTTTCTTTTCTTTCAGGATGCAATAAGGAGCATATTCATAATCTTGAAGAAAATTATGAAACTTCTGAAACGCATCATTTTAAAAAATGTTTGGATTGTGGTGAAGTTGTTGTTGAGGAAGAGCATCATTTTGTTGAAAGTGGAAATTTTAGAATTTGTGATGTCTGTAAATATTCTTTATCTCTATCTGAAGAAGATTTATTTAATAAATGGATGGCAGGAAAAGAGTATTCCTGTAGCTATGAAGGTGAATATTCTTTTGTTGAAACTGTAAATGAATATAAAGATGATAAGGTAATTTTCAAAGCTTCTCTTTCTGAAGGCAAAAAGGATAATCAATATTATTACATCAATGATATTGATTCTTTAAATGATGAAGGTGTTTTAGAAAGAGAATCACATAATCTTAAAGCAATTAAAAATATTGTTGTCAATGGAAAAAATAAAACAAAATATTATATAGAAGAAGTAGATTCATCAGAAAATCGAATAGAAGGAAGTTATGTAAGTCCTGATTATGCTGATAATATGGAGAATCAAAAAATTGCGGATTATTTTGAGGGTTATTTTTTAGCAGAGTATGATACATATTCATCTTTTATAGAAGGTATAAGAAAAGGTTTTTCTAAAGAATATCAAAGAGAACCTGATGAATTGAAATTTATCGGCAATGAAGATGGTTCGATAGATTTTTTAATCGGCATTGTCGGTGAAATGGTAAATGAAGATTTAGTTAAAGAAGTTGGTTATCAGAAAACTACTTATGATGATAAATTTTATGTCAGAGCAGAAGATGGAAAAATTACTGGTTTTGTAACTGACTTACATGATACTAATATCTATGATAATAAAAAAGAAGTTATTAAGACTTGGTCTCGTCGTTCAACTATCTTCCCTGATTTTATAGGACATACATTTGCAGTACATAATGGAAAAGAATTTATTCCTGTATATGTAACTGAAGATATGGTTGGACACAAACTTGGTGAGTTTGCATTAACTCGTAAGTTTGGTGGACATGGCGATAATAAAACTAAGTAAGGTAGTAACAAGAGGAGGATATAAAAATGGAAGTTAAAGCTATTATAAAAGGAGTTAGAATTAGTCCAATAAAACTTCGTTTAACAGCTGACATGATTCGTGGAAAAAGCGTAAGCGAAGCTAAAAATATAGTTAATAACTATAATAGTAAACCAGCAAGAATAATTAAAAAAGCACTTGACTCAGTTGTAGCTAATGCAGTTAACAATAATAAGTTAGATGAAAACAAATTATATGTTAAAGAAATTAGAGTAGATATGGGGCAAGTATTAAAAAGAAGGGTACCTGGTTCTCGTGGTTCTATCGATAAAAACGATCATAGAACATCTCATGTAGTAATCGTGGTAGACGAAAAGTAGGAGGAAAGATTTATGGGACAAAAAGTTAGTCCAACAGGACTTAGAATTGGCGTTAATAAAGATTGGGAATCTAAATGGATGGCTCCTAAAAAAGATGTTGCTAAGTATTTAAATAATGATATTAAAATCAGAAAGTATTTAGAAACTAATTTAAAAGATGCTGGTATATCTAAAATAGAAATTGAAAGAAATTCAAAAAGATGTGAAGTTATAATTAACACTTCTAAACCAGGTGTAGTAATTGGTCGTGGTGGAGAAGGAATCACAAAACTTAAAAATGAATTAAAAACTTTAGTTGGTGAAGATATTCAAGTTTCAATTGCAGATGTTAAAGATATAGATTTAAATGCACAATTAGTTGCACAATCTATTGCTACACAAATTGAAAATAGAGCACCATTTAGAGTTGCAGAAAAAAAAGCTATAAGAAACGCTATGAAAGCTGGAGCTAAGGGAATTAAAACTTTAGTATCTGGAAGATTAAATGGTGTTGAAATGGCAAGAAGTGAAGGTTACTCTGAAGGAAATATACCGCTTCATACTATCCGTGCAGATATAGATTATGGTTTTGCTGAAGCATTAACTACTTACGGAAAACTTGGAGTTAAGGTATGGATTTACAAAGGAGAAATACTTCCTGCTAAAGCTAAAAAAGGAGGTAATAACTAATGTTAATACCATCTAGAACAAAATATAGAAGAGTACATAGATTAAAATACGAAGGAAAAGCTAAAGGAAATACGCATCTTACAAATGGTGAATATGGACTTATGGCTAAAGAAGGTGCTTGGATTACAAATAATCAAATCGAAGCAGCTCGTATTGCTATGACACGTTATATGAAACGTGGTGGAAAAGTATGGATTAATATTTTCCCACACATGCCAAAAACTGCTAAACCACTAGAAGTTCGTATGGGATCTGGTAAAGGTGCTGTTGATAAATGGGTTGCAGTTGTTAAAGAAGGAAAAATTATGTTTGAAATTGGTGGAGTTGATGAAGCTACTGCTCGTGAAGCATTACGTCTTGCATCTCATAAATTACCAATTAAAACTAAATTTGTAACAAAAGAAACAGAAGGTGGTGACGCACATGAATAAAATTGAAGAATTAAGAAAACTTACCACTGAAGAACTTAATAATAAAATAAAAGAAAATAAAGAAGAATTATTTAATTTGCGTTTCCAACAAGCTACAGGAAATCTTGAAAAACCTGGAAGATTAAAAGACTTAAGAAAGGAAGTTGCGCGCATGAAAACAATAATTCGTGAACGTGAACTAAATAAGTAGGAGGGTTAAAATGAAAGAAACTGTAAAGAAAGATTTAGTTGGAAAAGTAGTAAGTGATAAAAATGATAAAACAATTACTGTATTAGTTGAAACTTATAAAAAACATCCAAAATATGGTAAGAGAGTTAAATCAAGTAAAAAATATTGCGCTCATGATGAAACTAATAAAGCAAAAGTAGGAGATATTGTTAGAATTGTTGAAACAAGACCAATTTCTAAAACAAAAAGATTTTATTTAGCTGAAGTAGTTCAAGAAAGAGTTATATTATAATTGTTAGGAGGATAAATTATGGTTCAACAAGAAACACGTTTAAAAGTTGCTGACAATTCTGGAGCTCGTGAATTACTTGTAATCAGAGTGCTAGGTGGAAGCAAAGTTAAAACTGGAAATATAGGAGACGTTGTAGTCGGAACAGTTAAAAAAGCTATCCCTAATGGAACAGTTAAAAGTGGTAAAGTTGTTAAAGCAGTTATCGTAAGAACTGTTCAAGGTGTTAGAAGAGATGATGGATCATACATTAAATTTGATGATAATGCATGTGTTATTATTAAGGATGATAAAAGTCCTGTTGGAACACGTGTATTTGGACCAGTAGCAAGGGAACTTCGTGATAAAGATTATATGAAAATTGTATCTTTAGCTAAGGAAGTTTTATAGGAGGTAAGTTATGAAATTAAAAGTTGGAGATAAAGTTAGAGTTATTACTGGAAAAGATAAAGGAAAAGAAGGAAAGATAACTCATACATTTAAAAACGAAAATAAAGTAATAGTAGAAGGACTTAATATGGTAAAAAAACATGTTAAACCTAATAATAATAACCAAACTGGTGGAATCATTGATATGGAAGCTAAAATAGATGCTTCAAATGTAATGTTCTTAGATAATAATAAAACAACTAGAAAAGTTGTAAGAAATGAAAAAAATAAAACAAAAAAGGTTGAAAAAAAAGAAAGTAAACCTGTAAAGAAAACTACTTCAAAAAAGACAAAAGAAGTAGCTAAAGAAAATTAGGAAGAGGAGGGATTTTATGAATCGCCTAAGAGAAAGATATGTAAAAGAAATAGTTCCTAATATGCAAAAGAAATTCAATTACAAATCAGTAATGCAAGTTCCAAAATTAGATAAAATTGTTATCAATATTGGATGTGGAGATGCTACTCACAATTCAAAATTATTAGATGCTGCATGTAATGATTTACTTCAAATTACAGGTCAAAAACCAGTAGTTACAAAAGCTAAAAAATCAATCGCAGGATTTAAAATTCGTGAAGGACAAGCAATTGGTTGTAAAGTAACATTAAGAGGAGAAAGAATGTATAATTTCTTAGATAAATTAATTTCTGTATCTCTTCCACGTGTTAGAGATTTTAGAGGACTTTCACCAAAAGCTTATGATGGAAGAGGAAATTACACAATTGGTATTAAAGAACAATTAGTTTTTCCTGAAATCGAATTTGATGATGTAGTTAAAGTTCGTGGTATGGACATTGTACTTGTTACAACTGCTAATACTAATGAAGAAGCACATGCATTATTAGAAGAATTAGGAATTCCTTTTAGGAAATAGTGGAGGTAAAAATGGCTAAAAAAAGTATGATAGCGAAAGCTAATAGACCACAAAAATTTAAAGTGCGTGAATACACTCGTTGTAATAGATGTGGAAGACCACATAGTGTATTAAGAAAATATGGTATTTGTCGTATTTGCTTTAGAGAATTAGCAAGCAAAGGACAAATTCCAGGAGTTAAAAAATCAAGTTGGTAAAACTTGGAGGGAGGAATTAAAATGGTAGTGACTGATCCAATCGCAGATATGCTTACAAGAATTCGTAATGCAAATCAAATGAAATATAATGAAGTATCAATGCCAGTATCAAGAGTAAAAACTGAAATTGCTAAAATTTTAAAAGATGAAGGTTTTATAGCTGATTATAAAATTAGTGATGAAAAACCACAAGGAACATTAACATTAACTTTAAAATATTCAAATAATAAAAAAGAAAGGGTTATTACAGGACTTAAACGTATTTCAAAACCAGGTTTAAGAGTATATGTTGAAAAAGAAAATTTACCAAAAGTATTAAATGGTTATGGTATTGCAATTATTTCAACTTCTAAAGGTATTATGACTGATAAAGAAGCTCGTAAACAAAATATTGGTGGAGAAGTAATGGCTTATATCTGGTAATATGGTGAATATTTATGAGTCGTATAGGAAATAGAATTATAACTGTACCAGAAAATGTTACAGTAGAAGTAAAAGAAAATACAGTTTTTGTTAAAGGTCCAAAAGGAGAACTTAATACTCCAGTTGCTAAAAATATTAATGTTGAAGTAAAAGAAAATACAGTTTTAGTAACAAGAAATAATGAACAAATAACTACTAAACAATTACACGGAACAACAAATGCAAATATTGCAAATATGATTAATGGTGTAAAAGATGGTTATACTAAAAACCTTGAAATTGTTGGAGTAGGATATAGATTTACTCTAAAAGGTAATACTTTAGTAATTAATGCTGGATATTCTCATCCAGTAGAATTAGAAATCCCTACAGGACTAAAAGTAGAAGCTAAAAGCAATACTGAAATATCTATATCAGGTATTGATAAAGTTTTAGTAGGAGAATTTGCGGCTAATGTTCGTAAGGTTAGAAAACCAGAACCATATAAAGGTAAAGGTATTAAATATGCTGGAGAACATATTAGACGTAAGGAAGGTAAAAAAGCTAAATAGGTAGGAGGTAATTATGATAAAAAAAGAATCTCGTAATGAAATGAGAGTTGTAAGACACAAAAGATTAAGAAAATCAGTTATCGGAACTAACGAAGTACCAAGATTATGTGTTTATAGATCAAACAATAATATTTCAGCACAAATAATTGATGATGAAAAAGGTATTACATTAGCTAGTGCATCTTCTTTAAAAATGAAAGGAAATAATACTGAAGTAGCTACTAAAGTTGGTGAAGAAATAGCAAAACAAGCTAAAAAATTAAAAATTAAAAAGGTAGTCTTCGATCGTGGAGGATATCTATATCATGGACGTGTTGCAGCTTTAGCAGATGCAGCTCGTGCTAATGGCTTAGAGTTCTAAGGAGGGTAACTTATGGAAGAAAAGAAAGAATTTAAAAAAGATCAAAAAAGAAAAGACAATAAAAAACCATTCAAAAAGGCACCTGCTAAAACTCTTGATGAAATAATCGTAGAAACTAAAGCTGTAGTTAAAGTAACTAAAGGTGGACGTCAAAGAAGATTCCAAGCTGTAGTTTTAGTTGGAGATAAAAAAGGTTTAGTAGGACTTGGAACTGGTAAAGCAGCAGAAGTATCTGAAGCTGTTAAAAAAGCAAGACAAGATGCTAATAAAAATGTAGTTAGAATTCCAATTATTGATGGTAGAACAATTCCACATGAAGTTGTAGGAGTTAAAGGTGCCACTAGAGTAATCATTAAACCAGCTAAAGAAGGTACAGGATTAATTGCCGGAGGTGCAGTTCGTAGTGTACTTGAAATAGCAGGATATCGTGATATAACATCAAAATCACTTGGTTCAAGAAAGAAAATTAATGTAGCAAGAGCAACTATTAGTGCTTTACAATCATTAAAAACTGCAGAACAAGTTGCAGAAGCTAGAGGAAAAAGTGTAGAGGAGATATTAGGATAATGAAATTACATGAATTAAAGAAAAACGAAGGAGCAACATTTGCTCGTAAAAGAGTAGGTCATGGTCCAGGTAGTGGACTTGGTAAAACTTCTGGAAAGGGTCATAAAGGACAAAAAGCTAGAAGTGGAGCATCAATTAATCCAGTATTCGAAGGTGGACAATCTCCACTTTACAGAAGATTACACAAAAGAGGATTTACAAATGCTAAATTCAAAACTAGATATGCTACAATTAACGTAAGTGATTTAAATAAATTTAATGATGGAGATGTAGTAACACCTGAATTACTAAAAGAAATTGGAATGATTAAAAAAGAATTAGATGGTATCAAAGTTTTAGGTAATGGAAACCTTGATAAAAAATTAACAGTAAGAGCACATAGATTTACACAAAGTGCTTTAGAAAAAATAGAAAAGTCAGGAAGTAAAGCTGAGGTGATTTAAGATGTTTAAAAATCTTAAACAACTATTTTCTAAAAAGAATAAAGATTTAAGAAAAAGAATTTATTTTACTTTGTTAGTTCTTACTATTTATGTTATTGGTATTTCAATTGAAGTGCCTGGTACACAACAAATAACAAAGAATTTAGGATTCTTAGAATTATTGAATGTAATGGGTGGGGGAGCATTAAAGAACTTTTCAATATTTGCTCTTGGTGTTTCACCTTACATCACTGCATCAATTATTATTCAATTATTACAAATGGATATAATCCCATATTTTTCAGAACTTGGTAAGCAAGGAGCAACAGGACAACAAAAGTTAAATCAAATAACTAGATATGTTGGTATTTTATTTGCATTCGTTCAAGGATATGCAATGAGTATTGCTTTCTTAGGAAGTTCTGTTGGCACACTTGGATATTTAAAAGTATCATTAATTATGACAGCTGGTACAGCATTCCTTTTATGGCTTGGGGATCAAGTTACACAAAAAGGATTAGGTAATGGTGTATCGCTTCTAATTATGGCTGGTATAGTATATAGTTTACCTTCAATGATGAAAACAGCATTTAATTCATTAATTCCTAATGGATTAGCTTATTCTACAGCATTAGAAATCGGTTCATTTGTATTATTCTTACTTGTATATTTATTAATAATTGTAGGAGTAGTATGGATGGAAGGAGCTGAAAGAAGAATTTCTATTCAGTATGCTAATAAATCTACTGCAAATTTAGGTAAACAAACATTTATGCCAATTAAAATAAATTCAGCAGGAGTTATTCCAGTTATTTTTGCATCAAGCTTACTTGGAATACCTGCAACTATTGCACAGTTTATAAATAAAGGTGATTTTACAAATTTTGTAGATAAATATCTTAATTATAATCAACCAGTAGGATTTATTCTATTTGTGGTATTAATATTCTTCTTTGCATATTTTTATACATTCGTACAAATGAAACCAGATAATATGGCAAAGAATTTACAAAACAATGGTGGATATATTCCAGGAATAAGACCAGGAGAAGCTACTAAAAAGTATTTTACTTCTGTTCTAGCAAGACTTACAGTAGTAGGAGCATTTGCTTTAACACTACTAGCAGTTTTACCTATTCTTGTTAATATGTTTACACCACTACCATCATCAGTTCAACTTGGAGGAACAGGACTTCTAATCGTTGTTGGAGTAGCAATTGAAACTTATAAACAACTTGAAGGAAGCTTATTAAGTAGAGAATATTCTAATAGTACAAGTTCAAGAAGAGGAAGAACTAGGAGGATAAGTAGATAATGAAAAATATTATTTTAGTAGCTCCACCAGCTGCAGGGAAAGGAACACTTGCTAAAAAACTTGAAGAATTAGGTTACATTTCTTTATCAACTGGTGATATGTTAAGAGAAAAATCAAAAACAGATGAAGTATTAAATGAAATGATGAAAAAAGGATCATTAATTTCTGATGATATAGTATTTAATATATTAGAAGAAAAAATTGTTTCTTTAGATGATAAAAACTATATTTTAGATGGTTTTCCAAGAACAGTTAATCAAGCAATTATGTATGATAACTTATTAGAAAAGTTAGATAAAGATATAGGAGTAGTAATATATTTAGATGTGGATAAAGATATTTTATTAAAAAGGACAATTACAAGAAGAGTTTGTCCTAATTGTAAAAAATCATATTCTACTATAACAGAAAGTTTAAAACCAAAAAAAGAAAATGTTTGTGATGTATGTAAAAGTTCTTTAATTCAAAGGACTGATGATACAGAAGATATATTTGAAGTTAGGTATAATGAGTATATGGATAAAACATATCCATTAATAAACTATTATGAAGAAAAAAAAGTATTACATCATATTGATACAACTGATAGTGATGAAACTTATAAAAGAGTACTAAAATTGATAAAATAGGAGATAAGTATGGCAATAAGTATTAAAAGTGATAGAGAAATAGAACTTATGACTATTGCAGGAAATATAGTATACGAAACTCATAAGTATTTGAAAGAGTATCTAAAACCAGGTATTACTACTAAAAGACTAGATACTCTTGCCGAAGACTTTATTATAAGTAAAGGTGCTATACCATCTTGTAAAGGTTTTGAAGGATATCCTGCAACACTTTGTACAAGCATTAATGAAGAAGTCGTTCATGGAATACCAAGTAATAGAAAACTAAAAAATGGTGATATAATAACACTTGATATTTGTGCATGTTATAAAGGATATCATGGAGATTCAGCTTGGACTTATGCAATAGGAGATATCTCTTGCGATAAAGAGTATTTACTAGAACATACAGAAAAATCTCTTTATGAAGGTTTAAAACAAGTTAAACCTGGAAATAGAATTGGTGATATTTCTTCAGCTATTGAAGAATATGCTAAAAAACATAAACTAGGAGTTATTAAAGAACTTGAAGGACATGGAATAGGAACTAATTTACATGAAGATCCTGAAGTTCCAAATTATGGTATTAAACATACTGGACCAGTCTTAAAAAAAGGAATGGTAATTGCAGTAGAACCAATGTTAACTCTAGGAAGTCCGGAAATAGTCATTTTAGATGATGATTGGACGATTGAAACTAAAGATTATAGTCCATCAGCCCACTTTGAACACACAGTAGTAGTAACAGATGATGGATGCAAAATATTAACAGGAGTGTGAAATTTATGGCAAAAGATGATGTAATCGAAGTTGAGGGAAAAGTTTTAGAAATTATCCCAGGAGGAAAGTTTAAGGTAGAACTTACCAATGGTCACGTAATTGAGGCCCATGTTTCTGGTAAAATGCGATTAAATTATATTCGTATTTTACCGGGTGATAAAGTTACGATAGAACTTTCCCCATACGATTTAAGACATGGGCGAATAACCTATAGAAAAAATTAGGAGGAAAAACTATGAAAGTTAAACCATCAGTAAAAAAGATTTGCGCTAAATGTAAAGTTATTAAGCGTAAAGGAAAAATTATGGTAATTTGTGAAAATCCAAAACACAAACAAGTTCAAGGTTAATAGGAGGAAAAATTAATGGCACGTATTAAAGGTATTGAAATACCAAATGAAAAAAGAATTGAAACATCTCTTACTTATATTTATGGTATTGGACCAGCAACATCAGCTAAAATATTAAAAAATACTAATATTGATCCAAGTAAGAGAACAAAAGATCTTACAAATGAAGAATTATCTGCAATTAGAGATGAACTTAATAACTATGTAACTGAAGGAGATTTAAGACGTGAAGTTAACATGGCTATTAAAACTAAAATGGAAATAGGTTCATACCAAGGAATCCGTCATCGTAAAGGTTTACCTGTAAGAGGACAAAGAACTAATAGAAATTGTCGTACTCGTAAAGGTAAAGGTAAAGTAGTTGCAAATAAAAAGAAAAATTAATTAGGAGTTTAGGAGGAATAAACTATGGCTTATAAACAAAGAAAAAGAAAAATTAAAAAGAATATTCCTGAAGGAATTGCTCATATTCATGCAACATTTAACAATACAATAACTACAATTACTGATAAAGATGGAAATGCTATCTCTTGGGCTTCAAGTGGAGCTATCGGATTTAAAGGTAGTAAAAAATCTACTCCATTTGCAGCAGGACAAGCAGCTGAAAAAGCAGGAAAAATGGCATATGATGCAGGAATGAGAAAAGTTGAAGTAGTCGTAAAAGGTGTAGGACCAGGAAGAGAAACAGCTATTAGATCATTACAAACTGCAGGTCTTGAAGTAACAATGATAAGTGACGTTACTCCAATTCCACACAATGGTTGTCGTCCACCAAAAAGAAGACGTGGATAATAAAGAAAGGAAGCGTGTCTAATGTTAAAATTTGAAAAACCAGATTATAAGGTAAAAGAATATGTAAAGGATTCTTTCTATGGTAAATTTGAACTTGAACCACTAGAAAGAGGATTTGGAACAACTTTAGGTAATGCACTTAGAAGAGTTATGTTATCATCACTTCCTGGTGATGCTATAACTTCAGTTAAAATAGATGGAGTAGCTCATGAATTTCAAAAGATTGATGGAGTTATCGAAGATGTTACTGCTATCGTATTAAATTTAAAGGGAGTAGTAATAAAGAATCATTCTAAAGATGATGATAAAATATTAAGACTTAAAAAAGATACTCCAGGAGTAGTTACTGCTGGTGATATCGAAGCTGATGCTGATATAGAGATATTAAATCCTGACCATGTAATTGCTACACTTGTTGAAGGTGGAAAATTAAATATGGAAATGACTATTGGATCAGGAAGAGGATATATAGTAGCAGAAGATAATAAGAAGATACTTGCTCAAAATAATAAGACTAAAGTAGGAGCAATTGCTATTGATAGTTTATATTCTCCTATTGAAAGAATTAACTATGAAGTAGAAAATGCTAGAGTAGGTCAAAATAATAATTATGATAAATTAATTCTTGAAGTATGGACTAATGGTTCAATTACTCCTGAAGAAGCTTTAGCACTAGCTGCTAGAATCTTAATTGAGCATTTTGAAGTATTAACTGAACTTAACTCAATTGCAGATGAAACAGGACTTATGATATCTAAGAGTGAAGACCCTGCTGTTAAGATATTAGAGACTTCTATTGATGATTTAGATTTCTCTGTAAGAGCATATAATTGCTTAAAGAGAGCTAATATTCTTACTTTAAAAGATTTAGTTGATAAGACTGAAAATGAAATGATGAAGATTAGAAATCTTGGTAAGAAGTCATTAAAAGAAGTAATGGATAAAGTTAAAGACATGGGTCTTACATTTAAAGATGAAAATTAATAGAGGAGGTAATTATGGCATATAGAAAATTAGGTAGAGATAATAAACATAGAAGAAGTATGTTAGCTACTTTAACTAAACAACTAATTGAAAATGAAAGAATAGTTACTACTGAAACTAGAGCTAAAGAAGTTAGAAAGAGTTTTGATAAAATGGTAACTTATGGTAAAAAAGGTACTTTAGTATCAAGAAGACTTGCCCTTGCATTTTTACATAATGATAAGAAAGCCGTTGATAAAGTATTTAATGATTTAGCAGTTAAATATAAAGATAGAAATGGTGGTTATACTAGAATTATTAAGAGGAC
>ERZ779746.153-NODE-153-length-43906-cov-3.548106_pt1 | contig 43906 bp, 38 predicted proteins | sample MGYA00511888_ERZ779746 | MGnify/ENA primary metagenome ERZ779746 (study PRJEB29588, sample SAMEA1964695) | human gut metagenome | biome: human gut; feature: human-associated habitat; material: faeces | place: Denmark | collected 2008/2010 ... | reverse complement strand
GTTTCTTCGTACCCCGCTCATCCGCGTCGGCACAAAATGATCCTCTAATCCGTGAATGAACAAAATCGGGCTTTTGTTCCGAAATCCAGCGTCTCCCTGTCCGGATCTGCGCTGAAAAGGGTTTCCGCACGGACCCCCTTTGTCGGCTCTTTTCATCAGAAACATGATTCCGATTCTCAGTAAAAGGGATTACTTTTTCTTTCTTACCAATACAACGATCACTGCGATCACAGCCGCAGCAGCAACCACGCAGACAACGATCACCACGGGACTTAAGCCATCCTCTTCTTCTGCGGGGGCTTCAGTCGCTTTCGGCACCTCTGTAGCTCTGTTCGGAGCCGTTGTATTGGAAGGCGCAGGCTCTTCAGTCGCATCCGCAGGCTCCGAAGGCGCAGCCGTCTCGGCAGGCGCAGCCGTGGGGGTGGCCTTTGCTTGCGCTTCTTCACAATATACCGCGATATTGGAAACCTCGAACCAGCACTTCGCCGCTTCAAAGCCTAAGTTGAAATCATTCTCTTCATCGAAGGCATCGTATTCCTCGGGAATCTCTATTGTTCCTTCCTCTGCGCCGTTCAGCTTCAGCGTTACCTGACGTCCTTCCCGAATCACTTCAAAATCGAATTCCGTATCCTTTGCCAGACGCAGCTTTGCGTTGTCCCATAGCTGATCATTCATGTTGAAGCCCTTAAACTCAAAACGGACGCCCCATTCCTTTGTAATCATAAGAGAACAGTGTTCGGTCATGTCGTCTCCTATAATCAGGCGCACCCCGGTATACCCCTCCGAACCAATATCCATAATTTTGATATGTCCGGAAAACGTATAATTCGGGGTCAATCCCGGTAAATAGAAGGTCTCCTTCCCGGTACTGATTCCTTCATCCGCGCTGCTGTTGGTAAACACGCCGGGCCGGTCCGCAATTTCCGTTATATAGAACCCGTCAAACGCATCCTCCGGATCAAACAAATTTTCCGCGCCGGATACGGTAAGGCCGCTGAGCAGCAGACAGAGCATCAGGGCGGTCAGTAATATTTTACCTGCAATTCCTCTTCTCATGATATGCCTCCTAAACAATTTGTTGTTATAATTTTAATAAATCAAGCAGCACGGCAGCAAGGTCACCCTTCTACACAAATCGGACACTTTTTGACATATTCCGAATCGGCCGCCTGAATATAAAATATAGCTTATCCCATATTATATACGGCCTCTGCAGGCTGATATACAGACGCGGTCTGCGTGTATCAGCCTGCAGAGGCACAGCGGGATGCGATCAGGCATTTATTACTTTCATTTCATAATCGTATAGAAAAAATGTCTCACGGTTTCTTCGTACCCGGCCCGATCCGTCAAATAACTAACGGCATGCCGCGCGTCTTTCACAAGATAAAGCGTTTTCGGTGCGATACATGCTTCGTAATTCTCCCGGCTCATCCGCGTCGGCACAAAATGATCCTCCAGGCCGTGAATGAACAAAACGGGAATCCGATTCTGCGCCATGGCCTCCCAGGTCGAATAATCCCGAAAGCCATATCCGGCTTTACGGCGGCATATGCGGTCCGCAGCAGCCAGCATGGGACGCAGATAGATTCTGGCGTCGGCATGCAGCACATGGGTAAAAATATCATGCGGCGAGGTAAATCCGCAGTCGGCGATAATGCCCTTGACATTCTCCGGCAGCGGCAGTCCTGCGGCCATCAGAACCGTAGTTGCCCCCATGGACAGCCCGTCTAAAATAATCGGCATTTCAGAGCCGCATTTTTGGTTGATATATTCCGTCCAGCGCAGGCAGTCGAAGCGCTCAAGCACACCGTACCCGATATAGCGGCCTTCGCTGGCTCCGTGACTCCTCTGATCGGCTAAAAGCAGATGATAACCGAGATCATGGTAAAATTTCGCCATACAGCAAAACTGATTGGCACCGTCGGAGTGGTAGCCGTGCATAAGCAGAATCGTGCCTTTGGCAGGCGCCTGCTCTGCGGGAATCCACAAGCCCCGTAGCCGCAGCCCGTCATCGCTCATGATTTCAACGCGTTCGGGCTTTTGTTCCGAAATCCAGCGTCTCCCTGTCCGGATCTGCGCTGAAAAGGGTTCCCACACGGACCCCTTTGTCTGCTTTTCATCAGAAACATCATGCGTCGGCTTTCTCATAATCGCATAGTGGAACATATAAACTGCGGCAGCAGCGCAGATCAGCAGATAAACGGCGCCAGCGCCGAGAATGCACAGCACCATGACCAGCCATAAGGGCATCTCTGCTTCCTCCTTCCTCCTATCAATTATATCCGGCAGAATCACTGTATAAACAATGCAGCTTCATTGGCAGCATAACGGATCGTCATTTATAATAATAAATAAAAAAGCCTGCTCCGAGGAAATCCTTCCGCGGCCGCAGGCTCCCTTTCTGCATACTGGTTACTTGTTCATGGCCTCTTTTACCGAAGCCGCAATATCCTCAGCTGTCAGGCCGTATTTTTTCAGCAGTGCCGCAGGCGTTCCGGATTTTCCGAATTTCTCCTGTACACCAATCATTTTCACTCTGCAGGGATAGTTCTGTGCCAGCGCCTCGCAGACAGCGCCGCCCAGACCGCCGGTAATATTATGCTCCTCTACGGTTACGATGAATCCCGTCTCCTTGGCGGCTTTTACCAGAAGCTCCGTATCAATCGGCTTTACCGTGTGAATATCAATAACCCGTGCGTTGATTCCGTCTGCCGCAAGCAGTGCGGCGGCCTGCAGAGATTCCTGCACCATAAGGCCTGTGGCAACTAAGGTTACATCGCTGCCGTCTTTTACCGTTACGCCCTTTCCAAGCTCAAATCGGAAAGTCTCCGGATCATGTACTGCTTCCACACCCAGTCTGCCGAGACGGATATACACGGGACCGTCATATTCAATGGCCGCCTTGATGGCTAAATTAGTCTCAATCTCATCGCAGGGGCTCAGCACTACCATATTCGGAAGCGCCCGCATAACAGCTAAGTCCTCGATGCATTGATGGGATGCACCGTCCTCACCCACAGACAGACCCGCGTGGGTTGCACCGATTTTCACATTCAGTCTTGGATAACAGATGGAATTTCGGATCTGCTCACAGGCCCGCTCTGATGCAAACATTGCAAAAGTGCTGGCAAATACGATCTTTCCGGTGGTAGCCAAACCTGCGGCCACACACATCATATTGCCTTCTGCAATTCCCATGTTAAAATGCCGCTCCGGATATACTTTTTTGAATGTATCTGTTTTCGTGGATTTCGAAAGATCCGCGTCTAATACGATAATCCGTTCATCTGCGCCGTACTGTGCCAGCGCCTTGCCGTATGCTTCTCTGGTTGCAACTTTTCCCATCTCTCATCAAGCCTCCAATTCTGCAATCTGTTTGTCGATCACGGCAATGATTCCGTCAAGCTCCGAAATCGCCTGATCCCGCTGCTCCTGATTGGGAGCCGTACCGTGCCAGCCATACTGGTTCTCCATAAAGGATACATCTTTTCCCTTGATGGTTTTGCAAACAACCATGGTCGGCTTGCCCTTCACCGTCTTTGCGGTTTCGATGGCGCCTTTGATTTGTTCCATATCATGGCCGTCGATGACAATTACATTCCAGCCGAAAGCAATAAATTTATCCGCCACCGGCTCAGGATTCATGACATCGGTGATATTGCCGTCAATCTGCAGTCCGTTATAATCCACAAATGCAGTTAAATTGTCCAGCTTATAATGTGCGGCCGCCATGGACGCTTCCCATACCTGGCCTTCCTCCAGCTCGCCGTCTCCTAATATCGAGTACACACGGTAATCCTTTTGATCAATCTTTCCTGCCAGCGCCATTCCAACAGCCGTAGAAATACCCTGTCCGAGAGATCCGGTAGACATGTCCACGCCGGGCACATACCGCATGCTTGGATGGCCCTCCAGATAACTGTCTGCCTTTCGGAATGTCGTTAAATCTGCCTCTGGGAAAAATCCCTTCACTGCCAGGGTCGCATACAGCGCAGGCGCACAATGTCCCTTTGATAATACAAAGCGGTCTCTATCAGCCCACTGCGGGTTCTTTACATCCACACGCATCTCGTCAAAATATAATACGGTAAAAATATCCGTACATGACAGCGATCCGCCGGGATGACCCGATTTGGCCGAAAAAACCTCATCGATGATATATTTTCTGATAAGGGCGGCCTTTTTCTTCAAATCAAGCAATTTCAGCTTGTCCATGATGTAATCTCCTCCATGCTGTTTTTATTTATGTCAGAAATAAACGAATTTCAATTCTGCCGTTCAAGCGCTTTTCTTTTCTGTGGATATTCCGGTTAATTCCGCTTTTCAATCTCGCTGATCATGCCCACGCGCACCGCGTGCCGGCCGCCCTCGAATTCTGCTTCAACCCAGTGATCCACAATCATTTTTGCCATCTCCGTGCCTACCACTCTGGCGCCGAAGCACAAAATATTCGCGTTATTATGCTGCTTTGCCAATTTCGCGGAAAACGGCTCCGAGCAGCACACCGCACGGATCCCATTGACCTTATTGGCACAGATCGACATGCCGACGCCTGTACCGCAAATCAAGATCCCGCGTTCACACGCCCCTCCGGCAACTGCGGCTGCCACTTCTTCCGCAATATCAGGATAATTGCTGGCCGTTGTAGACTCTGTTCCGAAGTCTTTCACCGCAATTCCCTTTTCTTCCAAATGCTTTTTGATGATCTCTTTCATCGCTACTCCGGTATGATCATTCCCAATTGCATACATGCGAAATCCTCCTTGGTTCTGCGGGCGTGATTTTATTCCGTCAATGCCCGATTTATAATTATACACGATCCCCGGTCAGAATGCTACCTCATTTTTACGGTCTGCAGGAAAAACGTTAAATGAAAAAGCAAAGGTCCGTTGAAAAAGTAAATGCAGCAGAGGGGGACGTTTACATTTTCCAAATCAAAAATTGGATATTTATCAGATTTCGCGGCTTCTTCAGGATGCGTGAAACGATTCTTTCCGATTTCCTGAAGAAAGGAACTGCGTTGGGCGAGATCCATATAAGCAAGTTCATCTACCGAAGCAAACGACTGGCAGAGCGCTAAGGCGGTAGTACTGAAAGTATCGGAAAACACTTTCTCCTGTGCAAAAAAAGATTGCTTCATGAGGAGATCGTTCAAAAAAAATCTACATCTTTTGACCCTAAGATTTTCAGGAAATCATTTCGTTCTCCAGTGACTTCATCTGCATCTTCGCCCAAATTAACAATCGTTCGAAAAAATGCCATATTATTGAAGAAACATTCCAACATCCAGACAATTCATAATAATCTACTTCTCCATCATGATTACATAACGAACTGTTTTTCCGTTCTTTTGGACCTTGCAATAAACATGACCTGTATATCGTCCATCAAAAGGCAGTCTGCTATATGATACAATGCGTTTATTGAGTGTCAGCCATACATGTGGTTTTATCCACACCTGACCCACTTTGAGAACACAGCCGTATTGAGCGAAAGACAGTTCATAGCCTTTAATGATTTCAGAATACTTTTTGAATATCGTATTCTTCATGCGCAATGATTGCTTCATTGCTTTTGGACGAATAAACAAATTTTATCAGAATTTCCTCCCAAATATAGTCCAGTATTTAGCGCCCCCTGTAATGGAATTGGTAAATGGATCCATCCGTTAGGATCATTGTATTGCTTTAAGGGGTGGCTCTCAACAGCGGATTGTCCTTTTGATACAGGTGGCTTTGCTATTCGGAATGGGTAGCTCTCAATAATAGATTGAACGGCTTCGAAGCTACGGAATACTCAACATGGAAAGCTCACAATTTTACAGCTCTATCTTTCTGTCCTTAAAGTAATATTCTCTGTTGAATCGCTACATATAACAAACCTGTCTTTATGATTTAGCACTATATTTTGATTTTTCAGATATTTCTTTCTGACTCTTACAGCGAACCTGCTTCAGGATTAGAATTTGAAGCAAAATGCTGATAAAATGCCAAAGGTTCACTGCCTGTGCATTTTGCAGAAAAATGCTTTGCCGCAGCTGCTGTTACGAATATTTCATCGGCGTAGCAGTCATCCTGTGTATCAAACATTGAAACACTTTCTATGGCAACAGCTTCTTTTCCGGGTACACATATAGTTCCCGTACCGCGTAAAACAATTGCGCCAAAAGCAGCATTTTCCTTCAACTCTAAAGTTTTCTTCGACTGTACCTGTGTACGTTTAGCGCTATACAAATCAGGATTTACAGCTTCACTCCTACGTCCGCAACGATAAATTACAAAACTTTGCTCGCCGTTTTCATTCTTAAATATTTCTACAGGAGGACGGTAATATTCCTGACGGAAATTGTCGCCATTACCTGAATGTTCACAATGTATCATGGCAAGAATATGTCTGCAAACAGCTTCCATGCCATCTTTTTCTACAGAAACAGGCAAATCCTTGTCCAGAATATCTGCGGGCATAGGCATTTCATTAACACGTGATTCAGGAATACAGCTGACATCAGATGCTGCCTGAAGCTCATATGTTACTAATGAGCCGGGAGCGTGCAATGTACATGGCGGCATAAACCAACCTGTGCCCGGAACAATATTTATGGTATTACTAAGGTCTGTCAAATGATTATCGCCTTCTGAGTATGCCAGCAAATGTTCCATAATTTCATCATCTGTAAAAATCGGGTCAATGCCAAGAGGCGTCTGAGGATATGCATTGCGGTTCATGTTCAGCTCTACAGGGAAATGATAAGACTCAGGTTTACCTGTTTTGCCCTCTTTTACATGCTCCTGGCAAGGGTGCAAATGAAGCGGAATTCTGTGCCAGTTGTCAAAGAATTTCGGTAAAACATCCCATTTACGTTCAGAATCACCTAACATTAATTCTCTGCAATACTCTATTGCATCCGCAAGCTTAATATATCCTTCCTCCACAACAATATAGCTGTATCCGTGATCCTCAGGACAGTTCACATTTTGAGCACCGTTATCGGCAAATGTTGTAGATGCAAGCCAACGTTCACTCACTGTCAAAATCTGCGAGGTATCACCTGTTTTAATTTTAAGACGTTTGCCGGGTTGTGTAATACCTGTTCTTGCAACCCACGTAGGCTTAAGAATAAATACACCGCCTGTACGCTCACACGCTCTTTTAATAATGCTCTTAATAGTTTCCACATCTTTTATAACTGACTTGCTCATAAAGCCCTCCTATTATATATATATTATTTAATAAATTTTCCTACACTTACCGTACCGTCATCATTCCAAAAAAACTCATAAAAATCTATAAAATGAAGCTGATTAATCTGATTGGTGGATACAGAAATATAATTTTTGCCCTTATAACTAACAACTTCGCTGCATGAAACTCCCGGAATCAACAAATCCTCCTCAGGATATTTCCAACCTGTATAAGGATTATCTGAATATGCATATGATGTGCCGTGATTATTTATTGACGTATTCGTATAGAATAAATAATATAAGCCATTGTGTTTCGTTATAAACGGAGATTCAATAGCTCCCTCACAATTAGGATGCGCAATTGAGCCTTTATCTTCCCAGTGCAGCAAATCTTTAGAGGATGCAATACCTGTAACACCGCGTTCTGTATTGTCATCAAAACGCTGTCTCGCACAGTAGTACATTATATAAGTACCATCATCATCCAAAAATATGAAACAGTCACGGCAATCAGACCAAACATCCTCGTTCCAAAGTCCCCATTCTCCGGATTTTAGTAACGGCTTTGTTCCGTACTTTTCCCAATTACACAAATCTTTAGATTTAGCAAGACAAATAGCCTGGCAAACATTTTTATTTACACCTGTATAGAACATCCAGTATTCACCGTCTTTTTCAAGCACGGCAGGAGCCCATACCTGATATTCATCAAAATCGCCTTTTGTTGTGGCTAAAACAGGCTCCAATACTTTCCAGTTCACCATATCTGTTGTAACTGCGTGGCCAAGCACATTGGCATCTTTTTCCTGCCATGAATAACAAGCGGTAAATCGGCTGTATACAATGTGCAGTTCACCGTCTTTTTCAATAAATGTGTGATCTGCTATAGAACCGCCTATTTCAATCAGATAACCGCGCATTGGCTCTTCTCCGTTTTCCAATGCTGCCAAAAATTCCTCTGCCTGGTCTAACATTTCTTCTGTTGATGAATAACGGTGGCAATTAAACCCCCACGTATCGGACGTATCTTTTCCTCTTTCCAACGCATCCGCTCTGTTAATCAGCGCCATTATGATACTTACAGCCTTAACAGTATCATAATCCGTTTTACTTCTGAATTTTTCCGCACGCGCTTTAAGACTGTCTACTCTTCTAAAAAAAACTAACATATCTGTCATATATTCCATCTCCTGAATCCTAAATTATTATGACCTTAATTCAAAATCACTATATTTTTATCACAAATCTTCATCGTGGCAAAGGTATGCTGCTATTTCATTTGCCAAAACATCGAAGCCTTCAGCATTCGGGTGAATACCATCGTATAAATATTTTTCGGCAGTTTCAACCGTAATATCACTTGTACTGTATAAATCCAATATTGAGAACTCATATTCTGCGCAAACTTTTTTTATAGCCTCCACATAATCTGTAAGCTCTAAGCCGAATTTATTTTTTATATCTGTTCCTTCTTTGGGCGGAAGAACACGCTGCAAAGGTGTTATGAACACTATAGATGAATTATTATATTCTTCTTTTAATATATCACAAAGCAATCTCATGGCACCATAAAACGTTTCTTCCGATGCTGCCTCTTTGTAAGCACCAAGAGGGGCATTCTCATGAAAATCGTTTGTTCCACCAAAAATAAAAATCAGGTCAGCATCTTTTTTCATATCTTTTGCGCGAACTGTAAAAGACGCGTTATGTCCTGAAATAGTTGTTCCGCACCTTCCATAAGAATAAATTGTGTCTAATTCTAATAACTTTTGAAGATGTGCCTGAAATCCGTTAAGTTCAGTTATACTGTCGCCAAGAAAAGCAATTTTCTTTCCGCGCCAGTATTCTTTTTCATATGTAATACGTTCTCCCATACAAAACCTCCATCATTATATATTATTTTGTTAAATCTTCACCGGGGCAAAGATATGACACCATTTCATTTGCCAAAACGGCAAATCCTTCTGCATTTGGATGTATACCATCATATAAATACTGTTCAGCTGTTTCTACTGTAATTGCACTTGTTTCATATAAATCAAGTACAGGAATCTCATATACTTTGCAAACCTCTATAATGGCGTCTACATAATCAACAAGTTCGAATCCCCTCGCATTCTTAGTTCCTTCTCCTGACATAGGCGGAAGTGTTCTCTGAAGCGGTGTTATGAACACAATAACGGCCTCACTATAATTCTCTTGAAAATATTCACAAATCATACGAGTTGCGCCATAAAATGAATTTTTATTAACGCGTGAGTCCATACTTCCTAATGGCCAACTAATATGGAAATCATTAGTACCTCCGAAAACAAATATTAAATCAGCATCATCAGCTACCTGCGACATGCGGTTAGTAAATGACAAATTGTCCCCACCAATAGTAGTTCCTGATTTTCCGTATGAATAAATAGTATCTGCCTGCAGTAATTCTTTTACAGTTGCCTGAAAACCGTTTAATTCCGTTATACTGTCTCCTAAGAAAGCAATTTTCTTCCCTTTCCAATACGAGCTTCCCTGAACTTCTATCGGAAGCGGAATGATATCAGGATTAACAGCAGCCGGGGTCGATGCCGGAGCTAACGGAGAAGACACAGAATTATGTGCCGTAGATGCAGGTTCATGAGATTCAGCACCATGTCTATCAGACGATTGTGAACATCCCGAAAGAACATATCCGCAAATAAATATGCATAGTATTACGTTTATCAGTTTTTGGTATTTTATCATAAATCCACCTTTCTTTATAAACTAAAGTTGACAAGAATATGAATACAGTTTTTAATATTACACTTTTTCAAAATCCTGCCAACTTTTTTAATTAACCGATTATTTTTTCTTTTTGATAATTAAAAACACTACTATTGCAGCCACTACAAGTATTACTGCAACAGTTGTTATTATAATAGCTGTATTGCTATCTCCGTCTGTGTTGTCAGCATTTGCATCTTTTGTAGCTGCAGGAGCTTTGGTTGTCTCAGGTTCTTTAGTCGCAGCTGCCGTAGCATCAGCAGAAGGTGCAGCTGTTATATCAGAAGGCTCTGTAGCATCTGAAGTTTTTTCTGTTGGTACAGGTGTTGCTGTAGCAGCGGATTCTTTTTCCCAAAGCGTTATATCACTTATAAGACAGTCGTGACCTTCTACAATATGAAATATAGCCAGATAAACTTCACCGCTGTAATTAGAATCAATTGTAATTTCCAGTTCATCATTACTCCAGCTAAATCCCGGAACAGGAATATCTACCTGTCCTATAATATTCGCGTCAGCAATTGCGTTACCATCTGTATCTTGTACAGCTCCAGTGGTCGTAAGCGCAATATATGCATTGCCTTTTTCTTCGTCATAAAATACAGCTCTGTTATCAGCACCGTATGTTATAGTCAGAGATTTATACTTGCTCAAATCCCATTCACCAAGTGAAACATATTTTCCGTACCGCTGGTTTGTAACACAGTAACAACCGTACGAGTCTATAAATTCAACTACGGCAGTATGATCATACTCTTCCAAGCCTTCAATGTCTATAGTTTCACCTGCAGCCAGACAAGGTAATATTGCCGTACTCAAACATAAAACTAGAACAAATATAAATACGTTCCGTTTGAATTTTCTGTTTTTCATAATTATTTCCTCCTATTTATATATTAAATAGCACTCCTGTTTTTCTTTGTTATGAGTATTACTGCCAAAGCAAGCGCAACAATTACAATAAAGCACATAGGAACAAATCCCGCAAAATCTCCTGTAGACGGATTGTTGCCTGACGGTGTTTCTGTAGGTTTCTCTGTAGGTGTTATTTCAGGTTCTTCCGTAGGTGTTACAAGGGAAGCCGCAGAAAGTTCCGCAAGAACAGAGCTACCTTCAGCAGGCTGGTCAGTTACAAGAGTAATAATTGCTGTCTTGCCAGCATGTTCACCTGCAAAAGCCTTGTAATAGCTTTCAACATAAGTAGTATCGTCTGTATTAATACCGTCACCTGACTGAAGGTACATTACACTGTTATGTTCAGTGCTTATATCCTTTATGCTGATAACAATTACATATTCAGCTGCATTAAGCTTTTCAGCAAAATTAACTGTCAATAAACCGTCACCTGTAGAACGCTGATCAACAGAAGCTACTGCTGTACCTTTTATACTTGTGTCATAATCAGTATCCCATGCGTATACAGAAACATTGTAATCACAGTAACCTTCTCCTCCGCCGGGAGTCCACTGGAACATTGTAATACCGCTCATTGGAGTAGTTACATTTACACGAAGTCCATAATAATCACCTACACCCATTATAAATGCTGTACCCGGATCTCCCCCGCCTGTAGCTACAGTTGTATTAACTGTTGGAATTGAAGTTGTGCCCTTTTTTACAAATGTAATCTTTTTAAGAAGCGCACAATGTCCAGGAGTAGCATGGTAAACCGCAAAAAATACTTCTCCGTTATAATCCGAATCAATATCAACTGTAACATCCTCCGGTACCCAGCTCGATGCCACTGCGGAAATACCGCTTTTCTGCACAACTATATTGGCTTCTGCAACAGCCGTACCATCCGAATTCTGTATAGCGCCTGTTGTAGTAAGCGCAAATACAAGCTCTCCTAAAACACTCTTAAAATCTGCTTCTGCATCAGAAGCGTATGAGAATACCACTGAACCGTACAAGCTTAAATCAATGTTGCCAATTGAAGCATATTGACCGAACTGGTTGCACTCTATACCGTTAGTACTAACGGTAAAATTACTGCCAGTTATAGTCGTTGCATCAATTACAAGATCATCGCCTTCAGCAAATACTGTCAGATTAGCAAAGCAAAAGCTTGCTATTAAACTGACAACCAACAAATGAATACATGTTTTCTTCATAAATTTTTCCTCCTAATAAATATATAAATCTATACCTCTCGGTGTAAAAACTCACTGTTTTGGTCACTGCACGTAAATAATAATTCACTGTTACCATTTCCGTTTTCAAAATACTCGATTCTTATTGTATGAAGTCCGGCAGCTAAAGGCAGTGAGCCGCTTCCCGTCATAACAGTATGAACTCCGCTTATGTCTATTACTTTCCGTCCGTCAATATACAGAACCGCTCCGTCATCCGCCATCAGTGTAAATTCTACATTTTCGTCAGCAGATATATTAATATAGCCATCAAATGCCAGTGCAAACGCGTTAAGCGATTTATTCGTCACAATTTCAACACGCTCAACAACTGTATCATATACAAGATTTCCGCCTGTACCTTCCAGCAAATTGATTTCAGGCTGTTTGCCGTAATCATCAGTAAGCTTGTATTTGTACGCATTAAGCCCCGATTTTAAATTTCCCTCAGCATTTAAAGCTTCCATATACTGAATAAAACCTTTTGTTCTGGGCGTCAAAACTGTCGCAGCAGATTCACTGTATGCATATGATGCGCTGAATACATACTGATTACGTCTTTCAGGCGCGCTGTCACCTGTTAAGAACCAGTCTGTTAAATCATACACATTCGTAACATTATCCATCCAGTGGAAACCAAATGATATTTTATCTTCAGTTTCACCTATTAAAGCCCTGGGTACAGCAATATGCATTTCATTTCCGCTTTGTTTATAACTTACAAGACCGATTTCATACCAGACATCATTCTGATAAGCACAAAGCGTAGTTACAGATTCATCAATTACTTTAAAATTAATCAGGTAGTCGTAGCCTTCCCAACCTGTATTTGCATTGTCATCCCCGTCTAAGAATAAAAGCATCCAATTTCTGTCTGTATACAGCGTCATAGCTTCAGCTGTGCGAACATAGAAGTACACATAACCGGCATCATACGCAATTTTGCTTTCCACAATATCATTTCTGCCTGTTTCATTAACATAAATATATGTTCCTGTAGGGTCTGTAGAATCTCTCCACGCAGTATCTCCGATGTAGTCTTCATATGAACCTTCTGCCGACTCCCACTGGTCAAATCCCTTCGTCACATCAATTGCTGTGTTATTCTTCTGTTCAGCCGGCGCTTCCATACCTTTAAACTGTCTTATGATAGAACAAAGCTGATAGAAATAGTTATCTGTATATCCGCCCTTCATAGGCTCCATGTCTCTGCTGAACTCATGATTATATTCATCCACAAAACCAAAAGGACAATGAGACTGTGTTCCAATAAACTCAGGGAAATACTGTGCAATCCACTCATTCCAGCCGCCGATATTAAGGTATTCAACCTCAGGATGGTTCTCCATCACCCATTCAAACTGTTCCTGCAAATATACGCCCTCACCGGAGGTTTCTTTTTCATTGAATTTATCCAATGTGCCGGAAGCATGGCTCCGACCGTCTCCCGGTTTACTGTGCCCGCCGCCAATAATAGTTATCTGCTCCGCCTTGCCTTCTGTCTCATCCCAGCCATAAGCATAAGTATCTGCTTTATAGTTATGCATAAACAAAGGGTTTCCCCATGACCATCTGTATACAGGTTCGTTGGGATAATGTCCGTCATCATTTTCATTTGGTACCCATGCGAATCTGTAAGTAAAAAATTCAGCCATTTCCTGATTATTAAGTGCCGGCAAATACGTTTTTGGACTTGTATACTGCGCCTCGACTTCTTCGACTCTCTTAAGCATTACAAGCGGTTTTCCGTCCATATAGAACCACAAATCCTTATATTTTTCCTGAGAATAGTACGTTCTGTACAAATATCCTATATCTCTGTACTTTCCGCTGTCGTCTCCGTAAACCCACGGAACTATGCCCGGTGTACGAGTTCCTTCTGCGCGCATTTTCAGGCTTGTTTCCAAAAGTACATCAAAAGCTTCTTCATAAACTCCCGCGTTTGTAAAATCAAGATAAATATAGTCAACTCCTGCCAGTGAAAGATACTGTAGATTTCGTCTTGCAACCCATTCATCGGTAGAGGTGGCATATCCAACTTCAGGTTCACCCCACCAATGGAATGAATTTTCTGGACCATATTTTGTATTTACAGGGTCTCTCGCAAGCTGCTTAGTATTATCTGTCATAGTTGTAACAGACATAGTCCACAATGTATAGAACACACCTACGTATTTGCCTTCTTTAGGAGCTCCTACTTCCTCATATGTAGGAAGCTCTCTTCCCAAAGCATCCTGCGCTCTCTGATTAGACGATGTAATTACCACAGGCAAAGTATTTCCATCTGTATCCAGAATATAATTCTGTGTAATATTTGTATTTAATTCATTTTGGTTTCCATTAGATTGACCATTACTTCCTGTAAAAGTTATTGTTCCTGTTATCATCAATATATCCAGCGCAATAACAACAACTGCCAGCACCGCAGAGCTTGTAATTTTCACTGTCTTGTTTTTAGCTAACAAAAATATTGCCGCAATACCGCCGATTACAATAACATTTGCCATTATGAGAATGCATATTTCAGTGGTACTTAAGTTATCTTTCGTTTCAGTCGGAGTGGTTTTAACAGGTGCTGCCGGCGCATCAGGAGCCGGTGTTATTAATATCGCGTCTTTATTCACAGCATCATAATCAACAACTGCGCTGTCCGCTGTTCCGGAAAGAGCAGACAGTTTTAATATACCTATATAATAATATGAACCGTCTCTGCTTAAAAATCCTGCTGAACCCATATCGGGTACAACTGCACTTTCAGTACATGCAATTTCATTTCCAGATGCATCAAATACTGTTGCTTTAGAGTATGCATTGCCTTTATAGCCGTATTCTTCATAAATCTCCGTATTTTCAAGACTAATTTTACCAACTAATGTACCATCTGCTAAAATCTCAACTGCATTTCCGCTGTCACGAATTTCCATATTAACACCGTCTTTAAAGTCCATACCTTCCGGCAAAGATGCCAGTACATTTATATTTCCCACATTGCCGTCTTCATCTATAGTATGAACAACAATATCAACTTCTTCTTTCGCCATACCTATAAGTATTCCCAGTTTGCCGGGTCTCGCGGATTTGTTGTCATTGCCAAGATCATTTTGACCTAGTGCTAAAAGATCACCACTTATCATGTATCCTTCCGGTTGACGTAAAAGTACATATACTTTCGAAAAGCCTGTATGTGAACCTTTTTCACATAGTATGTCAAATGACATACTGTAGTTTGAATACGTATCTCTCCGAAGCAGTGTACGGTTGCTTTTTAATTTGCCTTCAGCAACACTAACATTACCCCAATCACCGCAAAACCAGTCTGAATACATTTCAGTCACCGAAATATTGCTGAAATTATCCTCAAATACAACACTGCTGTCACCGTCTGCTAAAACAACAGTATTGCTTGAGCAAACCAACACAAATAAAATTGTAATTATCAATATGATTTTTTTTCTGAGAAAACACCTCTTCATTTGCAACCGCCCTTTTACATATTTTTACAATTTATTTTTATTTCAATATTTTACCCATTGAAACCGTGCCATCCTCATGCCAGTTAAACTCTGCTATTTCCAGATACTGTTCACCTGTACCTCTGTACGTAGCTAGCGATATATACCATTTATCTTTAAATTTAAATACTTCACTGCAGCCTGTGCTGTATATAAAATTCTTATTATCCGGCAAAACGGTCCATCCCTCTAAAGGATTATCTGATGTTGCATAACAAGTTCCAACACCTGTATTAGTATAAAAAAGATAATATTTTCCGTCTTTTTTCAATGCAAACGGTGATTCGGCAGTATGCGCGACACCTGGAATTTTTATATACTGTTTATCCTCCCAGTGTATAAGGTCCTTGCTCATAGCAACACCAACTACAGGTTTTTCTATACCGTCTTTATCTATAAATGAAGAACAGTAATACATATAAAATGTACCGTCATCATCTTTAAGTATCATACTGTCACGGCAATTAGACCATTTTGAAGCATCCCACGGACACCAATCACCGGGAGTAAAAAGCGGATTACCGGAAACTCTTTCCCAATTATATAAATCATCTGAAACGGCAAGGCAAATAGCCTGCGCAATATTAAAATTTACACCTGTGTAGAACATCCAGTATTTGCCCTCAGCTTCAATAACAGCCGGCGCCCATACCTGATAATCATCGAATTCACCTTTGGCAGTTGTAAAAGCTGTTGGATGTATTTTCCAGTTAATCAAATCCGTAGTTGACGCGTGGCCAAACATATCACTAAATTGTTGATCCCATAGATACCCCAGGTAGCAAGGAGCATAAAAAACGTGCATTACACCGTCTTTTTCGATAAATGAATGGTCTACAAGTGTTTTTCCCGGCTCAGCAAACATTCCTTTCAACGGAAATTCACCGCGTTCCAATGCTTCCAGATAACGAAAAGCACTTTCCATGAAAACATCTTCTGAAAAATAAGTTCCCCATCCAAATCTGCCGGTTACATTACAACCGTCATGCATATCTTTCGCACGGTTAGCAAGTGCATCTATGGCTGCTACTGTTTTTACGTACTCATAATCTGTTTTTGTACGGTACGGAGCAACTCTGACTCTTAAATCACAATATCTGTTATAAAATTCCATTTTTTACCCTCCAAAAAGTTTTAATACTCTCATTACAGTTATGTTCATATTTTAGTTTTTTTTATGAAATAATTCTATCGCTTTTACTGTTGAAAAACATATAAAATGATATGAAAATTACTCTTGCACCTTCTCTGTTTGTGTCTGTGCTTTTACAGATTGGAACAGATTCTCCACATTATTCATTTTTGACGCACACATGGACTGTAGAACATCAATCAGCTCCATCTGACCTAATATCAAAGGAAAATCCTCTTTAATATGCTGCGTATAATCCCGGAATGTAGTAGACTGATAACCAGCTCCTCATTCGCAGCATTCGTTTTATGCAGGTTGAACTGCCCTCCCACAGGTACGTTCGTGTCACACCACAGTAGATGGAATAGGCAATGAGTAAAACTGGCTCTGACCATTGCAATAATTCTTATGGAGTGACAATGTTATGAACGCTGTAGGTATTGATGTTTCTAAAGGTAAACGTATGGTTGCGATCATGCGTCCTTTCGGTGAAATCGTTTCCTCCCCTTTTGAAATTAAACACACTTTAAGTGATATCCAATCTCTTATTGATCTGATCAAAACTGTTGACGGTGAATCACGGATCGTCATGGAGCACACGGGACGTTATTATGAAACTCCGGCTCATCAGTTCTCCGATGCCGGTCTCTTTGTCTGTGCTGTTAACCCGAAGCTCATTAAAGACTTTCACAATGATTCCAAAAAACGGCTATGAAGAACAATCTCATAGGCAGCCTTGATCAGACCTTTCCCGGTGTCAATTCTTACTTTGACAGCCCTGCCCGTAGTGACGGAAGCCAGAAATGGGTCGATTTCGCCTTCACCTACTGGCATGTGGACTGTGTTCGTAAAATGTCTCCCAATGCTTTTATTGTCCATTATCAGAAATGGTGCAAACGAAAGAAGTACAACTTCAGTAAATCAAAAGCTGAAGAAATCTATGGAGCTGCAACGGAACTCGTTCCTGTACTTCCTAAGGATGATATAACAAAAATTATCATCAAGCAGGCCGTTGACCAGCTTAATTCTGCTTCTTCAACAGTAGAAGACCTCCGTTCCCTTATGAATGCTATAGCAGCCAAACTTCCAGAATACCATGTTGTTATGGCTATGAAAGGTGTAGGCCCATCCCTTGCTCCTCAGCTTATGGCCGAGATTGGCGATGTAACTCGCTTCACTCACAAGGGAGCTTTGACCGCTTTTGCAGGAGTAGATCCTGGGGTTAATGAATCCGGCAGCTATGCGCAAAGGAGTGTTCCAACCTCAAAGCGTGGCTCTGCTGATTTAAGAAAGACTCTCTTTCAAGTGATGGACATTCTTATTAAAACAATGCCTCTGGATGATCCTGTTTACAAATTTTTAGATAAGAAGCGATCTCAAGGCAAGCCTTACTACGTCTACATGACTGCAGGTGCCAATAAATTTCTTCGTATCTATTATTTTAAATTTAACGAGCTTTCCGTGTCCGACCAACATATACGTAATTACATGCTTCTTCTGTAAATCATCCATAACAGCAAGTGCCTGATGCTGAAAACGCATTCTGAACCATTCAGCAAGTTTCTTGACAGAGCAAAGCCATTCACCGGGTAATATGTTATAGCTGACGCCATCTACTCTCCTATATGACGTCCTGAAATTTGCATAGCTGCACAGTATAACATAATAAAAAAGACCGGAGCTTCCGCCTGTGCGAATATTCCGGTCTGCCATTAGTTTACGTATCAAATCCCTGTATATCCTGCATCTGGGATAATCAACGATTTGTTTAATTTCTAATTTGTATTCCATATCTTTTGCCTCCTTATAAGTATAAAAAAGTACAGGAAACTAAAATTCGGTGAATAATATTCGAAAATCAGTTACCTGTACAAATCCGTTTAATATTGCGAAAATGTTCATAACCCTAATATTGAAATGTTATATGCTATAAAACCTAAATGTTCTTGTACATCATGATTAAAAACCTTGAGATTTATATATTGCTTTAATATTGAACCCCAAGATCTCTATTTTGTGCAACAAAAAATAAATTCAATGTAAGAGAGACTTCTTGACACCAACGCTGACACCAACCGCTGTAGCATTAGATAATATTATATAATATTCAATATAATTTACATTGCTGAAAAAGCTCTAAATATAGGACTTTTTACTACATAATAGCACACTATACTACCACGCCGAAGCCATTGCCCGATTGCTCATAAACTGAAGTTGAATTTTCACAATCCTTAATTATCCAATTTTTCGAAATTTCAAATGAAAAATTATCCTTATGATGAATCATCCGCATATTTTTGATTTCCATTTTGATTGATATGGTCTTGCAAATACTTTGTAGTAATTTTTAGGGATTTTCCCATTGCTGTCAGCAATTATATTGGGCAACACATGCAAAGCATCTGCTAAATCCAATGCCTGATCGAATTTACTGGATTGTAAAAGTGATCTTAGCATTGATAGATTGTTAAATAACGCCGTTTGCATCTGGAAATCTTTAAAGATTATCGTTCTAACATAATAGTTTTCATGTTTAGAGAATTCCCACTTCTCGCTTAGTTTGGGAATTTCACATAACGAATGTCGTATCTGATTGTTTTCAATCAGAGAATCGGTTTTTTCTAAAAGAGCTAATATGATATCAAGAACTTTAATATTTTCCGGAGAATCAATGTTACTCCGGATAAGTGATATTATAAAGCTCAAATCATACAATTCATTTTGTGTAATCATTGAAATCTCCTTTATGGAAAGATGACGACATATTTTTTTAAATTTATATCTTCAATAGATTTGTGTAAGTAACAAATCGCTTGGATACATGCATCATCAAGTTTCTTACCCAAATGTATGCATTCTATCCATATAGCTTTATTATCAATAAATTCATAGTTTTAATTTGATAATTCCCTTTGAAGGATAATGGCAATTATACATCTTATTTATATCATCCAATTCGATAATCTGCATATAATGAGAATAATGTACGGAATTATAAAAAGGCGTCCAATCGCAATAATAAGCATCAGGCCATAAACATACAGGATAATATCTAATGTTATTCCTTACATATGAGTTTACATCTTTAATCTTATTAGTCATAATCTTTTTTAAATTGGTATCAAATACTACACTCAAAATTTCACTATTCTCAAAAGGTCTTGAAATACCACTCAACTCAGAATGAATAAAATGCGGAGGAAACAATTTCAAATTGAATAGTTGGTATTCATATCCTTCGTTCTTAAGTATCCTATAAATGATATTATCATCACATGCGCTTTGTTCTAAAACCGAGAGTTCATGTTTGTACATATGCTTACCCTTCTGATAGTGAGTTAAAGACCTATCGATTTTTAACTTTTTTAACCATTATAACTTTTGATGCAAGTTCCGTTAGGGAATCGGTATGTGAAATATAAACTATAGTTCTACTTGATGAACTAATAAATTCCTTTAGTTTCAGAATGCTATTTTCGTCCAAATGATTGCTCGGTTCATCCAAGAATATAATAGTGGCTTTCTTAAGAATTGCTCTTGAAAGTGAAATCCTTTGCTTTTCACCAACCGAAAGACTGTCTTGCTTTACGGAGACGTCTCTGTCAGCTAAGTAAGCAATACCCATATCGTCCAAAACACGCATTGCCTCTTTTTGAGACACTAAACCTCCGAAAGTAAGGTTTTCAAGAACGGTTCCGGGAAAAAGAAACGGTTCCTGCGTTGCCAAAGAAATTTGGCTTCGTAAGCTGTCAAGAAAAACTGAAGACATTTCAATCCCATTAACCGTAATGCTACCTGTGTAGTCGGAATTCAGTCCGCAGAGTATGCGGAGCAATGTAGATTTCCCGCTTCCATTTTCGCCGCATATTGCGACTTTTTCGCCAACTTGAATAGAAAAATTAAGCGGCTCAAAAACGGGTGTGTCGCCATATTTACAAGATAAGCCTGCAGCCGAAAAGCTGTCAATCTTTTCGATTGTCTTTCCGTTGAACCCTTCCGCATCATTATAAAGCACGTTCATTCTGTCAACCAAAGTCTTAATTATAAGTCGTTCCTTTATGATATAGATAACGGAATTTATAATGTTATTATATATCGAGGAAAAGCCGAGCATTGCCGCCACTGTTCCGGGGGACGCGGAATTTTGGGAGACAAAGACTGCTCCTGCCACGATGATCATCGAACCGGAGATCGAATCAATTGCGGATGAGAAAAACGACGTAACCGATGCCATAACCGTACTTTTCCTGCCGGTACGGTTGTAGTAGTTACGAAATTTCTCATCTATCCTGTTGAGCATTCCATCCTCGATACCAAGCATGACGGTATAATGAGGCATAGATGTTATGTCCATCTCATATTTGCGGAGCTCTGTTGCATAGTCCCGCGATTCTTTATCATATTTTGCATTTAATTTTTTAACAGCAATGGGAATGAATATCCTCACCACGGAAATTGCTATTGTGATCAATGTGTACTGCCAATTAAGGCTAAGAGAGCTATACAATAGGTAAAAACAAACGATGGGAAGAGAAATGACCTGTGTTATCATTTCCATCCATCTGAGTCTATAATTGTTGGGATCATCCTCAAGACGTGACTGTGCTTCGCCCACGCCCATTTTCATGGCATCGTTGTATTTCTTTTGCAGAAACCGCCCCATTACTTTTCTGTCATGATTTAAAGCCTGCTTTATTGTAAGCATATTACAGAGGTAACTTATGAGCGGGATAATAAATACGGAGATAAAAACACCAAGTATGATTTTCCATGCCTCTCTCGTAAGTGCATCTTTGTTCAACCCAAGAATCGCATCGGTAAATCCGGCAACAAGTGTAGTTATCCAAACGGAGAGTACCCCCATAAGTACTGTCTCAAGTGTGCTGACGATCCACGCAGGGGCCATTGCCGAAAAGCAGTCACTTTTTATTTCTTTAACATTATTTTTCAATTTTAATCTCACCTTCTTCAAGTCTATATATATTACACATCAAGCCGTCAAGCCGGTCATCATGTGAAATGACAAGGGTAGCATCCGAGCGTTCGAGAAGTTTTCGGCACAGCATCTCTTTTGCGTCTGAATCAAGTGAATTGCTCGGTTCATCTAAAATCAGCATCTTTGGATTTGAAGAGAATGCTATGGCAAGATAAACTTTCTTCCGTTCTCCTCCCGAAAGATCCGATATGTTCGATGATTTGACCATGGACTCGGTAAGTCCCCATTCTTCAAAATCCGAAATGCTTGGCTTGCACCTGAGCATTTCGCATAGTTCCGCCGTCGTCATATTAAATGCAATATCTTCTTGTGGCATATAGAACAGTGTATCACCCCAAAATGATGATGAACAATCCCCATTAAAGGTAATTGTACCTTTCTGTAATGGCAATAGTCCCGTGATCACTCGTATGAGCGTTGTTTTACCGGCTCCGTTTTTTCCTTTCAGCAATGCAAGCTCGCCGTTTTTGATTTTCAAGTTCAGGTTGTTTAAAACCATGGCAGAATCATACGAATAGGAGACGTTTTGTGCGGACATAGCGTACGTGTCCGTATCGACGCAATTGTGTACGGAACCGTTACCTGAAAACCACTTTAACAATCTTTCCTCAGATTTTTGAACAAGAGAGAATTGGGGAATGCAGTCAAATACGGCTTTGACACTTCCGAACAGTACGCCGGAAAGTGCGATAGCTTGTATTCCCACTTCCATCGTTGACTGTCCGGAAAAAACCGCAATACCCACAACGAGATACATACCGTACTGCAACACATTACTGACCAGTGAATTCATTGAAGATTGTGCCGCACCCGTACGTTCCGCTTTTTTTCCTGCATTTTGCGCTTCTGCGTGGATTTTCTTCATTCTGTTAAGATACCAATGTTCCAAAGAAAACAGCTTTATCGTAGCCATTCCCTCATATCCCGCAACAGTGAAATCTGTTACTTTTGCCTCGACATCTCTATTGACATCATAATTTATCTGCATATATTTCCGGATAATAATCGGGGGAAGTATTTGCAGTAAAGAAATCAGGATAAATGCCACGGCTATTATGGCACTTTGTACTCCAATAAAAAACGAATAAACTATAGCAGTAAGCAGAGCGGTGACTAAACCTGGATACAGGTGCTTTGCGGCAGATGTAACGATATTGAGATCATCGGTCAGATTTTCAAGAATCTCGCCATTTGTTATTGAAAACAGTACATTCAACGGACTTTTGAGAATGGCACTGTACAAGATCATCTTACAACGCTGACTTGCCTTCATGTCTTTCAATGTTGTGAGCATTTCAAGGCCCGACAGAGCAAGCCTGTATATAACCGTAAAAGAAACAGTGAAAACTGAAAGTTTCAAGACATTATTGACTTCACCGCTTATGGCCGCAGAAACCATTTCCGAGATCAGTTTTGCGTAAATTATTCCGTATGGGAGTACCACAATGCTTTTAAGCCAATTCAGAAAGCAGACAGTACGTAGTGGTATGGCAAATAATCTTCTTAGTTTATTGGTTCGATTCATAACTTTGATTCACAGCTTTTTTCATAAAGAGTTTTTATGGGTGTGCAAATACAATCCACCCCTACCCCATATTTGCACATATGCGACTGCAATTTATCAATCATATCATCATATTGAGTAAAAAAATTTCCATCTATATACTCTGATAACTTTTTATATGAACCTAAATCAAAATAATCTTCTGACAATAGTTCACATGGACGCAATCTTCCGTTTTGCGATATAACATATGACATATATCCAGCACCACAAGGCAACATATAGTCGAATTTTCCGCCACTAAATAAAGGTTTTTTGGGTTCCTGAGATCTGTGACTCCATATACCTACTGAGATTTTTCCATAGTATTTTCTTTTCAATTCACGTGAATTCCTATATGCTATCCTTAATTCCTCATCTGTTAATAAGAATAGTTTATCTTGTACTAAATTATCACACGCTCGTCCAGCTATTGTCGGAACTCCAAACTTGATTCTTTTTGCCCCCATATTTATAGCAGCTTTAATATAATCTTCCATTTTATTTAAATTTTCTTTATTGAGTACAAGTGACATTATATTATCAACACCGCATCTATTAACCTTTTCGATTGATTTTATTACTGCATAATAAGCTTCTCCACTACCGGTAAATTTTTTGTATTCATCGGGATTTGAACCATACAGAGAAAACTGTACATGATTTAGTTTTTTGATTATTTCATCATCATACAGATATAACAAGCTGCCGTTTGTTGGTATACGAATTTCAAACAAATCAGATAATTCAATTATATAGTTAACAATTTTTTTATTTAAAAATGGTTCTCCACCTGTCAATTGAAGTTGTTTAACTTTGCCTCCAAATTCATCTTTAATGTATTGTATTACGTTATCATCAATATCATGCCCTTTGGAAAAAGCATTTTTATAACAATGTGGACATGAAAAATTGCATCTACTTGTTATCTCAACTGATAATCCACTGGGATAAAATTTGCCTCTAACCCCAAAAATATTTGTGTTTTTTTTGATATGTTCATTCTCAACCAGAACATGATTTTTTATTTGATATTCAAGAAAATTTAAAATCGCCTTTCTAAAGCTCTCTATTCGAGAATCATTTTCCGCATTATATTGAGATATAAGAATTGTAAGCAGTCGTTCTACCGTTTTTGTTCCGTCACAGAGAGATAAAATGTCTGTTTGAGTGCTATCAAACAAATGTTCAACTCCTTCTTGATCAATTATTATTGATTGTTCATCAAATAAATGAAAACATAGTTCCGGAGAAATAGCCAAGTAGCTCGAGTTATTCATAAAATATTACTCCTTATTAAACTTATTTTTTGCATCAAGAATGCGCTCAATTTTTTTGTAACTATCTGGGTAGTCCTTTTCAATATGAAATGTAAGCCAAATAGCAATATTACATAGGCCTATAAATATCTCACACATTTTTTTATCCGGTTCATTATGATCCCCCGTATGAAGCATTGAGTTATAATAACAATCACCACCGCATAAATACTTAACGCTACAATCGGAGCATGGATTGCGATGATTAACATCATGAAAATGTACAGATTTGAGATTGAAAAAAGCGTTAATATTTCCTAATAAATAATCCTCTTTCCCAACAAAACTATCACAAGGATATATATCTCCATTCGGACAAACAGTTATTTTACTTCTCCCTGCCTTGCATCTAAACGCGTAAGCTTCTTTTAGGATTATCCTCTTTATAATTTTTCCAAAATAGTCATTATCATTTAGAATCAAAAGTAAATATTCAATTCCTTCGTCAAGCGTTTTTAAAAGCCATTTGGCAAATTTAGCGTACTTTTTCAACAACGAATCAGTTGATAGACTGTACTGCTTTTTAGAACTACGTACTAACTTCATTTGCACTGAACTGAATCCCATATTTTTATGATGGCGAAGAATATCAGACATATCACTTATTGGCGTAATAACAGATAAAGCCCATATCTCTTTAAACTTTTTAGAGTAGTTTTCGTTATTCATTATTTTATGTAATTCCGATGTGACGATGTCATATGTGCCTATTCCGCTGCAGTCAATACGCGAATTGTCGTTAGTTTCCTTATTTCCGTCTAAACTTACACCGATAGAAACATTATTGTTATCTAAATACCTGCATATTTCTTTATTAAAATAGGTTCCATTTGTACAGAGCCAAATCTGAATATATTTACCCGTGATTTCTTTGAATCTTTTTGCGTATTCCACCGTAGTTATTACAGCGGAATAATTCATAAGTGGTTCTCCACCACTTACAAAATCTATACGGTATCCTTTACTATTGGGATATGCTGTTTGAGTGAACCAATCCAATGTCTTTATTACTGTATTTTTATCAAATGCGCGCGGCTGAATATTATACGAATCTCTTTTTTCCGCAAAACAATATTTGCAGCGAAAATTGCATTGGTAAATTGGAGCAAAGGACAACGACGCAATATCTTTTGTAGTTAAATCATTTTTAATATCAAACGCCTTCCCTGAAAGAAAATAGCCATTCTCTTGCAATTGCTGCAATGTCTCAATATATTTTTGATCTTCAATAGAACTGTCTTCATCGTTGGCATATTTTAAAAAAGCCGAATAAAACCCCTCCGAAATTTGCAAAGTTATGTAGTGAAAAGTATCAAACAAAAAATATTCACCACAATATGTAAAAGCATGATAATGTTGATCACCATAATTCATACTGCTATTTCTCCCCGTGTTCAATTAAGGTAATTATATCTTCTACCGAGCTTAATGGTAAATCAAAATCAATAACAATATTAAAACGTTCCTCTATTTCGACTATGGCCTGCACAAAATCTATTGAAGATATTTGTAATATGTCGTTGCCAATACTCCCGCCTATAAGGGTTTTTTCAGATATTGAAAGCTCATTGTTTTCTGTAACTTTTTTAAAAATCTTTTCCAACTCAATAACAATCTCTTTTCTGTTCATAATAAATCTCCCATAAAATAATGAATAGTCGTGAAAAGCGGCAGGAATTTTATACTATCTTAGCAACAACCATCGCCGCTGCATTTTGTTCGGCGACCACTACAACCACTTGCTTTTGCAATAGCGTCCCCAGCAATATTAATGATATCTAATAAATTTTTCATCCTTACACCTCCTTCCTGCAAAAATCTTATGTAAAGGCTACCTACCGCTTTTCCAAATATAATAACTGTATTTTACTCTTTTGAAAGCTTGATTCAAAAATATAATCAAATGATTTAAATTGAAAAAATATATGCGCTTTATCCTTACGTGTTTTTTAACACATGAATTATAAACTGCTTGAATCGTATAATCTCCATACCCATAACGTAATAAAAATTTTGAAATTGTATATGCTGTTTTATTTTCGTGTATTTTATACGCTGTTATACATAAAAGCTTATTCATCCTAATGCGAATAGGAGATATTTGATATGAATCCAAATGACTACTTAGTGCCCCCTCCCATGGCTGAATTTCAGCAGTATTATTAAATGATGACCGTATATCTTTGAGGATTTGAAAGGATATATCATATTTTTGTTGACGATACATGTACTCTGCAATTCTACATTTTAATTCCAAGGAAGAATCAAGTGTCCATGTAGGTATGCCTTCATCATTTTCAATGATCATGCATAATGATGCATATAATTCCTTATCAATCAACTTTGCCAATGGGAGACGCCTCTTTATTAAAGCTTTGTTTCCTATTTGCGACACTTGATAGATTGAATCAATATATTTTATTTTAGTTTCGTATTCTGAATGTAGTATTTCCAAAACATAGTTCCGTGTTATGTCATCACAGCCGTTCTCTAACAGAAGACAGATCATTGATAAGCGAGTACTTGTATCGGAAAGAAGTTTCTCAATAATTTTTATTTCAGGTTTTATTACTCCCGATATAATTAAGCTGTCAAGACACTGAAAATTTTCGGTAGACTTGTTTTCGAACAAACTTAAAAGATATTCAGCACAATAATCATAGCGCAGAGGCGTATAACCACCATTAATGCTTTTACAAATGGTAATTGCTAAAGCAAGATTAACAAAAGGATATATGTGTTTATAGAAATCCAATATACAACTGGACTGATATCGAGAGAATGCACAAGTATAATCCAAGCATAAGTGTTCCTGAAAGAAATAGTCCATATCAATATCAAGTAAAACATGTTGTCGAAATTCTGGTATACATCGTACCAACTCTACTAAAGTGCATATTGATACTTGAATGTCCTCAACTTGAAAGGATATAGGCCAATTCGGAATTTGAATCTTCTCACCATTGCATTTCATTTGTCGGTTAATAAAACGCTTACAACAAGAATGAGCTATATATGCATTTGGAACGACCCAAATTATTCTATTAATTATTTTTCTTTTAATAGCATATCTAAGAAAATTACCAATATTGATGTGCATAGATTTATCTAGTGGCTCACAATCAAAATGTGCATCAATATGTATTACAGTAGAATTTCTAATTTTCTGGGCTTCCCATACCTCTAAAGCTTCATCGTGGTTATCTATAATATTTACACTTAACATCTTTATTTACCTTTCCGAGAATTTAATTCATTTACATTTCCATAGTAAATATATATTTATCACTTTTCAAATCCATTTAACTTCCTCCACCGTCATAATGCAACAGTAGCCGTTTTCTCACTCTCTGCAAACCCTGCAATAAAATCAAAACAGCGCGAAGTCAACCTATAAATCAGGTCAGCCTTGCGCTGTTAAATAAATCTGTGCAATGAAATTGAACACAGAAAAACATGACTGCGGTAATCCATCTTTAAATTGATGTATGAATCCGGAGGAATAACTAATCCGTGTGCCGTCGATTCGGTATGTCATATCATAATCCTCTTTACGATTGATTCGTCAAACCAATATTTACCTTAAACAAAGGGTATCATAAATTTTCCGTATTGTCAATACATATTAAAGAATAATTCAGGGCTTACTGTAGGTTTGTCATACTTTTTACATGATGTTATATGAAAAAGTAAATGCAACAAAGGGGGCGTTTACTTTTTCATATAACATTTATGAAAATCTTACAGAAAAACATTTGTAAAACGGAATTATTTATGATATCATGTTGTAGTTTTGCGTCGCGCAGCAGACGCGGCGCAAAATAATATAATATAGTAATCCGTAAATATACATCATTTTATAATACATATAATACAGGAGTGGTGGTTGTATGGTAAAAGGCAAAAAAATCGGAATCATCGGAGCAGGAAATGTCGGCGCGACCATCGCCTATACGCTTACAATATTAGGTGTGGCCTCGGAAATCGTCCTGATTGATATTAATGAAGAGAAAGCCAAGGGCGAAGCCATGGATATTATCCAAGGGACGGCCCTTTGCGGTCCGGTCAGTATTTATGCCGGAGATTACAGCTGTCTGAAGCATGCGGACATCGTGGTCATGACGCTCGGCGCGGCAAGGAAGCCCGGTCAGACCCGCATAGACTTAGCACAGGGAAACGTAAACATTATTAAAAGTATCATTCCAAAAGTCACGGAGTATGCCTCCGATGCAATTTATGTGATTGTAAGTAACCCGGTGGACATTATCACATATGCCATTACAAAAATCTCTGGCCTCCCGCAGTGCCGCGTAATCGGCTCCGGGACAATCCTGGATACCAGCAGACTGCGTCAGATTGCTGCTGAGTCCATGGGCCTGGCGCCCTCCAGCGTACATGCCTATGTCTTCGGAGAACACGGCGACACCGCGGTCATTCCCTGGTCGTTAGCCAGCATCGCAGGGATGCCGGTTCACGCGTACTGTGCGCATACCGGACACGATCCGTTAGCGCTTTCCTCGATTGAATCAGATGTCAGGACTTCCGGAGCAAAGGTCATTGGAATGAAAGGCGCAACCTATTATGCCATTGCGATCTCCGCTGCACGGATCTGCGAATCCATCCTGCGCGATACGCATTCTATCCTGACCCTGTCCACGCTCCTTCACGGGCAATACGGAATCGACGATGTTTGCCTGAGTTTGCCCTGCGAAATCAGCGTAAAAGGAATCGAACAGGTCATCGCGCCGCCCCTTACGCCGGAGGAAACGGCAAAGCTCCGCGACAGTGCGGATACCTTAAAAGAAATTATCCGCTCTCTGCATATTTGATTGAAAGCGCAAAGCGGCCGTTCTCCCGCAGGGAGCCACGTGCCGCTTTGCTGTATAAAAAGCCGCATGCTTCATTCTATTTCCCGGGAAATAGGGAAAGCCCGTCATATCAATGTATTTCTGCGCAAATGCCGGCGCTGCCTGCCGTCAATTTATTCAAAATAAAGCCTTTATCGCCTTTTGAAGATATGGATTTATCTCATTCATTGCCTTCATAATAATCCGGACACAATGTCAAATAGACAAAGAAGGGATCTCTGCTTTATGAACAATATAATTGACGCCGATTTTATGAAAGAATTCAGAAAAATATCCACCTGCATGTATCACCATAACTGGCATGAAAAAAACGGAGGGAATATGAGTCTGCTGCTGTCGGAAAGTGAAATCAGACCGTATCTATCCGCGGACCGTGTAATTCGGACCCTTCCGCTGCCCACGGCGATTCCTGAAATGGCCGGTGAAATTCTGCTTATTACGGGCACAGGAAAGTATATGAAAAATATTGCCGATAATCCGGAAGAAAACTTAGGCATTATCCGGGTTTCCCACGATGGAAGCAATTGCGGATTGCTATGGGGATTCAATACCGGCGGTACATTTACCAGTGAAATTATTATGCACTTAGGCGCCCATTATCAGCGCCGTTTTATCGATAGGAACCAACGGGTCGTTATGCACGCGCACCCTGCGCATATTATCGCTTTAACACACATTCATTCTTTAGATGAAAAGGAATTTTCAAAAGCACTTTGGAAAACATGCACAGAATGCATTGCGATCTTTCCGGACGGCGTAGGCGTACTGCCCTGGATGGTCAGCAGTACGGCAAATATCGGACTGGTTTCTGCCGAAAAATTTAAAGAAACCAACGTGGTAATCTGGGCAATGCACGGCATCACCGTAACAGGCAGCTCTTTAGACGAAGCATATGGGATTTTAGAAACCGTTGATAAGGCAGCGCAGATTTATCTTGAAACATACGGCAAAAAAAAGGTAAATACTATAACGGATGCATGTTTAAAACAATTAGTAGACACATTTCATCTTAAGATCAAAGAGGGCTACCTGAATGAAGAAGGGAACCGGCAAAATGGATCATATGCATAAAACAGTACTTGCTTTTGATATCGGCGCTTCCAATGGCCGCGCAATATTGGGGCGCATAGAAAAGGATCAGCTTCTGATTCAGGAGGTGCATCGTTTTTCCAATGATCCGGTTCAAGTCGGCGATACGCTTTATTGGGATATTCTAAGGATTTTTTATGAAATCAAGATCGCAGTCAAAAAGGCTCTCGAGGCGGCGCCGGACAGGAGGATCGACAGTATCGGGATTGATACATGGGGCGTTGATTTTGGTTTTATTGACCAATACGGCAATTTAACAAGCAATCCGGTGCATTATCGTGACGCAAGAACAAACGGCGCGTTAGCGGAAATCGAAAAGCGCATCTCCAAAAAAGCACTCTACGGACAAAACGGAACACAATTCATGTTTTCCAATACGCTTTATCAATTAATCGGACTGCAGAAGCAGGGCTTTCATTTTCCCCGAAATACCGGAACATTGCTTATGATTCCGGATTTATTAATTTATTTTCTCACGGGAAATATTGCCTGCGAGATTACAAATGCCTCTACTACCCAGTTATTCAGCCCCGAAAGGAATACCTGGTGCTATAATATTATGGATCAACTGTCCATTCCGCGGAATTTATTTGCAGAACCAGTATCCCCCGGAACATTCCGCGGTAATATCCGCCCGCAGATCTGCAGCGAAATGAATATGCCGGCCATTCCCGTATATACAGTGGCCGAGCATGATACGGCTTCTGCGGTAGCGGCGATTCCGTATATGCAGGCGCCTGAAGAATCTGCATATATCAGCTGCGGCACTGCTTCCATTCTCGGCACGGAATGCCCAAAACCTTATTTATCAGGAACCGCTTATGAAAATAATTTTACAAATGAAATCGGATACGGCGGAACAATCAGACTGGCGAAAAATATTGCGGGGATGTGGCTGTTGCAGGAAAGCAGACGGCAGTGGGCAAAGGAAGGCAAAAGCTATACCTTCGGCGAGCTTTCCGGGCAAGCGGAGGCAGCAAAACCGGTTCAATGCGTGTTTGATCCCGATGATCCTCGGTTTATCGCCCCCGGTGATCTTCCCGGACGAATCCGCGGGTTCTGCAGGGAAACCCACCAGCAGATTCCGGAATCCATCGGAGAAACCGTGCGCTGCATCTATAAAAGTCTTGCGCAAAAGCATGCTGCGCGTGTTAAAACATTAACTGAAATTACCGGTATTTCCTGCAAAACACTTCACTTGATCGGCGGAGGCAGTAAAGATCCTTTATTCTCCCGCATGCTTGCATCAGCCTGCGGCTGCAGGGTCATCGCAGGCCCCTATGAGGCCGCTGCCATCGGGAACTGTATTGTTCAGCTGATCACCTTAGGCGCGTTAAAGAATTTGCAGCAGGCACGGGAATTGATATCCCGTTCCGTAACAATTCGTACTTATACGCCGGAGCAGAGGGAGCCGCAGAGCTGACAGCAAATATGAAAGGAAGTTTAAAATGGGTTATTTTTTGCATTCTCTTGCCAAAATGAAAGAAAAGGCTTCCCCGTCGGATAGAAAAATCATCCAGTATATTCTGGATAATCCACTGGCTATTTCAAGCTTAAGCATTGATAAATTATCAGAAAAAACAGGAACAAGCTATGCGACCATTTCACGCTTCTGCAAAAAAATGGGATTTGACGGATTTAAGGATGTCAAGCAGCAGCTTTTGGAAGAGTTAAATGAAGACTATTATATTTACTCCACAGAGGCCGTTGAACACACAAAAAAGATCCTACAGATCAAGCAGGAAATCAATAACCTGTATATGAAGATACTAAAAGACTGCCAGGTCAGCATCAAAGAAGAGATCCTTGATAAGGCGGCGGCAGCCATGATCAATGCGCATGAAATTTATTTTATCGGCCAGGGGACTTCCTCCGTAACGGCAAAGTATGCCTACCTCAAATTCCTGCGCTTAGGCCTTCCGTGCTCCCATGATGAGGATGTTACTACAATTAAAACAAAAACTTCTATTATGCGTGCAAATGATGTGCTTCTGGCAGTCTCTTCCTCCGGCAGAACGAAACCGGTCATAGAGGCTGCTTTAGCCGCACAGCAATCCGGAGCAGCCGTAATCAGTATCACGGATTTTGATATTTCACCTCTATCCAATATTGCGGATATAAAGCTTTCTACTACTTTGCGTGATTTTAGTCAATATCTTAATGAAGATTTTCCCTTGACTGCGGGGCAGATCGAACTGATCGATATTCTGCAGTCCGTTTGTATCACAAAGCTCAGTTATAACGCCGCCAGGATGCTTAAAATGACAAAGGAACAGGTAAAGACCGAAAAAATCTAACGGATATCATTATTTTTTTGTACTGCATATGATCCCTGCTGCAAAAGCCTGGCTCTGTGTTGCAGATATTTGATAATCCCCGTCAGATTTACAGCACTCTCCCACGGGCGATAAGGGCTGGAGTCTGGATTTGAAACTCCGTCGCGATAAAACTCAGACCATACGCCGCAGCTTGTACGCAACTCCAGAAGCTTCCGGAGCACTGCTTCCAGATCGACATTTTCCATGCCGGTTAGCAGGTAGAGCCACATACCGTATTCATATCCTACGGTATTTCCCTGACTTGGATGTACAGACTTCTTTCTAAATCCGGCCAGCGCCAAATCGCGCGCGGCTTTTATTCCAGGAAAAGGACTGTCTACATATCCAGTCATAAGCACCGTGCAGTCCAGATAATGCACAGTGTTGCTTTCCGGTGCTTTATGGTACCCGTCACCATAGCAATCAATGCATAAATATCCGCCGTCAGAAGTTCTCCGAAGCCAATCTTTGCGATTGCAGCCTACACATACCCCCTGACGGCACAACGGCTTCCGGATCCGCTTTATACGGGCGGGCTGATTCGTGCAGATTCGGTTTTCCACGATAAAATTTTTATAAAACAGCCGGCTGCTTTCCGTCACCTTTTTCCGGCTCTCGCAGATTTCCGCTGCCGGAAGCAAACGATACTTTTCTGCAAGCTCCAAAATTCTTGCAGTACCGGTAATGTAAAGTGCTGTTGCCTCCATGGAGCCATGGTCCATACAATCTCTGGGGAGAATGCCTCCTGCAATATATGTCTCGTCTCCGTTAAACGGAAGCATGCTTCCCGCCAAATGTTTTTCCTGTGCTTGAATCAAAAAAGAGATATACGGGCCTTTATCCTGGATAAAGGCAGTATCTCCGGTTTGACTCACATAGTCCGATAGCTCAAGTAAATAGTAACCAGTTTGCTCTACATCGTCATTTTCATGGCAATGGGCGCAGTTCATGCCTATACCGCTGGCATTCGGCAGATAACCCTTCTCTTTCCACACATTCACAAAAAAAGTAATGCATTTTCGCGCTTCTTCATAAAGGCCGACTGCTAAATATCCCCGAATGACGCCGTACATGTCTCTGCCGTATGCTAAACGCCCCACCGGAGTGGGCAGAACGCCGCCTTCTGCAGAGGTCTGGGTTTTGAGCGCCACCACGACGCATTCCAGTGTATCCGCCAATTCTTCAGCAAAGGGATGATCTTTCAGCAGCGGCGTAAAGTCATCCATTTCATCAAAAAGGGTTTTCCAGCGCACTATTTCCTGTGCTTCTACTGCATCAATATCTATAGCGGATATTTTTTCACTATTCTTAAGGCAATTTTCAAAGCTTTGCATCCCGTTGAAGCCCCCGTCTCCTCCGGTAAACACAAAATACGATTCTCCTGCAGGAAAGCGGACAGTTTCCCCGTCTAAAAGGATGCCATTGGAAAAAAATGCAAAACAAAATAATTCATAGCTTGTTTTACAGGCCATAAAGATAGGACTTCCATCGGGTATTCGGAACAATACGGCTGTACAATCCTCCGGCATACTATCCGGCCGAAAATGAGCACCTGTTATCCGATATTGGCTCTCCATTCGAAAGGAAAGCGGTTCCTTTAAATAAAATCTCCGGAAAAAAAACGGTTCTTCGGGATGCGTAAAATCACACATCAGCCCGATCTCCTGTCCGTCACGTAAAATTTCAGTTTCCCAGATACCGGTGCCTTTTCGCCGTCTGCTTTTGGTCCCAATCTTTGCCGACACGCGCAGGGAAAGCGCAGACGGCGCGCTATAGCAAGGAGCAAACAAAGATTCGATATCGGCTCCGTGAATATAACATCCCGCTCTGCCATTTCCGACACAATGGATCCCATCATGATAGGAATCATTCGTTCTGTTTTTCATGGTGTATCCTCCGTAACGGGAAAATGCTTTAATAAAACGAGGGGCTCTGTTGTGGAATGATTGCAGATCCGGACGCCTCTGCGTGCAGCATCATTATGCAGGCGCAGCCATCTTCCCGCTTTGGAAGATCTCCGCGGAACAAAAATCGGTTTCATACGGAAAATGCCCTGTCCATCTTTCAAAACCCGTTTTATTTTTTCCTGTATCATTTGAATCCCTTCTTTTTCCAAAATCATTCTGATTTCAGCATTTATGCAGTCTTTAGTTTACAAGCGCGCCCTGAAAAAAAACAATATCATAAAAAAGCCTCTTTCGCGTAAAAATGCAATACATCCGCACCGAAAATCCGATTTATCTTTCCATTGCTCTGACAGAAAGGCCTTTGAGGGGTCTTTTCAAATAAACACACGTAAAATATTGCCCGTTTATATGATGCGTTTCACGCGGTAGCAGACTGCCGTCCGCTGCCGCTGTCTCACAGATGCGGACATGTTCCTTAAACACAAGCGGACAACCCCAAAAGAGGCTGCCCGCTTAAAAATACAGTTAAAAAATTTTGCCGGAATAAAGATCTATGCGGCAATCTTCAGCCGCTGGTTTCAGACGCAGGCTTTTGGGAATCCGCCGGCTGCCCCTCAGCCGCGTTTCTGTATGATTTCCGCCATTTCACCAACATTTTTCATGGTGGATACCTCTCCCATTTTAAATCGCACCCCAAACTCCTCTTCTACCGCAGCGATCAGCCGGATATGCTCCAGGCTGTCCCAGTCTTCAATATCGTCTGCCGTGGTTTCCGGCCCCACCTCAATCCGCGCATCATCGAAAACATCACGGAACACTGCGTTCAGTCTTGCATAAATTTCATCCTGCCTCATCATTTTACGAATTCTCCTTTTCTATTGTAATCACATGATTTCTCTTCTGGTATCCGTTCAGATCAAGCTGCCAGACGGTGCTTCCGTCCGGTTCCTCCCGGACCTTCTGAAAGCCGAAAACAGAATACAAATCTTTGACCATGCCGTTTTTTGCCGTGGGATAATAATAGCCTCTGATCTGCCGGATGCCTTTTCCCCTGCATACTTCGGCCAGCGCATCCAACATGGCAAATTCCATGTCCCGCTTCAGCACACGGCAGCTCATCATCCAGAGCTCCACATGGAGCACCGTGCCGTCTATCCTTCCGATTATGACGGATACCACGCCGTTATCGCCGAATTTGTCAATCAGCTTTCCATATAAATCAATATATCCGCTGTCCCGGCTGATCTGCTGGATTTCCGCCTCTGTGTACCGCCTGGTGGTCAGATTGAATTGATTGCTTTTATTGACCAGCTGCGTGATCCGCTGCAGATAAATGGACTCAAACGCATGAATCCGTGCTTTCATCCTTAAGCTCACAAGATAATCCGCATAATCCGCAAACTGCTGCTGCTCCTGCAGCCGTTTCATATTGGCCTGATACATTTCCCCTCTTTTGAGGTCATCTTTGGAAAACGTGGTCAGTTCAAAAAAACCGGACCGGTTCAGAATACGGATGCTGTCTTCGATATTTCCCGGATCCGGCACCGCGGCATCCGGCAGAAAGGAACGAACAATTTCCCGTTCGGCAGGATTGTCGTCCACAAATACGATGCTTTCCGGTAAAATATTCAGCGCAGCGGCAATCTTTGAAAGATTGTCCGCTTTATTCTCCCAATTGGCCTGGATCATCGTAAAATCGTCAGGCCGCAGAACGCCGTCCGGATGATGCAATCCGGCCACCGCGTTTTCCATATCATTTTTGGAGCATACCGTTAAAAGGATCCCCAGCTCCTTGTGCGCCTTCAAATATTTCTGAAATTCATAAAATGCCTGCCCGGCCGGAAGCTCCGGTCCTATCATCAGCCCATCGACTCCATCATCTCCCACGACCCCGCCCCAAAGCGTATTATCAAGGTCCAGCGCAAACGCCTTTTTATTCTTCCCGAACAGCGACTTTATGATATTTGCCAAATTAAAAGCAAATTCCGGAATGGCAGGAACACAGAGCGCGTACTTATACAGATACCAGTACAGCGGATCCGACCATTTTTCAAGGCCGTAGACAGATGACAGATATTGGATGTCATGAATATAAAAATCGGTATGCTGCTGCGCGTATTCATTGAATTTCATATTCAGCCGGGCAATAAAATTCGTACGTCCGTGAGGATTGCTCACATCCTGATTGCCCAGCAGGCGGAAATACGGCATTTCAAAATTATTCTGGATCATCGGACAATGGTAGCGCCTTCTGAGGCTCTCCCACATGGATGTAAAATGGTTCATCTGTGTCTCCATGGCCGTCTCAATAGTTTCAGCCGAATCCGCCATACGCGGAAACGGCACGCTGATATTCCGCGCCGTGGTATGCACATAGATAAGATCAGGCGAGAATGCTTCCAGCTCCGGATTGTCAAACATCGCATCCTGCCAGTAACGGCCGTATTCAGAAATATAAAATGACGGCGCAATTCCATAATCAAGCAGAAACAATTCCAGCACAGCCACAATATCGGTGACAGTAGATCCGCCGAGCACCGCGATCCGCTTGTCAAGCCGCCTGCTGCCGTCTGCCAGCAGCTCTTTTTTGATCATCTTTCGATTTTTTAAAATCTCATTACTCTTAAAAGGGTATTTCAGAATATCCATATACGCCCTCCTTCTATCGGTTTTCCGCCTTGTGCTTACCTTGTCCGCATGTCCTCCAGCTGGTCCACAAAAGTATTGCCGGCCGGTGTGGCGCTGCTCGCCTGAAAAACGCACAGGGAAAATAAAAGATCCGTTACGCCGTGCTCTTTCATAAAAGAGACGGCATTCAGGTTAAAATACCGCGGATCGATTACATAGATTTCTTCAAAAGAATCCGTCAGGAAAACAGCGGGCGCGCGGCCGAAGCTGTCTTTTATAATGCAAAGTTTCCGGCCGTTTTTAACGCCGGTCTGAATCTGAACAAGATATTCGTCTCCGCCTAATACCATGGAGTACCAGTCAGATAATGAATAGCCTTCATGATATAAGCCGTAATCATAATATAAGGGCGCGCCGCTGCCATTATAATAACGCACGCTGTACGTACCGCCCGGCTTATAATAGGTAAAGGTGTCCGGCTTCCGGCGCAGGGAGGGATCCCCGTTTGTCAGTCCGTACATAGAACCGAGAAAGTTCGGCTTTTCTACAGTCTCGTAGGCAGACAGCGGAGAAAAAGGCACCCCTGCAATTTCCGCAAAGGTCTGTGTGGCATAATAGGCCCCTAACAGCGTCCAATGATGGTCCGTCCGAAAATAGATATACTCGGATTTATGAGAAGCCATGACATCATAAATCGGGACCTCCCGCACGGCATACAGGCTTTCACGGACAGCCTGCAGAACCTTTGTTTGGTCTTCGGTAAGACTCTGATAATTTCTCGGGCAATAAAAAGCCACTGAAACCGGAATGACCATGGAATAAACATTGACATTCGGCCCCATATCCCTCTGATAAGCCTCCGCAATTTCCGCATATCGCCGGGCAACGTTCAGATTTCCGCCGAATAGCTCCATAGCTCTTCCGTCACTGATAATAATACCATTATTATTGTACTCAATCTCCTGGTCCGGGTTCTCCGGTACAGGGGTCGGAGTCGGTGCATCCGGTCTCCCTGTATTTGCGCTCCCGTCTCCCGCAGGACCTCTGGAAGGGTCCTGCCGGTCCGGAGAAGCGGCAGCATCCGTATGCGCCGGCGCAGCAGTGGGATTGCTGCCGGTCGGATCCTTGATCACAGGGCCGATAATTTTCACGTCATCCAGGCGCACGCCGGTGTACTCCAGAATGGTACTGGAAATTTCCTTCAGCATATCCCGATTCGGAACCGTATCGTCGTAATAAGCCCGAATCCCATCCGCATATTCTCCCGAAAAGAAGCTCTTCCATGTAAATTCCGGCATTTTCGCCAGACTGCGCTGCTCTATGGCGGAAAAATCCGGCCGGTCCATGATCAGGAGGCAGACCGCGATCGCTGCCGTCACAACGGCAATCACAAAAATATACAGCATCTGCAGATAGGCAGATGGCCTGCATTCTCTTTCTCTGCGTTTTTTTTGAGGGCGGCTTTTTTGAGGGCGCGTTTCCTGATCCTGCTCTGTTTTGCAGGGCGTCCCGGCGTCTTCCTGATACCAGCCGTATAAACGTTTGGATGGATCCTGATTCATGCTGTTTCTTCCTTTCCCGCAAATATCCCCTGCGGAGGAGATCTCAGGCCGGCAGCAAGCCGGCAATTCCTATTGTACCATCAAATTTGGTTTTCTTACCACTGCACATACAAAAACGGATGATTTGTAGCGTTCACAAGCATAATGCTGCAGATCAGAAGCAAGGCTATATGGCAGACAAGTTCAGCGGTCTGCCCGGCAAGCAGCAGCGGCCGGGAGTGCGCGATGCGGTTTTTAAGCCACGGTATCACGGGTATGCACACAACGATGGCCGCGGCAATCAAATAGATATGGTTCATAAAGGAATTTTTCGTCACCTCGTCGATCAGCGGATTGCCGCTGATCCCGATGATATTTTTAAAGAAGTGTCCTAACTCGCCGAAATCCTCAAAATAGAAAATTCCAAAACCGATTACCAGCACCAGCTTCGTATAGATATGCAGCAGCAGCTTCGGCGCCCGGTTCATCCGTTTCTTTGTAATAAGCCGCTCAATCAGAATAAACACTCCGAAATACAAGCCCCATATAATATAGTTGTAATTTGCGCCGTGCCATAAGCCGGTGCAAAACCATACGAGAAACAAATTCAGATACTGGCGCCGTTTTCCGAAGATCGGCAGGTACAGCACATAGTCCCGAAAAAAGGTGCTCAGCGAAATATGCCAGCGCTGCCAGAATTCCGTAATACTTTTGCAGATAAACGGATAATTGAAGTTTTCGTTAAAATGGAACCCGAATATCCGGCCCAGCCCCACGGCCATATCGGAATATCCGGAAAAATCAAAATAGATCTGCAGTGCAAACATGAAAGCGCCGTACCAGGTGCCGGCCACGGATAAGCCGCTGATTCCCTGAGAGAAGAAATCGCTTACCACGTTTCCGATGGTATCTGCTAATATCACCTTTTTGGCAAGGCCCGTAATTATGCGGCCGATGCCAATCCGGATATCCTCCATTTTTGTATTTCGTACAGCCAGCTCTTCGCCGATTATGCTGTAACGGACGATGGGGCCCTGGGTGACCTGCGGAAACAGCGTCATAAATAAAAGGAATCTGGAAAAGCTCTGTTCCGGCTCTACCTTTTCCCAACAGCAATCTACTGTGTAAGAGATCGCCTTAAATGTGTAAAAGCTGATTCCCAGCGGCAGCGCGAACTGCGGTACGGGAAAAGAAGCGGAAAATAGGGTATTGATATTGGAAACCAGAAACCCGGTGTATTTAAAGGTTCCAAGAAGCGCCAGATTCAGAAGAACGGACAGCGCCGTCACAAGCTTCGCAGCGCGCCTGCCGTTGTATCGGCCGATCATTCTGCCGAAATAATAATTGATAACAGTACTGAACAAAAGCAGTACAATCCAAACAGGCTCGCCCCACGCATAGAAAATAAGCGAAAAAACGATCAAAATCACATTCCTGTACAGAATATCCTTTTTAATAAAATAGAATATCAGGCAAACCGGCAGAAAAAGATATAAAAAAAACAAATCGGCAAATACCATATGTACCTCTTCACCATTCCTTTTGGAGTGGATTTTACTTTTGTATTTTTTTATTATATCCTCTTTTTATATGTTCGTAAATATGCATAGAAATATTTATGCGAAGCCGGGGCGGGCAGCTGCCAATGCGGGGGCTTGGGTGCAAAGAGGCAAAAAAACAGACGCCGCTGCGGCAGAGCGTATCGGCGCCTGTTTGGGTCTATAATAAGAGGGAGGATTCTGCAGTCTCTTTTATTTATGCCGGAATCAGAAGCTTTTGACCCGGTGTCAAAATATCTGGATTCTTTAATTCATTGACCTCCTGCAGCAATGTCATGGGGGCGCCGTAGCGTTTTGCAATTTTCCACAGCGTATCACCCGGCTGTACCACATATAGTAAAATAGAAGGCCGTCCGCCGCTCCAGCCGGCGCACCAATCCGGCATTTGCGCCTCCCCGTCAATGGGCTCCGACACACTGACAATAATCGGAACGGTTTGGCAGGCGGAAAGGATTCCCTTCGCGGATACAGCAATCCGCAGTTCAATCTCTTGTAAAGATAAAATACTGAAGCTTACATGGTTGACATCCAGCTTCATCGCCGCGGTCATATTCTCTGACGCGTTCCGGTAATCAAATACCTGAGAGAACGGAACCTGCTGTATAAAGGAAGCAAGCGGCTGTCCCTCATCTCCGGAAATATACAATACATTGCAAATCACAAAACCATCGATTACGACTTTGCCGTCTTCTACCTTTACATCCGTCTGACCGATGCGGCCCGTCACATTGACGATTTCGCTGATTCCCGGTGCATCCTCAGGCTTTGCCGCAATTTCTTTCAGTACGAATTGCGTTGAGAGTTCGCCGACTAAAAGGGAGGTATTCAGTTCCCCTTTCTCCATTGTAAAGCCGGTGGAAAGAGAATAAGCGTCTGTCAGTACCTCGTATTCTCCTGTTTCAAAGCTATCCGCCTGAAATGTCAGGACTGCCTCTACCGATAAAATGCGCTTTTCTCCATCCGCATCTTCAACGGCCGCAGCATGAAAGGTCTTCAGCAGGCAATCCACCTCCCAGATTACACTTTCTCCCAATGCAGATACCTGCATAACCTGGGTAAAGGGAATCTGGTTCTCCAGAATCTGCATACTCTGCTGAAGATCATCTGCAAGATAGAGTGTGCATACGGTTAAATTTCCTCTGATCTGCAGCTTATCGCCTGTTAATACATAAGTAACATCTGAAAGCTGCGGATCAGACCGGAGCAGCTCCCGGAAAGAGGTCTTTCCGCCGGGCAGTTCCAGATTCTCTGAAACAGTCAGCTGTGCGTTCAGCGATTCGCTGATATTGCTGACAGCATATTTGCTGCGCAGGAACTGCAGGTCAGATAATCCGGACAGGCCCGTGGTAATCCCCTGTTCCAGCGTGTTTTCAATACGGGGCTCAATCCTTACCATATTCCGGAAAGAAAGCTTTCTGCTGTTGACAAAGGTGTGCTCCGTATTTTCCACGCAGCAGTTGATCTTACAGGATGCGCCGCTTTCAATTCCGGGTGCATCCAATATCGCAGAATGCTCAGACTGCGACTGGAAGGATCTCACGCCGACCTCGCCCTCATCTGTCATATACAGAATTTTGTAATGAATTCTGAAATTGACTGTCAGGCTGTTATTTCCCGGAGCTGTGCTCTCAACCACCGCAACTCCTTCCACAGCTAAAACCTTCGCCATATCCGGCAGGGCATCGGGAACGATGCAGTCATGTTCAAATACCGCTCTGAACGTCGTTGCGGCAACCAGCTGATTCATTTTCACATAATCCTTTATAAGCTCAAGCATATCCTTGCCTCCTTATCATTGTCTACTTATTCGGATACAATATATGTATGCGGCGGCCGGTCCGAATATGTCTTTATCTTTTTCATTGTTTCCGCCGGATTCCGTTTCCGGTAGCAGTTTATGCAGGACCGTCATACAAAATAACCGCAAAAGAGAAAAATAGTATTTTAAAATAAACATTCTTGAACAAGTATTTATATTTTTGGAATAAATGTATAGAAATCGCAGAATATATTCGTATATAATTAGGCCGTTATAGATTTTTATTATATATCTACTATAGTTGAAATTTTCGTCTATAGATGATAAGATGTTCACAATACGCACCAGGAAAAAGCGCAGCTGATTTTCCGGGCTGCAGAAGGACACAGTAAAATATTACAAAATAGGGAGGCCACATGAAAAACGCAAAAAATCTTTTAAAAGTATCCGCAGCCGTTCTGAAACGCTGTAAGCTTCCATTATGTGTGTATATTCTGGTTATGCTGACATTCACAGGTATGAGCATCACTTTGAGTCTGCTGAATAAAGGCGTAACCAATACGCTGCTCCGCGACATAAGCGCCGGGGCTCTCAGCCGTACATTTATATTGCTGGCAGCCACATATATGGGACTGCATTTTTTGATGGGCGCCGGCGATTTTATCGCAACCTTCGGCTATATGATCTTCACTTATAAAATGAATCTCTTATTCCGGAAGCTGTTTATGCTGCGCGCCTCTCAAACGCCGCAGGAAAAGTTTTTTGATAATGAATTTCATCATAAATTTACCTTTATCAACCAAAATCTCGGCAAAGCTGTACAGCTGATCCAGAATATCGCCGTGTTTATTTTCCATGTTGCAACCCAGCTGATCGGAATCTGGGTTCTTTTTGCCCTGCATATGCCGATTTTGCTGGTCTATGCGCTCATTGTATTAATCTTTCAGATCATTGTGGCAAAGGTAAACTCGGACAGGCAGTATCAGCTGTCTAAAAAACAAATACCGGAGCAGCGCCTGGAGGGATATTACGGTACGCTGCTGACCGCCCGGGGAGCTGCAAAAGAGCTCCGGATATTCGGTACAAGAGCCTCTTTTTTGGAAAAATGGAAAAAATTTTATCGCAGACTCATGAAAGAGCGCCTCTCTCTGTCTTTTAAAGGCACCGATCTGTCATCGCTTTTTTCTTTCATCGGAATGCTTCTGCAAAGCATCGTACTGCTTTCTCTGGCCGCCGCCGCCTTTTATCGAATCATTGATCCCGGTACCTTTGTTATGCTCTCCGGGCTGGTCGGCCGCTGCGACGGTACCACAAGCGCATTCGCACAGGTATTTGTATCCGGCGCATATCAAAATGCTGTCTATCTCAAGGATTTTGTAGACTTTATGGGTGATGTTACAGAAGAGGATCTCCGCGCCGCCGAAAAAATGGAGCCGGACAGCGGGGATCTTTCCTATGGCCCTTTCGAGTCACTTGTGCTCAAACAGGTTTCCTATCATTATCCCACCGGTGAGACAGATGCCGTCAGCGATGTCTCTCTCACCCTCCGCAAAGGGGAAATCATCAGCATTCTGGGCTATAACGGCAGCGGAAAAACAACGCTGGCGAAACTGATGACAGGCTGTCTGAACCCCAAGACAGGGAGCGTACTGCTTAACGGCC
>ERZ779746.144-NODE-144-length-45910-cov-2.522669_pt1 | contig 45910 bp, 46 predicted proteins | sample MGYA00511888_ERZ779746 | MGnify/ENA primary metagenome ERZ779746 (study PRJEB29588, sample SAMEA1964695) | human gut metagenome | biome: human gut; feature: human-associated habitat; material: faeces | place: Denmark | collected 2008/2010 ... | reverse complement strand
AAACAAAAAGCTTTCAAAAACAAGATGATAAATTGTTTTATTACTATCTAAAATAACACAATTCTAAAACCTCAAATTTAGAATCTTTACAGTTAATGACTCCGGCGTCTTTTAGATAATAATATTTTTAAATCTCATCAAAGTTTTCATCTATAATGTTTTTTTGTTCATATTTGAGCATTTTCTCATTACTTTTATTCTCTAAAATTAATAATTTAACATTATTATATATTGAATATTTATATATTTCAAGTACCTCTTCTTCAGTTAAGTATGTTTTAAAGTTAGGTATTACTAATATTTCGGCTATTTTCAACGTTGATATTATACTTATTATAAATTCGACTTTTTCTATTATTGTAGTATAACAGCTTGTATCTATTTTTATATTAAATATTTTTAGTAAATCTCCTATATCAATTTCACTATTCATATTAAATTCAAATGGTAATTCATTTATTTCTTCTATTAAGTAGTTTCTTAGTTTTAAAGTAATATTCTCAAGTTCATCATCTTGTCTATTTTGTATGTTTTGAGTTAATATGCTATAAATTTTATTTAATATTTTCTTAGCATTAAAGTCAATATTAAATAAATCTGTTAATAAATATATTGTTTTTTCAATATTCAATCTTTTCTCATTTTCCATTAATACTATTGAATTATCGTCATCTTCACCATTACACTGATTATTTATTGTATTTATAATTTCTGAAAACAATTTCTGATTATATATTTCAAAAACATTTACTATGCCCTCTTTAAATTCAATTTTATTTTCAAATCCCATTATTGACATTCTCATAATATTACTAGCCTTTCCGTGCTATCTAGATTATCATATGTTTTTTCTCCGCACTATGTATTCCATTGAGCTGAACTGTTTTTCTGTTATAACTAACATCTGAACTATTCCTTTTGGTGGTTTATTTTTTTCTATTTTATCTCTTATTGCATTTGTTATAGAATTATTTAAAGTCAGTTTTGAGTAAACTGATTCTTGCATCATTATAAATCCTTCTTTTATTAAAAATTTTCTAAACTTAGAATATATTTTTCTATCTCTAGATGTTTCTGTTGGTAAATCAAAAAATACTAATACTCTCATAAATCTATATCTCATAATTTAATATTTTACTTTCTTTTTCAGTTTCTAATGCATCAAATACGCTTTGAATATATATTGGTATTGCATTTCCTACGTATTGTTCTTTGTGTCCAATTTCTATTTTATTATTTAAAACATCTATTAATTTATATTTTTGATTTTTATTTAATTCTAAGTTACAATTTTCATAAACTATTTTATCTACTAATGGTCTAAATGGTTCCATTAAATCACATGCTAAATTAAACTGATTAAATTCACTCTTATGGTTTATTCCTAATTGTGTTATATATCCTTTGCTTACAATTTCTTTGTTCATTGTTGATAGTATTATTGCATATCCGTAATCTAAGCTACTATTTATATTATCATTTTCCCCTCTAATAAATTTTCTTCCAAATAGTAAATTAAAATATACTTTTGCAGCATGTCCCTCTCTGTTAGTTTTATCTCCTGGCAAAACTTGTGTTTCAAATTCCAATAATTTTTCATAATTTTCAATCTTCAATTCTTTTAATACCATTGCTTGATTATGTATTTTATTTTTTATAATTTGTTGCCATATTAAGTCTTTTCTTTCCTCTTTCCAATTAGTTTGTTTTAAAATCTTCTTACTTGTATTAAAAGCTCCATAGTATGACATCACTTCTCCAGCTGGATTGTGTTTTTCATCACAAAATATTAACTTTATTTTGTTATTTATTAGTTCGTTAATTAAATATGATGTAATTGATACCATACCATTCTCTACTATAATTAAATTTATTTCAGAAAGATGAATCATTTGTAAAGTTTCACTTCTTATTACCAAATAATCATTCTTATAACTCAGTTTGCAGTTTTTATTTACTACTACCGTTCTCCATCCCATTTACTTTATACCTTCTTTCGTATATTCCTGTAACTGATTTATCTATAAATGTCATGTTTTCTAAGTCTTTAGTTTTAAATGCACTTTTTCGTGTTCTTCCAGCTCTATCACCAAGTCCTATTTTTGATAGATTTCCTTGCCCTTTGTGCATTAAATCCAATAATCCATTTATAGTTACTACTTTATCATCATATGACATTTCATTAAATTTATTTTTTGTTTTATCATCCTTTGCTTTTTCATAAATTGAACTAAATGATTTATATTCATCATTTAATTTTTTAATTAAATAGTTATAAACTTCCTCAATATTCATTTCAACTTCTATTTTTTCATCTTCCGTTGCTTTTTCTTTATTCATTAAATATATAAGTTTATTCACTTTTGATGGCAAAACCAATTGTTTATTTGTTCTTAATTCTCTATCACTCAAAAGTACCATTGGTTCGTTATTTTCGTCTAAATATTCTTGATATTTCAAAATTTTAGGTTTTATTATTTTTACTTCTGTTGCGTTATCTATCTGACTTTCTACGTATTCTTTTAATGTGATTTTATTATTCTTTATGTCATAGCTTGTCTTTACAGGAATTCCTATCATTTCAACTTGCTTTTTATTTTTCTTATCTATGTAACTAAAAATTGTAAAATATGCTTTATTTTCTCCTGAATATCCTCCATATTTTTCAACGTTCATACCTTTTTTTAGAGGAATTACTGGCTTTACATTTTTATCATTAGGGCCATATAATGTTTGTTTGTAAAATTCTCCCGTTTGTTCTTCTAGTTTTCTTGTTACAAAGCAGTCTTTATAATTTAACGTTTTCTTTACTTTTTCTTTATCAATATTATTCGAAACCATTCCCATAATAATCCAAACTTTTTTATCTTTTAATTTTTCCTCTTCATTTTTCTTTATGTAATTTTTTACATATTCTGTGTATTTATATTCATCTTTAAAATGTAGTTTTGTATCTATAACATTTCCTACAACGCTTATAATATAAGCGTCTTGTGCATGATGGTAGTCGTTTACATTTCTATTTTTATATACTTCAAAAAGGGTTCTAAAATTATGAGTTAGTTCAGCTCTTATTGCAAAAACATCTGAATCTTTATACTGATTTACAAGTAAATTCGTTATATATTTTATACTTTGTCTAGTTTCTATTAACTGTCTTGAAACAAATTTTACCTTATCATCATTTGTTTCAAACATTTTTCTTCTTGTTAAATTTCTTAATTTTTTGTCATCAATCAATCCATTCTTATGTAACTGTTTCCACCACAATTCTTGCTTATTTATTATTTTCTCATCTAATAATAAACTGCCACTCTTTCTCTGATTTTCTTCCTTATAAACAAGTGCCTTATTTGATAAACTATCATCCTTTACATAACTCTGTGGTAATATATGGTCAACTTCATACAAATACAATGTGTCTATATTTAGTGGTCTAGAACTATACATACATCTACCATTTTGAGTGAAATACAAATATAATCTTTCATTAAAATCTCTATCATTCTGTTTCTTTTTCAATTCTTGATATACCTTTGGATTATAATCTCTTAGCATTTTCATTTCTTCTGCAAAAGTATCATAAATTTTTAGCAAAGCCTTAGCTCTATTGTCCTTACGAACCTTCTTTTTCTGTTCTTCTCTTGCAAATTCCACATAAATGTTCTTTGGTTCTGATTTCATAATTTTTGTAATTTCTTTCACAATTTTCACGCTCTGCCATATAGCTCTTTTGTTAGCTGGTGATGTTGGAATTTCATCAACCATTTCATAAGTTATTTTTGCATCATTATTTTTCATTCTATCTTCTATTTGCTTATTAAATCCATATTGATCATTATTAATAATTTGCATAAAATTATCTTTTGTAGACTGTAATTTTTCCATTATATTTTTTTCGTCATCAAATGACTTTAATCCTATTAATAATTCTTTAGATAATCTTGACCATCCACTATAATTCTTTTTCGCAAGTCTATTTATAATTTTTTCATCTAAATGGTACTCTCTTTCTATTTTTCTTTTTAAAATCTTTTTATCCTCAAAAATAGTAATCCACTCTATTATGTTTTCTATCATCTCTATATTATTTTCATCTATAATTCCAAATATTTCTTTCATGTCAATATATGAAGACATATTAGACATAAACTTGTCAACCTCTGCAAGTCCAGTCACAGAACTAATTTCCTTAAAAATTTGATTATCAATAAGTACCTGTTTTAAATCTTTTACTTTTGCTGTTTTTTTCATCTTAAACAATTTCTCTATAATTAAATCCTTTGTTTGAGGTGATAATTTATGATTATTTACTCTAACATTTGCAAGTTCATTCCTTACACAAAATTCAGAATATAAGATCGATTGCTTCGGAATTACATCTTCACTCAATAAATATGTACATTTATTAGTCATTCTTCTTATAAACATCTCAGCAGTAGCATCAACATCAACACATTCTTCAAAATTCCAAGGCCTGATAGCATCATCACTCTTTCTTACAATCCAAGCAAATCTACTATTATCATTTTTTGCAAGTGGTCCAACATAATATGGTATTCTAAATTTCATCAAATTTAAAATATTTTCTTTATTTTCATTTATAGTTGAATAAAATTTTGCTTGATTTTCAAGTATCTTTTCTAGCTCTTGATAATGCAATTGATATGGTATTGCAGCATTGGCAGTTGTATTTATCTTTATTAAAAAAGCTTCATTATCTATTTCTTGTAATATTTCTTGTTTTTCTTTGCAGTCCGGAACACTTGCAAAATCTTTTTTTATTCTTTTGTAAAGTTCCTCTATCGGACATTTCGAAATGTTCTTGTCATACATTGCATAACTACCAATTTCTTCTTTTCTGAACATATTGTTATATTCAATTTTTAAATATATTTTATAAATATATTTTAATTTTTTTAAATCTTCTTTATACTTTTCGTATTTTTTTATAAAAGCCTCTGAAATGCTACTATTTCCTTGTAGAATATCCTGCAATACAAACCAGTTATATATTTTCTGTAAAACATCATATACATCAGCATTTTCTTGTAAAGATTCTTTTATTTCCTCTTCATTCGTAATATCACTACTAAATGAAATATTTGAATTCTCTATTTCAACATCAAATACCTTATTAACATCAAATTTATATCCCAAAATTGCACAGATAATACCATTTATTATGGCTTTATCCTCTTTTGAATAATCAAATAATTTCATCAAAGCATCTTTTTTCTCTGTCTTTGTTGTTTAATATTACTTTTCTTAGTCTAATATTTTTTGGTGTTACTTCAACAAGTTCGTCTTCTGCAATGAATTCTATTGCTTTATTTCTTAAAATATTTCTTAGATTTTCCGATGTAGAGTTAAATTCTATTTCAAAATTTTCTCGTATAAAGTTTACCAAAAAATCTATAGACTCTAATACTTCGTCAGTGTTACTTTTTAAATCACCTTCATATAAAAAGTTACCACGATACTTAATAATATGATGAATTGCAAGATATACCAATCTAATATCATGCTTTTCTTTACTCATTGTAAGTTCTTTTCTTAAATGATAAATAGTTGGGTATTTTGCATAATAATCTTGATCTGAAAAATTCAATTCTGAAAACAAATTATATTTTTTTCCATCCAATTTTTCTTGTTGCTTTTCACCTTCAACTTTAGAAGACTCTCTAAGCATAGGAAAAAAGTTTGGATACTCCCTTTCCATGTCGTCTAATAATAAACTCTGTAAAATATTTACTCTCTCTCTTCTTCTTTCAATTCTTCTTCTAGTTCCTCTAAACGTTCTCGTTTGCGCAGCAGTATCTCCTTCATCAAATAACCTTGCGCCCCACATATTTTTACCACCGTGTTTTAAAATGTTATTTTCCGAATCTGTTACAGCCCAACCTACTGAATTTGTCCCAATATCTAATCCTATACTATATTCTGGATATTTTTTTAAGTTTTTTTGTTTCATATACTTGCAATTTCTTCCTTTCTATGATATATTTAATTTGCTATTAAATTACTATCTAAAATAGCACAATGAGTTAAAATAAGGGTAACCTTAAATTCCAATTCATATTGGTTTCACTTAGGTGAATAAAGAGTTCTAGCTTGCTAGGGCTCTTATTTTTTTGGATATTTTTTCAAGTAGTTTCTGCTGTTTAAATAGTAATTTTTTACAATTACATACTATCATACAAGAAACACTTTATCAACATTTTTATTGTATTTTATAATTTTTTATGAAAATAATAAATCCCACATTTCTGTGGGACTTTTCATTATTCAATTTCAATATATTTCTTGCTTGGCAATTCTTTCTTGTCTTCCTTTTTGGGAACAACAATAGTTAATGTACCATTCTTAAATTTAGCTTTAATTTCTTCTTCTGTAATATCTTCTCCAACATAGAAGCTTCTAGAGCAAGCTCCAGAATATCTTTCTTTACGTACAAATCTGCCTTTTTCTTCGTCATTTTCTTCTTTATTAACACTAGCATGTACTGTTAAATATCCATCTTGAATTTCAAGTTTTATTCCTTCTTTATCATATCCTGGTAAGTCAATGTCAATAATGTATTCATTTTTCTTCTCTTTAATATCTGTTTTCATTAGTCTGCTTGCTCCCTCATTAAAAAATGAATCTCCAAATACATCATCAAATAAATCAAAATCATGTTTTCTAGGTATCATCATCATAAAAATCAACTCCTTAAAATATATTATGTGTTGACACTTGATGAGAGTGGCACGTGTTTATGATAAATATTCTTTACCATTTACAGATATATTATACATCTAATTTTAGCAGAATCAAGTATCGAGTGCTAATTTTCACATAAAATTCATATTTCTTCCGGACTTATTGATACCAGCTCAATTCAGCGTATTATTTGTTTTTATTAAATTATCTCTCATTATCTTCTACTTCTTTTACAAGTGCTGTTTTCATCTTATTTCTTTTTCCACCATATATATCATCAAACAAGCTATTGCCAACCATTAGTACTCTCTCCGGATTTACATTCATTTTTTCACATGCCTTTACAAAGTTCTTCTTTAATGGTTTGCAAGCAAATCCTATGTAATCTATTCCGTTTTCATCGAAATATTTTTCTATATCTTTGTCTACTCCATTGCTTACAATCATAATTTTTATCTTGTCTTTTAAGTCTTCAATCCCTTCCTTATTAACCTTTGGAATGTCCTTCATCTCTTTACGCAATGTATCATCTACGTCTAAAATTATGGCTTCAATTCCATATTGTTGTTTTAATTTCTCGATTGCTTGTACATCTAATTCATTTACTTTATTCAAAGTCATATCTGGTTTTATAAATTTTGATAGTACATAATGCATTAAATCTAATATTTTATCTGCTACCAATTCGTCTAAAGTCTTCATAATTTGCTCCTTTGATTCATTTTATACGTTTAAAATAATTTATCCTATGTTGTTTCTTAATTTATTCTTTATAAATTCGAGAAAACTTTACCTAAACTATCATTTATAACAAGATTTGCTTTATTATCATAAGGAGTTGAATCCCTGTTTATCAATACCAGATTTCTGCCTCTAAAAAAGTTTATTAAACCACTTGCAGGTTGAACAGTAAGTGATGTGCCAGCAACAATTAACAAATTAGCATTTTGTATAGCATATATCGACTTTTCGATTGTCTCCTCGTCCAATCCCTCTTCATACAAAACTACATCTGGCTTTATTATTCCTCCACAGCTGCATCTTGGAATGCCATTGCTGTTAAACACATATTCAGCATCATAAAATTTATGGCAATTCATGCAATAATTTCGTAGTACACTACCATGCAATTCATATACAACCTTAGAGCCATCCTTTTGATGCAAACCATCTATATTTTGCGTTATTACCGCCTTTAACTTTCCTCTAGCTTCAAGCTCTGAAAGTTTTATATGAGTAATATTAGGTTGATATTTTAACGAGTTCATCTTTAATTTATAAAACTTAAAAAATTCTTCCGTTTTATTCATAAAAAACGTATGACTTAGTATTGTCTCCGGCGGATATTTATATTGCTGGTTATACAAACCGTCCTTACTCCTAAAATCAGGAATACCGCTTTCAGCTGACACACCTGCACCACCAAAGAACACAATATTGTTACTTTTGTTTACTAACTTTTTAAATTGCTGTATTTTATCATCCATGATTATGCTCCTTTTTTATTCTTATAATTATTTGAAACTGCTTAATTTTAAACTTTCTTTATTCTCTGGAAATTATTTTCCGTTTTCAATGTCATACTCCCATAAGCTCAAATGACCTTTTGCGTCTATTGTTTCATCAAAGACATGCACATCTTCTAATTGCCACCCATAATTTTCCTGAAAAGAACTTTTTGTATAAATATCACTATTCTCTTTTAGAAGTTCTTCTTTAAATTCAGGTGTAATTTTTATACAATCAACTAATGTTACTTTTCCTAAAATTTTACCTTGTGGCAATTCTTTCGGCAAATAATTTGCTAATCTTTTTACCGTTTCTTTGTCAATCCCTTTACCAGCATGTATAAGCAATTCTTCTCTATATTTAGTTTGCCAACTTCTAAATTCAAATCGTTTATCTCCTTGCATAATTAAAGTTGACCATGGTTGCTTTATAGTTAAAACTTTCATAATTCACCTCGTTATTTCAATATTATTTAAGTTTATCTATCTACACATTTTAATATTCAAGATATATTTTTTATTCTATTTTGATTATATCACTTTGTGTTAATTATTTTAATACATATTAAAGCTTTTCTTTATATTTTATCTATGACAATAGCGTAAAATACTTTGTTTTTCAATTCTTTGTATTGCCTTCGGGTTATGAGTTGACATAACTCTGTTTTTGAAAATTTAAGAAAAGTTAAGTTTTCGTTGGTATTAATATATTTTCAGAGATTTTCATTTTTGGAACATTTGTGTGATTTGGGGAAATTTTTTGAATTTATTTCCCCAAAATTTCCCCAAAGAAAAATGGTAAAAATTGGAGGTGGTAAATATTATGGTACTAAAAAAATATGGTACTCTTTTAAAGAAATATTTAAAAGAATTAAAACCTTTGAAATATAATAAACTTATTATTGATGGTGATTTAATGGATTACCTTTTAGAAGAAGAAAAGTATTTGTATGAATTTGCAGATATGGTACAAATTTTCTTAAAACATAAATATCCAGAACCTAAAACACATGAATTTATTGTTATAGCTAAGTATAATCAGATGATTGAAAATATGGTGGAAGAGTTTGTAAGAAGTGAAATTACGAAGATTGTGTAGATAGTAATAGCCGAGACTTAGTCTCGGCTATTACTTTATATATAATCTTTTAATCTCTTTGAAAGTTTTGGGCTCTTTAATTTTCTTAACGCATTTTCTTCTATTTGCCTAATTCTTTCTCTTGTAACACCCAAAATTTGTCCAACCTCATTTAATGTTTTTTCATTACCAGCATCCAAAACACCATATCTTAATTTTAATACTTCTGTTTCTCTTTCTTTAAGTTCTCCTAAAACTATTTTTAAATCACTCTTAAGAAAATTGTTATCAATATTATTAATTTGTATGTTTTTGTCTGAAAAATATTCTTCATCTAATGTATCTATATCAAAAGTATCTTGCATTAAAATATAAAATTGCTTAATTTCTTCTTCATCCATATTTGTTTTTTGTTTAATTTCTTGTATCAATTCTTCATTTAAGTTATCTTCTGTATAATAGTTCTTTTTTATAACTTCTAGCATTGGTAGTAGTTTTTCTTTTATATGAACCGGAAAATAAATTGCACTATTAGAAAATATCATTCTTCTATCTATTTCTGTTTTTATTCTAAAATACATATAAACTGATAGTCTTTCGTTTATAGAAATATCTATTTTATATAATGCCTTAATCAAACCTATATTCCCTACTTCTATAATATCACTTAAATTAAATCCATATCTTTCATGGTAATCTATAGCTATTTTTACAATATTTTTTAAATACATTTCTATTATTCTATCTCTAGCATATTCATTTCCTTCTTTTGCTTGAAAAAGTAAATTTTTTTCTTCTCCTTTTTGTGGAGGTCTTATATTTCTTATTAAATTTATGTATTGTTTTAATTCTGGTTCTATAGTAATAGCTTTATTAAGTATGTCATCATAGTTCAAATGACTCCAATCTTCTATTTCAGTCTCTTCTATATTGTTTGGATCATCAATTATCATAATCCCTTTTAATAATAATCTATTAGTAATCTTGTCCACTTGAAAAACAGATATATTATTTTCCTCAATAATTTTCAAAATTTCTTCTGGTGTTATATATCCTTTTTCTTTATATTTACTTTCTAATATACTTTGTATTCTATCAATTTCATTTACTCCCATGATTATCAAATCTCTCTATAAATTTATCTTTTTCCTCGCAGAATCTATTATATCTTCAGTAGCTACATTTCTATATCTATTATCAAATTCTTCCATAAAGTCATATAAATTTCTTAAATAATCATCTGATTTTTCAATTAATTTATTATATAAAATTTCTACTCCACCTAAAACATATCTTTCAAAATTTTCTTCGTCCTCCTTAGCTTTCTCTGTTCCATAAAATCTAAAAGATTTGTCCATTCTATTATCTATTGTTTTATTATTTTTATCACTTAATAATGTAATCAAAATATAAGCAAACTTTAAGTCCTTCTCTTCTTTCATTAATGCATCTGTAAATATCTTGGTAACCTCTCCACTTTCTCTATCAATTTCTGACTTCTTACCATATAAAAATCCAACTATTGGTGCTATTCTATATACATCAACATTTCTTTCAAAAAGCTTATTATTTTTATCATCAAATTTTGCAGTAAGTCTTTTTACCATTTCAGCATGTTTGCCCCTAAAAGAATATTCTTTATCAAACATTTTTGCTCCTCCTATCCCTCTATACTAGTTTCATATTCATTTTCTTTTCTAAAGTAATATTGTTTACCTATCTTTTGACTCATGTTATCTTTAGCAATTTCTCCATCAGTATCTTTAATAAAAATAACTATTTGCTCTGCTATATTAGGTAATACTTTGCATATATTTTTTATTCTTTTTTTATCAAAAGCGGAAAGTGGTGCATCCATTACTAATGGGTATGCTTCTGTTTCAACCAATGATTCTTCCTCTGAATTTTTCTCTCTAGCTAATTTTATTACTCCAGAAATAAATGCTAAAATAACAACTATACTTTGTGCTGTTGATGTTTCTATATCATAGTTACTGTTAAAATGCTTATTTTCTGTTACCTGAATATTATATTTACTATCTAATGATAAAGATAATCCCCCATCATATATTTCATCAAATATATCGTTAATGCATTTTTCCAATTTCTCTCTTATTGTATTTTCTTGTTCAGAATAATCTTTTGCTATTTCAGTAAACATATACTCTGCATAAGCTTTACATATTTCAATTTTTCTGTTTTTATCACTTTTTAATGCTAGTTCATTTCTCTCTGTATCTTGTCTATCTCTTTGTGTTTGACAACCACCTTTTTCTAGGGTCAATGCATCTCTTCTTTGTTTACATTCATTCAAAATTCTTTGCCATTGCCATAAATCTTCCTGTTTTTTACCTATTCCCTGTGTGCCTTTTAATTTTTCTTCTATTATTTTAATTTCATTTATTTTATCATCTACTTCTAATTCTGATTGTCTTATTATAGAATACTTATTAGATAAACTTTCAAAAAAATTATCAGAATTTTTTGCTCTCATCATACACTCATCTTTAAAATTAGATACAAGTGTACCTATTGATTGAGGCGGTATATATGACAATAAATTAGTTAAATTATTATATGCTTCATTGCCAATTTCTATTGGATTACCACATATACATTCTCCTCTTTGTTTTAAATGTTCTATAGTTTCTGCATGTATATGAGGTATATCTGTATTTGATTTTAATTCATCAGGTAATTCATTTAATGAATCTAAAATTAATTTTCTCATCATATAATTATTTACATTTGTATTAAACTCTTTTAAAATGTCTACAGCAAATTTTTCTCTTGTAATTTTTTCATCTCTCAACTTTTGCTCAATTTTTTCTTTTTCTTTAGCTAATTTTTCTCCTTCTTCATGCTCCTTTATAAAATTTTGCAATTCATCACATTTATCTATAGCAGTGTTCTCTTGAGAATCTATTTCCTCTAGCTCTTTATCTATTTCTTGAATTCTATCATTATATTCTTCAATTTTTCTTGTATATTCTAAAATTTTATCATTATTAGTTGAATCATATCTTTCATTATAATTTCCAATAACACTATATTTTGATGTTGGTTTTAAATGTTCTAATGCTTCTGTATAACTACTTAACCCCAATAAATTTTTTACAGCTAGTCCAAATTCTTTGCTTCTTCCTTTTCTAATCTCTTTACTCATTTTTTCAATTCGTTCTCCATCAAAGAAAAAATATCCAGCTAAATCTTTTGGTAATATTTCTTTTATAACTAATTCTGTTTCTAAAGGTTTTACAAATTCCTGTTGTCCATCATAATTTTTATAAGATATTTCAAATATTCCACTACCTAGTGCTCTTACTGAATTATTATATTCTTTTTTATAAACTTGTTTTCTAATAATAGTATAATCTCTACCCTTATGTGTTAACTCTATCTTTACCTTTACATTTGCTTCTTCTCCAATATTCATTTCTTCTGAAACAGCTCTACAAAGTAAAACTTTATCTTCAAAAGAAACCTCTGCATACAAACACCACATAAATGCCTGTGCTATTGTTGTTTTTCCAGAACCATTTTCTCCCATTATTATTGTTACATTCTTATCTTTATCAGTTGAGAAGTTAACAGTTTGTTTTCCTCTAAATTGTCTAAAATTTTCTATTTCTAAACTTTTTAATAACATTCTATTTCCTCCTCAATCATTTTTTGTATTTTTTTAACCATCTCTGTAGAATTATATTTTTTAGTCTTTACATTTTTTACTTCTTCAATAATAACCCTATTTAATATTCTTTTAGCTTTTTCTTCATCAATTTTTACACCATTAAACTCCATAATATTCTTCTCCTTCTAATACAAATTCATCATTATCATCTAGTTTATAAGCAGTTCTTATATCATCAAGTACACTCATACCGATAGCTTTATTTAGTGATAGTCTGGTAAATTCTTCTATTCTAACTGCTTCATTTCTCGCTAAACTTTTTTCCATTTTCATTTGTTCCTCTGTCATATATGAAACCTCTTCTAAGTTTCTAGGTAATGTTATAAAATCATATATTTCTGCGAATTTTTTTCCTTTTGCTTTTCTTAACACTCTTCCTCTTCTTTGAATATATTCTTTAGGATTAGTTGTACTTGCTAGAATAAAAGCTGTTTTTATTTCTGGAATATTTACACCTTCATCTAAGCATTTTATAGCTATTAATGTTTGTAATGAAGTTCCTTCGCTAAACTTTTCTTTTAATATTTTTCTTTCTTCCATATCTTCATTTGAAGTAAATTGTGATACTCCCATTTCTAGTTCGTTGCCTAATACATGAGTTACTGCTTCTATCTGTCTCAAGTCATCACCTGTAACATTTATATTTTCAGGCATATTATCAATATCCACCCTGCTTGTACCACAATATACTAGCATATGATTATCATTCTTATATGGCTTTATTACTTCTTTTAACTTTTCTATTTTAAAAGATGCCCCCGCGACAATAGATGCTCTTTTTATTGCTAATCTTTTCCCTTTTTCATTTAATTCTTTTTTCCCATTTCTTATAATAATACATTTACCTATCTCATAAGAGATATTTTTATACATTTCTAATTCATCATCTGTAAGATGACCAATTATAGGATAATATTTATATTCGGTAAGCATATTTGACTTAATAGCTTTTTCTAAATCATAAACTACACATTTATCTCCAAAATAACTATAAAGAGCATTTGTACCATACTCATCATGATGTCTTTCTAATGTAGCTGATAATGCAAGCCTATATTTAAATCTATCATCTAGTGTCTTTACAATTCTAGGTGCTCCAAAATTATGCGCTTCATCTACCACTAATAATGTATTAGTTCTAATTTTACTTAATTCTTCTTGTACAAATTTAGATACATATGTTGCATTTGTGCAGATGAAACATAAAAATTCTCTTCCTTTTACATTTAATTTTTGATCCCTTATTGCATTATCTAATAATTCTTTCCAGTTTTTTTGTATCGAAGCACTATATCCTATAATTGGGTTAATATTAAATTCCAATATATCTTCTACCCATTGTTCTACTAAATGTTGATAAGGACAAACAATTATTACCGCTATTTTATTGTTCAATTCATTAGATAACTCTGTGACAGCTTTTAAACCTGTAAGAGTTTTCCCTGTACCTGTAGCCATATCAAAAATACCCTTATAATTTTTTTCTTTCCATTTTTGAGTAGCTTCTTCTTGATAATCTCTCCATTTTATATAGGCTGGAATTTTTGGATATTTATCAGTTCTATGTATATCTTCTTGTATATCTGTATCTTTTAATATAATTTCATTTTTTAATAAATTATAATTTATTGTATCTTTTCTATATTTTATCAACTTTCTTTTCGCTGCATCTGGAAATTCTAAAACCATTGCTGATTTATCTAAATTATTCCACAGCTCTTCAAATGCTTTTTCCTTATTTAATGTTCTTTCTTTTGAATCTTCGTTTTCCCATGAATTAAATACATCTATAGTTTCATAGTTAGTTGTTAAGGCTACTTCTGTTTCATTCATAGAACCAGAAAATGAAATTATATTATTGTCATTATCATAAAACAAGCCCATCTTTTCATGATATAAACCAAGTAAATTGTTTTTTAATGAAAATGCTATTTTTATATCTAATTTTTCTTCTGCTATTAATGTAGATAGTAAATTTAATTTTTCCTTTTCCAATTCTGTAATAGGCTCTTTAATTAAATCTAGTATACTACTTTCAAGTATATGCTCTCTTAATTCATATCCTTTATTTATCGCTTCTATATCTTCTGGCTTTAAATTAGGTGATATAATTAATTGCATTTTCCCATTATTTTCTACTAAGTAAACAAGTCCCTGCGCAATTTCTGATAATGATGAAGACGTAAAAAAACCCACACTTCTTTTATATAATGTAGATTCTTTTAATGCTTTTACATATAATTCTTTAGCAACATTATCTCTAGGTATTCTATATTCTTTCTTAACATCAATATCTTTTAAACTCATTTTCTCACCTTTCTATAAAGTTTCTAATGCCTCTATTAATCTATCAATATCTTCAGTAGTATTAAAATAATTAAAACTAATTCTAACTGTACCATAATATTCTTTTGAATCTATAAAATCATGTACAAGTGGAGAACAATGATATCCTGTTCTAACGCAGATATCAAATTCTTCGTCTAAAATTACACCTACTTCATCCGCTGTATAACCTTTAACATTTATTGATATAATTCCTGTAAAATTTTCAGTATTTTCTGGTAAATAAGTTATAATTTTCTTATTATCCTTTATTTTATCACAAAAGTAAGAAAAAAGCATCTTTTCCTTTCCCTTTATGTCATTTTTCTTAATCCACTTAACACTTTCGTTTAAACCATAGATTGCAACAGAATTTTTACTTCCTGCTTCATATTTGTTTGGTAAATCATTTGGCATATCCATATTTAGGCTATCTGAACCAGTTCCACCAAACAAGAACTTTTTTAATTCACTACCTTTACAATCAATAAAACCTGCTATTCCAAAACTCGCATACAAAGACTTATGTCCTGCAAAAACTATAAAATCCACATTTTCACATGTAATATTTTTATCTACACCAAATGATTGTGATGCATCTAGTATATTTATTGATTTATATTTATTGCCTAATTCAAATATTTTTTGATATGGCAATTCATATCCTGTAACATTGCTTTTAGCTGAGCAAAAAATATATTTTGGCTTCTTTAATGCAAAAATATCATCTATATTTTCTGAGACTTCCCAAGTTTTTTTATCAAATGGAATTATTTCAATATTTATGTTATATCTTTTTTTTATTTCTTCTAAAGGTCTTAAAATCGAATTATGTTCAAATGGAGTAACATATACATTATCTCCTTCTTTCCATTCTGACCCAAAAATGATTATATTTAGAGATTCTGTTGCAGAAGTAGAAAACACTACTTTGTTTTTATCTACTCCTACAAACTCTCCTATTTCTTTTCTTGTTTCGTCTATTATTTTAGATATTTCTTTTGCCTTTTTATAACTACCTCTTCCAGAGTTAAATGCATACTCCCTATTAGCTTTATCTAATGATAAATATACTTCTTCTGGTTTTGGAAAAGTTGTAGCTGCATTATCTAAATAAATCATTCTTCCTTCTCCTTTATTACATGTATTTTTTTATCAATTGCAACAAAATCTTTATTTTTTCACTTTCGCTGATAGAATCTCCATATTCTTCTAACGAATCTTCAATATTATTCTTTAATGTACTTCCTAATGCAGTAATTTCTTGTGAACTTATATATTTCTTTATTTCTTTATTACCTTCTGATATTACTACCATCTCTTGTTCATTCTTATTTGTGTTTTTTATACTTTTAATTTCTTCCATTATTTGTTCAAATTGCGACATAAATTTGACATAAGTATTCTCCTGCCAATCTTCAATGTATGTTCCTACTATTATAAATCCTATATTTTGCATAATTTCATGTTCATTGTAAGTATCTAAATTATTAACATATTCTAATAGTCTTTTTATCTCTAATTTAACAACTGTATTTTTGGCATATTCATCAATGTTCTTATACCATTTACTCAACAATTTGTTTAAATTTGTTTTTGAATTATGTTCAAAAAATTCTTTAAAATCATGTATTAAATGTTCTGTATAATTTTCAAGATAATGATCATATGTTTCTTTTAATTTTTTTAAACTAATTGTAATATCATTAAAATTGTCTATATTCAATAAAGCTTGTACTTTATGAAATAAAAATTCATTATTATTTATATCTGTTTTCATTAATTCATTTTTTATTTCTATATATGATTTATTGAATATCATATCATTTGTTTTAGATACTTCTCTAGCAATTCTAGGTAATGACAAAGCCCACCTTTTCATTGCTGTAACCAAAATCTTTACATTGTTTCTATAATTATCTGTTGCTATACAATTATATACATTAAGCATTTTCTTAACAAATCTGTCTTTTTCAGCAGTTCCGGTCTCTACATATATAAAATATTTTTCTGGTTCTTCAATAATTTTTGAAATATTTTTTGCTTCTATCTCTACTTCTTTATTTTGATAATATAAAATAATATTTTCACTGTATTCTTCAATTGAAATAGCCAACAATAAAGGTATTACACCTTTTCTAATACCATAAGGTTTGCTAGTTAATTTGTTATATAAATGTTCAAAATTCCTTTTTTCTAATTTCTCGGATTTTTTAATAAAATCTTTAATTATCTGTATTATTCTATCTATATCATCTTTTTTTCTTTTTTCTACAACTGCTTTATATATCGTAGCTTCAGCACTAGTTGGACTTTTAATTAAATTAATATCATTATTAAGTATAGTGTTAATTACTATTCCTCTTGCTTTATATATAGGTGCAGTTATGTCATTTTTATTTATCATTTCATTATTTATAATCGGAGCCTCACAATACAATTCTTCACAAGTTTTTGACACTACACCACTTAAATTATTTGTTTTTAGTTGTTCTTTTCCCTTAAATATATATTCTATATTGTTTTTTTCAAATTTCTTTTCTATTTCACTTTGTATTAATTCAACATTTTCTTCTTCTATCAAATTTAACTCGGCATAAACTTCATCATCATTGTTTTGAGTTCTTTTAATATATTCAATTGCTTCGCATTCTTTTAAAGCTTGAACAAGTTCTAATGAAATAGGTTCTTTAGGTATTCTTACAATTACTTCTTTATCATCAATTGTAGAAATTTTATCTATAGTCTTTTCTATATTTTTACTATTTCTAATTATATTAATAACAATGCCATCTGAAAAACTTTGCTTTTTTAATAAATTGAACGATTTTAAATTTATCAATTCTTCTTCAGTTAAAAATAACATCTTAAAAAATCTTGTCATCTTATATGTTTGATTATATCTCCTAGGTATTATATACCCCATATCAACAATTTTTCCCAAAACATCTTTTTCATTAATTAGTTTGAATTTCGTATTTACAATTTTATCAATTTCTTTTAACACTTCTCTGTTATATACTGTAGTAAAATCATATACTTTATTAGTTTTTTTCTTTTTTAGTATTCCTTTTTCTATCAAATTACTAATTTTATGCTCAAACTCATCTTTTTGAATATTAGTAGATAGTCTTAAAGTATTATCATTTGGAATCAATGTTTCAAAATCATTTATCATATAAATAACAGATAATGATTTTATAATTTTTCTTTCTATATCATCTTTTGTTTTGTTCAAAGCATTCTCAGTTTTAATCCAAATTTGCTTTATAATATCATCATTTTCTTTCTTAAAATTATTTTTAAAATAATCATAAATTTTATCTACATTAAATAGTTTATTATCCTCATCATTTCTTATATAATACTTAAAGCTCGTCATATCATCATCAGTTAAAAATGTAAATAATGTTCTTTCATTTTGTGCTATTTTTTCACTTAAATTTATAACTGCATATACTGTAATAGGATTTAATGGATAACAACCTTTAAATAATATTTTTTCACAATTATCAATTCTACAAAAAGAAAATTCATCTTTTATTTCAGCATAAAATTGTTTCTTTGCTTCAATCTCTTTTTCAATCATTACTTTAAAATTCTTCTTTTTATTTATTGTTTGTGATATTATCTCATAATTTTGTTCAATACTCCTATTAAAATATATTTCTTTAAATCTTCCTTCTACTGTCTTAAAAGCATTAACTTTATCTTCTTTTAGGTTCTTTATATATTCATTTATTGTTTTGTGTGTTATACATGAGAAAATAATTTGTTCTTTTTTTCCTGTCCTTGAAGATAATTCTGCGAAATCTTGTAATATTTTTAGATCCCTCATCATATTTTCATTACCAACATATTCTAAGAACTTGCTAAATTCATCAAATATTATTAGCATTCCATTAAATCCTTTTTGGCATATTGCGTAATTTATATCTTTGAAGTATTTTATTATATCAGTATTTACAAGTGGATTAAACTCTATCCCATGCATAATGCAACTATATACAGATTTAAATATCTTATAGCCTTCTTCATCATACATCTTAAGCTTTGTTTTTAATTCTTTTAATGTAATATTTGATTTTTTTAAGCAAACTTCAAATTTATCTATGGCTTCATCGTAGCCTTCTTTTTCCCACTTATCAATGACATTTAATGCTATTTCAAAATATGTATTTACAACAATGTCATTTATATTTTCTCTTTCTAATGCCTCTGATAATGCTAAAAGAAATGCTTGATTCATATTATTATAATTACTATTTATAATTACAGGCATATATTTTAATTTAGAAGTTCTTATTTTATGAAGTTTTTCATATACACTTTCATTTATATTTTTTATTTTTTCTAACAACTCATTTAAAACAGCTTCGTCTTTTTCATTATAGTCATTTAATAAAGTTAATAAAACTAATAACAAATGTGATTTTCCTTTTCCATATGGTCCAATAAGAGTTGTCGCTTTATTAAATTTTCCTAAAATACTATCCAAATAGTATCCAATTATTTCGCAACTATCATTAGTTGGAATATATTGCTTTATTTTTTCTATATTATTAATATCAAATTGTAAATTTATTGAATACTGAAATGTTTCATTTATTTCTATATAATCTGTATATTTCAATTTATTTTTCTCCTTTAAAATATCTTTCAAATATATCCCCTAAAGAATATCTTTCATTAATATAAACCATATTCAATCCAGCAGTTCTATTTATTGTTATAATATTTTCTTTTTTTAATATATCTAAATATTCATTTAATAACATTTTATCTAAATTTAATAATTTACAAACTGAATTGTTTCCTTTAAATAAATCATCTATATTAATACTGTTGCTATCAGATTGATTTATCATACACCAATATACAACATATGGATTTAAAACATTTAATGCAGATTTTTCTTTTTGATAAACATCTCTATCAACTTTTTTAATAAGTTTTAATTCGGTTAAAGGACAAGTAAGATTATTTTCTGGTGTATCATTTTTATCATCTATTGTATAAGTCTTTAGCAATATAGATATTTCATCAATAAGCATCTTTTCGTTATATTCTAAATTTTCAGTCTCTAAAATATATTTTATTTGTTCTAGTAATTCTCTTTTAGAAAAATTTTTGATATTACATTTATTGAAAAATATATTCCACACAATTGCCTTTTCTATATTCGTAACTATTGAAAGATGTATAAAATATAAACTAAACACATCTTCCATATACGGATCATATTTTTCTATCAATTCCCCTAATTCAGTTAATTCATATTCCATTTTTTTAACTTCTTTAATAATTCCTGCTGTTATTAACCAATATTTTATCGATTTTACCATATTAGTTCCTATTCCTAGAATATCAGTCAAATTCTTTTCTGAAAACAATTTGGGATTATCTTTTATTTCAAATATCCCCTTTGTTATCCATCCTTCTCTTATAGAAAAACTTTCATGTCCTTTTAGTTTAATTTTTTTATCCATTTTTTTCTCCTATTTTTGTTCTTAATACTTTTTTCATAAAACATCCACCTGAAAAATGTTTGACACATTCCAAACAGCCTACACATTTTTTCTCATCAATCTTATATTTTAATTCTTTATTAGTACCTATATCACTAATTTTTATTGCATTATGTTTGCAATGACTTTCACAAGCTAAGCATCCAATACAAGTCTGATACTTAGTTATTTGATTTTTTATTAACATCTCTGATATTTTCATATCTTTGAAGTTTCCTTTGAATTTAACAACCGAAACTTTTAAATTTTTTTGTCCTAATCTTCCTGAAATTTTTAAAATTGGTTCATTGGTAATTCTATCTAAAACATAAACTTCTCCTAATCTTTTGTTCCCTATTGTATAATTAATAGTTCCAAAAGGTTTGAATAACTCATATAAGTTATCCTCTATATTTTTACTTAATTCAAAATTAATTGTGTTTTCTATTAAAGCACAAGGTTTAAATTCTAACACTGCATTTTTACTATATTCTAATCCATTTCCACCTTGTCTTGCCTTCCATCCTCCGCTTTCAACATATTCTTCTGGATCAGGTTTTCCAATATTCCTAGCAAAATTTATAAGAATATTATGAAATTTATCATATTCTTCTTCCATATAAATTGCTGATAAAAATTCAGACCATGAACTATTATTAGGACAACACCAACAGCCAACTCTTGAAAATCCTAATTTATATGCATCGTTAAAATCAACATTATTTGATAACAAATATAACCAAATATCAAAATCAAGCCAATCGATTATTGGAGATACTGCTAATTGCTTTGAAATTTTAGAATTTTTGCTTTCTCTATCATATTTATTTCTAGCTGTTGACTCATTCCTTCTAATTCCCTGAAATGTTAATACCTCTTTTTTATCTCTAAACGTAGAATCAATCTTTCTTGTAATAGCGCCTGTTTTAAAAATTGTACAACACCATCTCATCATTCTACTTGGTGGTCCGATAATTTTGCATAACTCATTAAAATCTTGTTCTTTATTTTTAGCAACTAACATAGGTGTTTTGTTATGTACTTTTTTAAATCTATCAAGATACGTTGCTGTTGTAGGATATTCTAATGTTGTATCACCATATATATGTATTATATTTTCTCTTCCTAAAGCTCTCATTACAATATCACTTGTTACAGTTGAATCTTTTCCTCCACTAAATGAAATAAACATAGAATCATCACTATATTTTTTAGCAATTTCTTTTATATATTCAATAGCTTCACTCATTATATAATTTAACCTTAGTTTGTTAGATTCAACAAATAATTTAATGTATTCATTATTAATAAATTCTTCAATATACTGAATATTATTTTCTTCATTTTCATGTAATAATTTTATAATTTTTTTTGCATTATTTTTTTCTATGGCATCTTTTATTGAAAATTTTATTTTATTTCCATCTACAATATAATTATTTCCACTTGTATTCCATATTGATTTGCCTGCATATTTAAAAGGTTCTCCTAATAAAATCTCAAAAAGTAATCTTTCCTCAGCAAAAACAGGTCTAATATCCGTTCCTATATATTTACCTTCTTTTTTACAACAAGCACAAACTTTATCATAGTTCGGAATATTACAATTCTGACACCAATATATTTCTGATTTGCTAATGTGTGTTCTTTGATTACACACAGGGCAAATGCTTGTTTCACACTCTAAATTATTACAATTTGTACAATTATATTTTATCATCTATCTCTCCATCTATATAATAATTCTATAGTATTATATCGCAGTTGCAAAAAATCTTCAACACTTTTATGGATGAAATTCTGTTTTTTTATATTTTTCTTCCATAATTTTATTTTCTATTCATTTTCTGTGTTTTACATAACGTGTTCCGACACTCTTCTCTTTTTTACTAAATATACCTCGTAGAGCAAGAATAGATGTCCGACAGGCATCCCTACACAGCTTGAAAGCAGAGCTTTCAACGAGTATGACAAAAGAGTTATTTGTCTGACATTTGTCCTACAAATAACTCTCCCAATTAGTAATTATTACGAATTCACTTTTTGTAATGTTCTTTTATAAATTTCATCTGCTAATATACTACACTTAGCTCTACAATCTTTAGATTTTTTAGTTTCTATTAAAGCCTTGTCCAATATTTCTTCATCTATTGATTCTATTACTTCTTCATAATCATCTTCTTCATAATATAAATCTAACATACAAGCCACTGCCATTTTTATCATTTTCATATCCTTTTGTGAATATAGATATGAATCAATATTATCTAATATTTTTCCCACTTCAAAAAATGGGAATTCACCATATTCTTCAATTATTAATTCTTGTGAATCCTTAATCTCAAAACCTGTGAATTCTCTTGTGTTAAATGTTTCATTCAATTCTTCTTGGTATTCAGGCTCTAAATGATTAGTTTGTTCAAATTCTATTGTTTCATAATATTTAATGTATACCTTATTTGATATATTAAACCCTTGCCATACTTCTTCAATTAAACCTGCATCTATTAACTCTTTATAAATCTTAGTTACCGTATTCGCAGATATTTCTAATTCATTCATCAAGCATTTTCTTGCATCGTATATGTACCATTTTCCATTCTCATCTTTTTTTGCATTGTAACGATTTTCTATCATATCTACATATACTCCATATGCAACCTTTGATATTAAACTAAGTTCGTAATATTCTCTATTTTCAAATAATGCTTTATATAATTTATAGTATCTCATACTTGTTCCTCCTTCTATCTTATTTATTTTAATCTAATCTTATCTTTTGTTTATAATGCTTTAAAACGTTTTCTCTCCCACACTCTTTATTTTTAAATATTTTAAAGTTTTTTCTTTTGTAGTTTCTTTTATTCATTTGTTGTAGAAGCTTCTTCTTTTTGTTTTAAGTAACTATCTAGTGCTTCTTTTCTAAATAATACTTTGCCTCCAACTCTAGAACATGGTATTTGTTTCCTCTTTACTAGTTGTGTAACTAACCAGTATGATACTCCTAAATATTTTGCTGTTTCTTTCATTGTTAGGGTTGTTCTAGTTATTTTTTCAAGTTCCACACAATCACCTGCCTTTCTAGTAATTGTTTTAAGCTATTTCTATTTTTATATTGAAACACAATTACTAATTATAATTTTAAAAGTTCAATTGAGTTTAAAACACTATACAATTAATGTTATAGTGTTTTTTATAAATCTGTATGGTATTTATTGTTTTATATTTGTTTAAACAAATTGTTTAAACAAAATGTTAGAACAAAATTCGCAAAATACATGGTATAATAAATATAATAGAATATTTTAAGTTAAAAAATTAAGCAGACTGGCTCACAAAAGCTGGTCTGCTTTTGCTTTTTGGAGGTTTTGTATGGATGAACTGGAAATTGCATTTGATACTAAAGAAAAATTTGAATACTTTATTAAATATGTTTTTTTAGAATACAAAGGTGAACTCGTAAAAGATGAGGAAAAAGAATATTATATAAAAAAGCAAGAATTAGTTCCTAGTAATATAGGAACCTTTTTATTGGCATTTTTAAATACAAATTTTAATGATTTTAATAAATTTAAAAAGTTTACATTAGAATATCTTTTTATGCATTTATTTTTTAAAATGAATCCACATGCACTTATTAGTTCTCTTATACTTGATGAGAATTTTAATATTATTTTATCTAAAAAAGAAATTAATTTAAATTTAAATAAGATGTATAAATTATACAAAGATGAGTTTATAAAGTATCAGAATATTTATATAGCTATTGCAAATCACAAATACTTTGAATCATATTCCAATTGGAATAACAAAATTTGTGAGTCCTATAATAATTGTTTGAATTATCTATCTCCTACTATTTTGAATTTAAAAATTAATTATTCAATAGCTAAATTTAAGGAACTATATAATTATAAAGACATTAAATATTCATATATTTCTACAGAATTTCATGAACTTTTATATATAAGTTTTCAAAATCTTTTAATTGCTAATACCAATATGCAAATAATAAAATGTGCAAATTGCGAAAATTATTTTATACCAGATAGTAATCACAATACTAAATATTGTGATTTTTTGTTTGCCGGGAATAAAACTTGTAAGGAAATTGGTAATAATAACGAGTACTTTAAAAAATTAGAACAAGATAGATTATTAAAAAAATATAGAAGAAGATATCAATCTTTAGCAAAACAAGCATCTACAACAATCCCAGATTCTAAATCTAATAAAATGTATGACTATTATAAAAAAGAAGGTAAAAAAGTTAAACAAAATTATATTAATGGAATTATTACAGATGAAGAATTTGAAAGATGGATTGATAGTACAAAAATAAGGAAGTAAATTTTTGAAGTTTACTTCCTTATGACTTTTATTTTAAATAATACTCTATCATATTTGTATATTGATCTTGTGCATTTAAGCAAGTGTCAATTAAAAATCCTTTTTCATTTTTATATTCTTTTAACCCTCTGTAATAGAATAATTTATCTTTATCTAAAATAATAAATGGTACTATATTATTTTTTAAACATTCTTTAAAAGCTATTATTCTTCCTACTCTTCCATTCCCATCTTGAAATGGATGTATTTTTTCAAATCTAAAATGAAATTCTATTATTTCTTTTATAGTTATTTTCTCTAAGGAATTATACCATTCCATCAATTTAGCCATATCTTTTGCTACATTTTTAGGAAGAGAAGTTTGCATATTTCCAGCTTCATTAGCTAATTTTTTATATTCTCCAACATTAAACCATTCTTTTCTACTATCTGATGTTCCTTCTTTTAAAATTTTATGGAATTTTTTTATCATTTCTTCAGATAATTTTTTATCCGCTACTTCTAACATATAATCAACTAACTTAAAATGATTTGCTGTTTCTAATATATCATCTACACTTGCTACTGTTTGACCTTCAAATAAAATAGTATTAGTCTCGAAAATATATCTGGTTTGATCTTCAGTTAATTTACTTCCTTCAATATGGTTCGTATTGTAAGCAAATATAACTTGTGTATTATGATATAAATTTCCTTTTAGCCCCATTTCTTTTTGCTCTTTTAGGCATTCTAAAATATCTATTTTTGAAATATCGAATTTCTCATCTTCATCTTTTAACAACTCATCAATAGTTATTCCAAATGTTTCTGCTAATCTTTTTATAGATTCTATATTAGGCTCTATAATTCCAGATTCGTATTTTGATATTGTTCCTGGCTCTACTTCAAGAATTTCTGCAATATCTTTTTGAGTCATTTTTTTACTTTCTCTATATGCTTTTATTTTTTCTCCTAACATAATAAAATCACTCCTTTTTCTCATATTAATATTATATCATATTATTTCTAAAAAAGAAAGTAATTGTTCATTTTTGATTTTATTGTTTCCAAATTAGATATATAATCTGTTGTGATATTTTTTAACAATCAATTTCAAAGTGCAAAATTTGCACTTTAAAAATAAATATATTAAAGAGAAAATTACTGATAATAAATTTGAGAAATGGATTGATAATATAAAGTTGCAAAAAGTTGAACCAAAATAGTTCAACTTCTTTTTATTCTTCATCTTTTATTTCATTTTCTGGTAAACCTATTCTACTAAGATAATTAGAGAATCTTTGACTTAGACTTTCTTTAAATAAATCACCTAAAACGAACTGCACATTTTCTTTATTTCGTTTATGCTGTAATATTTTATCCACATTTACTGTAAAATATTGTTTAAAATCAATTATATATTCTATGTATTTTCCCTCTAGAACCTCAATTTTCATATAGTGGTATCTTGCATCTGCATTTTGTTTTATTTTCTTTATTTCACTAGAAGATATTGTTCTACACGAATGTCCTAAATGTTCTAAATGCTTTCCTTCTTTAACATCTTCTAATAAATATACTGGTGCCACCATAATTGACAGTAAATATTGGTTCCTTTCTATACTTTCCTTTCCATTTGTTTCTTTCCTCTTTTGATAATCCTTCAGTCTATTTTTATAATCCTGAGTCGAATCACATTCCTGTGTCAACACAGCAACTAATGGAAAATTTATTATAGATATTTCTATATTTCCATCCTTTTCAGAAAAATCTTCTATAAACTCTACATTTTTTATAAATTCTCCTTGATATATGTGTAAATCTTCAGATTCTACTATTTGGGTTATAATTTCATTCATTTATTATGCTTCCTTTTACTATTCTTCTTGTTGGTTTATTATCCTTATATTTAGACAAATCAATTTCTACTTTATTATCTTTCTTTTTTATATAATCAGATATCACAACTTCCCTTTTTACACTGTCTAAAACAGAATTAATCTCCGTACTATTATTTATATTGTAATTCTGAATTTCCATTTAATATCTCCCTAAAATCAGGTGTAATAAATTTTTCAAATAATTTGCCTATTTGAATATTCCACTTTTCTATCATTTTTTCAATATCTTCTGTAGGTTTGATTTCATTACTAAATGCATCAAAGTCTAAAACATATGCATCTTTAACTCTATCAGCAGGGAAGTTTTGGTTATGAATTCCACTTTGGAATTTAATTATATAATCATCATATTTTATATCTGTTACATTAATAGACTGTAATAGACTTCCACCAAAATCAATCTTTTGGCTTTCCCTAATTGAGTTATGTATATACTTATCCCAATCAATTTCTCCAAAACCAGTTGGCTCTATGTAATTAATGTATCTTAATCCAATTCTTGAAATAGAAATCTTTGCAAAAATAAAATTCAACAATTTTATATCTTCTAGCAACATTTCTGCATTTAAATACTTAGTATAATCAATTACTATAGATTGTGAATCAATTATCAATGCCGCGTTCCCTTGTTTTTTTCTAAAAATATATTTTTTACTTTCATTTTGATTAGCATTAATTGTGTTAGTATTAACATCTACCATAAAGTTAGTATTTTTAATTGTTTGTAATGGTTCTAATATCTCAAAACGTCTTTTTATTTCATCTAAAGTTGCCTTATTCATTAAATTATCAAATTCTTTTTCATCTAATAAAAAATCAACTCTAAATATAACATTTTTCAAAAAATTCTTTTCATAAACTATTCTTTCCATATAAATTCTCCTTCTATATTATACTATCATATTATGAATAATTTTTCAAATATTTACCATACAATTCCCAAAAATTTTTCTAAAAAATCAATTGTCGGTTAGACTTTTGTTTTTAAACTTTATATAATTAATATATACAATCTTAAACATGTAATTTCTTTGTAAATTACAAAAATTACTCTCTCCCACACAGAAAGGAGGAAAATATGGCAGGGAGTATAGAAAAAAGAGGTAACAATACATATAGGTTAGTTTACTTCTGTGGTAAAAACCTAGATGGTAGTCCTGCAAGACATACAAAAACTGTTCATTGTACCAAAAAAGATGCAAAAGTTGAACTTGCTAAGTTTGTTGCAGAGGTTGAAAAAGGAAATGTTATTGAGAGTAATTCTATTACATTCGAAGAATTTACTGAAATATGGAAACGCAATTATGGCTCTAAAGAACTTGCACCTACAACTTATGCAAGATATCTAGCAATATTAAAAACTAGAATTTTACCATACTTTGGTAAGTTCAAACTGGATAAGATTAAGCCAACAGACATTATGAAATTCTATGATATGCTTGAAAGTGATACACAAATTAAAAGACTTAAAAATAACAAAGGCGAAAGACTTAAAAAGCCTTTATCTAGAAAAACAATTTTAGAGCATCACAGACTACTTCGTGCAATGCTTCATAAAGCTGTATATTGGCAACTTATTGTAAATAATCCAGCAGAAAGAGTTCAACCGCCAAAAGTTCATAAGCCTAAAAGAAGATATTACGATGATGAGCAATGTAAATTTTTATTAGAAAATTTAGAACAATTAAATGCAGATAATATCAAATACAAAGTGGCAATTATTATAACAGTATTTACTGGTGTAAGACTTGGAGAACTTATGGGATTGGAATGGGATGATATTGATTTTAGAAATGGAATTATTAGTATTAATAAAGCAAGTCAATATTTATCTGAAAAAGGAATATTTACTAAAGACCCAAAAACAGAGAGTTCTGTTAGAGAAGTAGCAATACCCACATTTGTAATTTCTTTGCTTGAAGAATATAAGTTATGGTATGAAAAACAAAAATCATTATACGGCGAATTATGGGTAAATTCTAATAGGTTATTTGTACAAGCTGATGGCAAACCAATGCACCCAGATACAATTAGTAAATGGTTTGTAAAATTTGTAGGAAACATCGGTCTTCCCGTAATCAACTTTCACGGATTAAGACACACAAATGCTACGCTTTTAATATCTCAAAATATAGATATTGCGGTTGTAGCAGCAAGATTAGGACATGCACAAATTACAACTACATTAAACTTTTATGTGCATCCTGTAATATCACACAATAAAGTTGCAGGAAATGTGCTACAAAATTTATTGTTAGCACCAAAAAATTGAAAAAAATGATAAAAAGCAAAATGATGATTTTTACTGAAATATATAGTATTTGAAGGTTATAAAAAGTTTGATTTCTCCCCAAAATCTCCCCATTTGAGTAAAAAACACCAAAAATTGGAGATTTTAGCAAAAATAGAAAATCGCTACAACTTAGTTAGCTGTAACGATATAACTTTGGTTGCGGGGGTAAGACTCGAACTTACGACCTTCGGGTTATGAGAACTAGCGGTCAAATCCCGTTATTTCCATAGAATATTAAAAAGTGCTATTCTGTAAGGTTTCAGAACAACACTCTTTTTATTATTTCTCTTTATTTCCATTGTTTTTCGTTTTGGTTGTGGTCAAAAAAGTGGTCAAATTATGGTAATCGTCTGGTGAGACTTCATCTATATCGTTAGCTTTCTTTTTATCTAAAAAACTAATCGGCCTATATTTTTTGCCTTTTATTTCAATATAACCATTTTCATTTCCTTCATAAATGACTGCTCTACTTATTTCATCGGATGTGTCATCAAAAACATATTCAATAACATACATTCCATGTTTTAAATATATCTTTGCTGATTCGTCCCATAAAAATGAATTTGCTTCTCCTAAATCAGGACAATATACATCAATAAGTTCAAATTCTCTATTATTAATTAATACACTTGTTGATTCACCTTCTAAATTAAAGCTAGGGTCTTTTGTAATTGTTTTTAAACACTCTATTAATGATATATGCTCTCCAACTCTTGGGTAATCTGCTTCGGCAAAATTTTTTATTCTTCTTCTTAGTTCTTCATTCATATTATTTCCTCGCTTTCTAAACTATGGCTTCACTAATTATATTACCGCAATCTTTACACATTATATCTGGATCTTGCTCATCTGCACTTTCATTTAATAATGTTCCTGTTAAATGTATACCTCCACATATTGGGCATACTGCTAATTTATATCCGATAGGAAGTGGTACACATCTACTAAATTTTATAGAATTATGTTTTTTCATTTTTTTACCTCCTCGATTTATCTTAATTATATTATAAACCGATTCGTATATTATGTGAAATACAAAAAAATTATAGAATTATAACCAAAGGTTATAATTCTATTTTCTTATTTGTTTTCTCTTATAAATTTTACTAATTGATTTAATTCTTTAAACTTATTTTTTTTATTTATATATATACCATATTCTATCGGTGGAATTTTAAATTCTGTTGTCAACTCTGATATTTCTTTATTATTCAATTCTTTTTCTATATATTCCTTACTTATAAGTCCTATAATTTCATTATCATCCTCAATAATATCCAACATGGCATTATATGTAATATATTTTGCATTTACTAATTTGTCTTCTTCAATTTCTAGTGCTTTGAGAAAATTATTGGTTGTTGCAGACCCTTTTCTAGGCAAACATATTTGCATACCTATGATATCTTCAATTCCAATTTGCTTGCCTAATAATTTTGAATCATTATTAACTACTAAAATATCTTGAATTTCTCCAACCTTTATAAATTCTATTTTATTATGATTATAGTTATCTGTTTTTTTTGAAATAATAATATCAAGTTTTTCATTTTCTAGTTTAGCTATCATATCAGATAAATCTGGAGCTAACATATTTATTAAATCTGTATCAGATATATTAATTGTAATATTCTCATTAATATTAGAAAATTTAGTTAATATTTTACTAAACATTTTGTACATACTTACATGTACTCCTAAATTTATATTTCTGTTTTTTCCATATTTAACAAAAATACTATTTAGCGTTTCTACCGCTTCTTTTGCTTCTTCATATATTTTTTGACCATCAGAAGTTAATTCTATTCCATGATTAGTTCTATTAAATAATCTTAATTCAAGAGCATTTTCTAAATTTTTAATGTGTTTTGTAACAGCTGGCTGAGAAATATTTAATTTTTCACTTGCCTTTGTTATATTTTTCTCGTTTGCAACAATTGTAAATATTCTATATAATTCTAAGTCTACCATATTTAAATCTCTCTTTCTACTTGTTTTTGGTCTAATAAATATTCTTCTCCTACTTTCATTGTTGTTGCTCTATATGGCATACGTTTCTCAAATTCCTGACAAACTTCATCTGATGTACAATGTGCTAAATAAACTCCTTGTACATTATTATTTTGCATATATGATATTGTTTCTAAAGTACTTTCATCCACATTCTTTAAGTGAAAACCTCCTATAACTGCCAGTATATTTCTTTCACCTGTTATTTTTTTTGCAAATTCAACCGTATTGCATATTCCACTATGTGCACAACCTGATATTACAATTAAACCTTTTGAAGTCTTTATTGCAATCCCTGTGTCATCTATTGCTGCATCATCAGTACCATCTTCTTTTGTCATTGGAAAACTCTTTGTTTCAAAGTCAGTTTTTCTTTCTATTTGACCTAAAAAGAAAATATTTTCTGTTATTTTATATGGTTCTGTAGTTTGTATTAAATCAAACTTTTCTGATAATTCTTCTATCTTTTGATTTAATCCTCCATAATTTCCTGTTCTTTTACTTACTCTATAACAATCGCATCCCGGACAGCATATTAAAGGAATCTTTTTATCTATATGTTTTAAACCATTTCCATGGTCATAATGTCCATGACTTAATACGATTGTATCTAGATCATCTAAATTTACACCTAATTTTTTAGCATTTTTCTTAAATATATCAGTTTGTCCTGCATCTAACAAAATTTTATATCCATCAACTTCAATATATAATGAAAGTCCATGTTCATTTTCTAATTGTGGATTATTTTTTCTATTATCATTTAAAACAACTATTCTAACCATATATTCCTCCTAAAACATATATTACAATTTTAACATATTTTTCTATTTTTGTATATGTTTTAAACCAAAACGCTTTTATTTATAACAGATTTTTCCTAATTATTATGTTATATAATTTAAGTTCTTTTGTCCATTTAAATAGATGAATTTTAAAAAAAATTTAAGAATTTTTCAATTTAGACTTCAAATTTGCCTTCTAGATTACTTTAATAAGTGAGAAAATTATTTTTCATATATCATACTCCCACAAACTCAATTTTCCTTTTGCCTCTATCGGTTCATCAAATACTTCTGCATTTTCTAGCTGCCATGCAAATTTTTCAATAAATGTGCTTTTAGCATAAACATCTTTATTCTCTTTTAAACATTTTCCTTTGAAATCATCATCACATTTTATGCAATCTACTAATGTTACTTTTCCTAATATTTTTCCACTTGGCATATCTTTTGGAATATATTTTGCTAATCTTTTCATTGCTTCTTTATCTATTCCTTTTCCTGCATGTATTAATAAATCTCCTCTATATTTAGTTTGCCAACTTCTAAATTCAAATCTTTTATCTCCTTGCATTATTAGTGTTGCCCAAGGTTGTTTTATTGTTAATACTTTCATATTTTTCTCTCCTTAAGTATTTCTTTAAATAATTCTCTAGTATTATCATATGTAATTGTTTCAATTGCCTCATCAAAATCTAACCATTTTATATCATTCACTTCACATTCCTGTGCTTTTATCTCTCCACCTATACATTTGGCAATAAATAATACTACTTGTTTTAGTTTTCCTTTATCTGTTACATATTCCATTGTATATCTTTTATTAGCATCAATTTCTACGTCTAAATTTGTTTCTTCTTTTACTTCTCTAATTGCAGTTTCAATCTCTGTTTCATTTTTTTCCACATGTCCTTTTGGGAATCCCCAATGTCCTTTTGTTTGCTTGATTAATAGTACTTTATTGTCCTTTATTATAATGCATCCACAAGATTTTTCTCTTTCTTTATTAGTACTTTTACTTATTGTCTTATCTAATTCTATTTCTGCTTTTTTCACAAAATAATTATCTGTATAAACTGGTATCCCTATTTTATTAACTTTTTGAATTAATTTTTCTACAGTATCTAATTCCTTGTTTTCTTCTGTTTCTATTTCTATTAAATTATCTCCATTTTTTATATCTTTAATTGCTAATTGAAATCCATCTTTTTCGTATACTACATCATCTTCTTTTATATTCATAATTTCTTTGTACCCTATTGCTTTTAATAATTTCTTAGCATCCTCTATTTCTAGAATATCACAATTAACAGCTTCCTGATTTAATATATTGCCAGACTCATCAAAGTTTTTGATTTTAAATGTTATTAGTTTTGTTCTTCTATTTGACATTTTTCCTATAATATCTCTTACCAATACTGCTTTAGATAGAATATCTCTTGTATTAACCTTGCCTAACTCCACTTCTTCAGGTACGAAATATGTATCATCCATTGAGAATTTATCTATTATTTTGAAGCCTTTTTCCTCTACTATATTATAGAACTTATCTAATTCACATTTAATTTTTAGTGTTATTTCATTACTATGTTTTAAACTCATGTTATTCTCCCTTCTATTTTTTCTTTGCTATTACATTGAATATATGCCAATGCTTCATTTTGCCTAAACCAGTAGCTCCATCTTTTTCAACTTCTTTAAATTCTATAATCTCAAAATCTTTAAATAATTCTATTACCTGCTCTTTTATTAGAAAAGTCATTTCTTCTTTTGTACTTTTCCATTCGTCATTAATTCCAAAGAAATTACCAACAAAATATCCATCTTTTAAAATACTATTATTTATCTTATTCCATAATTCTTTAAAATTATTTTTATTGCAAAATGGGAGACAATAATTAGCTACGATTAAATTATTTTTTTCTAATTCAAGACTTTCAAAATTTTGTTTTTGAAATCTAAATTTTTCTAACTCTTCATTATTTAATCTTTTAGCAATTCTTTCTTCAACACTTTCTCTATCAATTGCAAGTACATTCCAATTATTTTTTATTAAATATACTGTATCATTTCCAGCACCACAACCTAGTTCAATTGCTTTACCTGGATTATATTTTACTTTTTCAATCAAGTATTGCACATTTTTTCTAGGCTTTTCTGATTCTGTGTTATTGTAATATTTTTCTATATTTTTCATTAAATTCACCTTTATTTTAAATCATTATTTATTTTATGTATTGGAAATTTATTTTCTTTTAAGACATCTTTTATTGCTTTTGGTAACAATGGATATTCTTCTATTTTATCTAAATCTATCCATTCATATTGTAAATAATCTTTTCCTTCAACATTTTTCATTATATATTCTATTTTTTTATCTTCTTCATTTGTAAATTCTATCTTATGTACAAACATTATCTCATGATATTTTGAACCTTTCATCTCAAAAAAATTTTCAATTGTTGATATATATCCTGTTATTTCAATGTCTTTTCCTAGTTCTTCTTTAATTTCTCTTTTAATTGTATTAGCTGAACTTTCTCCTATTTCAACTCTTCCTCCAATTAGGGCATAATGGTCAGAATTAACATTTCTATGAACCAAAATTTTACCATTATGAATCATTACTCCTGCTGCTCTTACATTCAACTTATAATCATCTACATCAATTGTTATATCCATATAAATCTCTCCTCTCAATTTCCCCAATTATACCACTCCCTGTGCATAATTCCAACAAATTTATTGTTAAAACTTGTCTAGCTCAGTCAACTCTCGCCCTAATTGTGACCAAAGTGTGACATTTTCATTGAAAACGCAAGAAAAAAGCACCTGCCAAAATCTAGCAAATGCTTCATTTTATTATGTTTTCCGAGTCTAGTATCAAATCATTGGTATCCGGGTTATGAGCGCCGGCAAAGGCACTTTTGAAGATTTATGAAAGTTTAAGCTTTTGTTGGTATTTAGCCATTTATAGAAGATTTAGTTTGCTGAACATTTATGCAATTTTAGGATGTTTTTGGAAGCTATTCTTCCTATGCTGGATGTTATGGAGCAATGAAATCTTTGTTTTTATAAGTGTAAACAGTTGGTTCGTAGTCTTTTAACCAACAAAAAGAGATGTCAATTTCGAATTGGCATCTCTTTTTCATTAACTTTAATAATAAAACCTAGCACCTTAGCTACCCCATCTTCATCATTTGAAGCCGTAACATAATTAGCTTTTTCTTTTATTTCAGGCAATGAATTTCCCATAGCAACAGAATTTGGAGTTAATCCAAGCATTGACAAATCATTTTCTCCATCACCTATTGTAACTATTTCTTCAGGTTTAATTTCAAAATATTCACAAACAGCTTTAACAGCATTTCCTTTAGAAACCTTAACAGAAGCAACATCGCAATAATAATTTCTACTTGGCTTCAAATCAGGATTTTTAAAACGTTTAGACTCATTTGCAACAGCTATTCCTACACATTCATTTTTTATATAATCTCTAAAAAACCTCATTTTCTCAAAATCAGTACTTGTAATAACACACTGAACAACTTGCTCCTCTACTGCAACCCTTTCTAATTCTTCATAAGAAACTTCCTTGTCCTTTTCATCTGGATAAGCAGCTTCATTCATAACTAAAAGATCCTTATAGTTCAATTTTATTCTATATCCATTCTCTCTTGAATGTCTTATTAATTGAAGCACCATTTGAGGATCAATTCTCTCATTATAAATTTCAACTCCATTTTCTGCATCATAGGCAGAAGCGCCATTTGAAGAAACTATATATGGACTTGTGCCAATCTGTTCTTGAAAATTCATAGCCTCTCTACGAGATCTTCCAGAAGTCAAAATTATTTTTACACCATTTTCTACACATTTTTTTATTTCTAATTTTGTCTTTTCAGTAACCTCTCTTTGACTATTTGTTAGTGTTTCATCTATATCAATAAAAACTGCTTTTATCATCTTCAAATCCTTTCATTCCAACTTTTTACTACTTTAAATATTCTTTCACAAATGCATTATTCTCTGAAAACTCACCTTTCTTAGCCATTGCAATCAATTCATCAACCATTTCTTTTGTAATTTTACTACTCTTTTTCTCATAAAATTTCTTTAATGGTTTTTGTAAATCCATCATAACCTTAGTTGCCTTATTAACATTTTGCTCTCTCAATAATCTATTCATTTTCTCAATCTGATTATCATAAATCACTTTACCAATCGCAGTATTTTTTATCTGTTCCAAAGTGTTTTCAGCCGTAATATCTTCAATCTTCAAAACCTTATCTGGCAACTTCCTTCCAATCAATTTTTCAAATTCTTCATCAGTAACGTTTTGAACATCACCAGTATAATATTTTTCGCAAAATTCTTTCTTTACACAAACATCATCTGAATTAATTACTACTTTGTCATTCAAAACAATATTTCTACTTGATTTTCCAACTAAAATCTCATATTCTCCAGCCTCAACTTGCCATCTATCATTTTCAATATCATAATATTCAAAACAATCTCTATCAAGAACTATATGAACATCTTTTTCTTCACCTGGATTTAAATCAACCTTAGCAAAATCTCTCAATTCTTTATCCGGTCTAAATACTACAGAATCAGCTTTCTTAACATATATTTGAGCGATTTCTTTTCCAGCAACATCTCCAACATTTTTTATTTTAAATCTAATGTCTACCTTCTCATTCTCAATATTAACTTTCAAATCAAAATATTCAAACTCTGTATAGCTCAAACCAAATCCAAATGGAAATAACACATCTTTTCCAACCTTGTCATAATATTTGTATCCCACATAAACAGACTCTTTATATTCAACAGTTTTTTCATTTCCAGGACAATTATTAAAACAAGAAGTATCTTCTAATTTATTAGGATAAGTTTCAGCCAATTTACCATTTGGATTCACATTACCAAGAATGCAATCGACAACAGCTTTTCCGCCAGCTTCTCCACCAATGTATCCTGCTAAAATTCCTTTAACTTTATCTTTCCAAGGCATCAATATAGGAGAACCATTTGACAAAACAACAATAACATTTTCATTAACATTACAAATTTCATCAATTAATTTATTTTGATTTTCAGGCATATCTAAAGTTTCTCTATCAACACCTTCAGATTCATAATTCTCTGTAAGGCCTGCAAACACAAGTACAACGTCATTATTCTTAGCAACTTTAACAGCTTCACTTCTCAACTTTTCATCATTTTCAGACTCAATTCTTTCATATCCTTGAGCATATTCAACATCAATTCCATTTTGAACCAAGTTATCATAAGCATTTTCAATCTTATATGGATTGATAGTCGAACTTCCTGCACCTTGATATCTTGGAGTTCTGGCCATATCACCTATAACAGCAATTTTCTTATTTTTTATAGGAAGAATATTATTATCGTTTTTTAATAATACAATTGTCTCTTTAGCAATTTTCTCAGCAATCTCATGATGAACCTTCTGATCATATTCAAAAGAAGTTTCTTTACCGGCTTTATTCATTTCTAGATATACTCCTAACTTTTCATCATATGCAAACTGATTACTTCCCTTTCTAGCAATATTAATAATTCTATCAACAGCTTCATTTAACTCTGTTTCAGAAATTTCTCCATTCTTAACAGCCTCAATAATTTCTTTGGCACCATTACCTCTTCCACCAGGCATTTCCAACTCATGAGTAGCTTTCAATCCTTTAACTCTATCATTTTCAGCACCCCAATCAGAAATAACAATCCCATCAAAATTCCATTCTTTTCTTAAAATATCATTCAATAAATGTTGATTCTCACTACAATATTCGCCATTAGCCTTATTATAAGCACTCATAATAGACCAAGGTTTAGCATTTTTTATAATCATTTCAAAAGCCTTTAAATACACTTCTCTCAAAGCTCTTTCATCAATAACCACATCAATAGTTCTTCTTCTATTCTCTTGATTATTAACAGCAAAATGTTTTACACAAGCTCCAACATTTTCACTTTGAAGTCCCTTCACATATTCCATGCCAAGAATTCCTGTTAAATAAGAATCCTCAGAAAAATACTCAAAGTTTCTACCACACAAAGGACTTCTCTTTATATTAATAGCAGGACCTAAAACAATATTAACCTCTTCTTTTCTAGCCTCTTTTCCCAAAGTTTTTCCTAATAAATAAATCAACTCTCTATTCCAAGTATTACCTAAACTAGCAGAAGCAGGAAAACACGTAGAAATCTCACTTTCATTTATACCAAGATTATCAGCCTTAGTTTTTTGAACCCTCAACCCATGAGGTCCATCTGACATAGTAATCTTAGGAATCCCATACTTTTCAAGTTCAAGGCTATGCCAATAATCATTACCAACACACAAACTTGCCTTCTCTTCCAAAGACATTTTTTCAATTACATCTTTATACTTCATACACTAAATTCCCTTTCAGAAAATACTCTAAAAATAATAAAATACTTATATCACAATTTTTATCAATATTCAATTGACATCGTAAGATATCAGGTGAACTTAGTTAATGATGTGAAACGCAAGGATCATCAGAGATACAACTATCTGGATGAAGCAAATGCTGCTAGTACTGAGGCTGAACGCTCTCGTGCAATTGACTTTTTGAATGCATGTGACTATGCAATCGCAAATTTCGTGAAACTCGACAACGTTACAGCAAAAGACATTGCATTTTTTACTTTTGTATTAACCTATAGATATTTTCCATACGTCCCTTTGATTATATATATAAAATCGTTCATATATATAACCTCATATGCCTTCACACACAAACATATTCAATAAAAAATTTAACAGTTTTGCCAAAAACACTAATAATTAAATAAAAAGTATCAAAAATGGTATGCATAATATTGAGAAGCATATCATATTATGGTACAATAATAATTACTAGTTTTTAATACAAACCACATTGGCAATATTCACACAGATAGAATACTTGCCAATTTTTATAAGAAAAAACTTAATCAAAATATGGAAAGCTTAATACATCTTCAATCAGTATATACAGAAAAAATGAAGACGAACTAACATACATAATTGAAACACCAAATCACAAAACTGGAAACTTAATAACAAATGTTAATTGTAAGTGAAAAATGGTCCAACTTATAATTAAAATTTTTAGATGACATAATAATTCGAATAACCTCTTAACTGATAAAAATAAAAATTTCCAATAAGTGTCAATACTTGATTTATCAATACAGTTTAGTATTGATTTGCTGATTTCTAAATCTAACTTGTGCCTCATTTGTTTGTCGTATATACTCATCTAGTAATCGTTTTTGTTTTGGAGTTAAGGCATGACCGGTTTTTCTGCATAACTTGTAATCCTTTTATTTCCATTAACCTTTTCATATCTTGTGTTGCACTTTGGCTTTCCTGTGTAGTTACCTTGCCTTCTGATATACTTGATTTTACATTGCTAATAGAAATGCCTTTTGATTGTTCTATAGTACCTTGTTGAATTTCTGGTGTAGGACTATCAGATGCATATATCTCTGCTGGAGTTGGAGGATAAGATGGTCTATTTCCATTTGCTCTATTATTTCTTGCTCTTTGCCTTAAATCATACATATATGAATTTTCATCTTTGAAATCTGCCTGCATTTGTTTTAACTTATATTCTATATCTGGAATATTTGTAAATTCTTCTAAATAATTTCTTCCTTCTGGATTTAATTTTCTGCTTTCTGTAAGTAATTGAGCAACTTTTAATAATCTTGCCATCGCAGATACTTGTTTCTGTGAGTATTGTACTTTAAAATCTTCGTCATCAGGTCTTCCTATCCATTTGCCATCTAAATCTACTATAAGCATTCTATTCATACCATTTGTTTCAATTATCTCTTGTAACCTTTTCATATCCATTACATCATCATTTGCCCTTTTTTCATACTGATATTCTTCCTCAGTATCATCATATGCTTGTATAAATCCTTTTACAAATTTCATTTTTTGACTATCTGTTTTTCCAGATTGATGATTATCTTGTTGTATTTTATCATCTTCAGCAATTTCGTGCTGACTATTTTGTATAGTTAACTCATTAATTCTTGTTTTTAAATTATTAAATATAACATTATGTGCTAACGCATCCCTTTTATTAGTGTCATCATTAGTAGTAAGTCTTGATTGGAATGTTTCTATTTCTCTTAAAGTTTGCTCTCTAAGTTCTGGACTTAAATTACCATTACCTTGAGCTATAACTTTTTCAACTTTTCTTTCATAACATTTAGCAAAAAACTCATCTAATTTTAACATTATATTCTCATCAAAAGGTTTATTATTTAATAAATCATCAAAGTCCATAAATATACATTTCATTGGTGGATATTTTTGAGGATCTAGTCCCCATACATCCTGGACTATATTAGCATATTCTTGGTCAAATTGTTTAAGAACATCAACAGAAGAAATATATTCTGCTCTAAAAGTGTTCTCTTTCCCTAATAAAGATTTTAATATTGGTCCATATCCAGTAAATGAGCGATAACCACTTAAATAGTTATATACATTTACATAGTTTCCTGAAACTGAAGCTCTGCCATTTTCATCTTGTAACGGCCATGTATCATGAATATCATTGCTATTAGTTAGTTCTAATGCTTCTGTTTCATTTAATAGCTCATCTATCCAAACAAATCTAGCATCATAATCATAAGTTACTTTTGAATCACGTACACCTGTTTTTATTACACTAGAATATTCTTCTAAATCAAAATCTTTAAGACTTTTTATTTGACTTGCATATTTTCCATTTTCAAATTTTGATAAGGCATTAATTAGTTTTTTATACATTTCATCTTGTTCTCTACCCTTTCCAAGTGGTGCTTTAAATCCATTATTAAATAGTGATTTATAACAATGTCCTAATTCATGTTCTATTGTTTTCTGAACAATTTGAACATTTTTTCCTTGTAATCCTGTATGCCTTTTGGCTTTATCTCTTGCAAGAGAGTCAATTGCTCCCGTATTAACATTTAAGGTTTTATCAGCTGCTGTATATTCACCATCATTACCTTCTAATGCACATATAAAGCTTACATCCCTTAATCCTAACATCAGTCTGTTTAGTAAAAAATCTTCAAAACTATACTGTCCATTAACTGGCTTTATTATATAAGCATTACAACTATCATCCTTTGTACTTATGGTTGGAATTGCTTGTTCATACATCGCACATCTTCTAGCTATATCAGTTTTTATAAAGTTTCTATATTTTTTATTTTCTTCTCCAGTTAATCCAACAACTTCTGCCCATATATTAATGAAATCATTAATTTTACCTTTGTTCATAACTTTCTCCTCAACAACTATTTCTTAAATAATCTTGCAATTTTATTTAACAATTTTTGTATAAAGTTTGGTTTCTTATATTCAACAACAGATAATTCTTCTGTATGTACAAATTCTTGTTTTTCTTCTGGTCTTTTCTTAAATAAATTATCTGGGTTATATTCCTCTAAAAGTTTTTGCTTTTCTTTCTCATTCATAGAAAGCTCATCTAAAATTTCCTGCTTTTCTTCTGATGTATCACACCAATAATTAAGATTAAGAATCGCTAGCAATACTATTGTTTCTCTTTTTAAATTTTGTTGTATTAATGGTGTATTTACATCTATTGTAGGTTTGTAATCAACCATTTTTTCTTCTTTGAAAAAAGCTCTTACCTTTTCTGGTACTTTATCTCTATATTTATCTTCTAATAAATTTAATATTTCATCTATTTCTGCATACGCTATCATATTATCCATTAACATTTGCGTTCCTCCAATATTAACCTTCGTAATTCTATAAAGTTTATCTATTTATTTTATAGCATAAAATAAAAATTATTTCAATATTAGTAAAAATTAAAATCTTATATTTCTCTACAAAATTCCTTTTCTAAAAATTTTGCTTGTTGCTCTGTTAGTCTGTCATTTACTACTGCTAATCATAATAAAGACTTTATATTTTCCCATTTCATACATTTACAATAATCTTTGGCTGTAAGTTCTACATAGTCTATAATCTCTTCAAATATATAATAAGGTACATTAAATTCTTTGTTTAATTGTTCCATGTGATGTTGCTCCTTTTTAATTTTTTAGGTATATAATCGCAATAAAGTGTTAACACTTATAAATATAACACAGAAAAATTTATGGAGTGATTTAGATATGTCATTGATTGCAAGATTTGATGGAAATATGAACGTAATTGGAGGATTACTAAAAGGATACAGAATGGAAAAAGATTTATCTTATGAAAAGTTATCTGCAAAATTAGAATTAATAGGTATCAGCATTCATAAGCAAAGTTTATATGATATTGAAAATAATAAAAGGACTGTTAAAGATTATGAATTATTTGGCATTGCTCATGTGCTTGGAATAGATGTAAATGATTTATTAAAAGATATTCGAAAAAAATTCTAAAAATTGAGTTTAAAATGAATTTTAAAAAAACATTTGACATATAATAAAAAATATAGTATACTATATTTAGCTTAAGCAAGAGAATAAATCGAAGACTCGAATGTTCACAGAGATATGTTGACCGCATATCTCATTTTTTTTGCAAAAAATAAAGGCAGTTGACCAGACTGCCTTTGATTAGTTTGTACTAATCTTGAGAATTTTGGTTTTCGTCATCTTTACTATTACTAAGTAATAATAAAACAATTAATCGCCAAATTAAATCGAAAGAACTCAAGATGTTCACCTCCTTCCTCAAAGATTTCCTTTGAAAAGGGTGGATTTATTATACTTTATTTTTATTTTAAAAACAATGTTTTTTCTACAATTTCAATAATTATTTTTAGTCTACTTTATTCTTGTTTCTGCTTTTATATACATTTGCTTGATTTCTACATTGGCTACTATCATATTCAGCTTTAGGATTTTTAGCATAAAATACTTTGCCGCAATGCTTACATATTTTTAAAGGATTTTGATTACTACAAAGCATAAAACCAAAAGCCATATCGTCTTTCAGGAAATACTATAAAACATTATAGAGCAAATATTAGTAAAGCTTTAAAAAGTGCAGTTATTACCGAGATTATTGATAGTAACCCTGCTACTAAATTAGAACCTATAAAAGTAAAAGAATATACCGCGGACTATTATACTCAAGATCAATTATTAAATTTAATGGAGCTTATAAAAATAACTCCCATTGAATTACCAGTAGTTATTGCAGGAGTATATGGATTAAGACGTGAAGAAGTTATTGGTATTAAATGGAATGCTATTGATTTTAAAACTAAGACATTAACAATTAGACATACTGTAGGTCGTGGTAAAATTGATGGCGTTACACAATTCATTTTCAAAGATAGAGCAAAAAGTGATTCAGGTTATAGAACTTTACCTTTATTTGATTTTATAGCAAATTTACTAAATTATTATAAAGAAAAATATGATGAATATAAAAAATTTTATGGCAATACTTATTGCAATGATTATAAAGACTATATTTGTTTAATGCAAAATGGAGAATTAATGAAACCTGGATATGTAACACAAACTTTTAGCAAAATATTAGATAATAACAATTTACGACACATTAGGCTACATGATTTAAGACATAGCTGTGGTAATTTATTAATTCAAAATGGTGTACCAGTTAAAGACATACAAATATGGCTAGGTCATTCTGATTTTCAAACTACTTTAAGATATGCACACACTGATATAGAAAACAAAAGAATTTATGCAAGTGTTATTAGTGATAAACTTGCATTAGATACAAAAAAAGAACAAATTACCGAACTTGCTATTTAGGTAATCTGTCTTAAAAAATACATTTCTAACTATTTATAAAAATTCTAATTTTGGAAAAGTGTTAGAACTTTTGTTAGAACTTTGCACTATTTTTATAATTAAAACCTCAAGATTATCTTTCGAAACTCTTGAGGTTCTAATGGTGCAGATGGCCGGAATCGAACCGGCACGGTTTATTCAACCGCAGGATTTTAAGTCCTGTGCGTCTACCAGTTCCGCCACATCTGCGTATTTGAACTGACAAGTTATATTATAATACGATGTGGGTAGATTTGTCAATACAAATATAAAAAAAATAAAAAAATAATGTATATGTGTAGACATTTATGGAAATTTGACTTAAAATATTGGAATAGAAAGAAGGAATACGATTATGAATATATGGCATGACATAGCAAAAGAAAGAATACAAAAAGATGATTTTATAGGTGTAATAGAAATATCAAAAGGTGGAAAAAACAAATATGAATTAGATAAAGAAACAGGTATGCTAAAACTAGATAGAGTATTATATACATCTACACATTATCCCGCAAATTATGGATTTATTCCAAGAACATATGCAAGAGATAATGATCCATTAGATGTACTAGTACTTTGCCAAGAAAATATTATTCCACTTACGCTAGTAGAATGTTATCCTATAGGTGTTTTAATAATGATAGATGGAGAAGAATATGATGAAAAAATAATTGCAGTAGCAAAAAAAGATCCATTTTTAAATGAATACAATGATATTTCAGAAGTATCACATCAGATTTCAGCAGAAATAAAGCATTTTTTTGAAGTATATAAACAATTAGAAGGAAAAACTACCACAATAGAGCAAATATTAGGAAGAACTGAAGCAGAAAAGATAATAGAAGAATGCATGGAAAGATACAACCAAAAGTTTGAAAAATAAAATATTGGAGGAGATATGATATTTGAAATTATATTTAATATAATAGCTGTTGTCATGTTTATAACAATGTTCTTTAAAATGATAAAAAAAAATAACACACAGTATTTATACATATTATTAATGCAATTTATTGGAATTTTAATAAATTTTATAGAACTAATTTTTATAGAAGGTACAAATGTGACATTAAAATTAATTGCATTTATATTATCAATAATACTACCAGTTGTAGTATTTGGATTGGAAAAAAGGAAAAAAACAGACTTTCCAGAGATGTTGAATATATTTTTAGCAAATTTGATGCTAAAAATGGGAAAAGAAACAGAAGCTAAAAGATATTTGCTTACATTAATAAACAAATATCCCGAGAGTTTTGAAGGCCATAAACTTTTAGCAGAAGTATATGAAAAAGAAGGAAAAATTTCAAATGCAGTTTCAGAATATTTAAGAGCAATAGAAATAAGTCCAAAGGAAATAGAAATAAATTATAATATTGCTAATTTAATGCATGCAGAAGGAAAAAATAATGAGGCAATAGAACTGTTACAAGATGTGTTAAAGAAGAAACCGGAGCATTTTAAGTGTACTGAATTATTAGGAGACATATTGATAGAACAAGAACGATACAAAGAAGCAATATCAGCATATACAAATTCGCTAAGATATAATCCGGCCAACTATAATCTTTATTACAACTTAGGAATAGCTTATACAATGCTAAATGATTTTCAAAGAGCAAAAGAATACTATGAAAAAGCAGCAGAATTAAATAGTTTGCTATATCACGCAAAATTAAGTTTAGCGCAAATTGCCATAATATATGGAGAACTAGATGAAGCCGAGATGTACTTATTTGAAAGTTTAAAAGATAAAGAACTTGAATCAGGTTCATATTACTATTTAGCACAAATAGCAATGCTTAAAGGTGATGAAGACAAAGCCATAAATTATATGAAAGTTGCGGTAGAAATAGAACCAGAATTATATGAAAAAATGGAAAAGGACACAATATTTATTCCCATAAAGAACAATATAGAAAAACCAGCAGAATATAGAAAAAAACAACAACGAAAAC
>ERZ779746.139-NODE-139-length-46534-cov-3.107188_pt1 | contig 46534 bp, 50 predicted proteins | sample MGYA00511888_ERZ779746 | MGnify/ENA primary metagenome ERZ779746 (study PRJEB29588, sample SAMEA1964695) | human gut metagenome | biome: human gut; feature: human-associated habitat; material: faeces | place: Denmark | collected 2008/2010 ... | reverse complement strand
ATCTTTGCACTAATTGAATTTGAAGCATAGTCATCAATATCGACATATAGTCCATTGTACTTATCTGCCAGATATTTAGCAAGCTGTGACTTTGCGCAAAAAGCCTGTGCATAAAATACTGTTGGAACATTTTCATCTACATACATTTCCAAATTCAAATCCGCAGGTGTACCTGCTTCAACACATCTTGTCCAGCCGTATACGTGAGTTGTGTCAGGAAAAAGTTTCAAGATTTCTAAATCATTTGGAGGCACTCCCCAAAACCCAAATTCTGCAGGAATTTGGGGTAAATTCTGATCAACAGCATCGATTATATTGCCTGTTATTCGCGTAATCTTATCATATAAAGGTAAATTGCTTGTACAAATTTTTAACTCTCTTTTCGGTTCCAAATCCTCAAATATAGTCTGTATTACATTAAATCCCATATCTGCAAGAATTTTTGATGCAAACCAGCCGCTATCACATTTATCTTTACCAATAGGTGCTAAAATCAAATCCGGTTTTAGAAACATTGCATTATCTATAATATTTCTTATAATTTTGCAATATGATTCGGGCAAAATATTTGTTTTGGGATAATAAAAATCAATATCCAAATCAATCCATTCGGCGTTTGGATAATCTTCTTTAGTCTTTTTTATAATATCAGGGTGCGGGTAACCCCAGAAACCTATTTTTGTTATACTTGCCATAGTTTTTATGATAACACAAAACAAGGAGAAAATTTGATTATGATAAAACAAAGTGATATAATTAGTGTTAGAAACTCAATTACTAATGAGGAATATAAAATGATGAGCGATAATATACAAATAAAAGAAGTTAACGGAGTTGATATAGTACAATATCAGCCAAAAGGCGTTTGCTGCAAGATGATGCAAATGCGAATAAAAGACAATATTATTCAGGATGTTGAATTTGTTGGCGGATGCAATGGAAATCTTAGCGGCATTGGAGTTCTCATAAAAGGTATGAATATTAATGATATCGTTCCTAAATTAAGCGGTATACCTTGCGGAGCCAGACCTACCAGTTGCCCTGACCAATTAACAAAAGGTATTCAAGCATACTTAGAAGCGAAAGGCGTAAATGTGGCAGAGAAAGTGTGACATACCAGCTAACAAAACTTAAATGGAGTCAAGATGCATAATATAACATTAATAAAAGGGGACGGAATCGGACCGGAAATTACAGATGCAGTTGTAAAAATAATCAAAGCTGCCGGAGTTGATATTGTCTGGGACATCCAGACTGCAGGAGCAGACGTAATTGAAAAAGAAGGCGTTCCGCTTCCGCAAAGGGTAATCGACTCGGTAAAAAGAAACAAAATCGCGTTAAAGTCACCGGTTACAACCCCTATTGGCAAAGGTTTCCGCTCGGTTAATGTACAATTAAGGAAAGAACTTGATCTTTATGCTAATCTGCGTCCCTGCTATAATCTTCCAAACATAGAAACCAGATATGAAAATGTTGATATAGTTGTTGTAAGGGAAAATACAGAAGATTTATACGCCGGAATTGAAAGACAGGTAGATGAAAACACCGCTGAAAGCATAAAGATCATTACCCGGGCAGCATCTGAAAGAATAGCTGAATTTGCCTTTGATTATGCTGTTAAAAATAATAGAAAAGAAGTTTGTGTTGTTACAAAAGCAAATATCTGCAAGCTTTCTGACGGATTATTTTTGGATTGTGCCAGAAAAATTGCGAAAAAATATCCAAACATCGGTTTCAGAGAAATTCTGGTTGATAATTGCTGTATGCAATTAGTACAAAATCCTAACCAGTTTGATACCCTTCTTTTACCAAACCTATATGGTGACATTGTTTCAGATTTATGCGCCGGTCTTGTCGGCGGGCTTGGTATTGCTCAGGGCGCAAATATCGGAAAAGATTATGCGGTATTTGAACCGGTTCACGGTTCTGCACCTGATATAGCCGGACAAGATAAAGCAAATCCAACAGCAATGCTTATGTCTGCAATTGAGATGCTTAATTTTATAGGAGAAACAACTGCCGCTGCAAAAATTAAGTCAGCAGTATTTGAAACACTCAAATCAGGTATTAAAACTGCTGATATAGGCGGAAATGCTTCTTGCAGCGAATTCACAAATGCTGTTGTTCAAAGATTATAATCTTTATCAAAGACATATAAATATATAATGCCAGTAAGTGATAAATAGAAAAGCAGTTCAGCACTTTCTTCAAAAAGAGTATTTGCAAATACACTTTCAGCGATTACACCAAGCAGCATACCAGATAGCATAAGCAATATATTCCAAACAGGCAGTTTGATATTCTTCAACATTTCCCAAGCAGTCAGGAATAGTTTGTTTTTTAAGAAATAAAAAGCAACATATGCAATAAACAGCCCGTAAATCGGATGATACAGCCAGCCAAATTTAATCTGATCCCAGGTATAAAATTCATTGATTTCCCCAGGTATTGCAAAAAATACGGTTCTGAAACAATTTACCTCTCTTATAGCAAGAACTGCTATAATCATTGCTACAAAATAAAAAAACTTTTTATTATCTTTTGCCATTAGAGCAAAAATAAATCCTAAAAATAAAACTATAAGCTGCAAATTTTCCAATACACCATTTTCAAAACCATATGATTCAGGTAAAAACATCACGCAAGGTGCAATCGCAAGCGCAGCTATGATTGCTGCGACTGTTACATTATACACTTTAAAATTTAAGTGCATACAAATAAAATCTTTAATATTTTTTAGCATTCTCTTAATTCCAATATATCATTCCATTATACCACAAAAAGGTAATTATGAAATATTGTTTCTTAGTTTTTTTACAAAACTATTCAATCTTTCCATAGCAGTTTTAAGATTATCCAGAGAGTATGCATAAGATATTCTTAAGAACCCCTCTCCGCTTGCCCCAAAAGCATTTCCAGGAACGGCTGCAACTCGTTCTTCTTCTAGAAATCTTGTTGCAAATTCTTCACTGGACATTCCAAATTCTTTTATGCATGGAAAAACATAGAAAGCTCCAAAAGGTTCAAAACACTCAAGCCCCATTTCTTTAAATGCATTCAAAAGAAATCTTCGTCTTTGATTATAAGCCTGCCTCATTGTTTTTACATCATCATCCCCGTTTTTTAAAGCCTCTACAGCAGCATACTGGCTTGTTGTCGGTGCACACATTATTGCAAATTGATGAATTTTTGTCATCTGCTTTATAATCTCTTTTGGTCCGCAGGCATAACCAAGACGCCATCCGGTCATTGCATAAGCTTTTGAAAACCCGTCGATAAGAATAGTACGCTCTTTCATTCCCTCAAGACTTGCTATTGAAACATGTTCGCCTTTATACGTAAGCGCGCCATATATTTCATCAGACATTACGTATAAATCATGTTTCTTCACAACTTCTGCAATCTTTTCCAAATCTCCCCGCTCCATAATTGCGCCGGTTGGATTATTCGGGAACGGTAATATTAAAACCTTGCTTTTATCAGTAATCACAGCTTCAAGCTCTTCTGACGTTAATCGGAACTCATTTTCAGGTTTTAAATCTATAATTACAGGTTTTGCACCAGCAAGGATCGCACACGGTTCATACGAAACATATGAAGGCTGCGGAATTATAACCTCATCGCCCGGATTAATCATTGCCCTTAAACCAATATCAATAGCTTCCGAACCGCCAACTGTTACAATAACTTCATCAGTGGGATTATATACAATTCCCTGTTTTCTTTTCTGGTAATTGCAGATTTCCTCTCTTAATTCTTTTAATCCGGCATTTGAGGTGTAAAATGTTTTTCCTTTTTCCAGCGCATAAATACCCTCATCGCGAATATGCCATGGTGTGTCAAAATCAGGCTCGCCAACACCTAAAGAAATGGCGTCTTTCATTTCACTCACAATATCAAAAAATTTTCTTATGCCGGATGGTTTTAAACTTTGTACTGCATCAGATAGAGGCTTCGTCATGGCGTAATTATCTCCCTTGTATCCTCATGCTTCTTGTCATAAATTGTACCGTGATCCTTATATTTTTTAAGAATGAAATGCGTAGCAGTACTTAAAACACTATCCAGAGTTGAAAGTTTATCAGAAACAAATCTAGAAATTTCTTTTAAAGACTTTTCTTCCAAAGTTACAAGCAAATCAAAGCCGCCTGAAATCAAATAAACAGACTTAACCTCAGGATAGTTATAAATCCTTTCTGCAATATTGTCAAAACCTTGTCCTCTCTGAGGAGTTACTTTAACTTCAATCAATGCTGTTACCTTCTCTATAGAAGTCTTATCCCAGTTTATTAAAGTATGATATCCGCATATAACACCCTCTTGCTCAAGCTTAGAAAGTTCATTTGCAACATTAATTTCTTCTTCGCCCAGAAGAACGGCCAGCTCATTAATACCGATACGGCTGTTTTTTTCTATTATTGATAATAATTCGTCTCTCATATTTTTCCTACTTTATAAAATTAGTATAAATTTTTTCTTCAAGCTGCGGTCGTTCAATACCGTTCTGCTTTCCATATTCAATGCACTTAAGAAGCCACGCCATGTTACGTCCCAGAGTTCTCATAACCTGCAAGCCTTCCAAATCCTTAATTGCATCTTCTGCGGTATGACCGTGAATATTATTCCAATACCCTGAAGAAACAACAGGCATATTATTAATTGTAAAGTACTTATTCAGCACATCAAAACTTGCAGTTGTACCAGATCTTCTAGCAGATGCAACCGCAGCTCCCGGTTTAAATTCAAAAGCATCCTTACCGGCATAAAAAGCTCTGTCTAAAAATGATAAAATTCTGCCTGTTGGATGGGCATAATAAACAGGAGTTCCGAAAATAAAACCGTCTGCTTCACGAGCCTTTTCTATAAATTCATTTACAAGCCCGTCTTCAAAAACACACTTACCAAGTTTTCTACACGCTTGACAGCCGCAGCAATCACGTATTTCAGGATTTCCTAGCTGAAAGATTTCTGTTTCAATACCTTCTTGATTTAAAGTTTTTGCAGCTTCAGAGAGAGCTGTAAAAGTACATCCATTTTTGTTAGAACTTCCATTTAATAGTAAAACTTTCATAATATATCCTTATTTCATGTACTCTACAGAGATTTGAACAGCCTGATAAACCAAACGTAAAAAAGGAATATCCGACTCCTTAAGAATTTGTATATAGGTTTGAAAGCGTGGAGTTTTTCTACTAACAGTTAGTATCTTATCGGTATTATTACCCCAAAAATCTCCATTCTTTATAAAAATTTGTCCTACATCTTTTTCATATTTTAAATAGTTTTCTATAACGCCGCTTGCCTGATTTAAATCTCCGAGATATGGCTCTTGAATAGATTTATCAACCAAAATTTTAGGTGCAACGTTATTTTTAACTGGAGAAATTTTCATAGTCAAATATCCTTACTTTAATAATACTAACCTCATTGTGCAAAGAAGAAAGTATGGTGCCGATGGGGAGACTCGAACTCCCGGCCTATTGATTACGAATCAATTGCTCTACCACCTGAGCCACATCGGCATCTAATGAATTTAGTATAGCATAAAAACCTTTAGTTAATACAACAATTACCCTTGTTTATATCACCATATGTATATATTTTTTTACATTCTATTGATATAGATTTATTATGTGTTAGTATTTAATCAAATTCGACTTGGCAAAGGAGTACGTATCGTGAAACCAATAAGCTTAATACTGGCAATAATGTTAAATTTTGTCATTATTCCGTCAGCTAATGCACAAACCCCTATTGAGAGGTCTATTGATACGTACACACAAGAAATCCAGCAAGGGCCTAATAGTGCATTAGCTTACTCAAATCGTGCTTCAATGCGCTTTCTTAAACAAGATATTCAAGGAGCAATTCAAGACTTTGATAAAGCTATTGAGCTAAGCCCTAATAACCCGGAATTATACCTTAACAGAGGTTATATAAAACAGCTTATTAATGATCAGAATGGTGCAATGGCAGACTATAACAAAGCAATTGCAATAAACAAAAATTTTGCATATGCCTACAACAATAGAGGCGTATTAAAAGTTGCCATGAAAGATATTAATGGCGCTATGGAAGATTATGCAAAGGCTCTGGAAATCAACAAAAATTATTCGGATGTATATTATAACAGAGCTAATTTAAAATATATGCTCGACGATAACAAAGGGGCACTTGAAGATTATAATATCGCTATCGAATTAAATCCAAAAGATGCCGAAGCTTTCAATAATAGAGGTGTTGTAAAAAAACGAATGAATTTCAATGTAGGCGCTTTAAGCGACTATACTCAGGCTATAGCTTTGAACCCTAAAGACAGCATTGCATATGCTAACAGGGGACGCCTCAAAAAACTTTATTTTGATAATGAAGGAGCTGCCATTGATTTAGATCAGGCAATTGCACTTGCAGAAAATCAAACTTTCATAAAAAATGTTAAACCTTTATTATCAAATGAAAGCTATATTGCGGCAATACCGACAGTACGAGGAGTTGTACAAAGTTATACAGCTCCGGTACAAACGAAATCTGATAACAGAGTTGCAGAATTATCAACACCAAAAACTCAAATTAAACCAGCTGCACAACAAATAGTTTCACAGAAAGAACCGGATGTTTCACAACAAATTGCTTACCAAAAGCCTAAAAAGCAGGAAATTTCGACAACAACTCAGCCTATCAGCGTAAAACCTAAACAAACTACTACAGCTCCACAAGAAAAAATTGCTTCTGGAACAATAAGTGCCGGAGTTGCTACAGTTCAAGTACCATCCGCACCTGTTATTACAACTACAGCTATAAAAAAGAACCCTACTACAAATGTTAAGCTAGCTGAAAGCTATTATATAAGAGGTTTGCAAAAATGTGTACTTAGAGATTTACAGGGCGCTATTGCAGACTTGAACAAAGCCATTGAAAACAATTCTAAATATGCAGATGCTTACTACTATAGAGCAGCAATCAGAAAAGAACTTGGAGATACAGAAGGCTTTAGAAAGGATTACTCTACTGCTATACAGATAAATCCATCTTTACAAGCATTCAATGATTCAAACTGCTTGTCACTGATTAGCGGATAAGCCTCTACGCTTCCGGCGGGCCTTCCTTAGAAATTTTCTTTTTCCACGCTTCTACAATCTTGTTTATAATTATTTTTCTATCCTCTACTGAATATTTTTCATAATCTCTAGGCATATGAAAGTAGCTCCATGCAGCCCTTATATGTTCAGGAGTATCAATAGGATATTTTTTATTTACATTGTCAGCAAACTCTACATCACCATATTCATGTAAACCACGATTTTTATATACGTCATCTCTTTTTTCCATAAATACATAATATGCTATCATTTCTTTTTTTTCATTGCCAGAAAGTAGTGTTTGACAGCCCTTATGCTAAAATGTTATAATTCGATTGTATGAAAAAGTGTTTTGCGATTTTATTTTTAGTTTTAACATTAACAATATGTACATTTGCCGCAGAACGTCCCCGTTGGGTATCTTTACCTATCAATGTTTATATTCCTGAATATGGCAACATGAGCAGACTCATGCATCAAGCTTTTATGTCCTGGCAGCAGCAGTCAAGATCTCTAGTACGTTTTAAATTTGTCGACAGCCCTGCAAATGCAAATATTGAGGTTGAATTTGTGGACTTTGTTGCTAATTGTAATGACGTGCATGCAGTAGGTTGTACTGAAATGACTACACGAGGCGGACAATATTATAAAGCTTATGTAACCATTGGTACTAAACAATATAAAAGAACTTATGAAAACGGCAGGCTTACACGTGCGCTTGTAACAAGACCTAAAGATAATATTTACGGTGTTATGCTTCATGAAGCTGGCCACGCAATCGGTTTAGGACATTCAGATAGCAGTAACAGTATAATGTACCCTTATGATTTACCAACAATGCAATATCTTACAGACGAAGATATGAGGCTCTTGTATAACAAGTATCACTAATATTATTGTGATTATCGAATTAATTTGTAAATTTTTTTTAATAATTTTCAAAAAACAGGCAATTTTGAATGTTTAGTGAATTTACATGAAATGACAAATTTTTGTAATAAAGTTTAACAACTTTTGAAAGGAATAATAAAGAATAATGCAAAAAATAAATGTAAATACTAATTATAGTACTAATTTCAAGCAATATCCACCAAAAGCAATTACTAATACAATAGAACAATCTGCAAAAGCAGTACAAAATCATTTAAAAGAAACTGCCGCAGTTGGAGCAGGCTTAGCACTTACAAGTTTGGGTGTAATTTCTGCAAAAGACAATAATACACAAAAACCACGGACAGATAAAGAAGCAAAAAAAATGATTGAAGATATGCTTTTACCTGATAAAAAAGATTTACAATTATATAATCTTAATACCGAAAATTTCGAAATATACAAAACCTACATTCAAAATAATATTGATAAATTAAAATCCAATGACAGCGAAACATCTGAGTCACACTTATATGCCATTTCCACGATTGATGATTTAGCAGGAGATATTAATCAATTTAATAAAGATATTATATTAAAGTTTGCTAATAGCGATATCATACATAATTGTATTTTTGATAGAATGCTAGATATTATAATTCATATAGATAGTGAAGCAAAACAAAAAGTGTTTAACAAAGGTTTTATTATATTGGATGAAAGAAGAAATGTAGTAACAGTATTAAGAGATGAAAAGGATAAATTTAGCATTAAAGATTACAGAGGACTATATACCTCCGGTTTCACCAATCAATCATTATATGCAGATATAGACAAAGTCGTAATGGAAAATAAGGATTTGCCGGTATATAATACATTAAGTGAATTGAATTCTGCAATAAATAATATAAGATAGTTGTAACATACAATTTTTTACAACAGGTTTAAAATGCTCAACCAACTGCAGACTAACTGAGGTATTATAAATATACCTAACAAAAAAGCCTCCGTAGAGGCAATTTGTATAAATGGGGCGCCTGATGGGATTCGAACCCATGCATATCGGAACCACAATCCGAGGTCTTAACCGCTTGACGACAGGCGCCATGTTTCCGACATATTTTAGTATAACAAATAAAGATTTTTTCGCAAGAGCTAAAAAAAGACGCTTTTAAAAAGCGTCTTTTTTAATTTTTAGTTTATTCGCTGGAACATATATCCAATGCCACGTGCCGTCAATATTAATTCAGGATTGGTTGGATCTGCTTCCAACTTAGAACGCAGCCGTGAAATATGCACATCAACAACTCTTGTGTCAATTCTATGATCTGCTGGATAAGACCACACGTGCTGTAATATTTCATTTCTGGAATACGCTTGACCGGAGTTATTAACTAACAACTCTAATAAGCTGAACTCCATCCCTGTTAAACGAATTCGTTCATTCTTTCTATAAACTTGACGTCTTGCTGTATCAATTTTTATAGCACCAGTTGTAATAATATTCTTACCACCTTTAGCACCAGCAGCTGATCCTGAAGCAGAAGATGATGAAGATGGAATAATCACATCCTTACTAATAGTTCTTCTTAATACAGCTTTCACACGAGCTTCTAACTCTTTTGGACTAAATGGTTTTATAACATAATCATCAGCACCAAGTTCCAGTCCGGTTATTCTTTCTGAAACATCGCCCAATGCTGTCAGAATTATAATCGGAACATCTGATGTTCTACGGATTTCTCTAGTTACTCCATAACCATCCATCTTTGGCATCATAACGTCTAGCACCACTAAATCTGGATTTGTTTTGTTAAATACTTCAACAGCTTCCTCACCATCTTCAGCTGTTACAACGTCGTATCCGACCATCTTAAGACGAGTTTCTAAGATTCTTCTGATACTTGCTTCGTCATCAGCTACTAATATCTTTTGACGTGCTTCTCCTTCTGAACCCGTCTCTTGCAATTCTTCATTCTCTGCCATGCGACCACCTTTAACCTTGTAATTTACAAAAATTTGAAATTCTTAATATTTATACATATATCTTAATAGAATTTCAAGATTTTTGCAAGGGGTAATATTATAATAAAATTAATCTTTTTAGACACTTAATCCTGCTCTCCCAGACGATACACAAAATTTTCCAAGTTTATTAATATCATTTTGGAGGATTTTTTATGTATCGAGTTTTTTTAAGTTTATTAATTTTATCAGCAGCCCTATTAAACCCGCTGTTTGTTTTAGCCGAATCACGCACAATAGTAACAAGACGTCCTGTGTATAATAATCGTTTTAACAACAGACATTACCACAGACCGCCAAATAGATACTATAATAACAGACGTCCTTATTACAGACCAAATAATTTCTACAATAATGCTTATAATCAGAGAAGATTTTTCCATCCAAGAAGAAGTTCATTTTCTGACCTTAGCGCACTTGAACAATACACATTAAACAGGAATTTTACACGCGAAAGCGACCTGGAACGTTTACAAAGACTTGAAATGCAAGCATTTGGTGCTGTACAGCAAGGCGACATTAATACAAGGTACGATAACGTAAGAAATGCAATACTATCGCGACCTAAAAATAACTATCGTACATCTTTAATAAGAAATATTGGAAATTTCTTCGGAGGTCAACTTACCGGCTTTACGCCGTCATTTAATTCATCTTTTGATGATGACCCTTTTTTCTCCAGTAACTCAAGTTTTACGACTACACAATTTCCATCTACATTCGGAAGTACATCTACAACAGGATACTCCAGTCCTTTCGGCAAAGGCTATCGTGTCAATAACTTTGGAACAGGAAGCTCAACAGGTGTACATATTTTGGACTAAAGTCCTCTTTCAGGAAAAGCAGAGTTTGATTTAACTATCTCATAGTATTCATTCTTATCAATATTGACACCCATATTTTTAATATTGATTGTGAATTTCTTTTTCTTACTCTTTTTTAGTTTTGAAATATTATTGCCTGACAATTGAATTACCTTCTCCAACTTGAACAATTGTCGGCTTATGAGTCTTGATTTCTTCCGGCGTCAGTTCTGCATATGTAACAATGATAATCTTATCACCCGGCTGTGCTTTACGTGCAGCCGCACCATTTAAGCAGAAACATTTGGAACCTCTTGCACCTTTTATTGCATAGGTTTGAAATCTTTCTCCATTATTTATATTAAGGATTTCAACTTTTTCCCATTCCAGTATATTTGCTTTTTCTAAAAATTCTTCATCTATCGTTATTGAGCCAACGTAGTTTAAATTTGCATCTGTAACAGTTGCTCTGTGTATTTTTGAATTTAAAAAATGTCTTAACATATCTACCTCGCACATTTTATATTAGCATGGGGGTAAATAGAAATCCAGCATAACTATATATTATTGGGGAATGTTTTTTTACACCAGAGGTTTAAACTTAAATAAAAGGAGGTCAAAGTGTTAGATTTATTCATCCTGGAAACATGTCCATACTGTCGCAAGGTTATGTCATTTCTTGACGAAAAAGGAGTTAAGTACAATAAAGTTGATATTACAGACAAACCCTCAGAAGAAGCCTTAATTAAAATGGGCGGAAAAAGACAGGTACCGTTTTTGGTTGATACTGATAGAAACATACAGATGTATGAGTCAGATGATATTATTGAATATTTGAAAACGGTAATATAGGGCTGCAACCAACATGCGTAACACCTAAAGGCGGGCTTGGAGTCTTAATACATACTTGTAGTTGCACTAAACCAGCCGCCCAATGTCTACGTGCGTAGCATAAGGCAAACCCTCAGAGCGCACGACTCTGAGGGTCATTGAAAGGACCTTTATTATCTCTATTATTTTCTCTACGTTTACAAGTTTATTAAATCAGGTTCAAAGCTATTGAAGGCAATTGGTTAGCTGTTGATAGCAGTGTTGCAGTTGCCTGCTGAAGAATCTGATATTTAATATAGTTTGAAGATTCAGTTGCTGCGTCAGCATCCTTAATTGTAGAAACAGCTTCGGTTAAGTTTTCTCTCTGAATATCTGTTGACTCAATTGCGGATTCTAAACGGTTCATGTAAGCACCGATTTTTGTACATCTAAGAGATACATTATCAATTGCTTCGTCAATGTAGTCAATGAATTCACGAGCAGATGAATCATTTCTATAAATTGCATTACACATATTTGTTATAGAAATAGAACTTCCGTCTTTTGTTTTATTGATAGTTGCATCACCATCAGCAGCTGTGATTACACCATTTTCTGCAAGAGCAGCTGCAAGTGCAGATTCATATGAGCCTGATTTATATATCAGATTTCCCTGAGCATCTTTTTTAGGGGTACCGTCAGGATTAAGCTCTCTTGCTCTATACTCATAAGTATCATCAGCTGTACTTGAGTTCAAATTAATATAGCCGCCTTTTGTCGTAGATTTGAATCCCATTATAACTGTAGACTTTGCGCTAGCAAAGAGGAATGCATCCATCTTAATAACGCATCGTTTATCAGAATACAAACCTACCTGTAGGTTAATATCTTCAGTTCTTGAGCCATCCAATAGATATGCATCGTTAAAGTCAGTAATTTCACAAAGACGGTTAATTTCATCCATTCTCTGCTGAACTTCAAGACTGATAGCATCTAAAGAAGCGGAACCATAAGTACCGTTAGCGGCCTGCATGGTTAAATCTCTAATTCTCTGCAAATAATCGTTAATGATATCTAAAACACCTTCTTGAGTTGTTAACATATCCAATCCCATTTGAGCGTTTGTTTCAATGATATCGTAACCACTTATTTTAGCTTCCATGCCGTTATAAACTGCATAACCGGCTGCGTCATCCGCTGCAGAGTTTATCTTGAAGCCGGTAGATAATCTCTCCATTGCTGTGTTCATGCCTTTGGTTGCATCTCTAAGATACTTTTGACATGTGAGGGATGACAAATTCGTGTTAATTGTAATCGTTGAAGTTGATCCCATAATAATTTCCTTTCAATAAATTATTTTGCCTTTCCCTTATATCTACGGCACTAATTTTTATAACTTTACAACTTTAGTTAGAGAATACTCCATATGGAGTAGACACAGAGTTTAACCCCTTATAAACAGAGGCTTTTAACAATCGTAAATTACATAATATTTAATTTATTCTAATACTTTAGTTAGAGAAAATTACCCGACTTTCTTACCCGTCAGGGGAGTAAAATTCATCCATATATTCTTATATTCTTATTTTTACAGGGAGGGTATTATGAATTTAGAACATTCAAAAACATTACAATGCCTGGTTAATGCGTTTGCCGGAGAATCACAGGCCAGAAATAGGTATACATTCTTTTCAAAAGTAGCAAAGGAAGAAGGTTATGAACAAATAAGCGATATTTTTTTAGTTACTGCTGAAAATGAAAAAGAACATGCCAAATTATTTTATAAACAAATTCCGGACTCAAAACACTTTCAGGTTAACGGAACTTATCCATTTTCTTATGGTGATACCTACAGTAATCTGATTGCTGCTGCAAGCGGAGAAAGAGAAGAGTGGGAAATTCTATACAAACAATCTGCACAAATTGCTAAAGATGAAGGTTTTGATGAAATATCACGACTTTTTGCTAATATTGTTGAGATTGAAAAAAGACATTCCCACAGATTTGAAACACTTGCAGGGCTGCTAAAAGAAGGAGCATTGTTTAAGAAAGAGGAAGTTACACAATGGGTTTGCAGAAAATGCGGACATACCCAAATCGGAAAAGAAGCACCGTGTAAGTGTCCGGTTTGCGACCATCCGCAAGGTTATTTCGAATTGTTTGTTGAAAAATTTTAAATACAAATTAAAAACTCCGTTTCCAAGTTTTGAAACGGGGTTTTTAATTTGTAAATATTTTGTAATAAATACCTATACTGCCACATATTTTTGATATGATTTTTTATGGAATTAAGTTTTGGAGTTTAAATAAATGAGAAAAAATATTAAGGCGCTTTTATGTGTTACAGCTTTTGTTGGCGCAATGTCATCTGGAATAGCTTTTGCAGATGATTTGACTATCTCTTCTGGCTCTACCGAAACAATTAGTCAGGAAGCAACATATGATAATGTTAATAATGCTGGAACACTAAATAATAAAGCTAGCTTGACTGTTAATACAAAGTTAACCAATAGCTCGACTATTGACAATAGCAGCAGTATAGTAACAAAAGAAATAGGAAATCAGTCTGGGGCCTCTATTACAGGAGCGTCAGGGAGCCTTAAAATTAGCAGTGGCGGCATAAATGATGGAACAATAGAGCAGAATATTGTCAGCATAACAGGTGGTACACTGGTTAACAGCGGAACAATTAACGCTACAACTTTTAGCAACTCAGGACAGCTTACCGGTACCGGTAAGCTAATTGCGGCCGGAGGCAGCAATTCAACAACAATAGAACAAAATACAATTGAAATTACCGGAAATTATACTAATAACGGTACTATGACCGCAAATAAAGAATTTACAAATGCATCTTCTGATATTACAGGTAACGGTAGTTTAATTATTAAAGATAGCACTGGCAACAGTTCAAACGGAGGAAGTATTTCTCAGGCGATTGTAAATATCAGCGGTAATAAATTCACTAATACTGGTTCTATTACGGCATCTCAGGAGTTTACGAATTCTGCTGCAAATTTAGAGAACAACAATACAATTACCTCAAACGGTTCTTTTACCAATACTGGTAATATTACAGGTCAAGGCAGCATTAGTGCAAATCAGGGCGGTACTAATACCGGGAGTATGACTCAAAATGAAGTTACAACAGGCGGGACTTTCAACAATGGAGATGGAACAACTGCCGGAACAATAACAACAGATAAACTCACAAACAATGGCACATTTAATAATAATTCAGGAAGCAGTATAATTTCAGATGAAATTATTAATAATGATAAGTTCATAAATAATGGCAGCATTGGCTCTTCATCAGATAAAGGTACTATTGATAATAAAGGAACATTTACTAATAATGGTTCTATAATTGCATCAACTATTACTAACGAAACCGGTAAAGAGTTTATCAATAACAGCGGGAATGAAATAACAGCAGATTCTTTTACTAACCAAGGCTCTGTTACCAACAATGGTACTATTAATGCAGGAAGTTTAAACAATTCCAGCAGCATTACGGGTAATACAGGTTCGTTAACTATTTCTAACGGGGGTACTAACAGTGGAACAATTTCTCAGAATATTGTTTCAGTTACCGGTGGAACTCTTAATAATGAAAATAGTATTACAGCAAATGAGTTTAATAACTCTGCAACTATTTCAGGTAGTGGAAGCTTAACAGCCACAACCGGAAATAACAGCGGAAATATAACCCAGGATAATGTTACAATAAAGGGTGATTATACCAATACCGGTACAATTACATCTAACGATAACTTCACAAACTCTGGTAACATTTCTGGTGGCGGCGGAAAATTAATTGTTAACAATGGTTCTAATTCAGGCAGTATTTCTCAAGACACTCTGGAAACCAGCGGTACATTTGAAAACACGGGAAGTATTATTGCAGATATTACCAACGGAGGAACGTTCACTAACAATGGTACTGTCGGTACTAATCAAAACAAAGCAGAAATTACAAATAACGGAACCTTCACAAACAATAATTCTGTTATAGCTTCTGCTATTACCAATAGTGAGAATAAAACATTTACTAATGCCGGAACTGTGGTAACAGATACAATTACTAACAACGGTACATTAGATGGTAATGGAAGTATTACAATTGGCGGCGGTGAAAACAGCACAACAGGAGTTATTAGTCAGAATAATATTACTATTAACGGTAATTTTGCCAACAACGGTGACATGACTGCTAACAATAGCTTTTCGAATAGTGCTGATATTACAGGAGGCGGAAACCTTAATATTAACAACGGTAACAATACCGGAAATATTACTCAAGGTGAAATTACAGTTGATGGTAAACTTACCAACACAGGCGGTTCTATAAGTGCCGGCTCTATTGCTAACAATGGTACTATATCTCTTGAAAACGGGTCATCTTTAGAAATTACCGGTTCCGGTTCAGACATTGGCGGCACAATTGATGCAATTGGAACTGGAAACAATCTTGCTGCCGGCAGTAACAATGTTACAGGAACTATAAATATAGGTAATTCCAGCACTGCTTCAGACTTAACTCTTGAAAGCGGAAATGTTGTTGCGGATGCTGTTGTAAATATTACACAAAACGGTGAATTTAAGCTTGAAGGCGGAGAAACTACTCTTAACTCAAATGACACTTGGGCCGGAAAAGTAAGCCTTAACGGCGGAAAGCTGACAACAAATGTTACACAAAACGGTATCTTAGATGCTGATACTGGAGAACTTACTGTTGGAAGCGGTTCACTTACAATCGGCCAAGGAAGCTCTATTGCCGGCGATGTAACAACGGAAATTGCTAACGGAACAACATTAAATGTTAATAATGGCGGAGAAGTAACGCTTAATAGCGGCGATAACTGGAATGGAACAGTTTCTCTCAATGGAGGCAAACTGGATGTAAGCGGCTTGACTGCAAATGGAACACTTCACGGTAACAGCGGTGATTTAATAGCTGGAACAGGCAACTTAAATATCGGCACTGGCAGCTATATTGAAAATGAAGTTGCTATTCAAACAAGCGGTAATATTAATATTACAGGCGAAGGTATTGTCGGAATTGATGATAATGATACCCTTGACTCAAACTCTATAATATCTTTAAAAGATAATGGAACCCTCAATTATGGCAACACTAAAGATCCAAGCTTTAAGATTGAAGCAGAATCTGGGAATTTGAATTTGTTAGAAAATTCAAAAATGACAATTGATGGCAGCAGCTCTATTGCAGATGCAGTTGCCCTTGATATCCAAAAAAATGCGACATTAACATTAGCAAGTGCTGAGATTAACCTTGATAAAGCGGATAAATGGAATGGCACTATTGATAATCAGGGCGGTACTATTAATACAGATAATGTAACACAGTCGTCAAGCACTGCGGCTTTGATTCAAAGCGATGGTACTACAAATATTAATAACACTTCAAATATAACACTTGGAGAAAAAAGTGAAATATCAGGCGGTGATATTAACATAACCAATAATTCTGTATTAAATACAGTTAATGCTCATATTACCGGCGGTAATATGAAAATAGATGAAAACTCTGCATTTGTTGTTAAAAACGGTACATTTGAATTAGACAAAATAATAGCTTCCGGTGACGGCGCAACTCAAAACGCATTAATCCATACTATGAACGGCGAAAGAAACATGTCGTCTATCGGAGAGCTCAATATAACAAATCAAGCGAACTTCAATATTGATATTCATGCAAGAAGCAACCAGATTACAAGTAATGACCAATTCTGGGTAGACAAAATGACTGGTGATGGTGTTGCAAGAATTGATCAATGGAGCTTAAACGGAGATATATTTGGCTGGGATGCACCAATTGACAGAAATATCGTTCTTGACCATATATTCATGGGCCCTGATGGCGAAGCTCTTGAAGGCAATATAGAAATAACAAGAGATGCAACCTTGACTCCAATCGGCTGGTATCAACTTAATCAGCATGGCAGCGGAGCCGGAGCATTCTATTCTTTAGACATGATAAAGTTTAACCCTCATGTATTCAGAGGTCAGGTTACAACAATTGCACAATGGCAGAACCAGTTAGCAATTGATGATATGCTCTTCACTCATTCGATGGTTCTTCCTAGCTTTAAAGATGAGGATGGAGGTGTTGCTTCTTCAGGATTAATGGCAAACAGATATGCAGCAACAAATCCATTATTTGCACCATACCAGTATTCCCGCAAAGACGGTGGACTATGGTACAAAATGTATGGTAACTTTGAAAACCTGAACATGAATCTTTCCGGTTTGGGCAGAGTCGGCAATAACTCTTATGGTGCTTTAATCGGTGCTGACTTCGGGTTAAAAGAACTAAAAAATGGTTGGAAATTCATGCCGACAGCATATATTGGCTATAATGGAGCCCATCAGACTTACCCGGGAGTTGGAGCTTACCAGAATGGCGGACAGGCTGGTTTTCTCGGGAAAAGGTATAAAAATAACCGGATTATCGGAGGTTTAGTATATGGCGGCATATATGACAATGTAATGAATGTAGGAGGACACGCTGATAATACATTTAATTACTTCGCAGGTGCTGCTACTAAATTTGCTTACAATTGGAGATTTCATAGAGATTGGGTATTGCAGCCTAACTTTATGGCAGCATACAATTTCTTCGGGCAGCAAAACTGGCACTCTGATTACGGTCAAATGGGAATGATGGCCGGTATGCTTAATGGAGTTAATGTTGCACCTGGTATTAACTTAATATGGGAAAAAGAAACTTTCAGTATCTACGGAACATTGCAATATATGTACAATGTAAACGGTGCAGTCGGTGGACAGGCTGGTAATGTTGGTCTTCCTCAACTTGAAATGGAACGCGGATATATTCAGTATGGTATCGGTTTCACAAAGAGATTTACAGACCGCTTCTCCGGTTATCTGCAAGCAGTTCTACGAAATGCCGGAAGAACCGGTTGCGGTTTCCAAATGGGCTTCAACTTCCTGTTAGGTAAATAGGTGTAAGAGAAAAAAAAGAGCCGTTAAGACGGCTCTTTTTTTTTCTTAAATCCAGCTATAATTAACTCAAAGCCAATAAAGATTTTACTGAACGAGCATTTTCTTTTACAGCTTCATCAGAGTGCATGTTGATTGTATCATCTAAAATTTTTATAACTTCTGATTTATCTTTTAAAGAAAGAATTTCATTAATAGTGCTCATAGCAACAGCAGGAGAAAGGTCATTAATACCTTTACCTTGATTGATAATCACAACTTTTAATGAATCGTGCAAATTTTTCTTTACTAGAGCACGTGATGTGTATTCTCTAATTTCATTATCAGGAGAATTAGTACCTAATTCTTCCAGAACTTGAATTGAGCTTGTGTCTTCATGAGCTGTAAGAGCATCAATAATTTCAGCAATATTTTTATTCATTATGCAGCCTCTCTTTCAGACATAAGGTTAATTTCATGTTCCCACATAGCTTTTAAATCTTGAACAGGAGTATCCTTTGTGATTTTGTTGTGATGAACACTGCTAATTAAAGAATTCCACTTATCAGCAAGTCCTTTTCCAATATCAGTAACGTCTTTATTCAAGAAGGACATTTTATTTGAAATGCTGTTACCTAGACCGGAAATTGAATTAGAAAGACCTTTTCCAATGTCAGCAACATCCATGCTCATTGTATTATTCCAAGCTTCTGAGATATTTTTTATACCGGCAATATCAGAAATATTTGTATTTTTAGCGTAGTTCCAAGCACTTGAAATACCGCCTCTAACTCTGTTTACAAAGTTTACGATTGATTCAGGAAGTAAAGACTTCATTTTAGTCATGCTGCCTGCAACAGAAGATGAAATCATCTTCAATTTGTTTACTTTCTTTTGTTCAAATCCGTCGAAAACATCGGCAAATGGCAAACTGTTCCCCTCAAAGTTTGAGTATTTGAACGGATTTGGGGTTGTGATATTGCGAGATGTTTTGAACGGATTAGCAATTTTCTGCCCAAGGTTTAAACCTACGTTGTTAATTTTTGACATACTATTCCTTTCTTTATTCTCAGACTCTTTTACATTTATAGCTTAACAATATTAAAAAGAAAATAAATCATTAGAATAGATGATTATTTTATGCAAAAAATCTATAACTTTGGTATGAGAAAAAAAGGATTAGATTAATATCTAATCCTTTTTTGTTTATTTTTGATATTGCTTTCTACCTATAAAATCTTTCCAGTAAGTTTTTGAACTATCTTTAGGGCTAATATCATTTATAGCATAATATGCACATGTCACACCGTAATTAGCACCATTTTGATTATAACAATTTTCCGTTCCTTTTAATGTACCAGCAGACCAATGAATCCCTTTTCCACCATAATAATTTTTAGGATGTTCCTGGCCTTCTGGAATCACCTCGCCATCAACGGTAAACATGAAGGAAAAGACATCTATACCATAAGTATTTGGCCCCTTCTGTCCATTCGTATCAACACAAATTCTAGGTCCATTGTAACCTTCTAGTGGACTATCGTCAAATGAAATAGTACGTCCTGCAATATCTTCTCGAAATCCCGATGCATCACAAGGTGTACCAACAGAACTATTAGGATTATTTAAAAAATAATATTTATAATTATGAGCCACGCTGGAACCAGATTGCCAATCAGATGTTTTTGTAATACTTGCCATATAATTAGCGTATTCTTTAAAGAAAGCATCTCTTCCATTAACTAAAATCCACTTAGGCACAGGATCGCCATGATCTGCCTGAAAATATGAAGCAAAATCATTCAATTCAGTATATGCTTTATGCAGATGCGCCTGATGTTCTATACTATCTCTACCAGCCATCAATCCGGGCAATGCGACTACAGCAACAATTCCACAAATAGTCAGAGTTATAAGCCCTTCTGCTAAAGTAAATCCTTTTAAGCTTTTCATCATCTCTCCTTATTTACCATTAGTTTTAGAATAAAAAACAGAGGGGATGGGATTCGAACCCACGGTAGAATTGCTCCTACACAACCTTTCCAAGATTGCACCTTAAACCGCTCGGACACCCCTCTTCGCGTTAATTAATATTGTACTAAAACTAAACAAGATTGTAAACCCTAATATTAAAGAAAGGATGCCAGAGTAACGGCATCCAACAGACTAGACAAATCTTTATTGTGCATACTACCATATGCGTTAATAAAAACTCGTTTTTACTATTTATCTGTCAGCCGTTTCTTCTCCAAAGGGGCCTCTGCGCACCATGTGAAAGGGTGTATGGTGCGCATCCCCTATCATACTGATATCCTTATGTTTATTTAGAATAGACGATTGAATAATTGCTTTTTACCGCCATTTTCTGTATAATTTTTTTGTTGACTTAAGAAACTACATTCTTTCTCATCACATTTAAACACCATGCGTTAACATTGTGTTTTCCAAACTATTTTGCTTACAAAGAAAGTATACCACAAGTAAACTAAATAGTCAAGTATTAGTATACCGATAGGCAGCCATGAATTTTTTAGAGCTTCAAGATACTTTACAAAATTTAACTAATCAGAAAATTTTTCTCGCTGATTTTGCCAAAATTCTTGATTGTGGCAAAGCTAATATTAGCAAAAGGGCTAAAAATAACAGTGAGATTACTGTATCTGAACTCCAAAAAATCGAAAAATATTATGGAGTTTCCATATACAAACCTGAGCTTGCAAAAGAACCAGAACTCTTGCCGGATTTTAACCTTGGCATTCAATACGATTTTGACCAGTGGGGCAAACGTATGCTCATGCTTCAGGTCGCTTCTAAAATCCTTGACAGTAAAGAGTTTGCCAAATTCTTGGATATATCCGAAAAAAGACTGAATGAATTTGTTATGAAAAATAAATACCCTAATGGAGAAGAATTGCTTAAGATAAAGACCAGATTTTCAAAAACAAACTTTGACTGGCTGTTATTCGGACATATTGAATAATTACTACTTAAAAAGCTTTCTTAAGTGCCATCTTTGATTTTGCTTACGGATTAGTTTTTCTTCTGTAGACAGCTCACGCTCAAAACTGCCGTCATATTTATCAATCTTGACATGGTGTATACTTTCCATACTTGTTTTTGTATTCATATAAAAATGATAATTGCTGTCACTTAACTCAAGATAAACATATATGATAAGCCATATCATTAAAACTTGTAATACAATTATTACTCCTATCCAAAAGCTGGTTTGGCGAAACAGCTCTCTTATATTGTTGTTAAGCAACACAAAAACATCTTTCATTTAAAATTCCCTTTCATATCTTTTTCATACTTTATTATTATACTAATTTCCTGCCCTTATAAAAATAAGCCAAGTACCCGAGTTTACTTAGTATTCTCCATATGCTAAAATACCTCAAAAGGTTATATAAACTGAAATGCAGGCTATCAGACTTAAAACTTTTATTATCTTTATTTTTTCTTCATTAGCATTACCGCTTTACGCTTCTCAAAGACTTCATAACGAATCTCAGTATCAAAGCAAGTGGTGCAGTGAAGTTCTTGGAGTAAAGGAATATCGACTCAATGATAAAACCCGTGTTGATTGTCTGACTAAAACCCATGCTATAGAATTTGATTTTGCTAATAAAGTATACGAAAGTATTGGACAGTGCCTTTATTACAGCATTAAAACCTGTAGAAAACCCGGTATAGTTCTTATTGTTGAAAAACCCGAAAAGGAACAGAAATATATAGAACGTATGCAGCAGGTTGCTGATAAAAATGGAATTGACTGCTGGATTATGTATGAATCAGACTTATATAATTTTCAAATACGACCTGTGAAATAGCCTATTCACCTATATTATAATATTCGAAACCTTTTGAAATTAATTTTGCTTTATCGTACTGGTTTCTGCCGTCAAAAATAATTTTTTGCTTCAACAGCTTTGCCATTTTATCGTAATCCGGCCGCCTAAATTCATTCCACTCTGTAAGAAGCAGCATTGCATCGGCTTCTGATAAAGCATCATAGGCATTTTGTGCATATAAAATCTTTTCGCCGAAGAGCTGTTTTGCAGTATCCATAGCCTTCGGATCAAACCCTCTTATTAAAGCACCTCTCTTCAACAGTTCTTCAATTACATAAATAGCCGGAGCTTCGCGCATATCATTGGTTTTGGGTTTAAATGCAAGTCCCCATACAGCAAATGTAAGCCCTTTTAAATCTTCGCCAAATCTATTTACGATTTTTGATACAAAGTTAGCCTTTTGTCTTTTATTAACTTTATCAACTGCCTGCACAATCATCATATCGCAGTCATGCTCACAGCCGGTCTGAATCAAAGCCTTTACATCTTTAGGAAAACAACTTCCGCCGTAGCCTACACCGGGGAATAAAAATTTACTTCCTATTCTCATATCTGTTGCCATGCCAATTCTAACCTTTTCAGCATTTGCACCAACTTTTTCACAAAGAGTTGCGATTTCATTCATAAACGAAATTTTTGTTGCCAAAAATGAATTAGCTGCATACTTCGTCATTTCTGCTGATTTCACATCCATAATAACAATACGGTTGGCTGTTCTCAGATATGGTGAATAAATTTCCTGCATTATTGCAGTTGCTCGTGGAGAATCCGATCCAATTATTACTCTATCCGGAGCAAGAAAATCGTCCACAGCATTTCCCTGTTTTAAAAATTCTGGATTAGAAACTACATCAAAATCAAACTCTGTATTCTTACGTATTATTTGAGTTACTTCGTCTGCAGTTCCAACTGGTACAGTCGACTTATCAACAATGACTTTGTATCCGTTCATGGCTTTTGCAATAGCTTCTGCTACACTATAAACACTGCTCAAATCAGCTGAGCCGTCTTCCCTTTGCGGAGTTCCAACTGCTATAAAACAAACTTCAGATTTCTTTACAGCATCATCTAAATCAGAAGAAAATTTTAGCCTGTGTTCTGATACATTTGATGTGACTAATTCATCCAGCCCTGGTTCATATATAGGAATAATCCCCTGCTCTAACTGCTTTAGCTTTTCTTCATTGTTATCCACACAGATAACATCATTCCCCATATCTGCAAGACATGCTCCTGCGACCAATCCTACATATCCAGTACCTATAACACAAAGTTTCATTTATACTGCAGCTTCCTCTTTTTTAAATTGCATTTCATACAGAGCCTTATACTGTCCAGAAGGAATTGACATAAGCTCATCATGGTTTCCCAGCTCAACCAGTTCACCTTCATTAATAACAGCAATTCTATTAGCGTTCTTGATAGTAGACAATCTATGAGCAATTACAAATACTGTTTTATTTTTAATCAAATTATCAAGAGCTTTTTGCACAATAGCTTCTGATTTGTTATCAAGTGCGGATGTTGCCTCATCAAGAATTACGATAGGAGTACTCTTAATCATAGCTCTTGCAATCGCAACACGCTGGCGCTGACCGCCGGACAATGTCATACCGCGTTCACCAAGAATAGTGTCAATTCCATCTGGAAGTTCTTCTATCATTTCTTGAAGATGAGCTGATTCTATAGCTTGATTTAGCTCTTCTTCTGTCGCTTCAGGATTTCCCATTAATATATTCTCTCTTATTGAACCTGAAAATAAAAAATTATCCTGAAAAACGACTGCAATATGACTTCTAAGAGAATGCAGCGACAAATCTCTTATATCTATACCGTCAATTGTAATTGAGCCCGATGTAATGTCATAAAATCTAGGTAATAAATTAACCAGAGTAGATTTTCCACCGCCGGAGTTACCTACAATAGCAACAGTTTCGTTCTTGTTTACAGTAAGACTCAAATTCTTAAGCACCGGATGGTTTTCTACATATTCAAAACAAACATTTTTGAACTCTACTTTATTATTTAATCCTTTAAGAGTTATTGCATCTTTTTTATCCTTAATATTAGGATGTAAATCAAATAATTCAAACACCCTTCCCATTGCAACAAAGATATTTTGAATATTTGTCAGAGTATTACCGAGAGTTTTTACCGGCTTATAAAGAAGCAGCAACGAAGTAACAAAAGAAGCAAACCCACCCGCAGTCATTTGTCCGGAAGTTATTAAATGAGTTCCGTAGCCCAGTACTGTAGCTATACCACAGGATGCAATTACGTACATCAGAGGACTCATCCAGGCTGAACGCTTTGTTAATGACATATTGACATTGAAAGACTCCCAGATTTGATCTCTAAAATAGTTTTCCTGCCGGTCTTGCAATTCATAAGCGGCCATAACTTTATTACCGTTATATGTTTCATTGATATTTGTGGTTATGTTACCACCGATTACCATGTTTTTATTAGAAGCTGATTTTATTCTCTTTCTAATAAGAGCAACCGGAATAAAAGCAACGCATAAAACCGCAACACCAATTAAAGCTAGCTTCCAAGAGCTGTAGAGCATAACAGCTACAAGTCCTAATGCACCAAACAAACTTGTGGTAATTGTTTTAATCTGATCGACAATACCTGCAGAAGCAGTCTGTGGATCGCTCATGTATCTTGAAATAACGATTCCGGATGGATTTTCGTCAAAAAATTGAGGTTCCATATAGATTAACTTATGAAATAAATCCATTTTAACATCGTTAGTTATTCTTTGAGAAGTCCAAGCTGAAATATAGTCATTTAAATATCTTAAAACACCTTGAAATCCTGCAAATAAGATTACGCCAAACGGAATAATGAAAGCAAAAAGCTGCCAGGTTAAAGTAAATTCATAGCCGTGCAGATGAAATACCCAGTCTTGCTTTCCAACAACATAATCCATATAAGGTTTTAGAGCAAACGCTGTGACCCCATCAAGTAAACCAAGAGGAATTGCGACTAAAAACCCGCAAATTATCCTGAACATGTATGGTTTAATATATGGAAAAATTCTCGCTAATAACCATCCATATTTAAAAGAATTCTGTGCCGATGTGCTGCTTAATTTCATCAATTTCCCCTTTATGCTACTCCCTTAAACTGTAAGAGCTCTCTGTACTCTTTCTATTTTATCATCCACAAGAATTTTCTGCAAAAACTTTTGATAATGTAATATTCTTTTTTGCAAATATTATCAAAAAATTCTATAATACATAAAAAATTTTTTAATTATATAAGAGATAAATTTATGCACAAAAGAAATAAATTTTTAAAAATTTGTAAATTTCAGCCTTTCCCTGAGTGCCTTTGCATAATCCTTATATTCATCTTTCTGATTAGTTCTACCATAATTTGCACTGTGGATACGGCGGTCACAAGAAATAAAATCGATTTTCTTTATAGAGATTCCGGCTTTGAGGAGTCTTGTTGTTAAATCAATAACATCTCCGGTAATTACACCCTCCTGCCAGAACCCGATTATATCAAAAACATCTTTTTTAAACAATGTTGAACCTGTTAGAATACCATAGAAGGGGTTTTGTTTACAATACTTTACTTGTTCAGGAGTATCAGGTGAACAAAAATCTTTTAATTTTGCCATAACAATTTTAGTTTCCGGATCTTTTTCAAACTCATCCATGAGTCTTTTTAAAGCCCCCTCAGTCAGCATATCATCCTGGTCAATTGTCATCCAGTATTTGCCATTTGCCTCACGAATTCCTGTATTCTTTGCCGCAACCTGACCTTTGTGTTCAGAATTCACAATAACACGACAGCCCATCTCTTGAGCAATCTTAACCGTGCTATCTGTCGAAATATCATCAATTACAATAATTTCCAAAGCAACATCCACATCCTGCTCTTTGATACTTCTAATCGTATCTCTGATATACTTTTCACCATTGTAGGTAGGGATTATTACTGATACTAGATTAGTCATTACGCGGCCTTTCTATGATTATTTTCAAATAGAAGAATTACTCTCTCTCTCTCTCTCTCTCTCTCTCTCTCTCTCTACAGCCACAAGGGTTTCAGGCTTAATAGTTTTATCAAGTTGTATACCTCTTGGGATTTTTATATCATTTCTTGTATGACAGTAATCACATGCTTCTATATATTCTTTGCAATACATTTTTGCAATTTCTTTTGCGGCATTTTGATTAGAAACTAATATGTAATCTTGTGGAAAATCTTGTAATATTCGTTTTATTGCAACACTTCTAGAACATAAATGAAATTCACCCATTGCGTATACTAAACAATTATGTTGCCAACACGATGCCATCATTTTTTTTAAATCTGCAATATTTCTATTTTCTTTATAAATATCACCTCTTTCAAACCATTCATAAGAACTTTTGAACACCGGAATAGCTTTATTTTTTATAGCATCATAAACTTCATCGGTTTTTATACCTGGAAGCTCTTCTGAATAATCAGAGATATCAACATAATTTTTATGCTTATATTTTTTATAAATATTTAAAATTTTATCTTCTGGAACAATTGTTCCATTTGTTATTGTCACAATACTCTCAATTTGTCGTTTTTTACTCGCATATTCTATCATTTTACCAATTTCCCTGTTAAGAAAAGGTTCGCCGCCTAAAATTTGCAATCTAGATATATGATGTACTGATTTTAACAAGTTATCTAAATGAATTTTAAAAGATTCAAAATCTTCACAAAAAGAAGCTTCTTTTGTGTACATAGGCATTAATGAGCAACATTTTTCACAATTTAAAGTACACTTTGAATTAAGCATAAAGTCTAAATTAGGAACACTTGGTTTTCTATATAACCTAAATTCTAATTTATACTTTTTTAAAAGACATTGCACAACAATATTTTTTATTTTTGGATGTTTTGTTAAAAATTCATATAAATTTTTATTTAGATTTGATATTTTAATAAAATAATAATCTACTAGTCTTTTTATATTTCTTCTTTTATAAATTTTCCACTCGTCTTTAGTTAAGAACATTTATTTGTCCTCCATTACTAATTGTTCTCCGCAAGGTAAACCATATTGCATATCTACAAAATGACAATAATGACAAAATTGACTATATGGCTTTGATAAAAATTTTATAAGCTGTCCTGTTAATTCTTTTGGAGATTGAGATGCTCTAACATTAATAAGTTCTTTTTTTATATTATCTGATAATTCTAAACTTCTTGTCATATAAATACAAGCAGTGCACTGAAGAATTAAGCCATCTGCTAACATATAACAAAAACGTCCATAGCAACAATTATAATTTTTTACAACTTCTTTTTCTTCTTGTGTATCAGCATATATTTTAGGCATTGTTTGCCAATTTTTACTACCAGATGGTTCATGAGGGTTACTAATCTTTACACCAGATTTTTGTAATAATTCCTTAACTTCTTGATGTTTTACAGAAATTCCGTCTGGAAGATTTTCCACATGGGAATAATTAGAAATTTGCACTCCTACCTTTTTATTTATTAATGCTTTTAATAATTTTTCATTAGGTATGATAGTACAATTTGTTGCTATAAAAACATGTTTAATTTTTCTTTGCTTACAAGCATAACTTACCATTTTATTTAAATCATTATTTAACAGAGGTTCTCCTCCAACAAAACCAAACAAATTAATATAATCAACCGATTTTAATAATTTATCTAAATCTTGTTTAAATTGTTCAAAATTTATCATTTTAATATGATTATCTTTAGTAAAATACGGAACTAACGTATTACAATTTTTACAATTCATTGTACATTTTGTTGTTACTACATATTCCAATACGGGAATAACAGGCTTTTTAACCAATCTATATCGAAATTTAAAATACTTCAAATATTGCTTTTTTATTTGTTTTTCAAGAAAATTCTTAATTTTAAACACTTTAGCATCATATAAAGCTGATATCCACCCATTGTTATCACACTCCCATAAGTGTTCAATCCCATATTTCTTAAAATCCTTCCATTCTTGTTTATTCATATATCCTCCTAATTAATTTTAATCTTTTTATTCGCCATTTTATCAACTTTTTCAATAAACTCCATTTGTTTTAATAAAACTTCCAACGGAATTCTATGTTTATTGGACAAAAAGAACAAATTCTTTTTGCTATGCCAAGAAGCTCCCATCCAATGAACAGAATATGTATTATGTGTTATACAACTATGATTGAAATCTTGATCAAAATGAAATGGATTAAAATATTCCGGAAGATATATTGCAATTAAATTATCCTTAACATTTTCTAACAAACTTGGTTCAATATTAAATTTATTTTTTAATATTTTTGTTAATATCTTTGTTATTATAAAATCTTGACTATTCCATATATCATTTTTATAAAAATTAATCATTTCTAATAAAATTGGATGTTCCTTTTGAGCACCAAAAGTTGCCATTTCAGGAATATTGTTTAAACAGTTTCCTATAAACATTTTATGGTTTAATAATGATGAAAAATCCTTATATACAGTTACATCTGTATCAAAATATATTCCCCCATAATCATAAAGCACCTTACATCTTATATAATCTGACACATAAGCCCACATCTTAAGGTCATAAACTGTTTTAAACCAAAGATTATTGTTATATTCATAATCAAAATCAAACCACTCCGGAGTTTTTTCATTAACTTCAATAATATCAAAATCTGGCAGCATCATCCGCCAATTTTCTATACAAATATTAGCAATCTGAGATTTTCTCTCTCCATATCCCCATACATAAAAAATTCTTTGAGGAATTTTCTCAGTGTTCTTCACTCAAAACTCCAATCATTTTATCTGTCATAATTTTTACAGTTTTATCCCAAGAAAATAGTTTTGCTCGTGCTAATCCTTTTTCAACGTATTCATTTCTTAATTCTTCATTGAAATAAAATTTAGAAAAAGCTTCAATAATTTCTTTTTCATTTTCTGCATTAACCATAATAGCGGCATCACCGACAACTTCTGGTAGAGAAGAATTATTTGCGCAAATTACTGGAACACCAGCTTGCATAGCTTCTAACGGAGGCATGCCAAAACCTTCATAGAGGGAGATGAAAGTAAAGAACAGAGAATTTGAATAAAGTATATTTACATCTTCATCATCAATGAAACCGAGTGTTATGATGTATTTGTTCATATTTTTAAACTCATTTCCATATCTAATCTTAAGTTTTTTCTTGAGAGTGTCTCCTCCTGAACCGCCAATGTAGAAGTATAAATTATTAATATTGTATTTCTTTATGAATTTTAAAAAGCAGCCAACACAAAACATTAGATTTTTTCTTGGGTCATCTGCTGCTCCAAAATAAAAAATATATTTATCTCTACATTTTTGGGGAACATTATATTTATTTAATACATATTTTAATTTTTCTTCATTTTTAATTGGATAAAATTTTTGAGCTGTAGAATTATACGTTACAATCATTTTATCAGGATTTAATTTATCAAAAAATCTAATGAAACCGTCTTTGCAATTTTGCGAAACACAAAAACAATTTATGTCTGATGATAAGTTGTTATGGAATTTCCAGAAATCTATTTTATGCTTTACAGGAAACCAATTGTCTTTTAGCATTGGTATTACATCATGCAATACATTGAAAATCATTGGGCGTAAAGAGTTAAATTTTAATTGTGCGTTATGTGAAGTATTTAAATATGCATCATAATCTTCAGGAGTAAAGTTATTATTTTTTAGAAGTCTAAAATCTCCAGCCTTACCCAGTCGAATATTTGAATAAACGCATTTTAAATCTTTCAGTACTTCATCATTATTCCAATCTTTATTTATCCAATTACGTTCTAGCCATAGTGTTATCTCGAAACGATTATCTTTTTTTAATTCCTTCAAGATATTATAAGAAACCCAATATATTCCTCGCTTTTCAGGAGTAACAAATATTGTTGCATCAAATAGTAATTTCAGGGGATATTTTACAACTTTTTTTTGAATTCTTTTATAGAATTCTGTTAATATTTTTTCATAAGATTTATCAAAAGCTTTTTTTGTTTCCCTAGTACAGTATATATCATTTAATAACCATCCAAAAAATGTTCTATGACTTTTTTCATCAATGTTTAGTTTTAGTACAAAATCTGTTACTATTTCAATATATTTAATATAAGATTTGACTTTTTTCAGACTCCAGTACTCGGAGTTTAAGCTTTCATCTCTTCTCATGTAATAATATTGTGCGTTATTAATAATATCAATTTTATTGGATAAAAAGGCACATTTTATTGCGAAAACGGGATCTTCTCCAACCAGTAGTCCAGCCGGAAATTCAATATTATTTTCTAATATAAAAACTCTTTTATAAATTGCAGTTGTATATTGTGACCAAAAGTTGATTTTATTCTTTTTAATTTTTTCATTTTGTTTATCAATTTCTTTCCTTCCGTTTTGCCAAATTATAAGCATATCAGAGCCTTTTACAACATCAGCACTAGTTTCAATCGCCTTGGCATAAAGATTTTCATAGAAATCTAAATCAATATAGTCATCAGAATCTATAAAACCAAGGTATTCTCCTTCTGCAATATCAATACCTATATTTCTTGCTTTTGCTGCACCACAATTTTCTAGTAATTCGATAAGTTTAATACGATTATCTTTTCTAGCATATTCACGCAAAATTTCTAATGATCCATCTGTTGAGCAATCATTAATACAAATTATCTCAATGTCTTGAAGCGTTTGATTACAAACGCTATCAAGACATTTTCTTAAAAATTTTTCCGTATTATAAACAGGTATTATTACTGAAACCTTTGGCACTTTTTAAACCTATCCTTCCATCTTTTCTTCACGTTCACGAGTTTCTTCTTTTGAATATCCGATAGAATCTTTTTCTGGAGTCCAGCCGGTTTCTTCCTTAACTTCGTGAATTGGATCTGCTAGCAGCAATTCCTGAGCATCGTTATATTCATTTACCAGCATTTCGAAATTTTCTTCTGCCGCTACGGAACTATCAAAATTTGCTTCTGCAGATGTTGAAGGACCTTCCATTATCAATTCAAAATCTACCAGCTTTGCTATAAACTCATTTAATTTAGCTTCTATGTCAGCAGGAACACCTGAAATTGATTTCAAAGCAGAAAGTACTTCAGCAACACTTGAACCATTCATCAAATTTTCATATACCGCTGTACCCAGCCCATTTAAACCATAATATATACCAGTTTCTGAGTTAATAATAATTGCAATACCATCTGTTACATCAGCAAACATTTTTTCTTCATTTAATACATAATTCATTTTTATTCTCCTTAATTAATTGTTTATATTCTTCCTGTGCATGTTCTATGAATGACATCTTATATTCCCATTCATATTCATATTTTTCTGTACTTATCTCTAATTCAGCATCTTTTGTTCCAAATTCGACAAGTATACCTGTTTCTTTAAGAGCATTAATAAACAAATCAAATTCTTTTTCTATTTCCGATACATCTACATTCCCTGCTCTCTTTAATGCTTGTAAAACAGATTGCTTAGAATAACCTTGCGCTAAAAGTTCGTAAGCAGCAGTTGTTAATCTACTCATAGAATAAATTATTCCTGTTTCTGTATTCAAAATATTAGCTAAATCAAACGTTATATCAATTGCAAATTTTGGAGTATTAATAACTCTATGCTCTTGCTGACTAAAATTATTCATAAACTCACGCAGAAACTCTGTATTTCTATCAATATCCCAGCAAAGATTTAATTTATAGAAAGGCAAATCTTTAACCATATTCATCATCTTTTTGACAGTCCAATTTTCTGACAAATCTTGAGTTTGCATTAACGTAGACTGAATTAGCTGAACAATTGCTCTGCCCTTTTCCTCAACTGTACATGGTTTAATACTTGGCTCTTTATCTGATACAATTTCAGGGAATATACATAATTTAATCGGATAGTTTTGTTTAAATGTATCATGGAAATTAGAAATATTGAAAACATATTTATCCTTTCTCGCATTGTTTGAAACAAATTGAGAACCATTTAAGTAATCATATAATCTGTTATACATAACCGGAGATAATGTAATTATCGAATAAATCGGACTTGATAAAAGTTGATTATCTTTTTTATGTAATATCAAATAATCATCTGAAACGTATTCAAAGCCTTTCATCATTGATAATACTGAAAGAGTTGATTTACCTCTCTGCCCTCTTGCACAAAAACAAATTCCATCTCCGTTTAATCCTATTACAGCACCGTGCACTAGATTTGAAGTTTCTGTTTTCAAAATGTTATTAAGGAATTGTACAAACAAATGTCCTTCTTTAATAAATTCTTCCGGATCAAGATTTCTTACACCATAATAATAAGTATCTTTCTCTTTATCATTACCAACAAAAAAACCTCGTTCAATTTGGATATCAATGGCCGGTTTAATTTTTGAGAAATCTCTATCCAAAACACTACACCATTTCAAACTTTTTTGTTTACTGTATAGCATTTCTATCCTTAAACGCATGTTTTTTTTCGGATTAAATTTCTCAGAAATTTTTGCAGGTAGATTCTCAAAATCAGTTTCTTTCCATAATATTAACGTTGCATCGTATGCTGGTGCCTTGTCACGCAAAACAAATGTCAATTGTTTTTCCACGTGAGATAAAAACTCTTCACTATAGCTTATAAGCCTTACAACTTTACAACCTAAATCCAAGTATTTAATCCATTTTATATCTTTGGCTTCTAAATATTGTTGTACATTGTTGAAACATTCTCTTATTTCTTCTTTTGTTAAATCTTTAATTTGCATTAAGCTATCCTTATTTTTCGAAATTATAATCTTTTGTTTTCAAATCTTTTATAAACCATTCAATTAATTTGGGATGCTTTCTTAAAAGCTTCAATCCAAAATATTTAGGTTTATATTTAAAATAGTCACTCCAAATTGCAGGTTTTATAAATAAATCTTGCATTTTTAAAGGATGGCAAATAGTTCTTAAATCCTCCAAATAAAACCTGTTAAACATAACCATATTTGAATATTCTATTGTTTCTTTTTCAAACAGCACATCACTTTGTAATGCTTCTGGAAAAATATTTTTAGAGATTCTCATTAAGAATTTTATTGCAAAATTCATTTGTACTTCTGTTTTAGTTAATCTTGCATTTTCTTTAACAATTTCCCAATCAAAATCCGGTTTACTTTCTTGTAAAAACTTGCAATCAAATATAGTATAAATGAGTCCTGCCTGACTTGTTTTTTCACGCAGATTTCTTGCAAGATTAACAAGAGAAATAAACATCATATCTTCATTTGACGGAATTAGAGTTTTAACCCCGAAAACATTTTCCTCTCTTGAGCGTTTGAAAAGATTTTTCAAAAGTTTTCTTTCGTGTCCTGTTCCCATAAAAATAAATCTATGTATATCTAAAACTCCGGAATCCGAATCAGGTTTATGAATATCAATTGAATGAGAATAGATATCATAAAAAACATATCCTAAAGAGCAAGCTATCTTTGCAGATTTCATAAAAACATTGTCCGGAACAAGTATATCAATATCGCCCATAATTCTAGGAAGTTCTGGCCTCAAGAACTTCATTGCTCCACCTTTTAATATCATAGGGGTAATGCCCTCTGCATTTAACGCTCTACAAATCTTTTTATAATGAGAAATTATGCCCATATTACTAAATTTATAAAAATTTAATAGTCCTTTTAATCGTGGTTCTTCATATGAAGTAAATTTCATCTCCGGATGCATTTTCATTATATAGGCAAGCATGAGCGATTTTGCCCCGCCTTTTACTTCAATGTCCCAAATTTTCAGTAAATCATCCAAATCTTCCTGATGCATGTTTTCAGAAAAAGCTAGTTCTAAAATTTTTTTCTCATCTTTTTTTAATATACTATTATAGAAATTATCAATTAAAGCATCAGTTATGGTCGAATCTTTTCTCAAATATCCGCTGTCTTTGATTTCTTCAATTTCTTTTTTGTATAAAACCTGCTCCATCTAATCTTTCTCCAGTATAATGGATTTCCATATCCAAAATTAACTCAGCATCATTTTCTAGTTTCTATTCAACATTTTATCAAAAAAGTATTATTTATCAAAATACAATTTTGGCATAACATTTTATCAAAAATGTTATGTTAATCTATAAGCACGCGAATGCCCTAGCTACAACTTTATCGTAGCACGAATAAGCTAGTAGTCAAATGCATAACTTATTAGCCACTTAGCCTATTTTTAAAGAAAATTAACATATAATAAATGTCTGAAAATCAATAATAATACGAAGCATAACATTTTTGATAAAATGTTATGTTGTTCAGATGCTTAAAGAACAAAATTCGTATAACTATCTTCTATCTAATCTTGCTCAATTCCAATATAACGTAAGGTAACCTGTGGATTAGAATGATTGAAAATTTTTTGCAACAAAGCTAAATCTCTAAACTTTTTATAATGATGATAACCAAAAGTTTTTCTCATTGTATGTGTCCCTATATGAGCTTCAATTCCGGCAGAAGCACAGGCATCTTTTATAATTGTATATGCAGCTATTCGGTTTAATCGATTATTAAATGCTGTTAGAAAAAGAGGTTCATCGTAATCTCTTTTACTCGTAAATGTATCAAACATTGGTTTTAATTTTGCATTTATTGGTATCTTCTTCGTTTTACCTGTCTTTTTTTCAACAAGCTGGATATATGTTTTCATCCTAACATCTCCAACATTTAGAGCCAAAATATCAGAAATGCGTAAGCCGCTGTTTATACCTAAAGTGAATAATACCAAATCGCGTTGGCTTTGATGGGCTAGAATTTTCTCTACTTTCTTTATCTCATCTTTATTTCTTATTGGTTCTACTGTCGTCATTATACTCTCCTTTCTTTATTACTAACTCTTTACGCTAAAATAAAGGAAAAATGTATAACAAGTAAGGTAATCTATAAGTTTCGTTAAGATATACTCTATAAATTTAAACATTTCTGTTACAATATATGTATTATTTTTATAGGAGAGAATTGCATGGATAATTGTATTTTTTGCAAAATTATTAACGGCGATTTCAATACTGAGTTTGTATACGAAAATGAGTATGCTGTGGTTTTTAAGGATATTAATCCTAAAGCAGATACACATTTACTTGTGGTACCAAGAATTCATGTTGAATCACTTAATGAACTAAATGATGAAATTTTACTGGGAAAACTTATGATGACTGTTAAAGAAGCTGCAAAAGCGGCTGGTTTAAAGTCTTATAGGACAGTTATTAATACAGGAAAAGAAGCAGGACAGGAAGTATTCCACCTGCATATACACATATTAGCAGGGAGTATAAAACTATGACAGAATTTTACCAAGAAATAACACCTGGCGGTTATGGAATTGCCATTAAAAGAAAAAAAACATTGTTCAGCGAACAATCACCTTTTCAGAAAGTAGAAGTTTTTGAATCTGATTCAACACTAGGACGAGTATTAACTTTAGATGATTTAATGATGACTACAGAAGGTGATGAGTTTCATTACCACGAAATGATTGCACACATACCAATGATGCATCATAAATCTCCAAAAACAGTACTTGTTATTGGCGGAGGAGATGGGGGAACTGTTAGAGAAGTTCTCAAACATGATACTGTAGAAAAAGTTATTTTATGCGAAATTGATGGCATGGTTATTGATGCTTGCAAAAAGTATCTTCCAACCATATCATGTGAACTCGATAATCCGAAATGTGAAATCTTAGTTGAAGATGCAATTGAATATATTAAAAACAAAGAAAATATGTTTGATATTATTCTTATTGATTCAACAGACCCTATGGGACCTGGTGAAGGTTTATTTACAGAAGAATTTTATACAAATGTAAAACGTTCGCTTAAACCTGGTGGTATTGTTGCAGCACAATCTGAATCTCCTTTTGTTAACAAAGAAGAAATAAAAAAAATGTATACTTTGTTGAAAAAAGTTTTTCCGATTTGTGCAACTTACCCATCCAATATTCCAACATATCCTGGCGGCTACTGGGCCTGGGCTTTCTGTTCTGAAACAGTAGAGCCTCTGTCATACTGGGATGAAAGAAGAGGAGAGGCAATTACTAAAACTTGCAAAATTTATAATAAAGATTACCATAATGCAAGATTTGCACTTCCTAATTACTTAAAAGAATTATTATAAAATAACGGGCGGGATGAAATCCCGCCCGTTAAATAAAAATTTATCTCAACTCCAGAATTGCTTTTGCATCTTCCTGATTTAAAATTTTAGCCCCGCCCAAAATCTCGGTATTTAAAACAACCTGAGCATAAGATTCTGCTAGCTCAAGCTTCATATAAGCATCGTCAATTGTTTTAGAAGCCACTACAAAACCATGATTGGCCATTAGTACCGCATCGTATTTATCAAAAAATTTAACGGTATTATCTACAAGCTTCATTGATGATGGTAGTGCATATTCAGCCAGAGGAATTCCTCCAAAATAAAATACATTTTCTGCCATAATTGGTTCCATCAAATCCCTTCCAGAAGAAGCAAAGGAGCTCAAATATGGAGAGTGGACATGTAGAATAAAATTTATATCCGGCCTTAGATTGTATATACCTATATGCAAAAATTTTTCGCTTGAAGGTTTTTTCCCTGTTTCAAGGGATTTTCCATCAAAATTTGTGTAAACAATATCTTTTTTGTCTAAATATCCGTTTGAAGATCCAGATGTTGTTATCAACATACCTTCTCGATATCTGGCAGAAATATTTCCAGAATATCCCGGAGTATAATTTTTTTCTCCGCATTGCCTGCCGTATTTTATTATTAGATTTGTTAATTTATTTCTATAAAACATCTTCAGTTGTCTTTATATTTTCTACTTGTGCATGTTGTAAAACAGGAGCTTTATTTGCCTGTTGGAAGTCAGTATCCTCTTCTTCTTTGATTTCTTCTTTTTTCTTAGCTTTTTTATCCTGTTTTATCTCTAAACGATCATAATCAACCTTAGTTCCTTTGGCATCCATCATTACCTCAACAAGAAAACGAGTTGTATCACGTTCCACATCATAGCCTATACTGAATTTCACATCTTCTGGTCCAAAAGATATGTAAAAAGTATTTTCTTGTAATTGACGATGGTTTGGAGAATCGTTAGAAAGGTTAAAAGACCCGAACCAGGATAGCGTTACATATTTATTTAATCTAATATATTCTCTCACATAAAAATTAGATTTACCGTAACGGTATGCGTCAAATACCGGTATTGGCGAGTTGTCCTCATAGACAGACTGGAAATAGCCTATATCTTGCATCCATCGTTTATATTGCGTATGAACCACTGGTCCTAAACGACCGATAATCTGTGTATCCCCCGTTCCATATAAAGCTGCAGACAATTGCCCAACAACTCCAAAAGTAAACTCGGTTTGTTTATCTTCATTTTTACGAGTATAAAAATTTTGGTTTACCTGAGCCATATATCTTGTTCTTGTAGTTGCAAGTTCGGAACCGCCTAACTCTTTATAGCTCGAATCTTCATCTATATCCTGATAAAAACCAAAATCAAACCTGTGTGCAAAACTTGATGTTTGACCTTTTAACAAAAAGTCTTTCTTTGAGTACCCGTTTTCATAAACCAGAGCTGCCCCATATTTAGCACGTCTACGGCCTAAAAACCACTCTCTCGAATAGTCATTCATTACATATTGCAAGTAAACATGGTCATCCAATTTTTGTTTACCACGAATCATGAAAGTGCTGTCCGCTGTACCATATGAAGCCTGTGTCCAGTTAGAAGCATTCATATACCTTGCAATACCACCAATACCAATACCGTGGTTATAATTTAATATGGGCATTACTTTCAATATTGAGCCACCAGGAATTTCAAAAACATGCCCAGGCCCCAAATACATACCTAAGCCCCTGAAAGAACCTATTTCCCATGAACTTGTATCAACGAAATCAAAGTTTTTATTTGTATAAACTTTGGCTGGAGGCAGTTTAATATTTTTCTATCCCCTCTGAAAATAGAAGTTCCTTTTAAGTCAATAACTTCTAAATCACCTCTTTGAGTAATTTTAATATCTTTAACCTTTACTCTGATACGCCCTTTTTCCATATCCTCTGTCAGAGTTTCATCTTTTGGAGTCATCATTCTGGATATCCAGGGCCCGTTATTTAAAGATCTAAATTGTATAGGAAAAGATTGGTTTACAGTTACCGAACCGTTCTCTTGAACAATTTTATCGCCGTATACATAACCTTTTTGTGACTTTATCTCGATTGTAGCAGTTTGAGCTATTGGTTTTTCTATCAGAGCATTCTCCTCATTCATATCAACAAAGATATATTCACCTGTTATGGTCTGTCCATTTTTGATAATTCTTACATTACCTTCTGCCTTGATAGTATTATTCATCCTATCATATGTAATTTTGTCAGCCAGTACATTTGTACCTTGCTTCACAAAATTAACATTGGCGTTACCGGTAGCAACAACACAATAGTTATCTGAATCATAATCAACATTTTCACAATCGAGAATTATATTATCTTCTTCTTCAGGTGATTTTACATTTTTTACTGCCTTGGATTTTCGATGGAAAAAACGTTTTTTATTCGCATTTTCTACAACTGCTTCCTCATCTGCTTCAAATCCATCCGGCATAATTGTTTCATCAAAATCATCAACTAAATCTTTTGAAGCATATTCAGATGTTTCTGCACCTGCAGCATAAACATCTTCTTGTTCAGCGGTAGGTGCCAGTTCATATTTACGAGCATCTCTTTCTTTAATAGCTTTTTTAATTTTTATACGCAATTTTTTTATCGGAGGTAAAGTCGGTGTACGTCCAAAATCATTAGCCTTTTTAGCTTCTTCCTGCTTTTCTTCCAGTGCAGGCGGAGTAAAGAATGCATCACCTGTAAAGTCAGAAGAATCAACAAAAGCATATTCTGCAAACGCCATATTTGCAGTTATCAAAGATAGTGATAATAATGTTATTAATTTCTTTTTCAATTTTAGCTTCCTATTATATATAATTTAAAGGGTTATTAGGCTGTCCGTTTACCCTGACTTCGAAATGGCAATGCGGCCCTGTACTGTATCCGGTTGTACCTTCATACCCTACAACATCACCCTTTGAAACTCTTTGGCCGTTTGAAACTTTTATAGTGTTCATATGTGCATAGAGTGTTGTTATAGGTTTACCGTTAACAATACCGTGTTCAATTATAACAACTTTTCCATATCCGCCATACCATCCGGAATAGATTACCTTGCCTGAGTTAGAAGCTCCTAGATTTGGACCACCAATATCTACGCCGGAGTGGAAAGACTTGCTGTTAAATATCGGATGTGTTCTCCAGCCGAAAGGAGATGTTATACGTCCTTGAATTGGTTTTATAAATCCTGATGCAACCTGCACATCTTTATCTTTAGCAGTTCTATTAATATAAGACCCTATGCTTGCCGATTGTTTTGCAAGTTCTCTTTCTGCGCGCTGATACGCAACTCTGTCAGTACGCAATTTGTTAATCATGCTTTCATTTTTTGCAATTGCCTGTTGAATATAAGTCTGCTGAGTATTTATTGAGGCAACAGAACGTTCTAAATTCCGTTTACGGGCTTCAATATTATATTTCAACATTGCAATTTCTTGAGCTTTGCTTCTAGCAGCAGCCATTCTTGCGTAATCATCTCTTAAAATAATTTTCTGAAAATAAACTCTATCAACAAGCATATTTATATCTTCAGAAGTAATAAGCAGCTCAAAGAAAGCTTTTCTTTGCGACTTAAAAACTTTTCTTATATGAGCCGCAAGAATATTATTCAAATTATTATATTCTGCAGCTGCTTTATCTAACTGAGCCTGCATACCATTTAATTCTTTTTGAGCAGATATTATTTGTGTTTTTGACTGCTGTAAAGAGTTGGTAGCATTTTCGAGTTTTTGTTGATTTTTATAAAGTTTATTTGTTTCAAGGCTTTCTAACCATTTAAGGTGATTAATTTTTGCTCTGGTCTGCTTCTTTTTTGTTTCCAAATCCTGTGTTGCAAAAGAACTGCAGCACGCAAAAGTGTTAAGCAATAACCCTAAAAATATTAAAATATTTAATATTTTTTTTATTTTCACACCTAACCTCTCATGCTTAACATTGCAATAAGTGCTGTACCGCCTATTAACCAAAGTACAACTGCTACAAAAATAAATCCAACTATAGCCTTTTTATGTTGTCTAAAAAAATCCATTTCCACCTCTCATAAACATAATATTACAAAAATGGCAATAGAGCAATTTTATTAATGAAAGTTAAGTCATTTGTGGTAGTAAATTTTTCTTTTCATCCGATTCATTAACCATCTATTTAGCACAAAAACAGTAATAGTATAACCTGTCTATAACATATTTTATACCGTATCCCACTTTTTCTAAAAATGTCTTTGGCGGTTCAGATGCAGGAGTTGCAGAAATTTTATGTATTGGTACTAATTTGCTTCCGAGTTGTTTGAACTTCTGTTCTTTTTCCATAAAATTTGGATTATAACTAGTAACTCTCTGTACTTGCAAAACACAATCTCCTTAAAACAATATCGACATGTTAGTATTTTTAAAATTTTTTGGCAAGAAAATTATAGCACAAAAGAACCAAAGTGGTAATTTATAATTGAGCTTGAATACTATAGATTACTAGAAGGTGTTATTTTGAATACCATATATAGTTGCCCAAAATAATAATATAGCAATATGTATAAATTTTAATTTTCTCACAATAAACACCTCACTATTGTTTGACTCCCAGCTTTATTAGTTAAAATGGTATCAACGGGAGGGGGACTTTTCTTGGATTATTGCTTTACTTTAACAATATGCGAATGGCGTTAGGTTTAAATGTGCTTAATCCCAGCCGGGAGTTTCTGTAGTACATACGTCAGGGTTATTATAATAATCATTCCAGATTCCTGTATTATTCCTCATTGCAGATACAAGTTTACCCACCTGCTCTTTTGTAAAATCACAACGAATAGTATTTTAAGCATCAGAAGGACCTACAATTTCAATATATGAACACAGACAGTTTTTCATCCCAACAATCTGTTTTTTTTTGTTGTTACTTTCATTTTTTATGCTATAATTGCAGATAAAAAAAGGGGGGGGGGCTATGGAATTATATGAAGCAATTTATAAAAGGAGAATAGTAAGAGATTTTAAAAATGAAATCGTACCTGATGAAACTCTAAAGCGAATAATTAACGCAGGTATACAGGCTCCTACACATGACCACCTTAGAAACTGGGAATTTGTAATTTTAAAAGAGAAAGAAGACAAAGAACGGGCTTTGCAATTTATAAAAAGGGGAGTGGAGCCGCAGCTTGAAATTTTAAAACAAACCCTTGTTAACGGAACAGCGCAGCAAAAAATGTATGCTTTTGCTATGCCCAGACAATATTCAATGCTAATGAATGCATCCCATATTATCCTGCCATTTTTTAAATCTAATTCAGGTGTTTTAAAACCAAGCTGTGTAAGTTCATTAAACCCAATTACATCAATATGGTGTGTGATTGAAAATATGTTTTTAGCAGCAACTGCCGAAGGATTAGCCTGTTCTATGAGAATACCAGTGGGGGAAGAAGGTAAAAATGTTGCCGATATATTAGGGGCACCTGAAAATTATTTATTACCTTGTTATATAGGTTTGGGATATCCAGCAGAGGACAAACCAGAAGTTGAACAAGTTCAGTACACAGCGGAGCAAAAAATGCATTTGGGAAAATGGTAGTTTATTAGAAAATTATAATTCAATAGCACTTTTGTTTTTTAGTAACAGGCGCAGCGCAGGGAATAGGGCTTGCAACATCTCAAGAGTTTGCCAAGGTTGGTGCAACTGTTATTTTATCTGATGTTTCTGATATGAGCAACCAAATTAAATAATGCAGGCGTTCAGACTCCTCAAAAACCTATGGCAGAGATAACTTATGAAGAATTCGATAAAACTGTTGCAGTTGACCTTAAAGGTGTTTGGAATTGCATGAAATTTGAAATAGAACAAATGTTGAAACAAGAAGAAAAAGATGGAGTCAAAGGCTGTATAGTAATACCTCCTCTCAAGGAGGTATTACAGGATTTCCAGGACAAGCCGCCTATATTTCCTGTAAACATGCGATTATCGGTTTAACAAGAAATGCCGCTATTGATTATGCTGCAAAAGGAATTAGAATAAATGCTGTATTACCTGGAGTAATAGCAACCCCTATGGCAAAAGATATTATAAAAAGAAATCCCGAGATGGAAAAAGAGTTTGTTCGTGATATTCCAAAAGGAAGATTGGGGGAACCTTATGAAATTGCTCATGCTGTAATGTGGTTATGCTCACCTTATTCAACTTTTGTAGATGGGGCTGCAATTGTAGTCGACGGCGGCTTTACAACACATTAACTATAAATTAAATGGCGATTTTTGTTTTTGATAACAAGCATGTATAATTTTGTGTACAGAATTTATTAAAAAATGTCGATGGGGGGACTTGAACCCCCAAGGATTTCTCCACACGCCCCTCAAACGTGCGCGTATACCGATTCCGCCACATCGACAAAAACTGCTTTTATTCAACTTTCACAAAATTATATTAACACAAAAAAAATTTTGTTACAAATTTTATATTTTTATTGACATAAACTTTACTCTGTTTGAAAATAAAATGTAGAAAGAAGGTAAGTATATGAATGTTTCATCTATTACATTAAATGAAAATTGTAAACCAAGAAGAAATTTGTTTATTAAATATTCTAACAGCTTTATGTCTATGATGAACGGCGGAAGCGAAGCTGTTGAAAAAGCTCAAAAAGTTAATCCAAGTAACGATAAAAAACTGGATAAATCTATGGGTATTGAAACACTTACAATTTTCCCTAAACAGGTTATAGACGGTAAAACAATCATCACAGCTTAACTTTCATTTTTAAGGAGAAGTATGATTTTAAAGATATTTAGAATGCCGCATAACAGATTTGTACCGGAATACAAAACAGAAGGTGCTGCAGGAATGGATTTATGCGCTGCTATAGAAGAAGAGATTACACTACAGCCCTTGGAAAGAAAACTTATTCCAACAGGTTTAAAAATAGAGCTTGAACACGGATACGAAGCACAAATCAGACCTCGTTCCGGTCTGTCTATCAAGCATGGTATAAGCCTTATTAATTGCGTTGGTACAATTGATGAAGATTACAGAGGAGAAGTTTGTATACCTGTAGTTAATCTTTCTAACGAAGCTTATACAATCAAACCTGATGAACGTATTGCACAAATGATTATTGCAAAATATGAACAGGCAAAAATTGAAGTTGTTACAGAGCTTTCTGAAACAGAACGCGGTGCTGGCGGCTTCGGGTCTACAGGGAAAATTTAATAAGTTTTGTTGCATTTTAGGGCTTTAACACTTGACGCGGGCTGAAAAAAAGTATAGAATGAGTGCATGACGCTATATATACGTCATGGTTATATATTATTTAGGAGAACATGTCATGTACCAAGATGAAACGCTTATTTGTGAAGATTGCGGCTGTGAATTCGTTTTTACTGCCGGAGAACAAGAATTTTATGCAGAAAAGGGTTTAACAAATAAGCCAAAAAGATGCGCTAATTGCAGAAAGGCAAAGAAACAACAACACAGAGGTAAGAAGAAAATGTATGATGCGGTTTGCGCTAAATGTGGAAAACAAACGCAAGTACCTTTTAACCCTACACAAGGAAGAGATGTTCTCTGCAAAGAATGTTTTGATGCTGAAAAAGCGGCAAGTGCAGTTTAGTAATAACAAATTAATTAAAAAAAGCGCGATTGAGTTAACTCAATCGCGCTTTTTTAAGACTTTCTATTCTTAAGTCCGACTCTAGAATCTTTGCCATCAGAACTTCATCTTCTTTGGCATCTACAATAAGCTTTTCTATTGTGTTAACTGCATTCTCATCGGCATCTCTGAAAATAAACATATCTACACCAGCCTTAATTGCCATTTTACAGGCCTCTGCACTTCCGAAATTCTGTACCCCTTTCATTACCATATCATCAGTAATCACAACACCATCATATTTTAGAACATCCCTTAGATAACCAATAACATTTTTACTCAAGGATGCCGGTATGGGCTCATTATCAAAACAGGTACAGTGCAGATGTGCCGCCATAATCATTTCTGCATCAAGATTTTCCTTAAACGGTTTTATATGTATATTTTCCATTATACTCATAGGCAAATCTATAATAGGCAAAGTCAGATGACTGTCCTTAGAGGCATCACCGTGTCCCGGGAAGTGTTTCAGGCAAGGTATAATTCCATTTTCTCGATAAGTTTGCACTGATATTTTTACCGCATTTACTACATTATCCGTTTTATCAGAAAATGCACGCTCGCCTATTATAGGATTTTTAGGGTTAGTATTAACATCCGCACACGGTGCGAAATTTAAATTTATACCGTAATCTTTAAGCTCCTGAGCAATTTTTTTTGTTTGGTTTCTTAAAAATTCTTCACCACGTTCATATGCAAACCGCGGTGATAAATACCGTGCATGTATGTTTTCTGTACGTTCAACTCTTCCACCTTCCTGATCTATAGAAAGAAATAATTTGTAGACAGCTTTTTGTTTTATATCATTAATTAATGCTTGAAATTGCTCTTTTGAATGGATATCATGTGTAAAGAATATCACGCCGCCAAGCCCTTTTGCAAGAGCCTTATCTAAATATACGCCAGTACCTAAAATAAACTTTTTATAGATTAACTTTTCCATAAAATAATCATACATTTAACTGATAATAAAAATCAACTTTTAATTATAATAGAGTTAGGATATAATGGGGATAGGAGTAGTTAATTTATTATGAAAAAAATAATTTTATCAATACTTGCGGGTTTTTTGCTGTTATCAGCTATTAGTCTTGACGTATCTGCGGCAAAGAAATCATCCAAGCTATCAAAGGAAGCAATCACAGAAATGTCTGAAACAATAGACAAACTCACTCAAAAAATTTATGGCAGAGCTTTATTATCTCCGCAGGATAATGAAAGTTTAATAGGAATTAAAATCAAACTTGATAATCAGATGCTGGTTTCTTCATCAACAGAACTTGCACCGCTTTATTACAAAGCAGGCAATGTTTACAAACTTAGAGATATGAAGCCAGAGGCTATTGAGTGCTATCAAACCATATTAGAAAATTTTTCTGATACAGCACTCGCACCAAAAGCAAGAGCGGCGCTTGAGGAATTAGGAGTAACAGTTACCGCGCCTGCAGTAACAGAAGAAACAGCTTCTGAAGAGGAAGGAATATAGCAAAAAAAAAAGAGAGTTTAAAAACTCTCTTTTTTTTTTACTTCGTTGTTTGTATGAACAAACTTATTAAATCATTAAGTGCAGAATATTGTTTTTGATAGCTCTGAGATTGTTTTTCCAGAGCAAGAATTTGTTTTTTGTATTCCTGAATAGATGCCTGACATTCTCTAGCGGATACTTTTAAGTTCTCTTGAACTTGTTGTGCATCTTGAAGCACACTTTTCATAGAAATACCAAGAGCTTCCATTGTTTGTTTAATAATCTGAGCACCGGTGTGTCTAGAAACACCGCTAGGAAGCTGTGAAATAAGTTTCTTTAAAACTGTAATATTTGCAGGCATTTCAAATGCATCACTCATAGTTTCTGTAACTGGAGTCTGCACCGGTTTCGGTTCTGCAAAGAAAGGATCTTTCTCTTCTTCTATATCATCAAAGAAGTTTGTATTTTTCGCAGGTTTAGCTGGTTCTGCAAAAATATCATCTGATGATGAAGAAAAAATATCATCATTTATAGGATTGCTAACTGGAGCAGAATTAAAACTGCTGATTTGTTCTTCCTGTAAGTCCATATTTTCAGCTTGTTTTTTCAAAGCTTCTACTATTTTCTTTCCGACACTTTCGTTATTAGGCATAATCTTATACTCCCTCATAGGTTTACTTGAATAATTATATTTTAAACATGCTTAAATTCCAATATTATGTTATGTTTTGTTAACACTGTTCAATAAGCCGATAACATTTTGTGCTTTAAGATTTCTGGATGATGCTAAAAGGGTGGCAGATGCCTGTTGTAAGATCTGGTAACGGA